>Ga0247739_10000023_pt1 | contig 156645 bp, 113 predicted proteins | sample UWRJL058202B2_FD_180943 | JGI IMG/M metagenome (GOLD analysis project Ga0247739, IMG submission 180943) | Plant litter microbial communities from Arlington Agricultural Research Station in Wisconsin, United States - UWRJ-L058-202B-2 | ecosystem: Environmental > Terrestrial > Plant litter >... | reverse complement strand
GCACCGTTTGCACCTGTTGCTCCTGTTGAACCAGTTACGCCATTTGCTCCGGTGGCTCCAGTGGCTCCGTTTGCACCAGTCGCTCCAGTTGAACCTGTTGCTCCTGTTGAACCAGTTATTCCGTTAGCTCCCGTAGCACCTGTAGCTCCGTTCGCACCTGTTATACCGTTTGCTCCTGTGGCTCCTGTTGAACCAGTTATTCCGTTAGCTCCCGTAGCACCTGTGGCTCCGTTCGCACCTGTTACACCGTTTGCTCCAGTGGCTCCTGTTGAACCAGTTATTCCGTTAGCTCCCGTTGCACCTGTGGCTCCGTTCGCACCTGTAATACCGTTTGCTCCTGTGGCTCCCGTTGCTCCAGTTACGCCATTAGCACCTGTGGCACCAGTGGCACCATTACATATATATATGGTGAGGGTGATACTGATTTCACTTGCATCCAGTACGCCATTGTTATTGGCATCCACACCTGTTTCTATTTTCACGCCGCCTGTTGGGCAGGAAGATACCGGTGCGGCTGATGTTTTGATCAGTGAATTGGAACCGTTGGCTCCTGCAGGACCTAATGCTCCAAGGAACTGCCAGTTGGGCGTGGCGGCCGTTCCCTTATTGAAATAGAAACCGTCTGTTCCGTCTGTTTGGTAAACGAAGAGACCTGTGGCCGGACTGGTAATGGCCAATTTCTGTGCTGCTGTCATCCTCGGTATCAACATACCTTTTGTGGTGCCCTTTATATCCAGCAAGGCACTGTTGTCTGGTGTTGAGCCATCTGTGTTGATACCTACATTCTGTGAGATTGCCGGGATGGTGACCATCAGCAGTAGTGCAAGCAGTAGTTTTCTGAAATTCATGTGATTGGTTTGGATGCTTAATTATGATAGAAATTTAATGGCTTGTTTTGTTTAGTTCTTCAAAATGGTGAGTACCTTATTGTCTATGCCCACCACACGCAGGAAATAAGTACCCTGTGCAAACTGGCCCAACTGTATGGTGGTACTGTTAAGGCCCTGTGCAGCATTGATGGCCTTGCTGAGTACCAATAGGCCCTTGGCATCGGTAACCTGTACAACGGCCCTTACGGCATCGGCACTGGTGAAGCGGATTTCAACAGGTCCAGTGGTTGGGTTTGGATAGGCATTCACGAATTCGTTGATATAGGCGCCCCTGTTCACGGCCACGATCCTTGAATAACTGAAGCTTCCATCGGTATTCACCTGCTTCAACCTGTAATAGGTGATACCATTGAATGGATGGGCATCGGTATAGGCATAATTGCTGGCCACATTGCTGCTGCCAACGGCCGTAACGCTTCCGAGGATAGAGAAGTTCCTGCCATCGGCAGATTTCTCCAGTTCAAAATGGTGGTTGTTGAGTTCAAACGAAGTGGTCCACTTGATGAGTGATTGGCCACCGATGAGCTGTGCATTGAAAGCAATCAACTGCACAGGCAAGGGATTATTGGCGGAACTGGCCAAGGTGAACCTATACAGTTGGTCAATATTGTTCTTGGTTACATAATTGGCACTGGCATCCTGGGCATCGGCACCCAACAGCTTCCAGAAATTGCCGGGAGCAGGGTTCAATGACCAGATCTTAAGCTCACTTTCATTGATGGAAGCCAATTCCGCATCGAAGTAGTACATTTTAAGTGATGCGTTGAGTGCTGTATTATTGGTTGGAACGATATCATAATAACGGTTGATGCTGAAACCCGAAGAACTTACCTGCTGCTTTGCACCACGTTTGATGGTGGTGGGGCCCAAGTTGGAAGTACTGGTGATTTCTATACCTATATTACCGGGGTTCACGCCTGTAGGAGCATTGAGGGTAACGGTCCTGTTTATCGTGCCGCCTGCTGCCCCAACAATGAAGGAGCCTGCATTTTCACCGGAGATGGAGCCTGTGGAACCCAGATCGGCATCAAAACCATTGAGGTCAAAATTGCCGGCCACCATGATGAGGTTATTGGTGATGGAAATGTTCCTGAGCAACCTGAAAGAGCCTGATGATTTGTTGATGCCCAGGTTGTAGAAGGAAGTGGTGGCTGTGCCACCAACAAAAGTTGAAGTGGAGGTGGCGGTTCCCGTAAAGGTAACCGTGCTGCTACCCGGCACCAGTACGCCTGCATTGTTGAGGCTGCCATTGTTTACTACCAAGTTGACCGGACCGTTCATTACCCAATTAACACCGGATCCAATGACAATGCCCTGTGATTGTGCCTTTGGCACGAACAACAATAAACAAATTGGAAGGCAGCCCACAATTTTCGTGGTTATTGATGGGTTGACTGTTTGGGTAAACAGCTTCAGCAGTTTGTGCATAAGGTGGTTTTGATCAAAATTGTGTGCCGCAAATTATGGGTTGTAATTGAACATTATATTGAATACGACCTACCAATAGTGGGATGCGACATGGTTTAAGTGCTACTTATTTTTAGCGGCAGGGCACACTACATAACTCCGGATTGGGGCAAACTTATGGTATTTCTTAATGCCGTGGTGAAATCATGCGAGCAATTGGAATATATACCCTTTTCGGGGGCCTTCCTGATGGAAATAGTTCAGTGCATCTGCCTCTTGCTAATAGAAGGGAACAGTTCAACTTGGCAATGGTTCAATAACTAGGAAGCTGGTATTCAATGCTTCCAACAATATCCTTCCGCTTACGTGGACTTGTGTTTTATAAAGGATGGGCCGTTTTTGTGATAGAATTGGCGTGATAATTATTTTATCACACAAAAATTATCACAACACTGTGATTTAATTTGCAGGATTGTAGGATTATCACGATTACGGTAACACAAAAAGCTTTGCTTGCCTGATTGGGGCATGCCAGCATCATTGTGAAGCACCCTGCTTGACCAATTTGCCAGCATCCTCCATATCAGCCGTACAATTAATGCTTCGGAGGGCTACATTTGCGGCTCAATAAAATACAATTGTCAGGTTGGGCATGTAGGGGCTACCTCCAACCGCTGATAATCATTCACACAATATATACCAGCAATGTTAATAGGCTTACAGAACGTGACTTTTGAATTTGGTGCAAGGGCAATTATTGAGGACGCAACCTGGCATATACATCCAGGTGAAAGGATTGGATTGATTGGCTATAATGGAACGGGCAAGTCTACCATCCTTAAATTACTGGTGGGACAGTACAGCCCCTCTAAAGGCACGGTGGAAAAAAGCAGGGACACCAGCATTGGTTACCTGCACCAAGACCTGTTGAGCTTTGATACCAATGAATCCATTCTTGAAGTGGCGATGGGTGCTTTTGAAAAAGTAAAGGATCTGGAAAAGGAAATTGAGGAACTGGGCAACCGCTTGGAAAAGGAAAGCGAGAATGAAGCCTTGCTGATTGAGTATAGCGATAAGCTGCATGACCTTGAAGTGGCAGGTGGCTATACCATTCACCACAGGACGGAAGAAGTATTGCAGGGCCTTGGTTTTGAGAACCAGCATTTGAGCAGGCCCTACAAGGAATTCAGTGGGGGCTGGCGAATGAGGGTGCTGCTTGCAAAAATGATCCTGCAGCAGCCGGATGTGCTGTTGTTGGATGAACCTACGAACCACTTGGATTTACCTTCCATTGAATGGCTGGAAAAATACCTGATGCACTATCAGGGCAGTGTGGTGATCGTGAGCCATGACAAATATTTCCTGAACAGGATGGTGAACAAGATTGTGGAAGTGTACCAGCAGGAACTGCATATATACAGCGGTGACTATGCTTACTACGAGCAGGAAAAGGCTATCAGGATTGACATGCAGCAGAAGGCTTACGAGAACCAGCAGGACTATATCCGCCAGCAGGAACGTTTTGTGGAAAGGTTCAAGGCAAAGGCAAGCAAGGCGGCGGCGGCACAGAGTATTGTGAAGCGGTTGGATAAAATTGAGCGTATTGAAAACGTAACGCTTGAAAGGCCGAATATCAAGATCAATTTCCAAGTAGATAAACAGCCAGGCAAGGTCATTGCTTCATTGAAGCATGTGAACAAGCGTTTTGGCGATATATCCATTGTTGAAAACGGCAATGCAGAAATAGACCGTGGCGACAAGATTGCTTTGATTGGTGCAAATGGAAAAGGTAAGTCTACTTTACTTCGCATCATTGCAGGTGCCGAAACTTTTGAAGGTGAAAGGGAATGGGGGCATAATGTGGAGGAGAGTTTCTATGCACAGCATCAGTTGGAAGCACTGAACCTGAACAATACTATTTTGGAAGAGATGCAGGAATGTGGCAGCAAGAAGAATGACTTGGAACTAAGGGCTTTGCTGGGCTGTTTTCTATTTAGTGGCGATGATGCCGATAAGAAAATAAAGGTGCTGAGTGGGGGTGAAAAAGCAAGGGTGGCATTGGCGAAGGTTATTGTGAGCAAGTCCAACTTCCTGATGCTGGATGAGCCTACGAACCACTTGGACATGCACAGTGTGGAACTGTTGGCCGATTCACTGAACAAGTATGAAGGCAGTTTGATATTGGTTAGCCATGACCGTTATTTTATTTCCATGACTGCCAATAAGATTTGGGAAATTGTTGACCATGAAATAAAGGAGTTCAAGGGCAGTTACCAAGAATGGCTTGACTGGAATGAACGAATGGTCAAACAGAAGTTGGCCAATGCGAAAGAAGAAGTTAAAAGCACAAAAGCGGAACCTGCGGAAGTAAAAAAAAAAGAAATTAAACAGCAGCCCCAGCAATCCAACCATGAGCTGAACTCTTTGAAGAATGATTTGAAGCAATTGCAGAAGAAGTTCAGCAAAGTGGAAGAGGAAGTGGCGACCATCAACAAGAAAAAGGAACAGGTGGAAGCCGATTTGGCCAAGCCGGAAAATTATACCAACCATTCACAGTTTTCCCAACTGGAAGCTGAATACAAAAAGGTACAGCAGCAGAAGACGGAAGTAGATAACCGGTATGAAAAGTTGTTTGAGGAGATAATGGAGTTGGAAGGCAGGATTGGTTAAAAAAGTTGAAAAGGTTCAAGAAGTTGAAGACGTTCGTTCAGCCCTAACTTCTTTAACCTTTTCAACTTTTTAATACATAAACCCGAGTTCCAAATAATAATCAGTTTTTGATTGCTCCACCAAGGAAAGGTGAATGGTTTTACTACGTTTCTTTTCTATATCGTCAATACGTAGAAAAGCCACTTCCCTAATATGGTTGTTTTGAGGCGGTGCTAAGTAATACACGTAATCCTCGCCCAAACAGGTACGCAAGTTGGTTAAAGATATTTCAAACTCCTTTTTGCCATCCTGTGGATCATTGAACCCATATTTGGTATAGAAAACCAGTACGGTGTCCCCACAATTTCTTGTCCCCCTGCAAACAAAGGGGGTTAAGTCGCCCAAGCAACCTTGCGGCTTATGTTTCTGGAAAGTGCCCAATTGGCTCCTCAGTGCGGTAGCAAACATAAAGCTTCCGATAGGCTCGGTTCTCATGACTTTATAATAGTACTTGGGCCTGCCACCATTCACTTTTAGCAATACGCTGAATTTGTCCTCTCCTATTTTTCTGAACAACTGCACAAAAACATTATAGTGAAAGAAACCGCTTTGTTGTGTGTAAGCAATTTTTGTTTGCCTGATCATGCCTGTCTTAGTGCCCGTGTCGTTGTTCCTGAACATCACTTTACGGCTCATTGCCTCGGCAATATTATTGGTAAGGTTCACAAATACAGTCTCCGCATCGCCCATGGTTGCAAAGTCACCGAAATGGTATTCGGCAAACGCCAAACTATCCAGTACCAATTTGCTTGACAGTGCCCCCTGCAGTTTTACTTTGCAATGGAAGACTTTTGATTTGGGATAGGTTGAATCAACAGATTTAAATGCTTTGTCCTTTATTTCCTTGAACTTATTGGGTGCATCGTTGATGAGCTTAACAAAGGACTTTGCAAAATCATCTTTCTTTTTTTGGGGGAATTCGACAACAAAATCCTGTGCGAATAATGCACAAGTACTGCAACACATAATGAATATAGCTGCCAGCCTAAGCATCAGGTAATTTTGGTTTAATTCGGTTTACTCAGCCATCAAACGAATTGTAGGGGTGATTTGTTGTAAATATACTTTTTTATATTGATTAAATGCCCATTGCTTTTATAAAGTCGCTAACGAGATAGCTTAATAACTTCCCAGTGGAGATATCGGTTCTTCCATCGCTGAGCTTTGTGGCCCCCTCACATATATGGAGATAAGCCGGTTTGCTGTCAACTGTTGCAAAGTGGATGTACTGCCTAGCGTGTTGGGCAGTAATACCGATAGGCGTTGCGGCACTGCTTAGCGTATGCTCAATGCAATCGAGATCCAGTTCTATGCCTACCAAAGTATCATCGGTGAAACTGGCAGCATGGGCAACAGATTGCAAGAAGGTCCTTTTTTCATGCAGGAAAATATCTTCATAGGTAATGCAATCTATAAATGGATTGTTGACGATATCCATCCAAACGTTCTGCTGTATGTAGTTTTCATGTAGCCCTACTACGCAGTATTTTTCCAAGTAGCCATCCTCGTCAGCATACCTGAAAGCATTGCCGCTATGCCTTCCTTCCATCGGCCTATAATCTGCATGTGCATCAAAGTTGATGGCATTTATTTGGGCAATATCAATTACGCCTGCTTTGTACCATCCTTTCGCCGCACCTTTAATGCAGGGGTAAGCATTGTTGTGCCCACCACCAATAATAATGGGCATCTTACGGTTTTGCGTAACCAGTTTTACAATATGTTCCACTTCATCATCAATGGTGTTTACCACATGCCTATAGGCTTCTACCTTTTCGTCAAAACTGCTGGCGTTGGCCTCAATTAAATTGGCTTCTGCAGAAAAATCAAAATGCCCAACAAGGAGTATGTCGCCACCTTCAAAGAAATCGTTGCTCTGCACATTGAGGAACGATTGAAGAAAAGGTACCCAAGCGGTATCCACACCACCAATGCCCATATTTGCCTTTACGCCAATATCCTCAGGCACGCCTATAATAATATATTTCGCAGAGGTTTTTGCCAGTGATTCTTCCAGGTTGTTGGGATCATCAATTACATGTATCCTCTCCCCTAGCTTAGTTTCGAAACGCCTGATTTTAGTTAATGACAGTACATCTTGCTTGTTGTAGATTTTCAAGTGCTGCATGGCTAATCGTTTTTAATGTTTGGTGGACAATCTACTGTAAGATGAAATTAATTCATCCAAATTTAAAATTTATTTTGGGGGGCTTAAGATATTGTTGGCAGGAACGCCATTGCAGAAGGAAAGAACTGAAGTTGGTATAAAAACAAAAAGCCCTCCCGTGGAAACGGGACGGCCTCTAACGATTGCTTGCCATATGAAAATCTTTGTCTCACAATCCCAGTTCCGAAGAACTTCCCTTTGACGGGGCAAGCGGGACTATCCTAACGCACTAACCGTGACTAATTATTTCTTAGTGCTTAGTTGTATCAACAACAACCTTAGTTGTGTCAGTGTGGTGAGTTGTGTCTACAACTGGAGCGTTTGCTTTAGCAATAGAATCCTTAATTTTTGCAGAATCAACAGCAGCTTGTTCACTAGGAGCGTTGTTGCAAGCAGCAAATGCAGCGATTGCTACGATAGCCAATACTTTTTTCATTTTTTTAGTTTTTTGTGTGAGTAATTTGACCTTAATACCTACATGGCATAAAAGGTAACCCAGCTTTTTTAAAAGTTTTTAAAAATTTTTTTTAACAGGTGCTTGGGTTACTTTTATCGCCCTCAAAGTATAAAGACTACATACGTGAAAGCTGAGTTTAACGAACAGGTATTATTAAAAGGACTGGCACAGAATGACTCAAAGGCCATTGAAACCATTTATAAGGACAACTTTAATATGGTTCAGGCTTTCATCATTAACAATAATGGCTCTTACGACGAAGCAAGGGATATTTTTCAGGAAGCGATGATTGCCCTGTACGAAAAGGCACAAAGCGAATCATTTGTACTGACCTGCAAAATCAACACCTACGTTTATTCGATTTGCAGGAGGCTTTGGCTAAAAAGACTGCAACAACTAGGGCGGTACACCAACCAAGTTGATAGTCTTGAGGAGACAGTCCAAGTGGAAGAAGACCTTGAAATACACGAGAAAAGGAACGCTGATTTCAACATGATGGAAACAGCTATGAACAGTTTGGGAGAGCCTTGCAGGAGTTTGATAGAAGGTTTTTACATAAAGAAGATGGACATGCAGTCATTGTCGAAAGAATTTGGCTATACCAATGCCGACAATGCCAAAACGCAGAAATACAAATGCTTAATGCGGTTAAAGAAATTGTTCTTTGCCCAATACAATATAGGAGAGTGATTATGGACGACATTTTACTTTTACAGACGATTGAACGCTATTTAGATGGCAAGATGCTTCCCGATGAAAAGGCGTTTTTTGAGCAGCATAGGAAGAATGTGCCCGAAGTAGACCAAATGGTGGTGGAACATACCATGTTTATCCATCAAATGGAAGACTATGCAGCCAACCAAAATTTGAAGCATAGCATTCACTTGGCCCATGAAAAGCTATTGGCCAATGGTGATATTAACGAAGGCGGCGAATTGACAACCAAAGCCAAAGTGGTAAAAATATGGGCTAAGTACCGCAAGGTTACTGCTATTGCAGCTGTTGTTGGTGGTGTGATTGCTTTTGCAATAAGCGGACTGGTTGCCTATTTTGCTCCTGCTACAAATCAGCAGTATGTGGCACAATTGGGTGTCAAAGTAGAACAACAAGACAGGAAGATTACTGACCTCAAGAACGAAATCAAGAGCAAAATACCAGTAGGTGTTGATGTTAAAAGTGGTGGTTCAGCATTCCTGATTGATGGCAATGGGTACTTAGTTACCAATGCCCACGTTTTGGAAGGAAGCAATGCTGCTATAATCTATAACAATCAAGGCAAAGAGTTCAAAGCCATCATTGCTTATAGGGATGAAAAAAGGGATTTGGCCATTTTGAAAATCAATGATGAAGATTTCAAGGTTGTAAAGACCCTTCCTTACAGCATCAAAAAAAGCAATGTTGATTTAGGTGAAGAAGTTTACACTTTGGGCTATCCCAACTTCCCCAGAAACGAAGTGGTGTACAATATTGGGTATATGAGTGCAGAATTTGGTTACCAAGGCGACACGTTGAGTTGCCAAATCCAAATGAATGCAAACCATGGCAACAGCGGTGGACCTGTATTAAACAAAAATGGTGAAGTAATCGGAGTTCTTAGTACAAAGCAGCTAAAAGCTGATGGTGTAACATTCGCCATCAACAGCAAAAATATTTTCAGGATTGTGGACGAGATGAAAAGGAAAGATGAAAAAAGTGAACCAGTAAAAATCAGTTCATCTTCTTCCTTGAAAGGCAATGACAGGGTTTCACAAATAAAGAAGGTAAAGGAATACGTTTATATGGTGAAGGCTTACAACAAATAATCCAACTGCATAGGATTGAATATAAAAAGGAAAGTCCTGCTGGTTAAAGCAGGACTTTCCTTTTTATTACACCATGCACTTTATCAACCTTATATACTCAATGCCCTTTCCCTACACCAACTCAATCACCGTAATCTCGGGCAATACCCCCACTCTTCCCGGATAGCCAATAAAACCAAAGCCACGGTTCACATACAATTTCTGTTTGCCTTCCTCATACAAACCAGCCCATTGCCTGTACATCCACTGCACCGGGCTCCATTTGAAGTAGGGATTCTCTATGCCAAACTGCATTCCATGCGTATGCCCGGCCAGCATCAAATCTATATCCTGGTATTCCGTTCTCACTTGGGCATCCCAATGGCTCGGGTCATGGCTCAATAATATTTTAAAAGGATACTTCTCCGTTCCGGGATGGGCTTCTTTCATCCTGCCATACTTAGGGAACCTACCCTTCGCTCCCCAGTTTTCAACGCCCAATAAAGCAATCGCCTCGCCATTTTTTTCCAATGCCACATGCTCGTTCATTAACAAACGCCAGCCCAGTTGTGCATGGACATTTTTTAGTTTGTTCAGGTTCTCCACTTTCGCCTGCTCACTTGGCCAGGCCACATAATCCCCATAATCATGGTTGCCCAAACTGCTGTAAACACCCAATGGGGCTTTCAACCTGTTGAAGACATCCATGTAATCGGCCATCTCATCATGCCGGTCATTTACCAAATCACCCGTAAACAAAATAAGGTCGGCATTCTGTTGCAGTATCAGGTCAACACCTTTATTCACGGCTTCCTTGTTCTGGAAACTGCCACTGTGAATGTCGCTAATATGCACAACTTTCATCCCCTTAAAAGCTTTGGGCAAATTGTCAAATGTCAATTGGATTTTCTTTACTTGGTAATTGTATTTGTTGCTAAAGCCATACAAAAGACTTCCAAAAATAGTGGTACCTGCACCCAATCCCAACCAGCTCATAAAAACAGAACGTGAAATACCATTACCTGCTGGATCAGCATAATGGGCACCTGTACTTGGTGAAAGTTTTGCAATCAGCCACATCACCAACCTTCTCAAATCATCTATTAAAAAGAAAGATGCCCCAATTAACTTGGCGATGAACAGCCCAAGCATGATGGCAAAAATATAGTTCCTGAAAACTTTGTTGGTCTGTAATGCTTGTATGTATGGCAATGAAAGCAATGAAATAACAGTGGCTGCTGCCAATATCCAATAAAGACTATGAATAACCAGCTTTACTTTTTCTGAGGTATTCTGCGTAACTGTTTTCAATGCTTGGAAAACATAAAAATCGAGTAGCACCATTATTGCCGCTATAATCCACCATGTACCGGAGTTTCTCATAATTTTTTACAATTGAAATGGTTGACGGGCAATGCTGCTGAATATTTTAAATAACTGCAAAATAAGCCGTCATTGCGAAGAACGAGCAGTCTAACAAAACGGTGCCAGGGTGGATGCTTCGTTCCTCGCAATGAAGGGGCCTTGTAATGACGTTATGTTTTCCCGACCGCAACTATCAGCCTGAGGCTCGGAGACAGTTTCGAGTACGGGTTTCGGCAACCACATTTCGAGTTCCTCAATGTGACAAGGGATTCGTTTATTAAACGTTACGTTTCTCCCGACCGTAACTTCAGTCTGAGCCTGCCTTCTCAGCAGACAGGGCTCTCGAAGACAGCTTAAAAAAACGGTTTCGGCAATCACATTTCGAATGCCCCAATGTGATAATAAGTTTCGTTTACTAAATTGATTTGAAAATAGCAATGTTGAAAACTTATCGTCCGTTAAAACAGCGTATGGATAAGATTGTTTCAGAAGATTGTATCGAAAATGTATTTTTGACGGCATTCAACTTTAGTTATGAAATTCACTTATTACGGACAGTCCTGTTTTTTAATTGAAGTAAACGGGAAGAAACTTTTGTTCGACCCATTTATTACTGGCAATCCCTTGGCAAAGGACATCTCTGCAGATGATATTGAAGCAGACTACATTTTTGTATCGCATGGTCATGGTGACCATGTGGCTGACTTGATAAACATTGCCAAAAGGACAAAAGCCCAATGTGTTTGTGCTGCTGAGATTGCAGGCTGGTTGAACAAGCAAGGCGTGGAAAATGTATTGGGCATGAACCACGGTGCTTATATCCAATTTGATTTTGGCAAGGCCCGTGGCGTAAATGCCGTGCATTCATCTGCATTGCCCGATGGCTCCAATGGTGGTAACCCAATGGGTTTTGTGTTCAGTACCAGTGAAGGCGATTTTTATTTTGCTGGCGACACTGCTTTAACAATGGACATGCAGTTGATTCCTTTATGGGCAACATTGAAATTTGCCGTACTGCCCATTGGTGGACATTATACCATGGATGCAGCAGATGCCATCCATGCAAGTGGTTTCATTAAATGTGATAGAATCATTGGTGTACATTACGACACATTCGGGTACATCAAAATTGATAGCGAAAAAGCAAAGGCTGATTTTTCAGCCGCAGGAAAAACATTGCTGCTGCCTGGAATTGGTGAAACGATTGACCTGTAATTTTCAACTAAACAACTTGAGCTAAGTTCCTTAAAATATAAACAACTAAATGGCAAGAATAATTGGTGTAGCAAATCAGAAAGGTGGTGTAGGCAAAACCACCACGGCAATCAACTTGGCTGCAAGCCTTGCAGTGCTTGAATACAGGACACTGCTGGTGGATGCTGACCCACAAGCAAACAGCACAACGGGTGTTGGTTTTGATTTGCACAACATCACCACAAGTCTGTATGACTGCATGGTGAACGAAACAAAAGCCGGTGAAGTCATCCTGAAAAGTGAAGTGCCGAATTTGGATGTTATCCCTTCGCATATTGATTTGGTGGGTGCAGAAATAGAGATGATCAATTATCCCAATAGGGAAAATGTGATGAAAGTTTTGCTGGATGAAGTGAGGGACAAATATGATTTCATTGTGATTGACTGCTCCCCTTCTTTGGGCCTGATAACAGTCAACTCCTTAGTGGCTGCCGACAGCGTGATTGTTCCTGTACAGTGCGAATTCTTTGCATTGGAAGGTCTGGGGAAATTGTTGAACACAATAAAAATTGTACAGAGCAGGTTGAACCCCGACTTGCAGATTGAAGGCATCTTAATGACGATGTATGATGGCCGTTTGCGTTTGTGCAACCAAGTGGTGAGTGAAGTAAGGAGGCATTTTGATGAAATGGTTTTCAGTACCATCATCCACCGCAATACCAGGCTGAGCGAGGCACCAAGTGTGGGCAAGCCTGTTATTTTATACGATGCAGACAGCAAGGGAGCAGTAAACTACTTGAATCTTGCCAAGGAAATTCTGCAGAACAACGAAATGACGAAAATGAGCAATGAGGAAAGAATTATAGAATAAGTTTGAATGTTCCAGCAGTTTAAAAGTTCAATAGTTTAAGAGCAATCAAACATTCAAACAATCAAACTGAAACATGACTACCCCAAAATCAAATAAAGATGCTATTGGCAAGGGCTTACGCAGCCTGCTTAGCAATATAGACCAGGATTTAAAGACCACGGCCGGTACATTGAAAACAAATGTGGTGGAGCAGGTTACCACTACCACAAGGATTCCTTTGGGCGATATACAAGTGAACCCCAAGCAGCCACGTAGGGATTTTGACGAAACAGCCCTGAGCGAGTTGGCCGCTTCCATTAAAACACATGACATCATTCAACCATTGACCGTTACCAAATTGGCCAATGGCAAATACCAATTGATTGCTGGGGAACGCAGGTTCAGGGCATCAAAAATTGCAGGGTTGAAAGATGTGCCGGTTTACATCCGTCAGGCCAACGATAAGGAACTGTTGGAGTTGGCTCTATTGGAAAATTTGCAGCGTGAGGATTTGAACGCAATTGAAATTGGCCTCAGCTACAAACGCATGATGGAAGAACTGGACTATACGCAGGAGCAAGTGGCTGAACGCATGGGCAAAGAAAGAAGCACTGTTACCAACTATATACGTTTGCTGAAATTGCCACCAGATATTCAACTGGCTGTTCGTAGTGGCAATTTGAGCATGGGTCATGCAAGGGCACTGGTTAACATTGATACCATCGACAAGCAATTGTATGTATATGCTGAAGTAAAAAACAAGGGGCTAAGCGTTAGGCAGACAGAGGAATTGGTTCGCATGTTGTACAAGGGCGGTAACGAAGCTGTTAAATCTGCTACAAAAACAGAATTGCCGCAAGCTTATAAAAAGATAGAGGATAATTTAGCCTCCCATTTCAGTGCCAAGGTTAAGTTGGTGCACAGCAACAAAGGGGCTGGCAGCATAACTGTTGAATACCATTCACTGCAGGAACTGAACAAGATTCTTGACCTGATGAATGTAGTGGTAAGTTAAATACATGAAGCCATACCGTTTACTCATATTATTTCTTGCAACGACTTTATTTTCTTCTGTATCTGCACAGAAGAAAGACAGCACGAACAATTCACAAAAATTAGCTGCTGATACCATAAAGGAAGTTGAAACAAAAAAGGACTCTCCTTTTGTTTCAAAACCAAAACCTAAACATGACCCAAGAATTGCCACAAGACGTGCATTGATTTTTCCAGGACTTGGTCAAATTTATAACAGGGAATATTGGAAGCTGCCATTGGTGTATGGCATATTGGCAATACCAACTTCCACTTTCATTTACAACAACACTTGGTATAAAAGAACAAAGTTTGCGTATGAAGCAAAGTTTGCCTTTACAGCTACATACGGCAGCACGCCACCTGCAAATGCAGATTCAACCGAACTCAAAAAAATCCACTCCAAGCTCAGAAACTTAAGTGCAGGTTCATTACAGAGTTACCGAAATGAATTCCGGAGGGACAGGGACTACTCTGTTCTTTGGTTCGTTATTGTTTGGGGACTTCAAGTGGCTGATGCCACTGTGTTTGCACACCTGCAGCAGTTTGATGTGAGCGACAACCTAGCCATACAAGTGAAACCCAACATCAATCCTATCACAAAAAGCAATGAACTGAAATTGAGTTTCAGTTTCAAACAGCCTACACACAGGATGATTAGCGTTAAGTAGTTTTTCTATTATTAAGATTATGCCCATTTCCAAACATAACTGTCAGCATGAGATTGTCAAAAGCAGTGCACGAAAAGCGGTTTCGACAAACTGAACTAGTTCATATCAAGCGTTGAAATAGCTTCTGCCGAAAGAAAGACGAACGCTTAAGCGGGTTGGCAAACAGTTTTATAAAAATGAGGAAGTAAGATTTGCTGGATATATCCATCTGACAAGATGCCCAGCCACTGCATTACATCAATTCGGTTTCGTTAATTTGCGGTATGTAAAATCAATTTGATTTATTTATGAAGACAAAATGGAGGACGCCCTTCTATATTGCCATCTTAGTTTTATTAAGCTGTGCCATCTATTGGATCATACAAAAGGGCAATACTTTACAAACCCCTTCCTCTACACTAAAGCAGATGCAATTGGCCAATGTCCCTAACGCCAATGATAGCTTTGCTGTTTTTACAGATTCTTTTAAGCATAACCTTTCCGAGCCATTGACAATGCTGCTGATGCAGATAATCGTTATCATTGCCTGTGCAAGGCTATTTGGTTTTTTGGCCAAGAAGATTGGACAACCTGCCGTAATAGGTGAAATTATTGCAGGCATTTTATTGGGACCATCATTGCTGGGGCTTTTATTTCCAGATATAAACCATTTTCTTTTTCCTAAAGCTTCATTGCCAACACTCAATTTCCTCAGCCAAATTGGTTTGATACTGTTCATGTTCATCATTGGTATGGAACTGGATTTAAAAGCCATTAGCAAGCAGGCTTATGATGCTGTCATCATCAGCCATGCGAGTATCATCATACCTTATACTTTGGGTGTAGGGTTAGCCTATTTTATTTACCGTGACTACGCCCCATCTAGTATTTCTTTTTTGTCCTTTGCGTTGTTCATGGGCATTGCCATGAGCATTACTGCATTTCCCGTGCTTGCAAGGATTCTCCAAGAAAAGAAGCTCACAAGGTCCAAGCTTGGGGCCATGGTTTTGACCTGTGCTGCCGCAGATGACCTTACGGCATGGTGCATTTTGGCGGCAGTGATTGCGTTGGTAAGATCGGGCTCCGTAGCCAGTGTATCCTACACCATTGTACTGTCTGTTGCTTATGTACTACTGATGCTGAAACTGATACGCCCAGCATTGGAAAAATTAAGCCACGTGTACGAAAGGAAGGAAGCCAAGAGGACTTCCATCATTGCCCTGCTATTTGTTCTACTTATTATCTCATCCTATATCACTTCCATCATTGGCATCCATGCTTTGTTTGGGGCTTTTTTTGCAGGGGTCATTATGCCCTCCAGTTTCAGTTTCCGTAAAATTGTTGTTGATAAAATTGAGGATGTAAGCATTATATTATTGCTGCCCCTGTTCTTTGTGATAACAGGATTGAGGACACAAATTGGCTTACTGAATGAAGGCCATTTATGGGTTACATTTGGATGGATACTGTTGATAGCTGTAGTTGGCAAATTTGGAGGCAGTGCCATTGCAGCCAAATTTGTGGGGCAAAGCTGGAAGGACAGCTTATCCATTGGTGTGCTGATGAATACCCGGGGGCTGATGCAATTGATTGTTCTGAATATTGGGTTTGATCTTGGGATACTCTCCGCACAGATATTTGCGATGATGGTGCTGATGGCCATTGCCACTACGTTGATGACGGGACCTGCATTGGACTTGATTAATTGGGCAATGAAAGAAAAAAGTACGAGGGATTGACTTTTATTTCGTCATTGCGACGAAGTAAGCAACCTGCGTTTTTAAAGTAACCTTGCGGGGTTGCGGGGCCTAGATTGCTTCCTTCGTCGCAATGACGGCTTAACGTCTTCTGTGAATAATAACCTTCCCGTCAAATTATTGAAAGGCAAACTGCCCCTTAAATTTAAAATGTACCAACTCACCTTTAAACAATGAAGCAGTAACAGTCATGTTGCCATCTGCATCAATGGTATATTTTAAAGTAGCGGAAATGTCGTTGTTTTCCACTGGGTTAATGATAGCCAAGAACTTCATCTCATTTGCCTTTAGCAAATTGGTTTTCTTTTCGGTAACCTTTTCCATTATTTCCTTTACCATCTGCATCATGCAAACACCCGGCACTACTGGCTGCTGGGGAAAGTGGCCTTCAAAGATTTTATGGGAAGCATTGATGGTTAACGCTGCATGCACATCCAAGTCCTTTACTTCCAATTGGCTAATTGCATAAAAGTTGCTTTCTAGTAACATTATCTTTCTATTCGTTTTAGGCTGATGGTAAAGTTGAACGTTTTGTGGGAGATGCCAATGCTATCGGGTATGCCATTGATATAATTGTCCATTGTTGCTGTTACCACCGTTTTCTTATTTGAGGCACGTTCCATTCTTAGTAACTTACTGCTAGAGGTATCCGTGATGTAATAGTTGAAACCCTTAGTTTGTGGAAACACATAATACAGTTGTTCATTGCTTACACGAATTGATTGAGCAGCATTCAAATGCTCCATCAGCACCAATTCAAAATCTTTTCTCAGTGTTTTCAGAACTGCTTTCTTGTTCATCTGCTTGATAATGGAATACACTTTAAAGTTGCCATTGGGTGCAAATTCAAAATCAAAAAACTTGAAGCCCATTTCGTTGGAGAAAACCATTCGCAAAGTGCTATCAGGCATTCGCTTAATTAACAACAACCCACTTAGGTGGTTGCCTACAACGTCCACTTTTGTATCGTATAATGCCACGGTAAATGCCGGCTTGAATTTTTGCAAACTGTCCACATGCCCCATATTTGCCACCTGCATTTTTTTGTGGGCTGGTGTGCAACAAACTAAGATGGTTAGGCAACTACTTAATAGCAAACAACGCATCGGCAATGGAGGCATTTAGTTCCTTGTTTATAAATTTCAAAACGGTGCTGTCACCCGATACTTCCTGCATGGAGATACTGCTTACTGAAAAGTCCTTTTTGTCAATAACAACAATGATGGTCTTGAACATTTCCTTTAAACCCTTTGCAATAGGCGTCAATTCAATTAAAGCAGCACTCTTGTTTTCAAAAACTACTGTTTTGAAATCAGTATTGTTCAATGCAGTTCCCTGCATGCAATCAATCATGATTTTATTGATTTGCTGGAATAGCTTATTGGACTTGGTGGATATCTTGTTTTCACTTTTGCCATCCTTCACAAACACTTTGTCCTTGTTCAATATCATGAGGTACTGGTAGGGCTGGCTGTATTCCATTCTTACCTGGCTTTCTTTCTTGAACCAGAACTTTCCTTTCGAGGTAATCTTTTCGGACAGCATGCTCAGGTTCTTTTCCTGAACGAAATCACTTTTAATGGAAGATGTTTTTTGTATGGCTGCAGAGAAGTCTGTCTTGAATTTAGCGATATCCGCAACAGGTGCATAGCCGGGGTGCTGTGCTTTTGAAAGCAAGCTTGTTGCTAGCAACAACGCCAATAAAATAGTTTTACGCATAAGGCCGCAAATGTAGCAATTTATCCAGTGGAACTATTTGGTACCCCCTATTTTTAACTTCCTGTATGAAAGCTGGAAGCATGTTCAAAGTGGAAGCACAGGTATCATGAAAGAGGAAAACTGCACCGGGTTTTATCCCTTGGCTCACTTTTTCCAGCAGCCTGTTTTCATCTTTGATAACCGTGTCCAGGGACCTAACATTCCAACCAACGGGCGTATAGCCACCATCGATGATGGCTTTCTTTAGATTAGGGTTGGTAACACCATAAGGTGGGCGGAATAGTTTTGGTTTGTGCCCAATAACCTTTTCCATTTTATCGTCCATCTGCTTTAAATCTTCCAGCATTTTTTGGGCCGGAAACATATCAAACCATAAATGGTGGGAGGAGCTGTGGTTGCCAATGATATGGCCTTGATGTGCTATTTGCTTCAAAATATGCTCATTGCCAACGATGCGGTTGCCAATGCAGAAGAATGTTGCCTTAATATTTTCCTGTTTGAGCACATCCAATATTTGAGGGGTATAGTTGATGGCTGGACCATCGTCAAACGTGATGGCAATTTCTTTGTCATTGGTATCTGCGGAACAAACAATTTTTATGAAGAAATTGGAACCAACATTGTAGCATCCCCAAAAAACAATCAATGAATAAACCACAAACAACAATGGGTAAACATAAATAGGCAGGCCATACTTGATGTGGATACCTATGAAAACAATAAGTAAGGCTGTAAAAAAGATATTTGTGTTCCTGAAGTTTAACATGCCGAAACCAATAATAAGGAATGATGTATCTGCTGGTAATGGTTATAAATCAACACACGTTTTATTTGCTTTGAACCAGTGGAACCTAATGATGATGGCAGTTCACCAAGCTTCACAATATTGGCAGCCATCCATAAGGCAAATGCAGTGGATGTTGGGTAATCTCCACAGAGGTTTTTATAGTTGATAGTTTCGTTATTGCTGAAAATAGACTGCTGCAAGTGGTCAAATATTTCATCGCTACTTGCATCGCCATTTTTGCCAATGATGATTAGGTCAATATCATTTTGTGCAATGGCATTTTCTGCTAGGAATGATTGGATGTTCTTTTCAATGGCGACAATTCCAGCTGGTTTGTAGAAAGTGGTCAAGGCATTCAACTTTGCATAATCGGTAAGTGATGGCTCATTAGCCAATAAGAAGAATGCAGCACCTTCTCCTGCTATGGTTCCTTTAGATTTTTCTTTATAAATATCAAGACTTGAGACATCATCTTGTTTGTACAAGCCCATCCTGTTAAGGATATTGTGGCTTGTGTTGGTAATCTCATCAATGGCACCAACCAATACATTGGCTGCTTCTTTTTCTTTCAGGAGCATCATGCCATCCAGCAATGCACTTTCGAAAGAAAAACCGCGATGAACAAATGCATTATTGTAATTGTTGCATTGCAGCATCAAGCCAATTTGTGCACCAATGGTGTTGTGTGTGGACTGTATAAATGCAGTAGGTGTAAGCAGTTCTTCTTTGTACTCAACTAATTTAGTCAAGAAGGAAACCGTGTCTTCCAAGCAACCATAAGCTGTTCCTGTAACAATGGCATCGGGAACTTTTACGTCGGCTTCCTGCAAGCATTCCATGGCAGCAGCAACGCCCATGCGAATGATACGGCTCATTCGCCTTATCAATTTTGCATCAATATAGTTCTTGTAATCTGGTTCTATACATGCAAGCCTATTGCCATTATATTCAACTGTCTCTTCTAAGAACGGAAGATGCCCGAAGCTTTTTTGAGGTGATATATTTCCTGTGGCCCGTATAAACATCTTTAATCTACAGTTTAGAAAAAATTAAGGAGGTGCAGTTCCCACCAAAACCAAATGAATTGGACAAGACATTTTTCACTTCCACACGCTTGAGCAATTGGGTTTCAGGAGCAAAGGGAAGTTCCTTCATCTGTGTTTCAAAACGCAGGTTGGGATAAATAATTCCATGCTGCAATGCTAAAACAGAGAACACTGCTTCTATTCCGCCACAAGCTCCCAAAGTATGTCCAGTAAAGGCTTTGGTGGAACTCATTTTTGGATAGTTGCCATCGAACAAACGCTTGATAGCCGTTCCTTCTGCAATATCATTGTTCTGTGTACCAGTGCCATGTAAGTTGATGTAATCTATATCCGAAGCTCGCAGTCCACTTCTTTTCAATGCACCACTCATAGCCAAGTAGGAACCATTGCCATCTGGTGATGAGGCTGTTTGGTGATAGGCATCATTGGCATTGCAATAGCCACTTAATACAATGGATGGTTTCCTGTTCAAGGTAGCAGCTACTTTTTCTGAAACCAACACCACATAACCTGCTCCTTCACCAAGGTTCAGTCCTCTCCTGTTATCATCAAAGGGCTGGCAGAACTGGCTATCCAGTATCATTAATGTATTGAAACCGTTCAATGTGAATTTTGTGAGTGCATCTGTACCACCTGCAACCACCACATCAAGAATATTGTTCCTGATTAGTCTTGCTCCAAAAAAGATGGCATTGGCAGATGAGGAACAAGCCGTACTGATGGTGCTAACATAATCCTTGATGCCCAGTTCATCTGCCACCAATTCTGTTACGCTTCCACATTCATGGTGCACCACATCACGCAACTTTCCTTTGTTATTATCTGAAAGAAATTCAACGAAGAAATTTTCGCTTTTATCCATTCCACCAACTGAATTGGCAGAAATGAAACCTGTACGCAACGATGCAAAATTTTCTATGCCAGCGTCCGCAATGGCTTCTTTTGCAGCAATGGCACTCAATAAAGCTGTACGGCTTTTTGTGTTGGGAAGTCCAGCTAATTGAGCCAATTCATTATTACTATGTTTTACTTCAGCAACAGGAATTTTGTGTTTGTGTAGTGAGTCTAAATAAAACATATCGCCCATGCCTGCCCTTTCGTTTTCAAGTGCATCAAGGCATTCGGCAACATTGTTGCCTATCGCAGCAATCATACCTGTGCCGGCAATAAAAACGTGTTGCTCCATTGCTTAAGCATTGGTTGTTTGGTGTTCTGTAATGTACTCAGCCATGGTTTTTACTGTACGGAATACTTTTGGTCCATCCTCTGCATTGGACAATTTAATTTTGTATTGCTGCTGCAGCAATACAATCAGTTCCAAGGCATCAATGGAATCCAAACCAAGACCATCCACAAACAATGGCTGGTCATCACCAATGTCTTCTGGCTTTATATCCTGCAGGTTCAATTGTGCTACAATCTGTTCCTTTAAAGTCGCTATTAAATTATCCATTTTCTATCTCGTATATTTTGTGAATGTTTTCTTTTGTAAATGGAATGCCGCTGTCTGACTTATCCGTTTCAACCAAAAATAATGCAGTTTGATATTGATTGCCCAATAATTCTACCCAGCCACAAATGCAGGTTTTCAAGATATTGCTATTGAGCAGGTTAGTTACATAGTGTTCAATAAATGCTGCATCAAATTTTGCTGAAACAAAAAAAGCATTTTCTCCTTTGAAGCCATGCCTGATACAAATTTCACCAGTAACAATATTGGGCAAAGTATAGACAAACAATGCAGGGCTTGCAATCTCCTTTGTTGTTTCGAAATATCTAATATCAGTATCCAAACTTGCATTGGCATTTGACAGTACCACACCAATATCTACCGGATTATACGCATTTGCATCAAAGCTATCCTTCAACAAAATTTCAGTGGCCAACCAACCCAATTTGCTTAGGTTGTCCATCTTGTAAAACTTGGGATATTTTATTTGAAAATGGTTGTACACTGAAAGCAGGAAATCCTGCAAATCGGCCTGCTTGTTTTCAAACAATTGCTCTTCATTCTTGTAAACAGCATTGCTGCTGATTACACAACTGGAGGTGATATACTTTTCTATGTTCAATGCAGTGGTTGATTATTTGTTAGTGCGATCAGTTGCAAAATATCAGGGCTTGTCCCGATTTTTGTTCGGGGTTGAGCTTATCGAGACGGAAATTGGTATTTATATATAAAATCGCCTTCGACAATACTTCGATAAGCTTAGTATGACAAAGGCTGACACCTTCACTCATTCAAAATTTTCACTACCTTATTCAGCTAATATTTTTTCTATCTCAATTAACCTTGCCAATTTTTTTATTGCTGTATCGTGGTTCTTTACATAAGGATTGTCCATGTCCCAAACATAACCAGCCAATACGGAACATATCATAGCCTTAATTTCAGGTACTGTTTTATCGGAGAAGAAGATGGTATCCAAAGTTCCATCGTACCAAGCCATAACGTAGGACCTGAACGTGTTCACACCCTGCATCATTTTCTCCGTGTATTCTTTTTCCCAGTCAACGCTTTGGCCATTTAAAGTTTTTATAACAAGGTTTGCAGCCGTTTGGCTGGATACTGTGGCCAACGTTACGCCTGATGAAAACACAGGGTCAAGGAACTCAGTTACATTTCCTGTCAACACAAAACCATCTCCATAAAATGCTGATGAAGAAGCTGACCACGATTCCAGAATCATTGGGTCAAATACCATTTCCACATCTTTGAAACGTTCAGCCAAATATGGTTCACTTGCTATCAATGCCCTTAACTGTTCTTCAGTTGGTTTTCCATCATATTGCTTGAAAAATTCAGGATTGCCCACAAAGCCAACTGATGTTTTTCCATTGGAGAAAGGTATTACCCAAATCCATATTCCTTTTTGGTGAACAATCACCGTAATGCGGTTAGGTTCATTGTCCATGGTGCGTTTTGCATCCACCACATGCGTGAACAAAGTTTTCCTTGGGGAAAGGTTTGATGGCTTATCGAGATTGAATAAACGAGGTATCACTCTACCGTAACCACTTCCATCAACAATGAACCTCGCTTCAATTTCGGTTTTGTTTCCTTCAAAGTCTTCCACTGTTGTAACAGAGGATTGGCCCCCATTGAATACAATGCCAGTAACAGTTGTTTCATAACTAACAGGCACGCCCATTTTCTCCACAGTATCTGCAAGGGTTTTATCAAACTCACCTCTTGGCACCTGCCATGTCCAGTTCCAGCCTTTGGTAAACTGGTCTGCAAAAAAGTAATCGCAAACCATTCCATTTTTTACAAATTTGGCCCCAAATTTTTCCTGGAAATTTTTCTCCTTGATGGCGTCAATAAAGCCAGCTTCTGTTAATGCTTCCATGCAACGTGGCAATAAGCTTTCTCCAATAACAAACCTTGGAAATTTTTGCTTCTCCACAATCTTCACTTTAAACCCAGCCTTGTTGATGATGGAAGCTGCCACAGTTCCTGCAGGGCCAGCTCCTATCACAAGCACATCTACTTTTTCTGTTTGCATATGTATTTATTTAGGGTTTTAGGGTTTCTTTCTACATTTTAGTAATGTTTGACTAACACCAATTTGGTCTGTTTGTTCAATAATTTCAAAGCCTGCAGCATCAATGCATTTTACAAATACTTCGGCACTGTACATTTGGCTGTTACCGTTTGCAAGTACCGTAAAGTAGATGGATGTTTGTTGCAAGCAGAAGGCTGCAGTTTCAAATCGTTGCCTGTCCCAAAAAGGCTCAAGTATAAAAATATACCCATTTTCATCCAATGCTTCGTAGCAACGTTTCAAAATGGATACAATTTGTTCCTCAGAAAAACAATCAAGGAACTGGCTCATCCAAATGGCATCAAAGCCTTTTGGAAATCTTGCAGCTTCATCCAGAATATTGGTTTCGATAAATGAAACCTTATTGCTTAAGCCAAGGCTTTCTATCTTTTGCTTGGCCACATTTAGTTGACCTGGCAAATCCATGATGGTAACATGGATGTCATCAGCATAATTGGCTGATGCAATGCTCCATTTGCCAGTATTGCCACCCATGTCAATAATATTTTTTATGCCGTCCTTATAAACCAATGGCAGTACCAATGGAAATGCATCATCAGAAAAGTAATGGTCAAAATTGAACCAGCTTGTCTGCACATGCCTAGGCAATTGTGAAAGGCCTTCGTAAACAGTTGGCCATTCGCCAAACTCTTTAAGACCAACAGGTTTACCTTGTTCAATGCTTTCTTCCAAGTAAAAAAGACCTTTATAGTTTACATCATGCACAAAGTCCATGTTTACCCTGGTAAGCTTATCATGCAAGATAAAGTAGCCTGTTTTGCCCAATGTATATCGTCCATCATTCACTAAAACAAGACCAAGACCAAGACCTGATTCCAATAAAACACGTACACCATAAATGGACATCTTCACTTCTTCCGAAATCTCCTCAATAGTCAGTCCCTTTGAACGGCTTTTTCCAACAAGTTCCAATATGCCCCTGTCCCTAAGCACCCTTGCCACTTGAAAAATTACTGGGCCAAATGAAATCCATTGAGCAGCGTCCATGGCTTGCATGGCAGTCTTTTTATCTTTTGAGAAGAAGTCCATTCTAGAAGTTTATGTTTTAATTATTGTGTTTACTAAATATAATTGCCGCATTGCATCCACCAAAACCAGATGCCGTTTTTAAACAATGTTGTAAAGGCTTTTTTAGCAGCGAACTGCAAATATTTATGGGTTGCGTTACGCCAATATTTTCATAACCCAAAGTTGGCAGTATAACATTCTCTTTTAATGAACGAATAGAGATAATGGATTCTATAATGCCTGCTGCACCCAATGTATGGCCATAGTAACCTTTTAAACTGTTGACAGGAACATTTTGAAGATTGGACAACGTAATTGCCTTTGCTTCCATTTCATCATTGTACAAAGTGGCTGTGCCATGTGCAGAAATAAAATCAATATCTGTTGCAGAAAGTCCTGCTGCTTGCAAGCTTTTGCCAATGGCAAAGTTTAGTTCCTCGCCTGTTCTTGAAGGCCCTGAAATATGGTTGGCATCGTTACTGATGGAACCACCACTAACTTGTATGCCCTTTGAATATGCATTGTTTGAAGAAAGGATAATAGTAGCTGCACCCTCACCCAAGTTGATACCATCCCTTGCTGCATCAAAAGGCCTGCAAGGATTGGAACTAACAGCCTGGAAAGATTGGAAGCCCGATAACACAAATTTGCTAATTACGTCCGCACCAGCAACTATTACGTTTTCATATTGCCCTGATTGTATAAGCCTCGTACCCATTAGGATGGCCATAATGCCAGAGATGCACGCGTTTGAAATAATGATTGGTTGATTGGCAAGATGGAAATGCTCCTTTAATATGCTTGCAGAAGTATGCAACGCAATTCGCTCATTGAGTTGAACGCTCGGCTCTTCTGTTTCAAGTAAACTAATGTTGCCTTTTGTGGAGGAAAGGATTAATACCGTTTTCTTATCGCTGGCATTTATCTCGCAGCCTTTCAATGCATCGTCAATGGATGCTATAAGCAGTTGCTCAAATTTTGTATGTTTTTTATCGTCATTCAAGAAGCCTTCCGTTCCCTTAAACAAGGATGCATAAAAGGGAACAGCAGACAACAATTTATCTTCATGCCCTTTTACCCCTGAAACCTTATTGTAAAGTTCAGTAAAGTTCCTAGCAGCAGTAGAACCAATTGGAGATAAAATATTATCTGAAGCAATGAAGACTTCTCTCATTATTCTTTATTAAGCCAGTCCATGACTGTTTTTCCACTCTTCAAAAAAAGGAGGGTTCGTTAATTGCAGTTCCGATTTTTCCTTATCCAAAAAAACTTGTACTGATGAACCTGTCGCAACCAAATCCCCAGTTGCCGCATTAAACAAACGGTAAGTAAATTTCATTTTTGCAGCATCATTGGGAACATAAGTTGTTTCTACAATAATGCTGTCACCATACCGTACCGATTTTTTGAAGTCACATTGAACATTTACAATAGGTATTACAAACCCATGTTTGTAAACATCCAAATAGCCGAGCCCATGCGTATTTCCAAAGGCTTCCCTACCATCTTCAAAATAGCGTATGTAATGGCCATGCCAAACGATACCAAGTGGATCGGCCTCATTGAAACGAACCCTTACCTCTATCCTATTGCTCATTTTTTTCATAAAGGCGTATTAGTTACCGTACTTCTTCTGCCACTCTTTATACTTATCTTTTTCAATTTGGTCAATCATTATTTTAATAGCTGATGCCCAATAATTTCTGAAACCAATACCGGCAGTTGCTTTTGCTTCTACCCTTTCAGTCATTAATACTTTCTTCTTTTCCATGTCAACCAAGGTTACCCAAACAGCTATATCGCCTTTCTTTTCAACTTTACGCATGGCTTCCATTACAAACACCAAGCCTATGCCTTTTTTGCCAGCAAGGTCCAACGCTTTTACGGAAGCAGCTATATCTGCTTCTTTCAAACGGTTGAAATCTGACGAGTTGCTGGATATAATGTCATTAAGGTTTACAGCACTATTTACTTTTGTTACAGCAGAAAAATCATGCTCAAGACCATTTTTCCTGAAAGCTGCGGCCAGGTCAAATTTTTTGGGTTCTGTAACTATCAATTGATTAATGCTTGCATACAAACGGTCCCTGATGTCATTGGCATTACCAATATCAAGCAGTCTCGACTTACTAAAATCAATACCCAAATAGGTAATTGGTGCGTCACTTTTTGTAAAAGTTTCTTTTAGGGCTTGTGAAAAAGCAGAAACAGCAATTCCTATTGACAACAGGAATGTAAAAAGCAGTTTTAGTCTAAATGCAGGTTTCATGATACTATTTTTATTGATTGGTGATGAAAATTTTCATTTCGCATTTTGCCAAAACCGTATCCCCACATGTAACCTTTCCAGATATGAGTGATACATCAAAAATCTGGTTTTCTATTTTAATTTCAGTAACTATTTCTTCGCCAACTTTAGGGAAACCGCTTACGGTCAAATTCTTAATTGCTCCAATATAGCCTAAACTTACAGGTTTATTTTCTGCTTTAGCTGTGTAACCTGCTCTTGCTGCCGCCGTTTGTGCGATGTTCTCCACTAGTCCTGGTTCTTTTAAGGAGCCATTCTCCACAAAAATATTATCTGCTTTAACCACGAATCTGGATTGGGTAACTGCATCCTGCGAATAAACTATTTCATCAACCATTACAAAGGGTGACCTTTGTGGAATGTATGCCAATATATCTGTCGATAGTTCTGCCATATAAAGCCAAGTATTTTAAGCGATGATGAATGGTATTGAATCAGTCCCAAAAATCATAATAGTTGAACCACTGCTGGGGATATTTCTTTGTCTTAATTTCCATTTCCTTTGCAAACTCAGCTACCATTTGCTGGGCAATAGCTGCTTTACCCATCCCTTCATAAGTTTTTATTTTGCTTGCAAAAAGGTGGTAATGATAATTGCTTTCCTTTACTGCAAATACATAGGATACCGGAGCCTTAAAGGTAGCTGCAAGAACAAACGGCCCAATAGGGAATTTTGCTTTTTGTCCCAAAAAATCTGCTTCAAGCGTTTTATTGCCTTCAACAAACCTGTCCGCATGCATGCAAACCAATTCATTTTTATTAAAAGCTTCGCTTATTTCGTAGATATGCGACAAATCATCCTTTATCACAATAAAGTTCACACTCTTTTTTCCTGTAATACTAGAAAGGTAATCCTTAATTTTCTCCTGTTCACCATCATAAATAATGACGTGAATCACGGTATCAAGCCTTTTCAATAGATGCCCTGCAATATCCCAGTTACCAATATGCCCACTTATCAGCATACCTCCTTTTTTTAAGGAAGCCATTTTCCTTAAATTTTCCTCGCCTTCAAATTCATACGTGAACCTGTTCTTAATGCCGGACATCACTACTACTTTGTCCATTATACTTTGGCCCAACAAATAGTAATTGCGATAAAGTTTAAGTAAGGAATTTATCTTACCAAACTTCAATCGGTCATGATACAAAGCATAAATATGCTTGGAAGATTTATAGGAAAACAAAAAGAAATACAGCACCACAAACCTCAACAAAAAATAAGCAGGTGCAACACCAAAGGTTTTTAAGACCCAAACAAATATTTGATACCCGGATTTGTTGCCCTTGGATTTACCTTGCCATGAAGACATTATGCAAGCTCTTTTGAATTCACTTTGGACTCTATATAGTCGCAAAAATCCTGGAAGGTGGAAATATTAATGAAGTCTTCGGGTTTTACTTTAAACGCAAAATTGGATTCAATTACAACAACCAAGTCAATGTAATCCAAGCTATCCAGTCCTAAAGCTTCTTTCAAATTAGCTTCGGGTACCAATTTTTCTGGTTCTACTTCAAACTCTTCAATAAGGAATTTGTGTATCCTTTCTACGATTTCTTGTTTTTCCATGAGAGGGGGATTTTTAAAGCATTTTTCTTATAAGAAGGGACGAATTTGTTCCTCCAAACCCGAATGAGTTGGACAAAAATACAGATATATCTTTTTCAACGGCATTTTTCACGATGTTCAATTTTGCAGAATCCTCATCCGGATTCTCAAAGTTGATATTTGGTGCCAAAAAAGAATGCTGCATCATCAACATGGAATACACAATTTCACTTGCACCCGCCATCCAGCATTCGTGGCCTGTCATCGATTTTGTTGAACTTACAGGGGGATTGTATTCACCAAAGACCTGATGAATGGCTTTTGCCTCACTTGCATCACCAGCAGGTGTAGATGTGGCATGGGCATTAATGTAATCAACTTCCTTTGCCTGAACTCCAGCATCTTTCATGGCCATTTCAAGTGACCTTACTGGACCTTCGACAGTTGGATTGGAAATATGTGCTCCATTGGATGAAAATCCATAACCTATTACTTCCCCTAAAATATTGGCTCCTCTTTTTTGTGCAGATTCAAGACTTTCGAGAATTACAGTGGCACCACCACCACTTGGAATAAGGCCATCACGTCCCTTGTCAAAAGGTCTTGACGCTTTTTCAGGTTCGGATTCATGAACTGAAAAAGCAGAAAGTGCATCAAAAGTTCCCATTGATAAGTGGTTCACTTCCTGTGCACCCCCACAAACCACACAATCCTGCAAGCCCGTTTTTATTAAATGGTAGCCCAAACCAATTGAATGGGAGCCACTTGCACAGGCAGCACTTATGGTTAGATTAATGCCCCTCAACTTAAAAATAGTGGCCAAGTTCATAGTCACAGTGGAATTCATCGTTTGAAAAACTGCACCGGAACCAACCATCATGGTATCTTTTTTGGCCCTTATGGTATCATTTGCTTCAATGACAGATTTTCCTGAGCTGTCATTACCATACAAAATGCCTATTTCATGCTTAGCTATATAATCAGCATCGATACCCGCATTTTTTAAGGCTTCAACAGTTGCCATGTAGGCATATTCCCCTTGTTCAGGCAACATGACACGTGACCTCCTATCCAATAGGCCATTTAAAACGGGCCTTTCTACAAAACCCGTTAAGCCAGACCTATATCCGTACTCTTTGCGTATCGGATCAATTACGATTCCAGAATTCCCTTTATAGAGTGAATCACGCACCTCATCCAAGTTCTTGCCAATGCAAGAATAGATACCCATACCTGTTATCACAACTCTAGTCATACCTAAATACCTTCTTTGTTTTTTAATTCTTAAGAATACAATCCACCATTTACTGAAATTACTTCTGATGTGACATAAGAAGCTTGTGGAGAAGCTAAAAATCCAACGACATGGGCCACTTCTTCAGGCAATCCAAAACGCTTCAACGGAATCATTGCTTTCAATTCATTTTCGTTTAGGTCTTCGGTCATATCGGTTTTGATGAAACCTGGAGCTACTGCATTCACCGTAATGCCCTTTCTGCCGATTTCCTGACCTAGTGCTTTTGTGGCCCCAATAATACCAGCTTTGGCTGCGGAATAATTGGTTTGGCCTGCCATTCCCTTTAGGCCAGAAAGTGATACTATGTTGACGATTCTACCATATTTTTTCATCAACATGCTATTCACGACCAAGCGGGTTACATAAAAAAATCCACCAAGGTTTGTGTTGATAACACCATCCCATTGCTCATCTTTCATCCACATCATCAACCCATCATTTCTAATGCCTGCGTTGTTTACCAACACTTCAATTATTTTATCTGGGTTTGACTCGATCCAGCCGCCCAATGCCGACTGCACTTGGTTTTTGTCTGCAACATCAAATTGTATTGTTTCGGCACTTACGCCTTTTTCAGTAACCAGTGAAGCTGTGCTATTGGCTTCTATTTCGTTCGATTTATAATTTATAAGAATATTGTAGCCCATATCTGCCAGTTTGATACAAACTGCTCTTCCTATCCCCCTTGAACCACCTGTAACCAATGCGAATTTCATGCTTGCTACTTTTTCAATTTATTAGAAGCGGTATGTTTTTGTATGCAAACGATACCAATTAAAACTTATCCTGACAGTTATCATTAAAAAGCAAAAACTGGATCAGATTTTTCAAAATGGCTTTTGATTTTTGCCAAGTCTTTGTATTTAGGCTTATCCTCAATAAACTTAGGGAATATCTTCCTTATTTCGGTGTAGACATTCAATGTCTCAGTTGACAATCTTGGTACACATTCCAAATAATCTATTGCTTGCAGAACGGTCATCATCTGTATGCCCAAAACCTCAAATGAATTGTCAATCACCCTTTTTGTCATTAATGCAGCATTGCAGCCCATACTTACAATATCCTGATTGTCATTATTGTTGGGTATGCTATGCACATACATCGGGAAAGACAGCGTCTGATTTTCAGCAACGGTTGAAGTGGCTGTAAACTGCATTCCCTGCATACCAAAATTGAAACCTAATACACCCAAATTCAAGAAAGGTGGGAATTTCTGGTTCAGCTTATCATTGAGAAGGTAATTTAATTGCCTTTCGGAAAGCATGGACAATTTGGTAATAGCAATTTTCAGCTTGTCCATTTCAAGGGAAACATAGTCCCCATGGAAATTTCCACCATGAAATATATTCTTGTTTTCATGGTCAATCACTGGATTGTCATTTACAGAGTTAAGCTCATTGACAACCACATTTTCAGCTTGGCAAATGGTATCGTAAATAGGCCCCAATATTTGCGTAACACAACGTAATGAATAGTATTCCTGCACTTTGTCCTCAAATACTTCCTGGTTAAGATTATCGGGATTGTACAAATGTTCAGAGCGGCTCCTAATCATCTTGCTGTCCTTCAATATATTGCGGAGCTGGGTAGCAATCTTATTTTGACCACTATGCTTTTTTACAATGTTCAACTCATAAGAATAATGGTCATCAAATGCCTCAACCACTTCGTTAATCATGGCTGAAAGAATCACGGACCATTCAAGTAGTTTTTGTGCCTGAATAATGTTTACCATGCCAATTCCGGTCATGGCAGAAGTGCCATTTAGGATGGCTAGGCCTTCCCTGATATGTATAGATAATGGCTTTATGCCCAACTTGTTGAAAATGTCAATTGTTGGCTGTATTTCACCTTCATAAATCACTTCCCCCTCTCCTATTAATACCAAGCCTAAATGTGCCAATTGAACTAAATCGCCACTTGCACCTACACCACCATGCTCAAAAATGCAAGGCGTAACATTATTGTTGATTAAAGCTGCAAGCAGTTCAACTACTTCTATATTAACACCTGAATATGCCTGCATCAAACTGTTCAAACGTGCAATCATGAGTGCTTTTACAGGAATTGGCTGCATCAAGTTTCCACTACCACTACTATGGCTTCTAATGAGGTTATATTGTAATTGCAACAGGTTTTCTTCCACCACTTTGTATTGGGCCATTGGTCCAAAGCCTGTATTTATTCCGTAGATTAATTTATTGGATGAAAAAACTTTTAAAAACTGAAAATTCACATCTACTTTTCCAACTGCATCTTTATCCAGCACCACTTTTTTGTCTTTGTACAGAATCGCCGAAAAGTCATTTAAGGAAAGGGCAGCTCCACCAACTTTTATCATGGATTTAATTTGTTTTATTGGTACAATTAGATATTACGTAAATGTAAAAATAGAAGAAAGATTTTGAATTTCGAGTTTTTGGACAAATCGACTATGTCTTACTTTGAAATCTATACTAATACAAGTTACTAACAACAAGCAAAAAACTGATATCCTTCACTTACTTAACTAAATAATACTTCTGCACCGGAATTTTTACTTGGAGGCATGCGGCATTTACAAAATGGAAGCCATTACAAGCAAACCACAAATCAATTTTATCTATCCAGTTAGCTGCCAGAATTTTATTTGCTTGTACCAATTAATTATTAATATTTGCTCTCGCCTTTCATACATCCTATTTTACTTACAAAGTGTAATCACCCTTTTTAAACAAAAAGCAATATGAAACAATCATTCCTTGTTGCGATTTCCTTTTTATGTGTCTCGGCTTATGGACAAAGTAAAAAATTCACTTTCAAGCTTGGTTCGGAGTACGAACTGCCTAAAAAGTCAACAGATCTTTCATTCTTCGGCAATCAAAAAGATGGTATTGTGAATCTTTCCCTTAAGAAAGAGGAATTGAGCATTGTACGTTTTGACCCAAAAACACTGAACATAACAACAGAAAAAACCATTGACCTTCCCGAGCTAACAAGGAATTTCAATAGTGAAGAGGTTGTTACGTTTGGCAACAACTACTATTGGGTACATAGTGACTGGGATAAAAGCTCAGAAACGGAAAGCCTTTACTACGATAAGATTGATGTGGTTACAGGCAAAATAACCGTATCAAACAAAAAAATGTTTGATGCCACCAAAATAGCCCCTGGTGGATATGCTGCTAATGGCTTTTATAGCATGAAGGCAACCAATAAGTATCAATATAATTTTGATGCTGACAATAAAAAAATGCTGGTTACTTATAGACTGGTTCCCGAGGAAAGAAACGATAAGAAAAATTACGACAAACTTGGTTTTTATGTTTTTGATGAAAACATGAACAAGCTTTGGGGCAGTGAATTTACCATGCCCTATACTGAAGCTATTATGGACAATGCTGATTTTTCAGTTGACGTTAACGGAGATGCCTATTTACTTGCAAAAGTGTACGATTCAGACAAACGAAGGGAAGTGGACAAAGAAACAGGATTAGCTGGCTACCATTACGAAGTAATGAAATTCAGTAAGGGCAACAAACAAATTGTGCGTGCCAAAATTGGTGTTGATGACTATTTCCTTAGGGAAACCTCTTTAATTGAAAACTCCTTGCATGAATTGATTATTGCCTGCACGTACAGCAAAAAAGCCAAAGGCAATGGAACTGATGGTGTTTTCTTGGCAAGATTGGATGAAAATGGCAAAATTGTGAAATACAAAAGGGGTTACTATGAGTTTCCAGTTGGGGAGTTGGAAAAATTTGAAACGAACAGGACAAAAAAGAGAATGGAAAAGAAAGATTATGAAGCACCCAATATTAAAGTAAGAAGCGTAACGGTGGATAGCGATGGTGGCGTATTTATTGCCTTGGAGGAAAACTACATTATTGTTACCACACACACTTCTGGCAATTCAACCTACACAACCACTACTTATTATTATGAAGATATGCTTGCTGCAAAAATTAATGCATCCGGCACGTTTGAATGGTTAAGGAAAATTCCAAAAAAACAAAGGGGAACTTCAGGCAGGGGTACAATGGGTTTCAAATTAATCAGTGATGCTTCTGGTTACTACTTTCTGTACTTGGATAATTTAAAGAACTTGGACCTTCAAGAAGATGAAGTGCCCAAATACCATTTGGATGGTTTTGGTGGACAAGTTATCGTAGCCAAAATAGACAATGCTGGCGTTTTAACTAGGGAGCTTCTTTTTGACACAAGGGAAGAAGAAGTAAAATTGTTCCCAGCAGATTTTAGCAAGATTAACGGCAACCAGTTTATTGGAAGGGCAACCCTAAAAAAGAATCTTTACAAACCTTTACTGATAACAGTAAACTAGTTTTTGAAGGGTCACTGGCATTGTTATATGTGCAACCCAATTGATTTTACCAATTCATATTTAAAGCGATTATTCAAATGGATAGTGTTCTAAAAGCACTATCCATTTGAATTTGCCAGCAATAATTTTTACAATAAAAGTTGAATGAGAAAGCATTTCACTTGTTTCATTTTCATTTCCTTCTTATATATATGTGCCTACTCCCAAGTAACCCCTTTTATCCCCAAACCAACAGGGACATATTTTGTAGGTACCAAGAAACTTTTTTTTACGGACAATTCCCGAAACGAAAAGCTTACATCCAAATGGGGTGACAAGCGTCAAGTACAAGTTAAAATATGGTACCCTGCTGATGTAAAAGGACAAACTGAAAATCTCTATTTAGAAGATTACAGTTCAGAAATACTTTGGAAAAGTTATAATATGTTCAAGGTGAACATATCTTTTTTTGACAGTCTGAAAAATTACAAGACCTATTCTTATAAGAATATTCCAGTTTCAAAGAAGCAGGCAAATTTTCCATTGATTATCTTTTCACAGGGATTCTATTTTGGACTGGATGATTTCTATACCAATATAATGGAAAACCTTGCCAGCCATGGATATATTGTAGCTAGTATCACGCATCCTTATGATCAGGTTATTACCAATACACCAGAAGGGAATTATTTAACCTTGAACAAACTACGAATGTTCAAGGCATACACTGAATGGAAACAGGTTGAGTTCATGCACGCCAAAACACCCGACCCCACCAATACAAGAAAGACAAACCGCATACTCAAAGCCTATTTGAATGGCATGAAAGTGTTTAACCAGAGTTTGGATATATGGACAAAGGATGTGCAGTTTGTAATGGACACGCTGAAAAGTACAAGTAACAATGCTGTCAATGATTTATTCTACCAGAAAATAGATTTTTCCAAAGTGGGCTCATTGGGACAATCATTTGGAGGGGCCGTTTCCGGTCAGCTTTGTTTTGCCAATAGCGAGATAAAGGCAGGTATTAATCTTGATTGCTTTCAATTTGGTGACTTATACAAGCATGAAATGAACAAACCTTTCATGCTTTTGCAAAGTGATAGCTATCCGTTATGGGAACTCGGCAATCAAATGATATACACAAAAACAAATCCTTTCTATTCCATTAAAATAAAAGATGCAAGGCATTTTATTTTTAGTGACTGCTGCCTCTTTCCCGTAGCAGAATCCAATACGAAAATGGGGGAACTTGTTGGTCCTCCCAATAACATCCTTGAAAATGTAAACATGATTAATACACTTATTATTGATTTTTACAATCATTACTTAAACAACATACCTTTAAAGTCGGTGCTGAAATAAAGTACAATAGGGCTTTTATAACAAGAAAACACCCATTTCTTTATCCCTTTATTTATCTTTACAAGAACATTGTAGCCCCTTATGAGTAAACTAAGTGACAAGCTTAAAAATATAAGATTAGTAAGGGCCATTGTGTATATGATTGTTGGCTCGGCATCCTACCCTGGTTTTGTTATCTTCAATAAGTTAAAAATTGAGGGTACCGAGCACCTTGAAAACCTTCCCAAAAAAAATGTGCTTTTTGTAAGCAACCACCAAACTTATTTTGCTGAGGTTATTGCTTTCCTCCATATTTTTTGTGCAGTAAAATGGCGAAAGAATAACAAGCTGGGCATTCCTTATTATTTGCTAAATCCATTTACCAGTGTGTTCTTTGTGTCTGCTGCCGAAACAATGAAAAAAAATTTCTTAACACGGCTATTTGAACTGGCAGGCTCCATTACTGTTAAAAGAACTTGGAATGAAGGCAGCAAGGAAGTGCGACAGGGACTGGACCCTTCAGATACAAGAAAGATAGACAGGGCATTGAAGAATAGTTGGATCATTAATTTTCCGCAAGGCACTACCAAAAATTTTGCCCCGGGTCGAAAGGGCACAGTTTTATTAATTAAACAAAACAATCCTATTGTTATACCTATTGTGATTAGCGGCTTCAATATCGCCTTTGATAAAAAAGGATTGAAGCTAAGGAAAAGGGGTACGTTATTATCTGTAAAATTCAAAGCCCCATTGCAGATAGACCATACTGCCAGCAATGATGAAATATTGGAAAAGGTTATGCTTGCAATAGAGCAAAGCAAAACACAGCAGCCACCAAGCATAACACCCCAATACTAGTTACGCCTGTCTATAAATTTGATTATTTTCCTTCCAGCTTCGGGCATCTGCATCTTCTGGATTTCTTCTTGTGATACATATTTTACATGAGGACTGACACGCAATCTAGCTTGGAGGTTTGCCCTTATTTTCCTGTCGCATTCCTCTGTATGATTAATGGGCAAAATATGGAGCAGTACTTCATCCATACCAATTTCATTTGAATAAACTTCAGCTACATAGTCAAGTACATCTTCCATCTCGTTCAGCATGTCAAACAAAGCAGGTGGATACAAGGTTGTTCCTTTGTATTTTATCATCTGTTTCTTACGGCCAACAATTGGCGATAGCCTAGTGCTTGTTCTTCCACATGCACAAGGTTCGTTATAATGCAAACAAATATCCCCAGTCTTGTAACGAAGCAATGGCATGCCTTCCACTCCCAATGTGGTAATGGTCACTTCACCGGGTTCACCAACAGCAACAGGTTCATTGTTCTCATCAAGCATTTCCAATATAATCAGTTCAGGTTGGCTGTGACCTCCATTAAATTCCCTGCACTCCGTAAACGCTGTTTGCATTTCTGTGGAAGCATAAGTAGAAAACAATTTGATGTCCCAGGCTTCAGTAATTTTTTTGCCCAATATATTCAAAGAAAAATCCGTGTTGCGGATATTCTCCCCAATACAGATGGCTTTTTGTACGGAGGTTTTATTGATATCGATATTGTGTTCATTGGCAAACTGTATCAGCTTTACAATAAATGATGGTACTGCAACAATAGCTGTTGGCTTCAAGCGTAGAATAGTTTCCCACTGCAATGAAGGCACACCGGGGCCCAATCGAATAATGCCTGCACCCATTTTCCTGATGCCAGAATAATAAGCCATACCTGCCATGAACTGCCTGTCAAGCGTAAGCATTAATTGATAAATATCATTAGATGAACCCTCTGCACAAGTAAAGGATGAATACTCATTATGGGCCAATCTCTGCAAATCATTTTCTGTAAGTGCGATGGTTACGGGACTTCCAAGTGTACCAGAGGTGGAACTGTACTCAATCACTTTCTCTTTTGGTACGCATAAAAAATCATTGTTGCGTTGCTGCAAATGCTCCTTGTTGGTTGGTGGCAATTTCTTAAGGTCATCCAAGGTTTTTATATCAGCAGCATTGACATGGTGAGCAGCAAATAGTTCCTTATAAAAGGGTGAATGCCCACCGATATAAGCCATTAGCTCCTGCAGTTTCTTTTCCTGCATCATGCGTATTTCATCTTTTGATTGGTATGCTGTTTCTAAGTACATTGTCTAGTTTTCAATTATCACTATTGCCGATGCTATTGCTTTAAGATGGGACAATGAAACCGACATCCTATTGAGGTTCATTTGTGCAATAGTTTCTGCTGTTTGTCCAGTAAAAAATATTTCCGGCTTGCCCTGTTCGTTATTGATTATTTCAACTTCGTTAAAAGCTGTACCATTCTTCCAACCTGTTCCCAAAGCTTTAAAGAAGGCTTCTTTTGCTGCAAACCTTGCTGCATAATGTTGGTACTTATTGGCCATCTTCTCGCAATAATCAATTTCATTTTGAGAAAAAACAAGCTCCCTAAAACCATTCTCCTTGCCAATCTTTTCAGCAACACGCTCCACTTCAATTATATCTATACCTACGCCAAAAATCATGGGGCCAACTTTTTATTCGCTTTTGTAATCTGGTCTTTGATATGTTGTTCCTCCTTCTTTGTCGCAATTACTTTTGTCAATGCCTGCTCATAAAAACCGATTGCTTTTTTGTATTCTTTTTGCTTGAAAGAATAATCACCAGCCAATACATAAGCATTATAGAAGTTAGGATTGCTTGCAACAATACTGTCCGCATCTATCCTACCGCCATCAATGATTCGTTGCTTCATGTTCCTGAAGCTTTCAAAATTCTTGTATTGCTTGGTCAACAAAAATGTATCCGGTGCAATGCTAAGGCTTGAATCAGACACCTCCATGTCCTGTTTCATGCCACGAAGGGCAAAGACTCTCTTTAAATCATAAGCCACATACTGGCCCAATTGAAAAGGAGAAGTGGAAACCCAAACTTTCAATTTCTTAGGCTCAAAAACAATGGAATGGTGGGCAATTAATTGATTGATGGCTTTTTCATTTCCATCCCCAATATCAGCATTGTGCAATCCTTTCCTGTCCCTCAAAATATTCACTGTTTTTTGAACGGTGTTCTTACCATTGGCGTTCAACAGTTCCACCAGTCTTTCATAGCGGTAAGGCGATGCACTTTCATCCATTTGTTCCACATTCTTCTTTGAATTTACCAAGCCTTTACTTTGGAAATGGTTTGCACAAACAATCAGATTCATATGTGGGTCATACACATCCAAGGTATCTGGTGTCTTTTCTATAATGACAGCTTTATTATCTGCTGCTGATGCCACTAAGAAAGACTCTGATACAAACATTTTCCTCTTTTTGGCAATGGCGATGGCTTCTTCAATATTTTGGGCATATTGCAGGATTTCCCTTGTAACCAACGAAACAGGCGTTGCGGATGAAGTTGGGTATTCGGACTTTGCTGCATTGATGGTAACAGACAATCCTTTTTCATTCATGCCGGAAACTGCACCAATAAAACCACCCCAAGTCACCGTCATGAATTTATGCCCCTGCTTTGGGTTGAAGAATGCAATAATTTTATCCTCGGCAAATTTATCGCCTACATAAAAATCGAAGTTGCGGCCAATAATCATGGTGCTGTCCTCTGATTGGTCATTCCATGTGCCGAATGAGGTGCACCCAACAAGAGCAAGGTTCTGCAGTGCATGACCAATATCATGGGCTGCATGGTAATTGAGTATGCGTTGATAATTGGAACCCAACCATTGATAAGATGGCGATGCAGACTCGGACACGCCGAAAATCTCATCACGGTATTCCTCTTTGATTGTTTTATCAAGGTTGCGGTTGAACCACCCAATCAAGTATTTTAGGTAACCCCTTGTAAATTCGGACGGAATCATTTTTTTTATCTGGTCAGTGAAGTGGTCTTCCTGACGCTGCACCAGTTCCATGCTGAGTTTACCATTAATGGCACCCATTCCAAAACCATCGCCTTCCACATACATTTCATAAAGGCCGCTTTTGCTTTTTCTGAACCAACTATCGTTGATGGTGTAAAAGCCTTTGCTTACTTCTGTTCGTTGCAATTGCAAACTGCTCATGTCCGCCACTTTTGGGTCTGGCACTTTTGCAACGTTCACTATATAAATGCAAAGGATGACCAGCAGCAGTACAAAGACGCCCAATACATATAGAACGCGTTTCCAAAATTTTTTCCTTTTAAGCATTTCTTACTTTTTCAATTATATCTTCATTGCCCATAAATGCCATGCAAGTTACCAATCCACTCATTGTGGCCCCTAATATTCCATGCAAATTCAGGTTTTGACCTGTTAAAAAAAGATTGGGAACTTTAGTGCGTGGTGAAATAAATGTTTTTAATGGGTTACGGTAATCCTTTACTATACCGTACATGGAGCCATCGTCGTTGCCAATATAATCCCTGAATGAAAGCGGTGTGGCAGTATAATAGGATTCAATATTTTCTTTTAGATCAGGGAATTTTTCATTCACCAAATCAATGAACGCTTCCGCTTTACGTTTCTTAAATGCCTCGTATTCTTCTCCCCTGCTTATTTCTTCTGTTACAGTATTAAAGGTCTCGCCCCATTGTTTTACCTCATCAAATCTCATATAGGTAAGCAAGGTCACAGATTCCGCATATTCCTCTGAACGTGAGGAAGCAGAGAAAAATATTCCATAACAAAGTGGCCAGTTATCTTCTGTATAGTCAACCAAATCCCATACATGCCCATTTTTGTGATAATAATAATTATGCTTTACGTATTTGAGCCTGTTCTTTTTAAGGACAATATTTATTACAAACCCTCCCATGGAATTTTCAAGACTTTTAATTCGTCCCCGGTAAGCAGGCTTAATCAAGTCAGTCTCCGTCATTTCCAAGGTTTTCACTGGATGCACATTTGAGATAAAATACTTTCCGTTTACTTGGGAACCATTTTTCAACTGAACCGAAACAGCCTTTCCATCTTCCACAATAATTTTTTTCACTTCTGCATTCCTGCGGATATCGCCACCTTGGTTACGGATATTCTGCACCAATAATTTTCCAATATTGGAGCCCCCATCTATGCACTTCCATGCACTTTCAATATAACTGTTCAATATCATGGCGTGAACATAGAAAGGTGTTTTATCTGACTGTAGTACATACAACATATTGTTGCCAGCAAGTACTGACTGCAATTTTTTATTGGATGTTATTGACTCAATATAGGCTCTTGTATCTGTTCCCAATACTGGTGTCTTTTCATTTACATCGCCACCTGAACGTAGATTATATAAGGGGAATTTATCGCAAACATCTTTCAACTTGTCGCAGTAAGCACGTAATGCTTTTTCTTCATCAGGAAAATCCTTCAGCAATTGCTGGATGAAATTTTCATAACCCTGTGCATACATGTATTCTTTAGGATCATTATCAATAATAATTTTATCGAATGAATCCTCATCCATCTTCTGTAGTTTCAACTTGTCCATGATGCCCATGTACTTGAATACTTGGTAAAGGTTCTGCCCTTTGCCTAAGCCTCCTATATAGTGAACACCAGAATCGAAAATCACCCTGTCACGAACATATGTTTGCAGGTTGCCACCTGTCTGCTTGTTCTTCTCAAGCACACAAACTTTATAGCCTTCCTTACCCAGTATATCCGCACAAACAAGGCCACCCATGCCACTACCAATTATTACAATATCAAAATTGTCCATACTAAACCTCGTTGCTTTTTCTTAGTACAAAAATAGTATTGGATGTAACTTTTGAATCGGCTATTTCACTGCATTCCATATTGTTCAATGCTGCAGTTTTTCTTATTGAATTACCGGAGATAAAGAAAAGCCCAGTTTCTTCTGTCTTGTTGAACTTGAACAGTTTTGTGGAGAAGAACTCTGTTAGCTCTGTCCGTTTGTGCTTGTCCGCATGATCACTATCGCCATCCCTAATAATGAGTACACCGTTTGGGTTCAAGTGCTGGATGCACTTTTCAATTACACTATGCTGTTCAACTGGTTGCAAGTAGTGCAGCATATCTGCAACAATAATGGCATCATAGTTTTCAAAATCAAATTCCATTGCACCCGCATGGTAAAAATTGATGGAAGCATTCTTGCTGAAACAATGGTTGGCAATTTCTATTTTCTCTTCATCATAATCAATACCCGTAATTTCCCTTTTGTTGGAGGTGAACTGCAACATATAGGACATGAATCCAAGCCCACAGCCTATATCGAGTACCTTTCCCTCAAGCGGCACCAAATTGTGGAATACCACATAATTATTCTCCAATTTCGTTTTGATACGCATGTACCATTCAACAAAAGGCCCCTTGTAGAGATAATTGTAAATTAGTTTTTCCCTAAAATAAGCTGGTTGCTCTATCTCTGCTCTTAACTTTTCAAATTCGGTTCTGAAATAGCGTCCAATACCCTTTGCCCTTTCTGCATAGCCATTGCCAAACTGCATGTCATCAGGCTTTATTCTTGGTAAATATTTCAGGGTTACCTGTCCATCCTTTACCAAAGCATCCTTTTTGGTAAGTGTATAGTCAGTGCCATGTATCATGATGGGCAGAATATCGACGCCCAATTTTTCAGCCAAGAAGAATGCCCCTTTATGGAAACGTTTCACAGTACCATCTTCCGAACGTGTACCCTCTGGGAATATCATCAAGGAATAGCCATGCTTGATGCGGTCTGCTACCTTGTCCAGATGCTGCTCTATCTGTTCAGCAGGGAAATAGTCCGCCATGCGAATCACAGGTCCAAAGAAAGGTGCATTCCATTTTTTGTTATTGGTGAACATTAATATTCTGGGGTTCAGCATAATCAATGGAACAATGTCTAATGACGATTGATGATTGCAGATAATAATGGCTGGCCTTGATAGGTCTTCATTCAGTGGATTGATGATGCGTTTCTTTACATTCACCATAACGTGCATAAGCAACCAACATGATTTTGCAAGGAACTGATGGTAGATAAGCTTGCCTTTTTCTTTTACACGCAACCTTACAAAAACCCGCCCCACGGCAGTGAATAAGATGCTTGAAGTAATGAACAACGAAAAGGCAAACGAAGATTTATGGAAGCTTACAAATGTCCAAGGGAAGAGTTTTTTCTGTACCCTATTCCTGACAAGAATATTGAAGAAAAAGGGAATTAGTATCTGCGACATGATAACCACACAAACAATGCCCACAATGGAAATAACTGCGATGGACCTTAATGCAGGGTGCTTGGCAAATATCAATACACCTAAACCAGCTATGGTTGTTATGGCAGATAACAGGATGGAAGATTTAAAAGATGAAAGGTTCTTCTTACCTGTTTTGTATTCCTGCAATAAACCATCCATAATAAAAAGGCTGTAATCATCGCCAAGACCAAAAATTAATGCAGATACAATGATGTTAACGATATTGAACTTAATGCCTATCAATCCCATAATGCCCAATATCCATATCCAGCTAATAAACATGGGGATGAAGGAAACCAATGTCAATTCTATTCTACCGTACATGATAAGCAGCACCACAAAAACCAGTATGGATGACATCAATGCAATCTTTGTAAAGTCGTCATTGACAATTTGTACAAACCTGCCAGCCAAATACTGCTTGTCTAGCACCGTAACGTTCTGTTCGTTGTCAAATGCTTGGTACAGAGCTTCCTTATTTTCTGGTGATACTTTCACCAAGGTTACTACCGTTGCCTTACCCTGCTTTTCTGTTATATAATCATCCAAAAAATTATTGCGAACACTTGCCATTGCCCCATTGTCCACTGGTTGGTAATCCTTATCCAGCAATAGTTTGAACCTATCAAAAGCAGACGCACTGAATTTTTGCAACTTTCCTTCTTCAATTAATGTATGCATTAAAGCTTGCTTCTTCTCTGCAGTCCAATAGTTATTCCATTTATTGATTCTTGCTTTTTGTAAAGAATCAGAAATGATTAATGAGGAAACACCTGAATATTTTTTGATAATGCCTTTTCCTTCAAGTCCCTGAATTTTGCTACTTAACTTTTCATTATTGACAAGGGCTGCATTAAGGTCCGTTCCTTCCGTAATTAGATAGACTGATTGCAATGCAAACTGGTTGATGGTATTGAGGTCCTTTTCAGATTGCTTCAATTTGTCGGTCATGAAATTCATTTTCCCCAAGTCCGACTCAAAGCCTGCATGTTTTGCCCAGTAACCAAAAAAGATGGTCAGGACGAGAATAATAAGCACTAAGTATTTATTGTATTCAGGGCGATAAGACGCTATTGTATCAATAAAAGAAAAAGTACTTGCCACCTTCCTTGCCTGTTCTTTCTTTGATGTAATCAATGGTGGCAGAAAAATTAAGGAACATAAGGATGCACCAATCAAACTCAGACCTGAAAATAAACCAAGGTCTTTTAGCATTTCAGACTCCACAAACTCCAAGCAAAAGAAACCACCAATGGTGGTAAAGCTTCCTACTGTAAGCGGTATGGCCAAATCCTTTATTACTTGATGCACATTCTTGGTGTGGCGGTAGTGGTTGAACACATGCAACGAGTAATTGACGGCAATGCCCAGTATCACTGAACCCGTACCAATTGCTATAACAGAAATGCTGCCTTTGATAAAATAGATAGCTGCTAACGAAAACAGTGCCCCAAACAAAACAGGAACCAGGATAATAAAGGGTGCACGTTTCTTCTTAAAGTAAAGGCCCAAGAAAACAATGATGAAAAGTACTGTTATGCCTTGGGTAAGCATCGTGTCTTTCCTTAGTTGTAAGGCATTGCCAACAGAAACAGCAGTGGCACCAAAATAAGACGAGGTAATGGTTTTGTAGCTTTCATCGTGTTTTTCAATAATGCTGTCAAGTCCCTTTAAAAGATGCTCGTTCTTTGCCGTGTTATTGGGAGGAAAAGCTGGTGTAATGAAAAGCAGTAAATGCTTTTTATCTTTCGTAACAACATAACTATCGTACAGTTCAAAATTTTCATCGTACTGAAGTTGCTGCAATTTTTTCAGACCAAGAAAGGTAATGCCCACTGGATCATTGGCAATCATGTTCTTCAACGCAATACCTGCTGGCGAGGTCAATGTTTTGAAATCCTGTTCCAATGTTGTTTTCAACTTGGCAGGTGTTATCAAAGAATCAATTGCAGTGTAGTCCTTATCATTCAAATAGATGGGCAAGTGTTCGCTAACAGTGCCAAATAATTCCATGGCAAGTCCATCATCCACTTTGTCGTTTATCTTTTTAATATAAGGAGTAAGTTTCTGCTGTATTTTTTCTGTGAGGCTGCTTGCATAAACAACAAGGCTATCGGGTTCTGCCACTGCTGCTGTATCCTTCATGGACACTGTTACCACTAGCTTATCCATGAATTTGGAATTCTGGAAAACCTCAGTAAGCTTTTCTACCTTTTTGTCCTTGGGTAAAATTTTGGCGATGTCCTCTTCAAACCTCACCCGCATGGCAAAATAACCAAGCAACAAGAAGCTGGCAATTAAGATGGTAAAAAACGCCAGGCGTTTCCTCTCAAAAAAATTATATATACTAATCAGTAATTGTTCCATGCACTATTATCTTGCTATCAACTGTTTCTTATTAAGGAATTTAAGTCCTATAAAAGTCAGCAACCCGAAAAATACACCTGCAAGTATTGCAAGTGAAATGCTTCCATAAATATATTGCTGTAAATTCTGTTTGATGGAACTTAATGAAATGCCTTTGTAATTAATACTAATGGCATGTTTACCCATCCATAAAGCTCCAGTTTTGTAGCTGGTAAAAATAATGATGGGTATCATGGGCGGAATGCTGATGTTGGCCGCAATAATTACCAATGGTTTGTTCAGCTTCAATAGCACTGCCAAGAAAATCGCCACCACCAATTGGAATCCCCATATTGGGACAATACCCATGAATACACCGAAGCCAACAGAAATGGCTTTCAATTGGGCTGATTCCTGAGCATTGAACAATGATTCCCTGAGGTGCTGCCTAAAATTTTTTTTTAGGAAAATGGATCTTAAAAGATTTCTTGGTTTAATATAGAGAATGGCTATAAAGAAAAGCACTGTATTCAGTACACTAATCCTCGAAAAATCTTTATAGGGCCTGAAGTGCGAAACCCTTTTATCCTTGGGTGCATAAAAAACACTCACTGGAACGGGCAATACCTTTATCCCTTTCCATGCCAACCGTACAATTGCTTCTATTTCAAATTCATATTTGGAAGTGAAGAAGTGCATTCCTTTCATCGGTTCCAATGGATACAGCCTATAACCGGATTGCGTGTCGGGCAAATTGATTCCAGTTTCAACCTTGAACCAGAAATTCGAAAATTTATTGCCGAAACTGCTGCCACCTGGTACAGAAGCTTGATTCATATTCCTTGAGCCAATGATAACAGCATGCTGCTCGGTTTTCAAAGTCTCTATAAATACGGGAAGATCCTTTGCAAAATGCTGCCCATCCGAATCAATGGTAATGGCGTACTTATAATTCTGTTCAATGGCATAAGCAAATGCCTTTTGAAGTGCTAGGCCTTTGCCCAAATTTTTTTCGTAGCTAATGATTTGTATAGATTCAAATGAATCCAGAATGGCTTTTGTGTTATCTGTTGAACCATCATTTACCACAATGATATGATTGGTATATTGTGCAACGTCTTCAATAACCTCGCTCAATGAAAGTGCATTGTTATACGTTGGAATAATAACACAAACATGAAGCTCTTCAAACTGCACCATGCTTTTCATGAATTCATTCATTGCAATTGCTTTTTGCTTTCTCAGTTCTTAATCTGTATATATTTTTTATTTCGACAGAGTTCAATACTGTTCAATCGTACAACAACTATAATACAGACTTTATAACGCCATCCTGTTTCTTAATAAAGTAAAGCTTCCTGTTCTCCAAATAATCAGGACCGGGGTTTTCCTTTTTCAACTTTACTGGCTGAATATCAAAATCGTTGAACAGCTTAAAATCCTTGTCAGATAAATGGTTGATGAAATTGTCGCTGTACTTCAATAATAGCTTGGTAAAATGGTACATACTTTCGTACCCTTTCAACACCCAATCACTTGGACGTGAAAAATATCTGTCCTTGTACTTAGCAGTAATATATGCACCCAGCTTATCCGTTCTTGAAAAATTATATGGTGTTGAATAAACAATATCTATTCCCTTACTATCAAATGAAATTGCTTTGTTCACTTCTTTCAAGCCATCCCATGTAGGCATGCCAATGGCAGTGGAAGGATAATTTTTTGAGGCTGTCAGTACTTTAATCATCCTTGCACCAAAAGCTTCATTGATGGTGCCACAGATAACAATATTGTTCTTGGTGCTGTCCAGGGCAGCCAGTAATTGCTTGTTGGTAAAACTATCTGTCAGTTCAATGGATTTGTATTTCAAAGCAACGGCAGGAGTTGTCTTACCCATTTCTCCAAAGATGTTTTGAACCATGTCTTCCAATGCCCCTTTCTTCCTAACATAAACCAGGTTACCAGTTGAATAATTTTTTTGAAGATGCTTGTAGATACCTTCAATATGTGTTTTTAGTGAGGAGTTGATTAAAACAAAAAATGGGTTATTAATTACGCCACCATCATTAGGGAAAGTAGAAGAAATCAATGGTATATTCTTCAAAGCAGCAAAATCTGCTAAAGGCTTTATGTCATTCCTATTATTGAAAGAAGCAATGATGAGTGAAATGCTGTCCCAAACTGGTTTTGCAAGAATTTTACTGATGGGTTCCGACTTGCTTTTGCTATCAAAAATAATTACTTCAATATTGTTTTTTTCTGCCTGCAAACTGTCCACGGCCATCATTACGCCATTATAAAATTCGAGACCGGGCAATATATTCTTGGGTAAGTTGCTGCTGCCCAATTTATAAGTGGAACCATTAAAAGCAGAATCCAAATAGATAGGTGCGAATACTGCAATCTTTATGGCTTTCGCCACCTCAACCTGTGCTAGGGAAGACAGTGAATAATGGATACTGAATAATAAAAAGAGCAGTTTCTTCATACAAAATCATTTTGTGACACTAATAACTATCAATGATAACTAATATTTATGAATCGGTTATACCGAACATGCGTATGCGTTACCATTTGTAACGATTAAGACATAAAATTGAACAAGCTTTTGAGCCCAATTTATTCCCACTCAATCGTTGCGGGTGGCTTACTACTGATGTCATATACCACCCTATTGATGCCCCTGACATTGTTAATGATTTCATTGGAAATATTTGCGAGAAACTCATAGGGCAAATGTGCCCAGTCAGCAGTCATGCCATCCACACTGGTAACAGCACGCAAAGCCACAGTAAATTCATAAGTCCTTTCATCGCCCATCACACCAACGCTTTTTACAGGCAATAAAATAGTGCCAGCTTGCCATACCTCATTATACAGACCAGCAGACTTTAAACTTTTAATATAAATATCATCAGCGGCCTGGAGCAACTGCACTTTCTCTTCGGTAATATCCCCCAAAATCCTGATGGCTAACCCAGGTCCAGGGAATGGGTGCCTATTAATCATATCAGCAGGAATGCCCAATTCCAAACCTACTTTGCGTACCTCATCCTTAAATAAGTAACGCAATGGTTCCACTAAATCCAGTTTCATACTCTCTGGCAGCCCACCCACATTGTGGTGGCTTTTTATGGTGGCACTTGGACCATGCACACTCACACTTTCAATCACGTCGGGGTAAATGGTTCCCTGTCCCAAAAATTTGGCTTCGCTTACCTTTTTGGCTTCTGTGTCAAATACCTCTATAAATAGTTTACCAATAATTTTCCTTTTGGTTTCAGGGTCTGTTTGACCAGCCAATTCCCCATAAAACAATTGTTTGGCATCAATACCTGCCACATTCAAATCGAGTTGCTTATAGGTTTCCAAAACCTGTTCAAACTCCCCTTTACGCAATACGCCATTGTCCACAAAAATACCATGCAGCCTTTTTCCAATAGCCCTGCTGATTAATGTTGCAGCCACCGTACTGTCCACTCCCCCACTCAATGCCATAATTACATGGGCATCACCAATTTGCTGCTTCAATTTTTCTACCGTTTCAGTAACAAAGGATGCTGGTGTCCAATCCTGTTTGCAACCGCAAACATCTACCAGGAAATTTTTGATGATTTTCTTTCCTTCCTTTGAATGGTACACTTCGGGATGAAATTGAAGACCGTATAAAGGCTTTGTATCAGCAGTTGTTTTTTTAAATGCCGCAACAGGAATGCTATCAGTCGTGGCCAGTATCTCAAAATTTTCTGGCAAAGCAACAATGCTGTCGCTATGGCTCATCCAGACTTGGGAGTTGTCCACTATACCATTGAACAGCACATCTTCTTTTTTCTTTTCGAAAATGGCACGGCCATATTCACGTTTATTGCTTTTGTCCACACGCCCACCAAATTCTTTCGCTGTCAACTGGGCCCCATAACAAACACCCAAAACAGGCACTTCCTGAATAAAGGCAGGAATGTTAACCGACGGAAAATTTTCATCGTTTACACTGAAAGGGCTTCCACTCAAAATAATGCCCTTTAAAGTGGCGTCAATCGTAAAGGGTTTATTATAGGGAATGATTTCACAGTACACATTTGCCTCACGAACAGAACGTGCAATTAACTGTGTAAACTGGCTACCAAAGTCTAAAATGAGCATTTTTTCAGTCATGCGGCGAAGGTAAGGTTGCAAATCCTGAATAGTAAATAGAGCTAGGGATTTTTTGGGAACCTGAGACAGGCGTTCCGAAGCTAATCTTTTAAAATCTGACGCTTTACAAAGCCCCATAAAAAAGTGTGTCATTTTTTATTTTCTTTTTGAAATCCGGGCGGGAAAGGCTCCCTCTGCTGTGATTATGTTGTCTTCACCACTCCCCAATTATTTCTTTTTAAGATTTGCGACATAAAAATTTGCGACATTTTAAAATGTCGCAAATTTTTATGTCGCAAATCTTTTGGATTATGCAGGACTGTTTTGATTATTCGCAGAGCCCTCCCTATTAGTAAACACTAAATAGTTAAAATTTTCCGTTTCACTTTTCCTTTATTCAATACCCTTACTTTTGCGGCAATAGGAAAAAAATAATTATGAGCAACAGAACATTTACAATGATTAAGCCCGATGCAACCTCCAAAGGTTATACAGGTGGCGTTACAGACATGATTTTGAAAGCTGGTTTCAGCATTAAAGCAATGAAATGGGTAAAATTGACTGCTGAACAAGCTGGTGAATTTTATGCAGTACATAAAGAGCGTCCCTTTTACGGTGAATTGGTTGAGTTCATGAGCAGTGGACCAATAGTCGCAGCAATTCTTGAAAAGGAAAATGCTGTAGCTGATTTCAGGAAATTAATTGGTGCTACCAATCCTGCACAGGCAGAAGAAGGCACCATCAGGAAAATATATGCAGCTTCCATTGGCGAGAATGCAGTTCATGGCAGCGACAGTGATGAAAATGCAGCAATAGAAGGAGATTTCTTTTTCTCCAAACTTGAAAGATTCTAACAAAAAAATGCCGCTTCCTAAAGAAGCGGTATTTTTTTGTTAGCGAAAAGTCAAAAACAAAGAAGCGTAAAACCATTGGCACGGTTTTTACGTTTATATAAATAGTTTTTTAAGGGTTTAGGGTTGAAAAAGGTCTGTGGTTTCTACCACAGACCTACTTTTTTTAGGGTGGTTGATACTTATTGGTATTGTATCGCATCGTACAATTGCCTTGTACTGTTTAGTTGCATTATTTTAAAATGCCTAACATACTCCCCAATTTGTATTGCAATATGCTAAACAGCAATAAAAGAATTCAATAGGATTACCACAAAATGTAGAAAAATATGGACATTTTTCTATACTGTGAAAGAGAATGGACAAATGCTGGTTTAGTCCACTAAAAATGGTGTAAAAAAGAAACCCTAAATTGCACCATGCCTGCCACAAAATATACACAGTCGCATTTGCTGATGGCCTACTTTTTAAACCTCATTTCATCTGGAGAAGGCAGCTTGCCTGAAGACTGATTTTTCTCATATAGTTTGATTATGGGCATTCTTTGCCCAAAGAACCGAACTCCATCGGGGCAACATTGAAATTCAATTGATGCCCCTACTATCCTTACGATAATTTTTACCAATAAAATCAAGATGAAGAATATAAAACTAATAGAGGTACCAAGTGAAATTGGAGCTGGTACAAGGGGTGCAAGTTTGGGTGTGGATGCTATTAAGATTGCTGCACTGGATTTCATGAGCAACTTTTTTGTGCATTTTCCTTCCGAAAAAATTCCTGCAGAAAACAACCTTTTATTTGAGCCTATTGAAAGCCCGTATGCAAAACGTGTAAAAGGTGTAATAAAAATGTATGACAAGATTAGCAAGGCTGTTTGCGATAGCATGAAAAATAATTTTTTCCCCGTGATTTTAAGTGGCGACCATAGCAATGCTGGGGCAACGATTGCAGGAATTAAAATGGCCAAACCTAAAAGCAAGTTAGGTGTTATCTGGATTGATGCACATGCTGACCTGCATACACCTTATACCACACCAAGCGGCAATATGCACGGTATGCCCCTAGCAACTGCGATTAATGAAGACAATATGGAATTTGCAGTGCATGAAGTGGATGCCGAAACAAAAAAAAGCTGGGACTATTTAAAAAACATTGGCAAGATTGCTCCCAAAGTATTGCCAGAAGATGTGGTTTTTATTTCCTTGCGTGATTACGAAAAAGAGGAAAGGGGCCTGATTGAAAAGCATGGGATGAAGGTAATTACCACCAATGAACTGAGAAGAAAGGGGGCTGAAATTGTTTACAGGAGCATCATTAGGTACTTAAGTGACTGCACCGATATTTATGTAAGCTTTGATGTGGACAGTTTGGATTCCTCCATATCAAAAGGCACCGGAACACCTGTGAGCAATGGTTTGAAGGAACGTGAAGCAGAAGATTTAATTAGTAAGTTTATGCAGAGCAGGAAAATTTGCTGTTTTGAAATAACGGAGGTAAATCCAACATTGGACAAGGAAAACTTGATGGCAGAAATTGCGTTCAATATTTTGCAAAGAAGTGTGAATGTGCTGATGATGAACTAGGGAAGGGATTGCGAATTAAGGATTATTGGATTGACGGATTTGTTAAACAAAAGAGCCATCAGTTTTTAAACTGATGGCTCTTTTGTTATTTGATATTTTGAAGGCTTATTTAAAACTAGCGTGCAGGCCATCATACAATTTGTATTTGGCATCATAGGCATCATAAGCTTTTACATCTTTGCCCCTTACTTTATCCTTTTTAATTGAATAAATATTTGCCAGATAATCTACAGACTTATTGAGGCACATTTTAGTTGTATTGTCCTTCTTTTCAACCGCCTTCATTGTATTGAAGCATTTTTCCAACCACTCTATTGATTCATCACCAACCGCAAGCATTGCCTTATCTGTTTCGGCATTTGCTTTTTTAATAGCATCTGCTTGTTCCTTGAATTTGGCATCGGCAGCCGCTTTTTTCTTAGGATCTTTTTCTACAGGCTTGCTGGCATTCAAATCCTGCAAAGCTTTTACACCAGCCCTAAACCTGTCATCATACTCGCCAAACTCATTGTAAAGAATTACGCCCGCATTAAAGGCTGCAATCCCCAACGTGTTATCCTTGTTGTACGCTTTCTTGAAAGCATCCACCGCTTTCTTTTGATATAAAGCTTGTGTGCTGCTATCCAATTTTGCTTTATCATCCTTGTTTATTTCAGTAAACATTTGTCCGAACAATAAATACTTCCTTGCAGTAAGGCTTCCTGCTGCATCTTCCTTGTCATATAGTTCCACTTTTTGGGCAATGGAATAGGCTTTGTTTAAGAAGTCAACTTCATAGTCATCCCAATCCCCTGTTGGATAAAGTTCCTTGGAAACGGCCAAATACTTATAGAAGGAAGTAGCATCTTTTTTATTGGCAAAATAGACCAACATATACGTGTAAACATCCTTGTACTCACTACCAGCAACTTTATTGTCAGCAAGCCGAGTATAGTATTTTACCGCTTCTGCATCCTTCTTTGCATTTTGTGCGGCATACCCTGTATAAATGGTAGTTAAGGTATCCAGTTTAGCTCCATTTTTCTTTAGGTCTTTTTTTACATACAGCTCTCCTATATAAGCCGATGTTTCAAAATAAGCAAAGGATGAATCCCATTTCTTTTGCTCAAAAAATGCCTTGCCGATATTGAAGCCAGAAACATAGATCAAATCTGCGGCACGCCAGCCAGCATCCATAATCATCTTGTAAGATGGATCAAGCGTTTCGTACTTCTTAAATGCTTCCACAGCGGCAAAACCTGAACCCGGATACTTAATGTTCAATGCAGAATCAAAATACAGTTCTGCATACACACGCGTTTTCCAAAGCCATGTTTCGGCTTTAGTTTGTGTTTGTGGGTCTGCAACAAGCTTATCAGCTTCTGCTTTCGCCTTCACAAAGTCCCGTTTTGTAAACTCCAAAAGCACATTCTTGTATGTATCCTTTTGTGCAAAGGAGACAGTGGCACAAAACAAAAAAGCAAGCATCAGTAATTTCTTCATAACTGAATTTTTAAATTATTGGTTATCGTTTGATTCCGGTGTTTCTGTATTATCTTCTGTTGTATCTGTTGCAGTTTCATCATTGGCTGGCGGTGCATCACTTGTTTCAGTTGAAATTTCAGTGGCTATCCCTTCTTCTACCGCAACTGCATTTTCATCAATTACCACTTCTTCTTCCTGCTCTTCAATTTTTGAAATGGCTGCAATGGCATCGTTACCATCCAAACGTATCAAGGTAACACCCTGTGTGTTCCTTCCTGCAGTTTTAATCGCAGCAATGGATGTACGCAAAGTGATGCCGGATTGGCAAGTGATAATCAAGTCTTCTTTTTCGCTCACGTCCAATATACCAACAAGCCTTCCTGTTTTTTCTGTTACGTTAATGGTTTTAACACCCTTGCCACCACGGTTGGTAATCCTGTAAACATCCACGCCATCTTCGTCAATCAGTGGGGTACGTTTGCCAAAACCTTTCTCACTAACCACCAATACCGTTTTTGATTTGTCTTCACGGCTAATGCAGATCATACCAACTACTTCATCTGTTTCATCATCCACTTCTATACCTGCCACACCTATAGCACCACGGCCTGTTGAGCGAACCTTTTCTTCAGGGAAACGGATGGCACGTCCACTTTTCACTGCCAACATAATTTCACTGTTGCCGTCAGTTAGTTTTGCTTCCAATAGTTCATCGCCTTCATTAATGGTAATGGCATTGATACCATTGGCCCTTGGTCTGGAGAAATCTTCCAGATCCGTTTTCTTGATGATGCCTTTCTTGGTACAAAGAACAATATAACGGCCTTCCAGGGTTTCTTTCTTGTCCAGGTTCTTCACATCAATGATTGCACGAATCTTATCATCTGGTGGCAATTGAATGAGGTTCTGAATGGCACGTCCCTTCCCTTGTTTTTCGCCTTCAGGAATTTCATATACTTTCATCCAGTAGCACCTTCCTTTCTCCGTGAAGAACAGCATGGTATCATGGGTGGATGCCACGAACAAATGCTCCACATAATCTTCCTGCCTTGTCTTGGAACCTATTGCCCCACGTCCACCTCTCTTCTGTGCACGGTAATCTGCAGCAGTGGTACGCTTGATATAGCCCAAATGGGAAATGGTAATGATGACATCTTCTTCTTTGATAAAGTCAAGCATGTTCACTTCATCAGCCAAATACTGTATTTCGCTTTTCCTTTCATCACCAAACTTCGTTTTCACTTCAATCAGTTCAGTTTTGATCAAGTCATAACGCATTTCTTCGCTGGCCAATAATTCTTTGAGGTACTTAATTGCTTTAATCAATTCATTAAACTCATCAACAATCTTGTCCCTTTCCATGCCTGTTAAACGTTGCAAACGCAATTCAAGGATTGCTTTTGCCTGTCCATCTGACAAGCCTTGTTCCTGCTTGTACAAATCATCCGTTATATCGCTGAACATGGCTTTGTCCAAGTACCAAACTTCTTCCCTGCTCTTTGCAATCAAGCTCGCTTTGGCTTCATCTGGAGTGCGGCTTGCACGAATCAATTTGATTACTTCATCCAAATGGTCAAGGGCTTTTAAATACCCTTCCAAAATATGTGCTTTCTCCTCTGCTTTTTTCAATTCAAATTTTGCACGGCGAATAACCACTTCCATCCTGAACTCGATAAACTCCACTATCAAGTCTTTCAGGTTCATGATTTTCGGCCTTCCCTTGGTCAATGCCACATTGTTGATTCCGAAACTTGTTTGCAGTTCCGTGTATTTGAACAACTGGTTCATCAACACATTGGCCACACCATCACGCTTCAAGTCCATCACAATCCTCGTTCCCTCACGCTTGTTGCTTTCATTGTTTACATGGGCAACACCTTCAATGGTTTTATCATTTACCAATTGACCAATCTTATCAGTCAACATGTCCCTGTTTACCTGATAAGGCACTGCTGTAATGATGATTTGTTCCCTTCCACTTGGCTTGGTTTCCACATGGCACTTACCGCGAACCACTACCCTTCCACGGCCAGTCAACAAACCTTGCCTAACGCCCTCCATTCCAAAAATCACCCCGCCAGTTGGAAAGTCTGGAGCTTTTACATATTGCATTAGCCCCTCGCAATCAATCTCCTTGTTTTCAATGTAGGCAATGCACCCATCAATTACCTCACTTAAATTGTGGGGCATCATGTTGGTAGCCATACCTACAGCAATACCGCTACTGCCATTTACCAACAACTGGGGAATCCTTGTTGGCAAAACAGTGGGTTCTTCCAAGCTATCATCAAAGTTCAATTGAAAATCTACGGTATCTTTTTCCAGGTCCTCCAACATGGCTTCAGCAAGCTTCTCCAAACGGGCTTCCGTATAACGCATAGCAGCCGCATCGTCACCATCCTGGTTACCAAAGTTACCTTGGCCATCAATGAGCTTGTACCGCATGTTCCATTCCTGTGCCATACGAACCATGGCAGCATAAACAGATTGGTCTCCATGTGGGTGATACTTACCCAATACTTCACCAACCACACGGGCAGATTTTTTATGGGGTTTATTGTGTCCCATGCCCAACTCATTCATGGCAAAAAGCACACGGCGGTGAACCGGTTTAAAACCATCCCTTGCATCAGGTAAAGCACGCCCAACAATTACGGACATTGAATAATCAATGTAGGCCGTTTTCATTTGCTCCTCAATATTCACCTTTATAATCCTGTCATTGTCGCTGGTTTGCTCGGGCTGTAAATTGTTGTTTTCTTCCATCTCTTAAATCACAAATTTTAGTGTGTTTTTTTGTGGGTGGCGAAGATACTTTTTAACACCTGAAAAACCGCACAAAACTGCTTGTTTTATCCACATAAAAAGGGGCGTTTTTGGGGACAAGCAGGAGTGAGATTTTGGGGGCATGCAGCGGTGAAAAACGTTGCTGCTACTACGCCTATTTTAATCGGAACCAGTCTGCAAATTGCCTAGTGCAACCTTACCAAAGATGCTCAAATAATGCTTATGGGTTTCTAATTATATTTACCAGATACTTAACTTTTTCATGTAAGTAAATTCTTCAAATTTGACAAGTTAACGATAATAAATAAGCCCATAAATCTTTTCAAATGAAACAAATCCTCCTCTTTGGTGCAGGCAAATCTGCCACTGTTTTAATTGAGTACTTAAAAGACATTTCAACAGCCCATCAATGGCAGATGGTGGTAGCTGACAGCGACCTTGAAACAGTGCAGGCAAAAGTTGGCCAGCACGATTTGGTACAGGCCGTTCAAGCTGATATAACCAATGAAGCAGAGCGAAAAAAATTGATTCAAAATGCAGAAATGGTCATTTCCATGATGCCACCCCACCTGCATTATTTGATTGCATTGGACTGCCTAGCATTTGAAAAGCATTTGTTAACAGCTTCCTACGTTGATGAGAAAATAAAGGAGCTTGCGGAAGACATAAAAAACAAGGGACTGCTATTCTTGTGCGAGATGGGACTTGATCCGGGCATCGACCATATGAGTGCCATGAAGCTTATCCATAAAATAAAGGCCCATGATGGGGAGATTACTTCCTTCATGTCTAATTGCGGGGGGCTGATTGCACCAGAAAGTGACGACAATCCCTGGCATTATAAAATTAGCTGGAACCCAAGGAACATTGTATTGGCAGGCAAGGCGGGAGCCGTTTTCAAAGTGTTGGGCCAAACTATTACCAGGGAATATGAACAGGTATTTAATACCTCTGACAATGTTGTAATTGCCGGCAAACGTTATGCCTGTTATCCCAATCGTGACTCGCTTAGTTACATGTCGCTATATGGATTGGAAAATGCAGATACATTTTTAAGGACAACCTTACGCCATCCCGAATTTTTGTATGGCTGGCACAATCTCATCAGCCTGAAACTGACAGATGAGGAAAAAGTTTTCGAAACTGATGGAATGAGCGTGTCAAAGTTCTTTGGTGAACACATCAAAAGGCACGGCCTTGTTGACTGGATTGATGAAAACATAACAACAAGAGTAAACGCTGCAAAGAAACACATACAGGAGCTTAAGGATATGGGATTTATTAATGCAGAAGGGAAATTTGTTGAACAACCCGAAAAAGCGGCGGAGGACCTGATGCGTGTTAATGAAAAAGGCGACTTAACAGTCATTAAACTGAAGGGTGTGGAGAAAGAGATAGCGGATATGGCAGCAAAAGATATCCATGTTGCACATATCGCACTTAGCCAAATATTCTTTTTAGGATTGATTAATGATGATGCCACCATTATCAATAAAGGGCTGTGCAGTGCTGCTGATGTGCTCCAGTTCATCTTGGAAAATAAATGGGCCCTTCAACCAGCAGACAAGGACATGATTGTAATGCTGCATGAAATTGAATATGAAATAGGCAATGAAACCTATCTAGCAAGCAGTTCGCTAATTGTAAAAGGTGATGACAGTTTGCATACTGCCATGGCCAAAACTGTTGGATTACCATTGGGCATTGCAGCAAAATTAATACTTGAAAAAAAGATAGAAACAACAGGCCTGCACATTCCTACTATTGCTGAAATTTATGAACCTGTTCTCAAAGAACTTGAAGAACACGGGATTAAATTTGAAGAGAAAGAGGAGTTACTATAAACCGCCTGTCATTAGAGACCATAAAAAGCATTGCAATAATTGGCTATACACAGTAGAAGGAACACTTGAGAAGCCCAGTTGCTGTCCTTTGTGCAATCCGTCCTTTATTGATTGATTACAGCTTAATCAAATCACCAAAGTACACCGCATTCATGAACATTTTTGAAGTGCCCAACCAGAATGCACGGAAATTGAGGTTATCGACCATGGAAATAACTTTTCCCTTACCAATTACATCAATATTGATAGCTGCTGTGTTATTCACTTTTTCTTTATAGCCCCGATAGAGGTAACCGCTTTGCAAGGGATTGGAAGTGTACGCAACTGGGTTGCTATAAGCCCCAGCTGCTGGAACCATAAAAAGCGTGTTCCCCTTAAAAATGCTTATCGTTGGTTCGTGATAGCCATAGCATAGGGGATGTGTCAAATCAAGTTTTGCTTCAAAAATGGAGCCTGCCATTTCCTTGGCACGTTGCTCGTCATTCTTCAAATAGTAGGGCAACTGCATAGCTGAATCCCTTTTGTCCAAGGGTTCCTTAAAAGTGACTTTTGTTATACCATTTATTGCCAAAAATTTCACCGCATCCTCTGTGGCTATCAAGGTTCCACCGCCATTTACCCAAGCCTTCAATTTATCCTGGGCTTCCTTGGCCAAATTGGCGTAGGAACCACTGGGCATAATGATTACATTGTATTTGCCGGGGGCAATACTGGCAAACCTGTCCACCTCCACAATCGTTACAGGGATGCTAAAACGTGTGTCCAATAAATGCCAAATTTCACCAGCATCTGGAGCAGAAGTTCCGGTTCCAGCAAGAAGCATGATTTTGGGAACTTTTATATTGCTGAAGCTGTTTGAACCCAAATCAATCCCTGCACTTGCCGTGCCTGAACCTATACCATAAATATTTATTCCGAAATCCTGCTGTGCCTGTTCAGTCAGCCTTTGTATTTCTGTGGGTTTCTTTTTTTGTATCCCCATAGGAATGATGATGGAACCATAATCAAATGCTTCTTCTTTTCCATCAATTACCATCGTGAATTTCTGTGTGGCCACTTTGCAGTGGATATTACTTGCCTGAAGATAGTACAGCATTTTAGGTGCATTCATCTCGTCCCACCGAAACATATAGGCATAAGCATTTGATGGTTGAACAATCTTTTTTATTTTGTCATTCAAGGAGATGTTTTGAACGATACCGCCCAACAAATTGCCAACAGGCTGCTTCACTTCTGCATACTTCAATCCAAAGGCCAAGGGCATTGTCCAAGCAGTTACATCATAGAACAAACTGTCCTTGTATTCCAGTGTTTTTTCAAAAATGGTCTTGATGATTTTATACTGTTTCTGATTGGTTGGAACGATATACGATGAACCTGCTTTGAATGTTTTGCCTTCTTGCTGAATGTCCTGTTTTGTTTGGAATACATTTATTTGATGGCGTTGCACCATCTCCACAAACACTTTTATTTTGGCTTCATCATTTATAGCTGAAAACACATAAGCCTTCGCAGGATTTGCTTCTGCCTCTTTCAAAACATCCTTAAAGAAATCCCTTTGATAAGTAAGCAGTTCTGTACGCAGGTTCTTTGCAGCTTCCAAGGTGGACAATGCTGTAGTGAATTGGTTCCTGACGGAAAAAGGAAAGGTTAGTAAGCCATTCTCTGTGTCCTGTGCATGCCCACGGCTGCTGGCCTGTTCAAACAAAATGCCCACACCTCCATTAATATCTGGATAAGTGGAACCTTTGCCATAGTAAAAATCGTCATATCCTTCTTTGGTGAAATACAGTGAACCGATGCTGTCCAAAAATTTGGCGTGGTAATTCCCTATGGCTGCGGTGAGCTCCTGGTTCTTCAAAGGTGTATTGGGATTGACCCTTGAAGGCACACCCGGTTGAAAGAAAAAAGTGGAATTGCTGCCCATTTCATGATGGTCAGTCAAGATATTGGGTTTCCACTGGTGGAAAAACTTCAGCCTGTTCTGGCTTTCCACATGCTGTGCTGGCAACCAGTCCCTGTTCAAATCGAACCAGTAATGGTTAAACCTTCCGCCTGGCCACATTTCATTCAGTTCCCTACTGTTGGGGTCGCTTACTTGTGTCTGGCTTTTGTTGGCGTTTACCCATGAAGCAAAACGGTTAAGCCCATCAGGATTGAAGGATGGGTCCAACAAAATAACGGTGTTATCCAAGAGTTTATCTATCTCCGTTCCCTCCGCCGCTGCTAAATAATAGGCATCCAATAAAGCCGCATTGGCACCACTGCTTTCATTACCGTGTATGCTATTGCCAATCCAAAGCACCAGTGGCATTTTGTTGATGTCAAGTGAGGTGGACCCATTCGCCTCCGTCAGTTGGTAATGCTGCTGCTGAATGGCATCAAGCTGCTGGATATTTTTTGTGGAGGAAAAAATAAGCAATAACTGCTCCCTGCCTTCATACGTAAAACCCATTGATTGGAACTTTACCCGGTTGGACGCCGAAGCAATGGCTTTCATGTAGCTAACCAAGCGGTCATGGCTTACATGCCATTGGCCAACCTCATGCCCAATAATGGATTTTGGGGTGGGGATATTGCTATTGTAAGTAACATTTTTGGGAAGGTAATAATCCAAACTTTGCGCATCCAATTGAAACGAAACAGCAATGGATAAAAGCAGCAACAGCCTTTTCATGTAATCAAGTTTTGGGGCTTGGAAGATAAAAGTTTTATTGCTTGGTGAAGGTGAAATAAACTTCGGCACCCCATAAAAAATAAAGCCATCTTACCAGATGGCCCTACCTTATAAACTTTTATACCCTATTTACTTCCCTCCCACTAACTATACATCTCCTTCCTCAAATCCTTCACCCTCGCATCTTCCAAGTATTCATCAAAGGTCATCAACCTATCAATGATACCTTTAGGCGTCAACTCAATAATCCTGTTGGCAACCGTCTGCATAAAAGTATGGTCATGGGAAGTCAGCAAGACAATGCCGGGGAATGTTTGGCAGCCCTCATTAAAGCTTTGGATGCTTTCCAAATCCAAGTGGTTGGTAGGTTGGTCAAGCACCACCAAATTGGGACTTTGCAGCATCATGCGGCTAACCATGCAGCGAACTTTTTCACCCCCACTTAACACGTTTGTTTTCTTGGCAATATCATCGCCGCTAAACAGCATCTTGCCCAGGAAGCCACGGAGAAAAGGTTCATCCGCATCTGTTACATGTGGTGGAACATATTGACGCAACCAGTCCATCAAAGGCAGACCTTCTGTAAAGAACTCATTGTTTTCCAAAGGCAGGTAGGCCTTGGTAATGGTGGTGCCCCATTCAAATTTGCCGCCATCGGCCTTGTCCTTTTCATTGATGATTTCAAAAAAGGCAGTAACGGCCATGGGGTCCTTGCTCATGAAAGCAATCTTCTCTCCCTTGTTCACGCTGAAAGAAACCTTGTCAAACAGTTTCCTTCCATCCACACTCTTGCTGAGGTTTTCGATGTTCAGAATCTGGTTGCCCACTTCACGCAATGGTTGGAAGATGATGCCTGGGTATTTCCTGTTGCTTGGCTCAATTTCCTCAATGGTCAATTTCTCCAAGGCTTTTTTACGGGAAGTGGCCTGCTTGCTCTTGGAGGCGTTGGCAGAGAAACGGGCAATGAAATCCAACAAGGCAGCACGCTTTTCCTCGTTCTTTTTGTTCTTGTCATTAATCTGGCGGGCCATCAACTGGGATGACTCGTACCAGAAAGTATAGTTACCTGTGTAGGTTTTGATTTTTGCCCTGTCCACATCGGAAACGTGCGTGCATACCGTATCCAAAAAGTGGCGGTCATGGCTCACCACCAAAACGATGTTTTCATATTCCGCCAGGAAGTTTTCCAACCAGCCAATTGTTTCAATATCCAATCCGTTGGTGGGCTCATCCAATAACAGGATATCCGGATTGCCAAACAAAGCCTGGGCCAGCAATACCCTCAGTTTCATGGGACCTGAAATATTGCTCATCAATGACTGGTGGTTTTCTTCCTTCACGCCCAAATCGCCCAGCAAGCTTGCAGCATCACTTTCTGCAGTATAGCCACCCATTTCACCAAACTCCCCTTCCAGTTCGCTGGCACGCATGTAGTCGTCTTCAGTGGCTTCGGGATCCATGTAAATGGCATCCTTCTTCTGCATCACTTCCATCATTTTTTTATGTCCCATCAAAACGGTGTTCAACACCGTTTCATTGTCAAACTCAAACTGGTTCTGGCGCAGGAAGCTCATACGTTCCCCCTTGCCAATTTCAACACTGCCCTTATTGGGTTCAATTTCGCCACTCAATATTTTTAAAAATGTTGATTTGCCTGCACCATTGGCACCGATAACGCCATAGCAGTTGCCCTTTAAAAAATTGATGTTCACTTCATCAAACAATACACGTTTGCCATAGGCCAACGTTACATTTCTTGCACTTAACATTTTTTGCTTGCTCCTTTAATTTGCGGCAAAAGTAAGGGTTGGAGGCTGAATTCGGGAAGGGGAAAAAACGGTGGGGGAAATTAGGGGACGGCAGCAGGAACATTGATGCAATTGCAGTGGCAAGTTTATCCTGAGCCTAGTCGAAGGGCTCCCTGCCCGTTCCATTCAGGCGGGCATTCAAATGAGCATACGGATTGGACTTTTGATAGTGACGCATTTTGAAAAAACTATAAGAGCCTGTCCCGAGAATTTCGGGATTGAGGCTCTCGAAACCGAATTAGGCTTCCATATAAAATCGCCTTCGACAGGCTCAGGCTCCCGAACTATCCTATCGTGTGGACAGGTCTTTTGCAAAGAGCACTGTATCCTTATTTCCCCTGTAAATCTACATCGAAATCCAGCCATTAGCCACCAATCGTACAGCCTGCCCTTTGCCCATCTTGAGCAGGATGCCTATAAGCACCTCATCTGTTACGGTCACGACACAGTCGGGATTGTATCCCGATGCAAAGCGAATCGGGATTCAAAGCAACAGATGCAGTGCTGGACGAAAGCTTCAGGTGCCCATGCAGTCAGAAAAAATACTGCCATCCGGCAATCAGTATCAGCCAGCTACACATAGGGTGGCGTTGGCGGACAAACGGGCGGAAATAAAAACTGCATCCGCTTCCCTTCTCCTTAAGGAGAAGGTGGCTGAAAGCCGGATGAGGCAGGTTGTCCTTGATTTTTTTTGGTTCTTTTTTTTATCAAGAAAAAAAGAACATACTCATTAAAATGGTAATGCCTTTTCATGAAAGATATGTCCACACGATAGGAACTATCGGGATAGGTTGACATTCCGGTTTTCAAACTGAGTCACTACCGGCTTTTACCAAATTGTATTTCTGAACTGCAGTTGTTAACTTCAACACCTAAACACTAAATCATGCCAACTGCTAAAAACAAAACCGTGGAAACCGAAGCAAGCGTTGAGGATTTTGTGAACAGTATTAAGGAGGAGAAAAGACGCAAGGATTTTGCTGCCATCATGGAACTCTTCGCCAAGCAAACCAAACTGCAACCAAAGATGTGGGGAACAGCCATTGTGGGTTTTGGCAGTTACCATTACAAATATGAAAGTGGCCGTGAAGGCGATGCACCATTAACAGGTATTGCTTCAAGGGTCAATTCAATAGTGCTTTACTTGGGAACCGAGTTTGACAACAGCAAGGAACTGTTTGCAGCATTGGGGAAGCACAAATTAAGCGGGGGCTGTGTGCATGTTAAACAACTGGAAGACATTGATACAAGCGTACTGGCCAAAATGGTGAAGAATTCCGTTGCTTATACCAAAAAGAAACATGCGTGTTAAAGGAATAGCATTGTCAGTAAGACCCTTCAGTTACCACCATGCGGGCATACAACATGATGGCTTCAATATCTTTCCCTGTTAGCACACCAGTAAAATTTGGGCATTCCATTTTATTGTAGGCCAACCATAACTGTTTTGCATAAGCACTTTTCTTCCGGACAGATTTGGCATTCATGATATGCTCCCTTAGCAACTTATCATTGTGCCATCTTTCCCTTACCCCTTCAAGGGCAGGTCCTGTTAGGTTCATATCCATCTTATGGCAGCTTGCACAATTGGCATTGAACAATGCCCTACCATCAGGGTAACCGATTACTGCAGTTGGAGGATTGGGCCTGCCACAAAAAAATGGGCTGGAACTTGGTGCAGGCTTCAACAACAAATAAACACACAAAGCAATGGCAGCAACCACAAGTGCAGCGGCAAAAAACAACAATTTCCTTACGCTTTGTAGCATAAAACTTGCTAATGATACTTACATTACTCCATCTACCAGCTTGTTCCCACTTGCTTCACTCAATTGCAGCCTATACAGTTCCGCATAGTACCCATTTTGTTCAATCAACTGTTCATGTGTACCCTCTTCCGAAATCCTGCCATCCTCCAGCACCACAATTTTATTGAAGCGGAAAGAAGAGAAAATCCTATGGGTAATAATGATGGCTGTTTTATCATGCAGGAAGTTGTAGAGGTTGTTTACTATTTCATTTTCCGTTTTTGCATCCACTGCACTTAGGCAATCATCAAACAGTACAATTTCAGGGTTCTTGATGAGGGCCCGGGCAATGGATATGCGTTGCTTCTGCCCACCACTTAGGGTAACGCCACGCTCCCCAATCATGGTTTCGTATTGCTTCTCAAAACCGAGTATCTCGTTGTGGATGCTGGCAAATTGGGCAGCCTTTTCAATGGTTTCCGCCGATGCTTTTTCCTTCAAGCCAAAACTGATATTGTTGGCTACGCTGTCGCTGAACAGGAACACATCCTGTGGCACATAACTTACCTGCTCCCTTAAATGCTGCAGGGAAAAATGGGGCAACGGCTGCCCGCCAATGGAAATACTGCCCTTGGTTGGATTATAGAATTTCAGGAGCAATTGGGCAATGGTGCTCTTGCCACTGCCTGTTTTGCCAAGCAGTAGCACTTTCTCCCCTTTTTTCACCGTGAGGTTGAAATTTTCCAAAGCGGTAATACCTGTATGCGGATAGGTAAAAGTGATATTACTGAAAACAATATCACCTTGGGCCTGCACATCTTCCCTTGCCTGTTGGTCATTTACCGTAGGTGCAGTATGCAAAAATTCGTTCAGCCTCTTCTGGGATGCGGCGGCCCGCTGAATCATGCTGGCCGTCCAGCCAATGGCACTTACAGGAAAAGTGAGCATATTTACATAAATCACAAACTCAGTGATGGTTCCTGCGGTAACATGGGTATCCCCACTGTTTAACGCATACAGGCTGCCAATGCCAATGGTGATTAAAGTGCTAAGGCCTATCAATAATGCCATGGAAGGGAAATAGGCCGCTTCCACTTTTGCCAGGGCCACAGCGTTGCTTTTATAGTCCTCGCTGTTTTTGGTAAAAAAGGCCAGCATGGCTTTTTCCTGCACAAAGGATTTTATGACCCTGATGCCCGAATAGGATTCCTGTGCCGTGGTGGTTAAATCGGAAAGCAGGGACTGTATTTTCTCGCTTTTCTTATTGATGACGGTGTTCACAAAATAAATGGTGATGGCCAAAATGGGCAGGGGCGACAACACATACAGGGTCAGTTGCCAGTTTTCCCTGAGCATGAAGTACACACTGAAGCCAATCGTCACTGCCAGGTTAATCAGGTACATCACGGCGGGGCCAGTGTACATCCGCACCCGGCTCACATCCTCCGATATGCGGTTCATCAAATCGCCCGTGCTATGTGTTTTGTAGAAATTGGTATCCAGTGTTTGGTAATGGCGGAATACTTCATTTTTTTGTTCGTACTCAATATGGCGGCTCATGACAATAATGGTCTGCCGCATAAAAAACATAAAAAGCCCACCCAGCAATGCCAGCACCAATAGGGTAAAGGCACAAAGCATCACCACATAATGGGTGGTCTTGAAATAGTTTACCAAGAAATTCACCGTTACATCATAATGTATGGCCCTTGCTGGCTGAACGGTACCCCCATTTTTCTGGGCAAGCTCCTGCTGCACTTTGTCCACCACAAAACCGGATACCTGTGGACTTAAAATCCGGAAATAATTGGACAGGACGATGAAGACGATACCCAGCAAGAAGAGTTTCCTGTACTTGAAAAAATATTTATTTAACGTGAAAAGCTGCTTCAACATTGATGATTTGGGCGAAGTTACTTGAACTGGAAGTATTTTTTTTGGCTGTTCAGTTCCCAAACTATTATTTTGCACCCGGAGAGCTGGCAGAGTGGTCGATTGCGGCAGTCTTGAAAACTGTTGACTGTAACAGGTCCTGGGGTTCGAATCCCTAGCTCTCCGCAGGTTCGGTAACAGTTTCACACTATACCAGGCAGGGGCGGGAACTTCAAAATTCAAATGCTCATTAATGGCCCAAACTCACTAAAAAGCTCACTTCATTATAAGTGAGCTTTTTTTGTCCCCACTCACTAGAAAATTTGTTCGGTTTTTTCCTTCGCAATAATGCATCGCAAAGCAGTCCCATAGCTGCCTGACTCTTCATTTTCAAGACGGATAGAACAATGATTTGCTGTTTCGTCTATGAGGAACTGTTCTGCCTGCAGTTGGTAATTGGAACCTTTAGGCGTCGGGTACTTGCTGAGGATGGTACGCAGGCCATTGGTGATGTCTGCTTTCTGAGGATTTCATTGCTTGCCCCCTATAGTTAGGCATTGATTTCGTCTGCCGCCGGCCATCAGGTCCTGCCTGTAGTAATGAAAACCGACAAGGGCGAAGTAACAGAGAAGAAAGACCGCAATATTCGATGCATAGCTGGACCAGGAAATGGATGATAACATGACTGCTTGTTTTTGAATATTCAATATTTACTTTTCTTCCTAAGCAGTTCAAGGATGATTGGATATTTGCTTATGTAAAAGTACATTGGGCAAATGGCCATGCCGGTTAAAGCAACTTATTTGAATGCAATTTTTCATTAAAGTATTTCAAAGGCTGTTAAAGCAGCCAACTAAATGCACATCTTCTATGACTATGACCAGGCCCTTCTTGTTGATTTCATTAGCTTTAATGCAATTAGGGTATTGAAATGAAAGGTTGTACTATTTCTTCAACCCTATATCTTCTACCCATGGTTAAAGTAGCTGCCTGTCAAGCTCCTGACCGCCGTGAAAAACATAGTTGCTTAGCTTACATGGATTGAAAAGTTTACTTCAGAAGCAGGGACAAAAACATATCACTGGTATGTTTCTCCAGAATGTTTCCCTGCAAGACTATCTCACGGAAAAAGGGGCGGCTGAAAAAATGCACTCAGCATAATTGCGGTATTCGGAAAAAAAACAATGTCCTTTTTTCTGCCGCCATCAAACCTTGGTACAAAACCATCGTCCCATTCCATCCTGTTACTCCATTAAATGTCGGGCATTATGAAAAAGGCACCCCAGTATCAAGCATTAACGGCCATACACATCCTGAGCATCAGCATTGGTGCTATTTACTGCTGCTTTGGTTTTTTGAAGTTCTTCCACAATTACAGCCCTGCCGAAAAGCTGGCCATCGATACCATTGATATCCTTACGTTCCATCTGTTGCCCAAGAGGTTCTCATTGGGCATGTTGGCAGTTGCTGAGTGTGCCATTGGCCTCCTTTTGTTGATGAGGTCGTGGATGAAGCCGGTATTGGTCGCCATGTTCGTGCATATGTTCTTCACGTTTACCCCTTTTCTGCTTTTCCCGCAGCAGACCTTTGGCAACCTGCCGCATGGCCTTACTTTATTGGGTCAGTACATTATGAAAAACATTGTTGTGTTAAGTGCGGGATGGGTACTTTGGCAATACTTTGTCAAGGGCGGTTCAAGTATATTGGTGGTACCAAAAATGAACGAAAAGGAAAACACACAAGCAGCAGCATAGCGGAAGTGCCCCATATGCCAGTGCGAACATCAAACCTGTACGCATTGGTACCAGGCTTGATGCATTAATTTATTGGTCGACGACGCATTCAAAATTCAGGAAGACTATTCAAACCAACCGTCTACGCATAGTTGGAAGTCCCATCTGGGTAGAGAGGTTGGACAATTGGTTTAACCGTAAAAAATGATTCAACGGTTTACATTGTACACCGACCTGCCAACGGTCAGTTCCTTCCGCCCACCGTTTTTCATGATGACGATATTCAACTGTGTTGCCTTTTTACTGTAGGCACCGTTAAGAATAATGTCACATTGCACTTCCTTTGTGAGCTGCTGTAAGTTGCGGCCGTTGATGGATACAATAATATCTCCGTACATAAGTCCCTTGCCCTCCGCATCCGATCCTTTTATTATTTCGCTTATAAAAAGTTCACCGGATGTATTGAACCTGTAGGAGAACCCAAATGGTGGGATTGCCGCAACGGGCACCTCATTTATGGCAGAAAAGGTTATGGTACGGTTGAACCAGTTTAGTATAAAGTTGAAGTTCTTCATCCATTGCATACCTATTATGGTTGGTCCCGATTTTTTGTAGGTAACCAGTTGCTTATCGCCGGTATGCCCTGCTAGGCTGATTGGCAGGATGTTGTAAAAAGTAGTGTCTACAGTACCGCTGCCATGTAATCCGATAGAATTATTGCCAATGGAATACGTGCTGTAAGAAAATTCGGCCAGCTTGTTTTTTTCTTTGAAATAATACCTGCCAAGTTGCAGTGTACCCGCGCTTCCCATATCGAAATTGATTACCCCACCGGTCTTTTTTCCGTCCACTTCAATATCGATCAATGGAGTATAGGTTTTGGTTGGGTCAAAGCTGACGGCAGTACCGTTTTGCAAGTGTGCTGGAAGGTTTACTGCACTGTTGGTCATGATGACCATATTTCGCTGGAAGTCGAAAGCCCATACTGCGTGGCGCATCAGGCTTGCACCAAGGAGACCATCAAAGTTCATACAACCGAAAGCCTGCTGTGCCTTAATATCGGAGCTGATGCAGGGTGCATCATAAAAATTGACACCGGCAATGTTCACTGTGTCAATCAAAGCCCAATCCGCTTCCAGCTGGTTTCCAGTTGCATCGCCAACCGGGGTTCTTACTTTTGATTTTAACTGTAATTCTGCTGCCAGTTCCTTGGTAAGCACCGTAACAGGTGCACCCGTATCGAATACAAAAGAGTATGTTTTCCCCCTAATGGTCACTTTTAATACCACCAGGTTATTGACCAGCTCAAAAGGAATTTCCTGTAGGAAGTATCCTGCCTGGACGTGGCCTTTTTTCAAAACGGCCATTTTCTTCAGGCTTTGGGTCACCTTGCAGGATGATAAAACGGCAATACAAAATACGAATACTGTCAGGCGCATAGTGGATGGTTTAAGGTGGTACGTTACGACAGGCTATTGGTTACAATTTCCTCTCTGGATTATCACGCTCTTAACAACCTCCTTTATTATACTGCCGGTGCAGGCTGCAGAAGATCAAAGCCGGACGCTGTTTAATGATTCATTTTATAACCCGGGTTGTGCCCACCATTTCAGTTCTGGATAACACATCAACGAATAAGTATCTTTGAAAAAATCGTTTTTTAATCCCAGTTGTCCTTTAACAATAAATAAAATAAAAAAACAGATAAACACCCCCACCTTTATCCTTGCCCTTAAAGCCTACAATTTTACCTATTTTAAAAGTTGTACAGTTCCTTCAATGCCGCTTTCAATGTTGCCGGTTTCCTGCCAAGTAAACCTTCCAGGTCATTTGTTGCCTTTTCGTACTGATGGTTTTTGAAGTCAGTGACAAATGCAGTAAAGATGGAAACGATTTCTTCAGGCACATGCTGGCCTTCCAAAGTCTTCTTGAATTCATCCGGACCCACATTTGTATAGGTAATTTTTTTGCCCGACAATCCTGAAAGCACATCCGCTATATCCTGAAACGAATACAGTTCGGTATTGGTAAGCTCATAGGTTCTGTTCTGGTGCTGCCCGCTTTGGAAAAGTAAATTTGCTGTGGCTTCACCCATTTCCCTACGCAATGCAAAAGGCAGTTTCCCATCTCCTGCCGGAAGGTGGATACCTGTTTCAAATACTTTTTCGCCAAGGTACATTGGCAGCATATCTGCATAGATATTGTTCCGCAAAATTGCATGGGCCATCCCGGTTTCTTTGATGTAATCCTCAGTTTGGAAGTGGCTTTCTAGGAGAAACTTTGCCGCCGCAGAATGTAGATCCTTAAGTGGGACACTGGTATAAGCCATGAACTTCACGCCGGCTTTCCGTGCAGCATCAACCACATTTGCATGTTGCTGGAAGCGGTTCGGGTCAACGGTGGAAATCAGCAAGACTTTTTCGATGTCCCGCATTGCCCTGTCAAGCGATGCGGTATCATCAAAATCACCGGTACGGACTTCTATGTTTCTTTCAATAAGGTGACCAGCTTTGTTTTCATCGCGGGCAAGGGCAACTATATTGTTTGGGTCCGTTTTTTTGAGCAGCTGTTCAATGGTTGCCGAGCCTAATTTGCCGGTTGCTCCTGTTACAAGTATTTTCATTTTTGCTTTTTTTATTGTGGAATATGGTGCAAAGGAATGAGCTGCCCAGTTACCGAATATTATGTATTACCTTTTGGTAACTACTTACCGGATGGTAACTATATTTATGGAAAATTATCACATGGAGAAAAAAAACACTGAATTGCCGCCAGGTTGCAAGGTATCAATAACTGGCCTGAAAGACGTACAGGATATCATGGGCGGCAAATGGAAATACAGGATAGTTGCCGCACTTTACTTTGTTGGCAAAATGCGGTTCATGGATTTGAAACGTCATATAGATGATGTTGCACCCAAGGTACTGTCAAAGGAATTAAAGGACCTCGAGATGAACCAGTTGGTTACAAGGACAGTATGCAGTACCAAGCCCATAACGGTTGAATATGCACTTACCGCATTGGGCGAGAGCATGCAGGGTTTTATACAGTCAATGGCAGATTGGGGCGTACAATACCGGCACACGGTAATAAAGAAACCTGTAGGGAATACGTTACGCATAAGCGGATAATGTAAAGGCTGCTAATAATGATTGCCGCCCTTATTGGCGAACAGTTTCAAGGATGCCTGGATAGTAAGGAAGGACCCAAAACATTTACGTTGAAATGCTGATAAAAAGCTTCTACCGTTGCCTGTTCAAATATTACTGAAAGACTGCGTTGTTCACTACAGTATCCAAAGTATCGAAAGCCTTTTTGTTTCCTCAAGCAGCCTGTTTTAAAACTTCCTAACTGCCCGGACTGCATTTGCTGAACAATTCACAAAGCCGAATAACTTAAAAACTAGTTTGGTCATTATCGGATACAGGGTAGGTTGCGGGACAGGGCCAGGAATCTCCTGGTTCGGAACTTCCAAGAAAAAGCTTCCATTTTTGACTTTATTCAGTATCAAAACAGCATGTCAAAAGCATGACCTTGTGTGCAGGCTAAGCAGGCCACCCTTTAAAATTTTTCACCTTTAAACTCATGCCTTATCCTAAATTTTCCCACAATTTTTTTGTCTTTATAATCTGGGTCATTGCCTTTGTTCTCACCGCCCAAAACAGTGGTATTAATTGTCCCGGTGATTATTCTAGCAACTTCTCCTTCCTTTTCGCTACTAGTTACAATAATAGCTCCTGCAATTGGTGCAGGTTTGGGATTAATCAAAAAATCATAACTGTTGAATGTATGTTCTTTTTTAGGGTAACCCTGTAATGACACGCTCCCTTGTGAAATGGGATTGCCTAGTTCTGGGGAACCATTGGCGGTATTAGACGGTTTTGACATATTCTGCGGTATTGTTAGCAGCAATTGTGGCCCGTTCTCTTTGCCTGCAAATATTTTAAATTCTATTTTGTCTTTTCCAAATTGATTGTAAGTGGTAAGTATATCATCAGCGGCAACATGCACTTCCTTGCCATCAATGGTATAATCAAAGTAAAGCCCCTTGCCAGTAGAACTATTGTCAGCGGCAGTTGCAGGAGCTTTTTCATTACTGTTACCACAGGCTATTACAGATACAATTGCCGAAATCAAAAAAATATGTTTGAGTTTCATGTTATTTATTTTAATGGATTTGAATAAATATTATCAACGCAATTTCACCACAACAGCATCTGTCAATATGCTTTCTTTATTGTTCTTATCAACTGAAGCTAACATGTAATAATAGGTTTTGCCAATTTCTATTTTGCTGTCCTCATACATTTTTGTTGTTGAATTGAGTTCTACAAGTAATGTTGACGGACTATCGGCAACTGCACGGTATATTCTAATCTTGGCAATGTTGGCATCGGCTGGCAAGTCCCATTTTATCACTGCATTTTTTGCTGATGCGTAACCCAATACATGACCAGGTTCCATGGGCAAGTCATTTGCAATGCTAATACTTGCCCATAAGCTCATGCTACCTTGGTCATCATCTTCCAAACCTGTAGCCTGAACTTGGTAACGGTAACGCAAACCTTGTTTGATGGTGCTATCTGTATAGCTATTGGAACCTGATGTAATTGTTGCCAATACAGTTGGCTGTTCCACTTTTTTGCCAGTATTGTCTATTGCACTACGATAAAGTTTATATCCTCCAACTGCAGGGTTCTGTAAGCTTGCATCTTTCCAAGTAACAAATACTTTTCCATAGTTAAGCATAGCAGAAACACCAGCCACTGTCGGCAATGTTCCACTTGTTTGGACACTGAGCCTTTCACTCATTGGACTGATATTATAACTGGTATTCACATCAGCCACTGCATAGGAATAGGTTTCAGGAAGGTTTGATAAAGGCAATGTATCCACATATACAAGGGCACTATCTTCTGTCAACAACATTCGCTGCAATTGCTTTAGTTCACCTGTATAGCCCTTACCACGATACACATAATATCCTCTAGTGTCATTTTCTGTTTTTAAAAAAGACAGGGTAACAATATTTGCCTTACGGCTGATGCTTACATTTTGAGGGGGAAGTATATTGGGCCTATTACCTTTTAAAATGCCCGGCGTTCTTGCACTGGGAAAGCTGCGTCCATAAGAAGCGTTGGCAACGATATAGTAGAAATAATTGGTAGCAGGTTTAATGTTTTTGTCAGCATCAAAATAGGAAGTTTCTTTTGGTGATACACTTGCAATCTTCCTATAAGTGCCCCCGTAAGTACTGCTACGGTATAATTCCAGCGACGTGAGACCAGCATCTGATTTTAATTTCCATGAAACTTCCATGCCCTTCTTTTCCTCGATGGGCTTAACCTCAAAGCTTTGTATCATGCCAATGTCACCAGCTTTCATCATATTGTACACGTTCAATGTATCCAGTGCATAACCCATATTGCCCAAACCATCATAGGGCATGGCAACATAACTGTAGGTAACATCCTTTACAGCTGTGGCATCAGTAACCTGTGCAACTGTTTGCCCATTTACTTTCATGAAACTTACGCCAACAGGTATGTCCACAAAATTGTTTTCCTTATGTTGACTACGGTATACTTTTAAACCTGCTGTATTCAGTGTATCAGATAAGGCATAATGAATAATGACCGACCTTTCTTCTGGTTTGAAACGCACTGCTTTTGCCATGCCTTTATAAGCTACTGAAGGAAACGCAATACGCTCTTCTTTCAACATCATCATGCTATCATTGTTGTTTTTCTTGCTAATGCGGTAGCTATAGTTGCCTGATTTGATATCATTGTCAAACCATCCACAGCCAGCCGTGAATTGGTAACGGGGGTCTAAAGCGTAACCATACAAAGAATCCAACCATAAGTTTTTATTGCATTGTTGCCATACCCTGCCAATTACCGCTGGCTCCACTTTGGTGTTACTGGTAATGGAATTGGGCAAGCTCATTAATCTTCCCTTGCAATCTGCTTCGCTACTTGGTGATTGAATGGCTGCAATGGTTGAGTACTCAGCTTCTCCTTCTGCCTTTCTTTCTATTACATATTCAAACCCTTTAGGCAGTTCATTGCCACAATAAATGTATATGCCTGTTGCGTAGGTCCTGCTTTTTACATTTTGCGAATAAGCATTACTAATAAAACTTAACAGTAATACTATAATGAATCCTTTTTTCATCTTGGTAAAATTGAAATTGTTTTAATAACAGTCTGGTGTATCTGCATTGCTGTTCAGTTCCAGTTTAAAGCCGCTTGTTCCAACGCTTGCACTGGCACCCACACTTTTTGATGCAGACACCGTTGTAACCAAAAGGCTTTGGGTAATGTTTGCAGTAAAGCTTATATCAATCTTTCCATCGAGGTTGAACTTGCCACCTGAATAGTTCATGATGATACCAGCCCTGCCTACTGTACTACCGTTCATACTTGTACCTGTAATGGCACTCATGCCTGCTGCACCACGTGCATACACGTTGGCTGCAACACCCATAGCTGTTTGCCCACTGAAATTGGCAAACAAGTCGGCACCAATAATGGCTTTGGCTTCCACATAACCAGAGACGATGATAAAATCAAAGTCAACACTTTCGTCCAATACAATCCTGTCAACCGTTAGATAAAACCCTTTTAAATTACCTGCCAGCTTGCCAACAAAACAATTATTTTTTACTTCGGCTTGTTTATAAGCTGTTACTGTTTGCCATAAATGATCGGTAGGTGCCGCCAATGGATAACTTCCAATCATGAAACCAAGGTTGTAAGTGCCATCAACAAAAGGATTGACCATGCTTATTTGTGCTGTACCGCCACCTGCAACATAGAACCCGTTGGGATCGAACAGTGTTTCAACCGTACCCGTTATTGAATTGGTACCCATCTTAACATCCTTCAATGTAAGTGTGCCCATTAACCTTTTGGCAGCAAAATCAAATACCATATTCATGGTGCCAAAGCCTGTTTCGATATTGTCCATTTTGGCACCAGTTCCATCCACACTAACATCACCCAATACTTTAAAATTTACATACATTGGTTTGATGCCCTTGTCTGTGCTGGCGTTACTTTCCATATTGCCACTGTAAGTAAGCAAGCCCCAATCATTGCCCACCACTTTCATTCCCCCATTATCAATCGTAAGTTTGTAGCCATTGGAAGTAGATCCATTTCCTTCACTTGTCAATTGCATCACATGGCCTTTTTCCAGTTCAACATTATAGCTAGGAATAAGGCCTGCTACTGCTTTTAATGTTGCAGGAATGGCGTTAAAACTCTTGGTTGGTTTCTCCACCACTTCACCAGTTATTTTTACTGTGGTTGCGTCTATTACGATGTTTGAAATATTATTGGCTCCATCAATTGAAGTGAAGTGCACAAAACCCTTCCCTTCAAAATCAGTTTTCACATTTCCTGTTTTCATTTTTAAACTACCACCTACATTGGAGTAGCTTACTTCAAAAAGCATATCTCCCGTACGTGGTGCCCCTATGTTTAAAGCACCAGCAATTGCAAAGTAATCAGGTCCATTGCTGATGGATTGGGGTGTGAATTTGGCAACACTGTTCCCATACAACTTAAGTGGTATGCCTGTTTGCTTGAGCTGAAAAATATTTTCATCATTGCTCAACAATTGAATGTAGTCGATACCTATTTCTCCACCGAGGTCTGGGAGGTCTGTAATTTTTGCAACAGGGTTTCCTGTACTGCTCATGCTGAACCTCCAATGGGGCTTCATATCAGTACCTGTTTTATTGTCAAATACCACTGCAGCATTGGATGCGTTTATTCCACTTAGTGATTTGATACCACCACCAATTTTCAAATCACCCACTTGGTAATTGTCCATGATGAACATATCGCTACGAAGGTTGAATGTGGAGAATGGAATATCAATCCTACTTGTTTTGATAAGCCCATTGCTGCTTATAATCCCACCTTCCTTGGGATCCAGTTTCCAATCCTTGATTTGCAGTGTCCATTTTTCCAGTTTCACTTCCAAGGGACTGCTACTGCTTGATGCATACACTTTGTTGTCATCCAGTACCACATCGTTTACATCAACCGAGAAATCTTCTGGTTTTGCATTCTGCACATGGCATTGCATCTTCACATTCAAATGGATTTTTCCATCCTTGGCTATATAGCTTTTCTTGGCATTGGCTGTTGCATCAAATTCTATAAACTTAAAGGCAATGTCATCTCCTTTGTTGTTGCAGATGTTGTACAATAATGAGGACGATGAACCCGAATTACCCGTACCTTTTATATTCAAAACCTTGTTCACAAAGTCCGAATAGTTATCAGATAAATTATTGGCAGCACTTACTTTCACAAGGCTGGTTACCGCACTAATGGTTGTGTTTACAAAATTTCCGTTGACTGTACCCAAATAGAACTGGTCTTTCTCTGTAAAGTTGATATAGGTACTTGGATAGTTGAAACTATTGTCAACAATATTTATTTTTCCCTGTATAACGCCATAATCATCTTGTTTTGAAATGGACAATTTCTTAACTGTGGAGCCAGGATACATAATGCCTTGGTTCTTGGTCAACTTAACATTGTATTTGTCCAGATAGCGGAGCTTGATGGATACGGCATCTTCAATATTTACATTAGCATCAATAGCCTCCCCAATTTTCTTTCCGTTCACTGTTTTTGCTTTGAACACCACATCCTCCACCCTTAAAATATCATTACCTTGTATCCATGCAAAATCACTTAGGGTATTGGCCCATTTAATAGTGCCCGTAACTTTTACTTCGTCTGCATTGTTTGTTGGGGTTATCTTTTCTACGCTCAACGGAAAACCGTACACATTGGTGATGGACATTGCCGTATAACTTGTAAGACTAAGGTTTGTAGTGGCTTTTTTGTCCTTAATATCTGCAATACCATTATCGCCATTCACGGTAAAGGAAGTGTCAAGTGTAGCGATAAGATGTATCTGCTGATTATTTGCTGGCACACCATACATGGTGTATTTGCCTTGCGAATTTGTTCTGGCAACTAATAGATTTGCATCAGCGCTGGTACCCGATTGCTGGTTGCTTGCATCAATGTACACCTTTGCATTTTTTACTGCTTTATTATCCAGCGTAACAGTACCAGTTATCTCACTTCCCTTTTCCAATTCAACTGTAACCATGGTGAAGCCTTTACTTTCCTCATTCTTAACATTCTTCGTCACAGGTATATAATTGGAACCATCAGCACCACGTACAATAAAGGTGTAATTGTTTACAGACACATTTTCAAATTCAAAAGGAGCCAATCCCCAACCCGTTGTGGTAACAGTTTTATCGCCCAATTGAACAGTTGCATTGTTTATGCCACCATGTGTGGATGCATCAACCACGGCCATCATGATACGGTGCTTGCGCCTGTACAATCCTACCTCTTTCAAATCAACACTTCCCGACGAAGCTGCTATAGATTTTGTAGAGTCAAAGTAGGCAACATCCTTTGGTATGAAATCAAGTTTCACAAAATTGGTAGCTGGAACAGGAATGGTGAAATAACCATTGTTGTCTGTCTCCACTGTTTTACCAGAATTTGATTTTACAAATGCCTTGATGGCTTTGTTGTTTTCATCTTTGCTTACCAATCTTCCTTTCACATAAGACGATGGGTCCAAAAAAATATCCCTTACAAATTGACTGCCCATTGCATTGAATGTACCGCTTACAGGTGCAGATTCCTTATAACCATTTGTTGCAGCTTTAAAATAAACAGTAGTGCCATTATTATAAACTGGCAACTTGCTTCCCTTTAATTCCGCATACCCGCTTGCATCGGTCAATGCCTTGTAGTCATTGTTGGCATATACCATCGCATACTTAAGGGCCAGTTGTGTGCTGTTATCCTTCACCTTTATCAGAGCCCTACTAGCCAATGGTTCCAAGTATAATGTTGGTTCATTATTGTTTTGTGTAAAGGTGGCTTTGTACAATTGAACTCCTTGGGTTGGGTCGCTACATGCCATAATATAATACGGATAGCCTTGCAATAAATGGGGTATGGTAACAACCCCATTGGACATGGTTGCTTTTACAGGAGCCAATACTTCAAACTTGTTAGTGAATAGTGAACCGTAATTCAGTTCGCTTGCACTGCCCTCAAACTTGGCATCTGAAACATAATTTTTATACAGCGGACTTGTTAATTCCGTTTGCAGATATTTGCCATCACCTTCACCAAAAGGCATTGTAGCTGTCTTCTCTCCTATTGGCCTGAAAACAGTAACCAACATTCCTTTCAAATTATTTTTCAAATTGTCCTTGGTAGTAACTTTTATGGAAGTTTCCTTTACTGGTGCAATGGAGGCAGGCAATGTCTTTGCTTCAAACGCTTGCACAGAAAAAGTTTCATTGGTTGGATATAAGTATTCATTATCTGGAACAATGCGGTATATGCGTTCCAATGTTTGCAATGGCTCATCGCTATTATAAACACCGCTGAAATTTGCTGATGGTCCATGCTGGCCTTGCATCATACCACCTAGATTGCCTGTACCAAACGAAGCACCGAAGCCTGTTGTAACTGCATCAAAAAAGCCACTACTTGGATTAAAGTTGAAGCCTCCGCTTGAACCTGAATTTTGGAAACCTTGGCTGCTATTGTTATAATTGCCTGTTTGTAAATACCCATTGTAGCCAGCAGGCATTGAGTTATAGGTACCCTGATTATAACTGTAACCATCCCATGGGTTTGTTACAGGGTCAGAGAACCAGCTTGCAGCATCAGCAGGATTAAAGTTGTTGGGCATTGTTTCAGGGTCAGGATTATTTACAGACCATCCATTCTCCACAACCCTGCCTTTTCCCAAGCTCCCTTTTTTATTGAAGTTCACTACTTCAATTGAAAAGTTACCTTGTGCATCTGTTTGACCAGTGGCCATGGTTTGTCCAAAGTCCAGCAATTGCTGCCCATCACTAAATTCGTCCTGGCCATCAGGAACAAAGAATTTTTCGGTGTAGCTTGTTTTTTTATAATTGCCACTGAGCTCCTTCACTTTACCAATAGGGTTCCCATCCACCAAATAATCTATGACCACTTTAAACTTCTGGTTGTTTACAGGGCGTAATTGTGCAGCTGCACCTTCACTTTCCCACTTGTATAACAGCTTGCCTTTAACCAAGGAGGTAGGTGGTTTTTTGGAAATGATGCTGTAGTTGTATTTGATATTTCGGTATAAAGAATCTGGCTTGTTGATGTTTACTGGCTTAGGTACCTTGATGGCCATTTCAGGGGCAATGAAACCTTCCTCATTCAATTGTAAGGCATCAATGTTCAAATTTAAATTAATGCCGCCAGCAGAAGTACCACTAACATTCGCCTGTGATGTGCTAGGGTTTAAAGCCAACACATAATACTCATCACCAGTAAATAAATTGGCTAACAAATTGTTGAACTGAACAATTGCCTGGTCTTCCCCATTTACTTTTTCTATTTGTGTTTTTTCCCTGCCCACTTCCACATAACCTGTTTTGTTATTGTCTGTTGCCAAGCTTCCTTCCACACGTGGCACATAGCTCTTTTTGTCCTTTCTGTACAATATGATTGTTATTCCTGCTTGCGGCTTGGACTTGTTTGACTTATAGGTCATGCCACCTTTTGTATTGTTGAAAGTAAAGTCATCACTGAACCCTACTGTATCAACAGTTACTTCCAGCTTGCCATTGCTGCCTTCTTTTACAAAGTAGTTTGGATAGGCTTTGTTCACATTCAACTTCAAGGCATAGCCATAAGTTTTGGCAACCAATTGCCCAAAGCTAACAGTGGTATCTTTTGCAACAGCCTTTGTGCCAAGCAAACTAAAATGGTCATAGATATAATACGCCCCATTCATCTTGAGCCAATAAAAAATACTGTCACCATATATTTTACTTTGGGCAATCTTCACATCAACAACCAAGTCGCCAAAAGCATTGGTCTCCTGTGTTGCAGTTGCCAGTAAGCTGTAAGCAATACCATTTATATAAGTAATGGGCTTGCCGGGTATGGATACATTACCAGCGCCTTTTCTTCTCAATACCTGAATTTCTACTGGCGTGTTGGCAGCATTGTATTGATTGGGTTTTCCCTCAAAAGCATATTTTAGTTGTGCCTTTACATGTGTAGTCACAATCGGATCCTCCGTTATCTTTTTATATTGAAACTGCACACTGGTAGCCGTAGCAACAACAGCACCTGATTTATCCTTTGCAGTAATGGTAGCTTTGTACCAATTGCTATCCTTTAAACCTATGGCATCTGCTTCAGCTTTTGTTTTAACCAACTTATGTGACAATGCACCTCCAACATTGCTAAATGATGTTTTGTAGGAAAAGGTTTTGTCTGAAGGTTTGTTAATGGTTACAGGTATGCCACTAATTTCTACCTCGTATTTTTCTACTCCATACTTTCTGAATGCAGTATCCGTGATAACTTGGTTAGGTGTATTATCCTTCAACCAATTCCATGAAACCAAAAAATTATTTTCATTGGATACTGTTATCAATGGCTTTCCGCTGTTGGGATTGATGACCGTTAAATGCACATTGTTTGGAACAGTATACAAGTTTTGAGCGTAAATGAAACTTCTTACTTCGCTCCTACCATTGTTTCGGTAAGATGTTCCTGTTGGGCCTTTCAATGCAGTTACAGACCATGCATATCTCCTCCCAGGAACCATTGTTGGTTGAGCTGGACCATACAATACCACATTGGCAGATGTAGTGGTTTCAAAGAACGCAGGCGTGGTCTTTGAGTTCATGGCATCATTGGGATTCTTATTGGGATCAAGCATTTCAATGACACGCAATACATACTGCGTACCTGGTTCTGCCCCAGGTACTAAGTTCCAGGAGAACACAAAATTTTGAACATATCCAGCATTGATGGTTTCCTTATCAAAAGGTTTTATCAATAATGGTGGCTCCAATTGGGTGAGCCTAATATAGGTACAGCCCAATGGTGAGCCAGGTGATGCTGGCACGGAGGGGTTGTCGAAGCTATAGGCCCTTACGCAAATTTGGTAATTGCCTTCAGGCAAGCCATCTTTCTCAAATATTTCCCTAGACGTTATATTGGAAAGATTGAAAGAGTTTACATCAAACAATGAAGCCAATACCTGCACACTCGCCACATAAGGAACATTGGGCTGTACAAGAATAGGTTCTGCAGGACGGTAATTTGGTTTGGAAGAAATTTTAATGCCGTTATCTCCTGTCATCTCAATTCTTAGAAAAACCCTCGCATTGCCAGCAGTTGGTCCAGCAGTATTGTTCAGCATCAATACCACCTTACCAGGAATACTTGCATAATCGCTAAGCTTGGTTGAATAAGGGGGTGTAATATTTAATGAAACAGTTACTTGGGGGTTTTGTGCATCCGCCACAAATACACTGGTACCAATTAGTAAGGACAGTAATAATCTGAACACAATTTTTTTCATGGTGCTATATTTTAGAAACTGTAAGTATATGCTGCCTCACAAGTGTTTTCGGCAAACTGTACCTGTGGGTTTGCTGCATTGTCTGGGCGATTGTTCAATAAAGAATACCGTACACTAAAACGGTGGTGTGTAGTTGGTTGGTAGCTTCCGTTGGCCATTAAATTATAAATGCCTGTGCTGCCCGTGGCTCCTTTGCTATTGGTGTAAGTATTGTTCAAGGCACCTACCAGTTTATTCTTGAACCAGCTTTTATTCAAAGCAAGTGTGTAGCTCATGTTTTCAAAATCGCCTGTAGACAATTTGTTTACAGCCCGGTTAACACCAGCAGTAATGCTCAATGCCCTCTTTACAATAGTATAAGTGTAGTTCAATAAAATAATGTCAGTAGTAATGTTGTTGCTTGTTTGTGTTGCTGCATTATCATCGGTCAATATGGACCTGTTGTAAGATGCAATCACCACATGTGAAGATCTTTCATTGGCAAAAACATACCTTGGTGTAAAGGAGATATTGTTGTTGTTCTGTGCCAATAAATATTTGTTCTGTATCAGTACCACTGTAGGTTTTGAATTGGATGAATAGTTGATGAAGCTTGCATCCACACCAAATCGCTGCGTAATATCCCAACTAAGATTGGCCATGCCGATTGTTCTTGTAGTCGTTGATTCCTTCTGCTTTTTTGTATTGTCTTTTTGCTTGCCAATACTACCATTCAAGCGGAACCTGTTCTTGAACAAAATAAATGAAGGGGAAACAGTATAGCTTTCAATATCATTATTGAAATAATAAACACCCATGCTCCTGAACTGCGGATCAATATGCTTGTACTCAAATTTCAAACCCCAGAATTTTCCTGTGAAACCAGCAGCAGCCCTATAGGCAGTGCTGAATTCTGTGGTGCCATTAATAGGCATGAACTTCCGTATCTTATCAACCCAGCCACTGCTATCGGCTATGACCAATGTGCTGCCAACATCATTTGTCCAGAAACTTGCCCCACCATCGGCCTCAATAAAAAATTTCTTTAAAAATTGGGTTCTCCATGCAACAGAGCCAACAGTATTGGCAGCAGCCCTAACCATTTGTTTCGTCAATGGATCCACTACCGATACACTACTGCTATCATCTTTTGCATGCAATGCACTCAGCATAAAAAAATTTCGTTCATCGCCTATTCCAAGCTTAAATGCCAATCCTTTTCTTGAAAAACCGAAAGGTTGCAATGTGCCAAGTGTTGTATCAACAGCAGTTGCCCTGTTCATCCTTCCATACATTATACCAAACTGGAATTTCTTTGGCTTTAGCTCCAAGCCTATACCCAGCATCGTGTGCCCATCTAAAGTGTAAGGGGAGAAACTGATGTTCCTGTAACCCGCATGTACGGTAATCCATTTATAAGTTGGGCTTAATCCGTACTGGTTAAATGGCTGACTGAAATTCCTGTCCTGTTCACTCACAGTAAAGCTTAGCGGTATATCAATTCCATATAGGGCAATATTTGTATAGCCACTTAGGATATAGGAAAATGGCTTGCGGCGTGCTTGGATACCATTAACAGAATAACCAATTCCCCTAAGGTCGATACTACCTGAAACGGTTATTGGCTTTTGGCTGCCAATTGTTCCTATATCCTGAGCATTTGCATTGAACAATAACAAACACAATATGATGACTAAGTGAAGCAGTCGGCTTTTCATATCTTTTTTACAGTTACGTTTTTGCCATGAACAATACGTATGGCATAGTTCTTTTGCAGGTAGGGAGTGATGTTGAGGTAGTTTTTTCCTGGGTGCAGATTGTGTTGCAGTATTGTTTCGCCACTATTGCTTATAATGGTTGCAGATATTGTTTTGTTTTCATCTGCAGCTTCTATGATAATAGTTATTGTGGCAACTGATTCTATGATGACCATATAGAACTTCCATTCATTTGGAATGCATCAATGATGTAAACCTAGTTAGGTTTCAACTTTCCTGCAATGGGAGTTGAGTAAGTGGTAGCTATTTTGAGTAACTGGTATGTTTAGGCAATGTTGAGCTTCTGAATAACTTCTTTCTTTTTGCGGCGGGACACTTCTATAATAACGTTGCCATACATGACTACTTGACCATTGTCCTTATTTTTAAAGCCGATAATATGCTGCGGGTTGATGAGATGGGAATGGTGGATACGAAGAAAGTTATGCGGTGTCAACAATTCCTCCATTTCCTTTAATGTTTTAGCAATCGTTTGTTTAAGACGGTTGCTAAAATGGATAATGGAATAATTGCTATGCGACTCCACCCTTATAATTTCATTTATTGGCACCAACTGTGTTACGGAGCCTATTAGAACAGCAATCTTTTTAACCTCATTTTCTTTGATGTTCTGAAAAGATTGATTTAGGTTACCAATATCATGATTAGCCTTTCTGCCGCATTTATCAATAGCGATGGTGAGCTCTTCCAAGCTAATTGGCTTGGTTAAATAATCCAAGGCATTTAGCTTAATAGCCTGTATTGCATAATGCTTATGTGCTGTCGTAAAAATAACATGGAAGTCAATTCGGTCAAGCGATTGGAGCAATGCGATGCCTGTCATTTGTAGCATCTCCACATCAATAAAAACAATGTCAGGATGATGTTGCTCAATCAACTTTATTCCTTCTAGTGGGGAAGTTGTGTATTCAAGCAATGCAACTTGTTGGGCAAACTTTTTTTCAAGCATCAATTTAATTGTTTCAATGCAGGAAAGTTCGTCATCTATTATTATTGCTTTAAGCATCATGCTATCTTTTCAAAAGTTTCAATGGGTATTTCCAAAATTATTTTTGTTCCAGCAGCTTCTTCATTTTGGTCATACAAATCTTCAACAGTAACATGTCCAAATTTGCCACCTGCTACAGTCATGTTAAGCCTTTGCTGTGTAATATGCATACCATAAGAAAGCGATTTTCTACCGCTGCCAGTTCTTAGTTCCTCTGCTTTTCTTCTACCAATGCCATTGTCTTGAATTGTGCATATAAGTACATTTTCCTTTTGAAGTTGAATATCAACAATCAATATCCCCCTCCCCTCTTTTTGCTGTAAGCCATGCCAAATTGCATTCTCAATATAAGGCTGCATTAACATTGGTGGCAATAAAACAAGTGAGCTATCAATATTATTGGCAACATCTATACTATAATCAAACTTATTGTTGCAACGCCTGTGTTCCAATTCAAGGTATAAATTTAAAGCGTCAAGCTCTTCTTCCAGTGTTATCAATTTTTGCATGGAGTGGTCCAGTATCAAGCGAACAAGGTTGGAAAATTTGGTAAGGTATTCACTGGCATCCTGTGGCTTGTTGTCCCATATATATTTTTGAACAGAGTTTAATGAATTGAAGATAAAATGGGGGTTCATTTGGCTACGGAAAGCCTTTGTTTCCAGTTCCTCCATCATGGCTGCGGTATTCCTTTTTTCTTCTTCCTGCCCCCTTATTTTCTTTACCCTTTTATAAGCTACGGCTATAACAGCAAGTATAAAAACTGTTGCAACCAATGGCCAAAACCAAATGTGTTGCCAAAATGCGGGTTTTATGGTAAACCTTAAAAGCCGCACAGCATATCCCCATTGTTGGTCAGCAATCCTCGCCTTTACGGTAAACATGTATTCACCTGGCGGAAGGTTTGTATAGGATGCAGTTTGCCGCCTGCCGCATTCAACCCAATCCTTATTGAAGCCTTGAAGCTTAAACGCATAATTTAATTTATTTGGCTGGTTAAAGTCTATGCAAGTAAAATCAAAGGAGAGCATGTTCTCATTATAATCAAATTGCAATGGGTGCCTAACTGCAGAATCCCTATCAATATCAAGGCGTTTATTAAAAAGCCTACAAGCGTTCAGTACAACTTTATCGCAGGTTGAGTACTGGATTGAACTGTACGTATTGAAAGAGACATAACCATTCTCAAAACCCATGTTCATCTCATTATTGCCAACGCTAAGACATTGACTATAGAACTTTGCATTTAACTTGGGAACAAGTGCATGATTATCGAATTTTTGTGACGGAATATTAAAGGAGAAAACGCCAGCATTCCCCCGTCCCCAAATTTTTAAATGGCTGTCTCTTTTTATTGAATAAACATAAGTTGAAATAAGCCCATGGCTGCTATTGTAATTGGTAAAGCTATTCTCAGTGTAATTAAATTTTGTTAGGCCAGCCATGGTCCCAACCCATAAATTTCCATGCTCACCCATCTCCACAGAACTGCAACGGTTACGTGTATCGTACAATTGCTTACTTGGTTGCCGATGTTCCTTAAAAATTCCCGAAGGAATATCGAAACTAAAAATACCATATTTGATGCAGGCCAACCATAAGGTTTGTTTGCCATCAAAAGCAAGGCCCATCACAGGAAAACTTTCTTCAAAAGAATTGTTCTCAATGGCTGTTCCGTCATAGGACATTGGGTACTGCTTTATCTTCTCAGTTTTGGTATCAAAAGATGCAATGCCCCTATCTGTCCCAATCCATATCATATTGTTGCTGAGATGGATGGTTGAAAATGGTTTGAAATTGGTATTATATGTTTTGAGTAACCCTTGCGTTGCATCGTATTTATCAATACCATTTTGCTTAAAACCCCATATATAATGATCCTTAACAACAATGTCGTTATATCCAAGCTCGTCCGTAGCATGGTACTCCTTAAGTACTTTATTTTCCACACGGTCATATAAAAGGATATGGCCGGTAGGTGAAGAGGTAACAAGCCATTGCCATGAACTATTATCGGAATGGTTAACAATTCTTTTAATAAGGTAATTAACACCTGGCTTGCCAGTAATTTCGGGTATTAAAGTGGTTACATAATCTTGTTGAAGCATATTCAACTTGCTCAATCCATGATCAGTTCCTATCCATAAAATATTGTTAGCTGCATACATGGTATAAAAAATGCCATAAGGAACATTTTCAAAACTGCGGTCATTGTTGTACCACCTGTACACAAAGCGTTTAGTTATTTTATTAAACAGCAGCAGCCCGTTGGTATAAGTTCCACAAAGCAACATGCTATCTCCTGTAATGGGCCAAAAATCTGTAACGCACATCATGCCGTTGGCCTGTTTATCTTTCACCGGGTCTTGCCCTTTCGTATAAACCTCTATATTGTTGCTATTGTTAATTTTCAACAACCCAATTTCTGATGCAGCCCAAAGCACTTCCCTGTCTTTGTAAAAATTCATGACATGCACCTGTTCATCCAATACTGAACGATTGATGCGTGCATGTTTTTTTGTTGTTATGTTGTAGGTAAAAAGCCCATGCCCACGGGTACCAATCCAAACTTGCTTACCATCAAAGTAGATACATGTAGGGTCAGCAATTCTATTAAGCGGGGTAGTTTGTATTTTTTTTGTGGATGTATTAATAAGTGCCAGGCCGCTTTCTGTAGCAAACCATATATCGTCATTTTGTCCAAGGCACATGGGTGCTTTATATAAAATCTGTAGTGTATTTATGGGATTGATGTAATGAAAATTATCAGCAACCTCATCGTACCAACAAATACCCCATTCAGTGCTGACCCATAGCAGTCCTTTTCTGTCCACCAAAAGATCTGTAACCCAAATACTTCTCAAGCTGTTAGTATCACCAGGAACAAACGTATAATTCTTGTAGTTATAGCCATCAAATCTACTAAGGCCATTGTAAGTGGCAATCCAAATAAAACCACGTTTGTCATGAACTATTTTAAGTGCAACATCATCCGTTAAACCATCCTTGGTAGTATAATTAACAAATTTAAGGCGTTGCTTACTGGGCATTTGGCCAAAAACATGAAACTTGGACAAAAGCAAGAATAGAAAAACAAAAAAAGTGTGTCTTATTTTAACAGGCATCATAATAAAGATAATAAGCCTGGTTTATTTTCTGCCATAATAAAGCAACTGCAACCTGTACAATTTTTCACTTTCAAGTAAACATTTTTCCAGAAAGGCCATTCGGCCCAAAAGCAAAATTCGTATACGCTTGTCTGTTGGGGCCAATTTCACTTGGTCATATAATGAGGAGAGCAAAGTGGAGTTACGTATGTGCTAAGCGATAGCAATCCAAATTCGGGCACCATCTATACGCATTCGGCATCTTCGGCCACAACACCAACCATTATTTGCAACAGGAATACCAATTACGATTTTTGTGTTAGGGGTGTTTGTGTAAGTGGAAGCAAAACAGATTGGTTTGGCCCAACAACGTTTAATATACATTAAGGGGTTAGCCTGTTTTTACTTACCAATATCATTCAGCCTCTTTTTATTGATGAAGGCTATAAACAATCGGCTCCGTTAGTGGAAACACAACGGAGCCGATTATTTTTTATACCTTAGAAACTGTCTAGAAATGCTTCCGCAGATGCTATATAATACCTAGAGGCATTTATGTCTTGCCACAGCTTGTCTCGATTTCTTCTATCGTGTGGACACATCTTTGATGAAAGGCATTGCCATTTTTAATGGGTATGTTCTTTTTTTTCTTGATAAAAAAAGAACCAAAAAAAAATCAAGGACAACATGAACCACTCCGTGCATTTGTCCGGCCAACGCCACCCTAGGTGTAGCTGGCTGATTTTGATTGCTGGCTGGCTGTGCTTTGTTCGACTGCATGGTCACCTGAATATTTCGTCCAGCACTGCATTTGTTGCTTTGAAAAAATTATTCCTGCGGAATTTTTTCAATCCCGACTTCGTCGTGACCGTAACATATGAGGTGCCTATTGGCATCCTGCACAAGATTGGCGAAGGGCTGTCTGTTCGATTGATGGCTAATGGCTGATTCCGCTTGGTATTTTACCTATAGAACACATGGATGCAAGGAGGCAACAAAATTTGTATAGCAAATTCCTGAAATCATTTCTAGACAGCTTCTTAATATGAACTGCTACAGAACCATCTTACCCAATTAAGTAAATAGGCAAGAAACCTCATTGCGATGAACGAAGCAATCTCCTACACCACTTTATTGGATTGCTTCGTTCCCCGCAATGACGAAAATAAATTATACAAAAGGTTTATTGAGCGGGACAGGTAGCAGATGGATGGATATTTTCCTGCTTAATGGTGAGGGTGGGCTTTTTTAGCTTTCCTTTCGAATCCTCTTCTGTGTAATCAATAATCCAGATACTATCAAAGTCTTTTCCCGACCATGAAAGGTTTCCCTTCACGCCAAGGTTCCTGGCAAGGCCGGGTATATTGCCATGTTCCCAAACCATCAGCACCATTCCCCTTTTTTTCATTACCTCTTGGGCTGCACCAACGGTATCGGTTTCGGCATACTTGCTATCAATGGCAAGTTGCTGCTGAACCGCAAATGGCGTAACCGTTTGGAACATCCTTGCACTACTGGTCTTTTTGCCAGTTTTTATGGTAGGCACAAAAGTGTAGTCGGGTTTGCCCGTTACCGTGTCCAGCACATTTGGCAAGGCAAGTGCCCTGTTTAGTCCAATGCAGGATAAATTGTTGGTTGAATCAGGCTTTTCCCCATGCCGGATAATGACTACCCGAAGCAGTACCCCTTTTGGAAGCAATTGGGCATGGAGGCTAAATGAACAGCACATACACAGAATAGAAAGGCAAATTGCAAGGGTTGTCTTTTTCATTGTTTAAACGGTTTATTGCTAACTGATTAAAAAATGAAAATAGAACAAGTCCAGTACAGAATGATGCGTATAACTACGCGAACTTTTACTTCAACAGACGTGAAAAAAGATGTAGCAACCCAATAATATATTTTAGGAATACAAAACTGCAAGCAAAACCTGTTACATATTTATACTGCTCTTTTAGGTATTTATTCTATCAGTATTTTTTCTGTATGCCGCCATTCACCAGCAATGATGGTGAGCAGGTAATGCCCTTTTGGGAAATTTTTTACATTGAGCATTATTGGTTGTTGCGTTACCATATCTTTTTGAAATACCTGCCTGCCCTGTACATCTGCAATGGTGAGGTGGAGGTTCTGGGATGGCAGGCTCGTTGCAAATTGTATATTAAGGTTGTCTTTTACAGGATTGGGATAAATACTAAAGAAGCTTGGCTGCTTGCCAAGATGTATGGCAATGGCGTTGCTATTGGTCGAAGTGCCATTCTTTTCCTTCATTTCCAGTTTATAAAAGACGGTTGGAACTTTATCATTGGCTATATCATCCATAAACTGGTAGCTATTGTTGCCTACTGCGGCAACCGTTCCTATTTTTTCAAACTTGGTTCCATCCATGCTTTTTAGGATGCTGTATTGCTGCATGTTTATTTCGGCAACAGTAATCCATTGAAGCTGCACTTTCCTTTCTTTTAACGACCCTGTAAAAGAAACTAGCCTTACTGGCAATGCAGCCGTTGAAAAATCAACTTTTGAAAGGAACATATCGTAATGCGAACTGTTGCCGGGAAGATTGCTGTTAACGGTTAACACATCAAACTTTGCCATACCAGATGGATCATTGAACCTACCTGTTACATACGCATTCTTGCCAGACATCATAATGCCTGAAGCAGCAATATAGTTGGCCTGCACCATTAATGTGGTTCTCTTCTGCAATGATTCATGGTACTGGTGCACAAACACTGTGTCGGGTTCATTGTAAGGCTGCGAAGCAAACTGCAATACAAATACAGCAGTATCTGCTTTGGCCAGTTTAAATACAGGTACTAATGATGATTCCTCACGGATAGGATAACGGATGGAATCAATAAAATTACCATTCATATCATACTTGTTCAATCTTGGATAGAAGGAAAATGCACCACGTACTTTTTCGGGCCAGCATGTGTACACATAGTTCCCGTCCACGGCAATGCTATTATCGTACACACCACTGCTGGTTGACGATGTGCGTATCCATTGTGTGGCCATGGCTGGAGAGAACTTGGCTATGAAGTTGCCATAGAACCAGCTTGGTTCTGCCAAAAAGATGGGGGTATTGCCAATTTTTCCAAATACGTTATTGGGATAGATACCGGGATCCACTTCACCCGTTACAAACATTTCATCCGCACTGTTGAAAGCAATGGACATTCTGTGACAATAGAAGAAAGGTGGACTGTTCTGCAGGAAATTTCCCTGCGGACTGTATTTCTTAATCATGGCACTATCAGCTTGGCCGCCAGTGTTCTTTCTTGCAGTAAAGTAAATGTTGTTGCTATTGTCCACTGCCACCGAAACACTTTCTCCAAAAAAACCTGTCAAGGAACTGAACCATATCTCGTTACCAGCCGTATCCAATTTTGCCAGCCTTATCCCTTGATAATACTGCCAACCCATTATAATGATTTCATTGTTGCGGTCCACAATCATGTTGGCAAATGTGAGGATATTGGGTGTTACTGGTTTCTTCCAGATAAAGTTGCCCGCTGCATTGTATTTGACAATAAAATTTTCAGCGGGGCTGCCACCTGTTCCTGCAACATATATAAAACCATCAGTGGAAACTGCCGATGCAACAATTGCATAATTATTTGCTGTTGTGGGCGTAATGTTTTTGGCCCATTGAAATTGTGACTGTGCCTTTGTAAGGGTAGTGCCAAATAACAGTAAAAAGAGGAGGGGTAAATTTTTGTTCATAAGCATTTAATTGCCTATAAAGATACCTATTGCATTTGACAAATGCAATAGCAGCAGATAAATTGGTGGGCTAGCTATAACTGGCATTGCCATTCTGCTTAAGTGCCTGCATGTCTTTTTGGAGTTCCTTGATACGCAAGTGGATTTTTTTCAGCACCTCAAAGTTTGCCCCTTCCTTTCTGCTGGCGTTGAATAGATGTTGCTGGTAAGCGAGGCTGTTCTGCAGTTCCTTGATGCTGCCAAGAATATTGCTTTGAGTTTGCATGGCTGCTGCATTTAGAGGTTAATGAGGAATATAAAAGTAGGCACTTCATTTCTTTTTTTCGGGAAATGGTTTGTCTTTTTTATGTAATAAAAACAGTGTTTAAACTTGAATACATAGCGCAATGAATGGAATTTTTTCAACAAAAATGTGTAAACCTTCCTACAAAAACTATGCTGTTTTATTGAGGCTACAATAGAATAGCAATTGGCACAAAAATTTCTGCTAAAAAGAAAAACCTATTACAATGGAACACACTAAAAATCAAGGTCCAAAGGACCAAAAGAAAAACAGTGGTATGTCAAATACCAAGGGCAAACAAAGTGATGACAGGAAAACGGGCACTAGCCGCAGGACTTCAGATGGTTCGGGTGGCGTTGACCGTTCTTCCAAAAACGACGATGCCCGCCAGTAAAAGAATTTCCTTTCATGTGCAGCCCCAATACATTACTGTATTGGGGCTGTTTTTATGTTGCGTGTGTGTGCTTTCTTACAATAAAAATGCTCAATGAAATTCATTGGGGCCAATTCCATGTATAATTTTCCCTTCAACAGCATTGTCTGTATCAGGTATTGGGGGTTTATATCTCAGTCAGATTTTATCCTATTTATACATGGGATTTGTTATGTTCCATTGCAACGAATACTGTAGCTATTGAAGTTTTTTCAAGAGGCATGTTATTTGGATACTAGGTTTAAAATACTTTATGAAACAAGTTAGCTTGCCCAGTTTTTTCACCATTATCCTTGGCTTTTTCTTATTGGCAGAGGGAATCTGGGGTCTGTTTTCACCCACAGTATTCGGCATCTTTAGCACCAACTATCTACATGCAGCTATACATATCCTGTTGGGGGCTATTGGCATTAGGGTTGGTTATGCTGATAGACCGTTAGCTTATTGCCTCTTTGTTGGCCTCCTGCTTTTAGTGGTTGGCATACTCCGTTTGGTTCCTGGTGCCAGTGAGCTAATTGTTAGGCTATTGAATGTGAACCTTGCCGTTGCCTATTTGAATATATGTATTGGAATAGTGTCATTACTGATGGCATTGTTTACGAAAAGAATACCTACAGATTAACTCAAAAGAAAAACTGTAGCAGTAATTGTGGGCAATTTTGTAATAACAGGAATCAGTGAAATTTTTGCTGAAAAAATGTAATGAAAAAAATCATTACATTTTTTTCATTACATTTTTTAGATTTTCTTGAAATGACTAAAAATTAAGCTAAGTTGGCATTGAAAATCCGGTAAAACTGTTTAAATTTTCTCTAACAGCCAAAAAGACAGTAATATTTGGCCAGATAATGAGTATCAGTAGTTTCAGCACGTTGGCAAAAAATGTATGGTTAATCCCGGACGCTGTAGGGACTAAACTAGCCACTTTATATCATTACACTATATCAACCACTACCCCTACCCTTAAGGCTTTCAAGCCACTTACTCCTTGCAGTTCCTCCAGTTCAAGATGTTCAAGGTCATTGTTCAAAATACCCTGTTCCTGTAAATAGCTAATATATTCAGTGTATTCCTCCGCCTCCCTCTTGTTGAAATAGACCAAGGCAATTTTGTTTGGCTGTGTCAACCGTTCACGGGTATTCTTTACATGCACTTTATCAATTCGTTTCTTGATAATCTGGTAGCGGATATTGTAAGTGCCTTCCACATCAAACTTCCTTTCATCGTTCCTGAAACTGATGTCGATGCTGGCGGAACGGACATAAATCAACTGCGTGGTTAGCAATGGCTTTTCCAATTGTGGCAGCAATGCATTCGTGATTTTAGCAATGGCCGCCATGGAACTCAATTGCCATAAACGTATATTTTTCAGGTACAGTTGATTAAAGGCTTTGCCTGGCACAATGGACTGCCCCATATAAATATCATATTCCACACCATCGGTCCTGAACTTTTCAAAATAGCAGGGATAGGATGTTTGTATCTCATCCTTAAACAATTCAAGGTAATGGTTGATGGCCGTGTTAATGGTTTGCATCGAATTTTCCAGGATACGCCTATTGTGGAAAGCAGCACCATTGGTTTCATCAATGGCATCAAAATACTGTTTGATAATGGGCTGCAGTTCGGGATTGCTCTCCCTGAAATGAAGCAGGAAAGGCAGGATTTCCAGTTCGAGAAAATCGTTCATGCGGACATGGTCATCATCAATAAAATGGTCGGTAATATTTTTCAACCATTTGTTGGTTTTAAAAATCAGTTCGTCCGCCAAAGTAATTTTTATTTCTTGCTTAATGGAAGAAAGAACCTGCAGCACTAAGTTGAACTGAACCTCCAAATCCGCTGCCAGTGCCTCGTTCCTTTCTATGGTGGAGTTGCGGATATCTATCGCACCATATAAAGGGTATACATTTTTGAACTCTATTTTTTCTATGGCGTTCTTCTTATTGGCCACTTGTTGGTTATTGATATATTGCCAAGCAACCTCATTGAATTTCCATTGAACAGAAGGCTGCAATGAAGTGAACTTTTCCTTAATGACACTTTCAATTCTTGCATCAAATTCATCAATGGCATTCTGCATCAACTGGGCAAGCAAAGGCACGGCAGGCTCCAGTTTGGAAAGCCTGCTAGGCGTAAGTAACCCCTTCTTTTTTGAGTATACTTCCAGTATGCCTGCTACATGGTTGTTATAGTAAATCGGTGACAGGGCATAAGTAACAACACCAGCCCTTTCCAGATACTGCATGTATATATTGTCCCTGTTTTCGCCAGGCGTAACTTCATACAGTATAACCTTGGGGTTCTTCAAATAGGTTTCCGTTACAGAAAGGAACTGGTCCGCATCCCCTTGGTTTACAATGGCATCAATCATGACACTCTTATGGCTGCTTTCTTCGGTAATGACCAACTTGTTGTTAACCCTGGTTACGGGCAGCATCCCAAATTCTATTTCCGCATTTTCCGTTAGTGTTTTTAATGACTGTACCACATGGGTATAGTATTCCGTGGTGCCGTAATTGAGCCTGTTCAGTACCAATGATTTAATATTTTCAACTGCATGCTGTGCAGTTATATCTGTAATGGTCAGGATGGAGAACCCCTTGAAACAGAACATGGAAAGCGGCAGTTCTTTCAGCAGCACCATTGGATCAAATTCGTTGCCTTCCACTTGGTTGGCCAAAGCAGCAATATCCAGTTGCGGCAGCGGCTGCTTGGCAGTTACTTCAATGAAACGGGTATCCACGTTTACATTGAAGTATTTGATGAGTTTCGTTTCCTCGTCCACAATGGAATACACCATTTCCTTTGTGTGGAAAGAAGTGAAGTTGTAGAACTTTTCAAAAATGAAAGAATAGATATGCTGGAGCTTGTTTTTAATAGTCAGCTCATCAGACATGGAGTTGGTAAACGAGCATTTGATGCACTTATCGTCATCTGTAAGAAAACGGTACAGTGCATCAGTACCATAAAAGATGATGGGGCTTAATGGTGTGCACAATGCCCAGAATGTTTTCTGCTCGTCTGTTATGGCTGGAACCATTAGACTGTATATCAATTCCAGTTCCTCTTTGAACTGCGGCATTTCTTCCACCGAAACCTCATCCTTTAAGTTCTTATTGGAGAGGAATTTGTTCAGTACAAATTCAAAGAAGCCCTTTTTCATGGTTTTTTCTTCTGCTACCCTTTCTTGTAGGTAACTGATAAAACCCTTAAAAGATAAAGCCCTGTCCACCGTATCCATATTGCTGAAACTGCCATCGGAAATATCGAGTAAAGTTGTTTGCATAATTGTAAATTTTAGAACCTGAATCCCAATGTAAAATAAGGGTACCATCCCTCTTTTGAATGCCCAGCCAGTACTTGCAAAACGGCTATTTGTGCTGGCATAAAATAGATGCCCCCCCCAATACTTGTATTGATAGTTTTGCTGTCATACCCTTTTGCCCAAACCTTGCCTGCATCATAAAAACCAATAAGGCCAAGCTGTCCGGGAAGAATGTAGCTGCCTATGGTTGCTACTTTTATCCTTGCCTCAAAATTATTGTAGAGCATGTACTCGCCTGCAAAACGGTACTGCCTAAAACCCAACAGGTTTTCATGCCCACCCAAGAAAAGTGATTGGTAAAAAGCAGCTTTACCAAATGTGGCTCCACCACCAATCCTGTTGGCGATTATTACATTACCCCTACTGTCCAACTTTTTGTACAATGCCATTTCTGGTATAATTTGTACAAAATCTTTAGAAAAACTGGTAAGCCCTTTATATGCTTGCACCTTAACATTAAGATAACCGCCACTTGTTGGCATTAGCTTGTTGTTCCTGTTGTCCTTAATATAGTTAATTATGATGCCAGCAAAAGATTTGTCCTTGTTAATGGTGGCACTGTCATAAGAATGTACCAAAGAACTGTTGTTGATGAAACGTCCTTTATTATCGTCTTCATCAAATTGGTACAACTGCAATGAGGGGCCAATGGATAAGGATGATTTCTTATTAAAACGCCAACGTAGTTCAGGATCTATTTGATAGATAGCAAAACGGCTACGGTAATACTTGATATTATTACTCTTATCATAAACAGTGTTATTGCCAAGCCCAAAAAAGTTTTGTGTATTGTCTGGTGCAAGGGCCTTGGCATTAATCAACACGTCCGTTTTGCCAAAAGCATTGAGCCATTCACTACTGAATTTAAATTTGTAAGCCTCAGTTGAAAATGAGCGGGTGAAAGACAGTTGCTGCATACTACTGTAAGGCTTTTTCCTAAAGCCTTGGTTCACGAATTTTACGGCTGCACCCAGCATGATGCCATCATCAATATTGAAACCCACATTGAGCATCGGGATGATTTTATTGTATGGATTTGTTGGACTATAAGCGGTATTCAATTTATCGTCTGATAAGTGCGGATGCAGTTTTGATACATCTCCCATCATATTCACCTTGTCTTCCTTGCCATACAGTTGAATACCTTTTGCACTCCCCACTATATTATAAACCTTTTTGTCCTTTGCTCCAATAATCCTCAGCTTAATGCTTGAATGGTTATTGACAACAACACTGTCATTGCCGTCATGCACATACAGTCTTATCTCTTTTGTAACATCGGGATAGAATATTCTCTCAAATAACTGGTTCCTTATTTTCCCTTCCTTGTTTATCTTGTTTACAACTATCAGCAACCCATTATTGGGAGCATCTATTATTTGTACCAATTCATTTTTATCACTGGTTTGTATGTCCACTATTTTGTTGATGAACCTGTAATAGCCTTCCATGGCTGTTGCCATATTGCCCCTCCTTTCTTTCAGTTGCTGCAATAACTTATCATGGCGTACCCGATAGGATTGCGTGGGCAATTGCTGCAATGCTTTTTCCAAAACGGAATCATTCATGGCTGCAATAAATTCATCCGTCAGTTGCATCCACCGTTCATGGCTTAACTGGTTGAGGAATGTTTTGTTGAGTGCATTGCTCTCCGTGAAAAAAGCATTGGCCTGTTTTATCTTCCCATCAAAGTTGTGCAGCATGGGCACAATCCATGGCCTTGATGCAGCAGTTGGCACCATGCCATTAATCACATGGAAAACCTGGTCCCTGTCCCTTGGTACGGCTACATAATTTTTGTTCTTCCCATTTTTTTCATAGGCCCATCTCCATTGGTCTTCATGTCTGTCCCAATCGCCAATGAACAGGTCAAGCAGCCTTGCCTTGAAGAATACGGTTGTATCAAAACCATTGTCATTATCATCCAGCAATGTTTTATACATCTTCTCCGAGTTATCGGATTTACCCAATGGTTCCCTTTCTTCCAATAAACAGACAGTGTTCATGAAATCCTTGATATAGATACCCAAATTCTTATCAGGTGCCACAATGCCAATAATGGGACTGGCATGTGGTACGCCGGCAGCATTGGCAAGTACAGGAACAGCCAAGGCAGAGTAAGGATGCTGGGCACTCATGGCATCTGTTACAATATCTTTGGCAAATGTTTCCCTCAATGCTTCTGGCAACAGCACTTCGGGATATTTGTTCACGCTTCTCAACACCCATTCCTTTCCCTGTTTGTCCCTCAGCCTTAGTGATACGGACTGGTGCCCACCACCGCGTTGTATTGGGACCAAGCCCCCATTTATTTCCGAAATTTTGATGACAGGCAACTTCGTATCAGTAGCCCATTCCTTACGGTAATTTTCCCCAAATAGCACTTTGTGCACGCCACTTACATTGCCATAACCTTCATTCGCTTTCACCAATGCACTATCTGCCATGGTGATATAGGAACTGAAGACGGAATCTTCCATCTTTTTGATGGAAACATATTGTTGCGTGTAAGTAAATGCTTCCCCCATTACACTATCCTTCAATGCGTAGTAAGTAAACTTTACATTATTGTTCATCAACAAATCTGCAACAACAAAACCACTGTTCTCATCAGCAAACTGGCTGTTCCTGCCTTTTTTGGCGAAGTTGTTTTTTGCTCCCGAACCACTTACCACTTGGGTTTGATTGCTCTTTATGAATTGCAAGCCATGTTCATGTCCTGCCACATGCACAAGGTTCGGAAAATCTTTAAACACTCCATCCACCTGCTTTATCATGTCCTGGTACAAAGGGTGCTGCCTATCTTCCGGGCTCTGAAAAGTGCTCCTTAACAATGGGTACAATGAGCCAATAATTGGCATGGGGATATACAGGTTTTTATTGGCAGCAGTCAATGGGAACAAATGGTCCTTCAAGGAATAGTAGCCACCATGGTGCCCATAGCTTTGAAAAGGATGGTGTGAAGCCAGCAGTATCATTTTGTACCTGTTCTTATAGAACAGTTCAAGCAGTTTATCTGTAAGCTCTTTCTTATTGCTACAACTACAGTTGGCATTTGCATTGTCCTTGTTGTGCGGAAATACCCACCATTCACTGTCAAAAGCAATAATCACCAAACTATCGGAGACATTGATTTCTGTTGGGTCAGGGCAACCATTTGCAGGAACCAATTTTAACAACGCATCATTTTGTGCATCAATAAACTTCCATTGCTCCTTAATTTTTGCAAGTCCATCTTTCCCCATCCTGTCCCAGTCATGATTGCCGGGAATAAAATAAACAGCAGCACCCCTACTGCGCATGGGTGCAAATTGTGACTGCAATATCTTCTTTGTGGCATCAGCATTTGGACTGCCCGGCAGTGCCATACCTGTAGGGTAAACGTTGTCACCCAAAAACATGACGGTTGTTTTATTGGGGAGGATTAGGTTGGCTGCATCTGGGATAACAGTTGACTGCTCCATGTTAATCTCCCCGGCATCCCCAATGAAAATGATTCTCCTGAGCACGGAATCCTGTGCATGGTTCTTTACAAAGGCTAGGAGGAGAAACAATAAGCAGTAAAAATATTTGCGTAGCATTTTCTTACATTCATTTTCGTTTAAACTTCAACACATTGCCCTCTCCTTTGGCACCGCCTTCATTGCTAATAAAGAGGCTGCCTTGCTTGTCAAATGCCATACCCTCTGGCTGGTTAAAAATAGTGGGGTTCAATCGGTGCACTTCCTTTATTACAAAATCCTTGTCGGCCACCACCAGTGATTTGTTCACTGATGAAAGAATGAACCATTCATTGGTAATAACATTCCTAGCCAAGGCTGACGGATGGAAACTGATTTTATTTTCTCCCAGTAATTTTTCTATTTGCTTTACATCAATAACAAAGCCCTGTTGCAAAACAGGCCCATCCCCTGACAATTTGAATGTATAACCTGTTGTTTGCTTACTCGTTTTGTCATTATCGCAATGCTTGCACAGCACATATAGCAGGTTACTGGTTTCATCTATATACATGCTTTCATATTCAGCAACCGGTAATAATCCATTCCACTCCTGCACATTGCCAGCGTCTGTTTTATTTATTTCGTTTAACGGAAAAGAAAACAATGTCCCGTCACTACGTAGCATCCATACAGTTTGATTACTAATGGCCATATCCTCATAATCACCTTTCTTGGAAAACTTAGTGGTCAATAGGTTCTTGTCATCCAATTTAAAATGGAAGACCTTTCCTTCTTCATCCTGTTCAGCATAAATACTGTCGCTATTGCCTTTATTAAAAGCAATACCTGATATTTCACGCAGTACTGGCGGCATCACAAATTTCTCAGGCTTAGTAAGGTCATACTGTTTGGGACTTGTGTATGCGTCTTTATTGTTGTTGGCACAGGCGGCCATTGAAAGTAAAAGGATAAGCAGGTATTTTATGTTCATGATGAAATTTTTAGAGACTAGCAATAGTATTGTACTGTCGGTCCTGTAGCGTGCATTCCTATTTACCTGCCATTCTTACGCATATAACACAGGATGCACTGTATATCCTGAAATTATACAATTGAAGTTAACGACAAAAAACAAATTGAGCTGAACATACAACTTACTGCAGTAACCCAGTTTGAATTATTGTCAGCACTTGCCCCGATTTTTCATCGGGGTTGAGCCTGTCGAAACCGAATTAGGATTACAATACAGATTGCCTTCGACTGGACTCAGGCTCACATACCGATTTTCAAATTGAGTCACTACCCAACTTTGCAAACAGCTTCTAAGCTTCAATATCCATCACCTTAACCACAGCAATGCTAGCTGCTGGCACCTTGCCGCTCATTAATTCTGTTGGAGTATAGCCATATTGCTTCTTAAAGGCAAAAGAAAAATGGGAGATATTTTCAAATCCAACCTCATAGCAAACATCAATTGCTTTCTTTTTCTTTTCAACAAATTGATAGTAGGCCAATTCCAATCTCTTTTTTGTAAGCCACCTTTGCGGTGTGGTGCTGAATGCCCTACTGAAATCCCGTTTAAAAGTAGTCAGGCTACGGCCTGTTAAGTAACCAAACTTTTCCAAAGGCAAATTGAACATAAAGTTCTTTTCCATATAGCTAACCAAATCAATCTTCCCAGGTTCTTCAAAGTTTGCCAGCACATTGTCAATTCCCTTATCAATCGTTCTGAGAATACTGATTGCCTCAGTTATTTTAAGCGAAGCAATGTTTTCGGGAAGGTCCGTTATTTCAAAATAGGGTATCAACGAGGAAAGGCAGCTTTCCAATAACGGATGATTGTTGTAACGATGGATCTTTTGTGATTCCAACATTTTTGGCTGCACATCCAGCTTTGTATAAAAGTCCCTTAGCCTCGTTGTGGACAGGTGCATGACCACCGTTTTATGCGGTTGCCCATCTTTGGGGTAATTAATAATGGTTGCCAGTTGATTCCTTGGGATTAAAAAAATATCGCCCTGCTTAAAAGTGTAAGTAGCATCAGCCTGCACAATTTTTGTTTCACCCGAAATGAACCAAATGAGCATATGTTGGTCGAACATGATATCCGATTTAAAAAACCTGTCCTCATAACAGGATAGTTTAATATCGGCAGTTATATATTTTGCCTTATACTCCATTGCTTCGTTTTTTTATTTCCTTCATAAAAGAAATCAGTAATGCAAAAATAGAAAGTAGCATACGGTACATGTTGCAAGCATTAACCAATATTAAATTTTATCCCTATCATTTCTTCACTCAGCGTCCACAAATGCCTTGCATTGGCCCCATCCAATGAATACGATTTTACACCATTTGTTGCTGATGGATCAAGGGCCAATGCAGCAATATCTACATCTTCACAATATACGCCTCCTATATTGTTGAGCATCGGGCTTGTTGCACACCAAACAGTAGTAGCTGCTCCTTGTGGTATTGTTTTCAACGATGCTGCCACTTCTGGAAGGATATTTCCATTTGCATCACAGAAGCCCATTTGTTGAAACAGTTCAATGGGTGCCTCTCTGCCTAGTTCGGTTCCGTTTATGGAGCCGGGGTGCAAGGAATAAGCCCTTACATTAAATGCCTTGCCACGGTTGTCCATTTCAGTTGCAAATAAATTGCTGGCAGTTTTCGATTGGCCATAAGCTTGCAAGGTTTCATATTCCCTATGGAAAAAATTGGGGTCGACAAAATTGAAAGGTGCAAACTGGTGCCCTTGGGACGACACATTTATTACCCTTGCACCCCCTGCTTTTTTGAGGGCAGGCCATAGCCTTGCGGTAAGCTGGAATTGTGCTAAGTAATTAGTTGCCAGTTGCGATTCAATACCACGGTTGTCCCTGCGTAACGGCACCCACATAATGCCAGCATTGTTAATGAGCAAATGAAGGGGCCTGCCCGATGCCATGAATGTATTGGCAAATGCATCAATGGAACCAGTATCCATCAAATCCATTGATGCCAATTCCACATTGGCAATGCCTTCCAGGTTTCTTCTTGCTTTTATCAAGTCTCTTGCCGGAACGACTACCCTTGCACCTGCAGCTGCCAGTGTTTTGGTGGTTTCCAAACCGATGCCTGTGTTGCCCCCTGTGACGATGGCAACCTTTCCCGTAAGGTCAATGCCCTTGATTACATCACTTGCAGTTGATGCTGCGTTAAATCCAGAACCCATTGGTTGCTGCAGTACCCCTTGATAATTGTTTTGTTCCATTTTACAAATTTTAATTGTTTTTGATGGAACAAAAGTAGATAGCATGTTTCTAGGTGGCTTTGTTTAAACGTCCGAATTTCTTTGTTTAAAAGGCCGGGGTCTTTGGTAAGGTGGGGCTATTTCTTCACGTTAGCTATGCTCCTTCAAAAAAGCATAAATAGCTTCCTGTGACTGTATCCTGCTTTCCCCATTCCCAATGGGCAGGTTCTCCAAGTTTCCATTTATCTGCACAGCAGCTACATTATCCTTCCATTGCAAGTCAAGGATAGACTTAATTTCTTTTTTAAGGCTTTCATTGTATAACGGGAAGCATACTTCAATACGCCTGTACACATTTCTGTTCATCCAATCTGACGAGCCCAAATAGATCCGTTCATTGCCACCATTATGGAAGACAAAAATCCTTCCGTGCTCCAGGTACTTGTCTACAATACGCCTTACTGTTATATTTTCACTCATGCCTTTAACGCCTGGTATTATCCTGCAAATACTCCGCACAATTAAATTGATTCCAACACCTGCATTGCTTGCTTCATAGAGCTTTCCAATCAATACTTCTTCCTCCAAATTGTTCAACTTAATGGTGATGCTTGCTGGTAAGCCCTTATTGGCATTTGCTATTTCATTATCAATCAAGTCCAAAAATTGCTGTTGGAGGTTGAACTGTGCCACCAGCAAATGGTTGAAGTGAATACTGTCCTCTTTCGTTGGTTTCCTCCTTTTGCTCAAGAAGATAAACAGCATTTCGAGTTCACGGAGGATGGCCCCATTGGCTGTAAGCAGTATATGGTCGGTATAGAAACGGGCCGTGCTTTCATTCAAATTGCCCGTGGCCAATAGGCCATAATACACCACCCTTTCCCCAACCTTCTTTTTTGCGAGGGCCACTTTTGCATGGACCTTCAACTTGGGGATGCTATAGATAATTTTCACACCTGCCGCCTTCATCACTTTGGCCCATTTAATATTGTTGGCCTCGTCAAACCTTGCTTTCAGTTCCACAAAAGCAGTTACCTTTTTTCCATTCCTGGCAGCAGAAATTAAGGCATGAACGATTCTTGAATCATTTGCCACACGGTACATCGTAGTATATATTTCTTCCACGTCCCCATTGATGGCAGCTTCATTGAAGAAGCGTAAAATGGGTTCGTAAGATTGGTAAGGGGGGTGAACCAAGATGTCCCTTTCCTGCATGGCATCAAACAAAGAGTAACCTGTGATGGATAACGGGATGGGTTGTTGCTTAGGATAAGACAACGCTCCATCATCCACAGGAAAAGAAATGAAATCCTTTAAGTTATGGTAGTTGCCACCAGCCATCGTATTCGCATAGTCCAAGTTGAAAGTGGCTGCTATACGTTGTAATATCCCAACGGGCAAATTGGGTTGGTAAAGGAACCTTGTAGCCAAACCAAAATCCCGTTTGTTGATTTGTGTTTCAATCTTCTCTGCAATATCACCATCAAATTCATCTTGCAAGTCAAGCTCTGCATCCCTGGTTATCTTTATACTGTAAGCTCCTTCAACATCTTCATTGGGGAAAACAAAGGAAAGGTTTGCCTTGATGATATCGTCAATAAAAACAACATACTGCATTCCATCCACCTTGACAGTAAAAAAGCGGGAAACATGGTTGGATGGAATATTAATGATGGCGATTCTTTGCTTGCCTTTTTGCTGTAGCGGTACAACAATATAGAGTTTGTTGTTTTCAAAGAAAAAGCCCTTTGCATGTTCCAAATCAAGCACCACTATATAGGCAGCCAAGGTATTGAAGAAATAGGCATTGGTTGTGGATTCAATACTTGTGGGCAAAGCTTCGTTGTACACCAAATGTATTTTATGCTGCAGCAACTGCGGAATGATTTCCTTCCTTAATTGGTTGCCAAAGAACTCCTGCTGCCGATGGATAATTTGTTGGGCATGTTCAAAATAGGTTTGTTTATCAGCTTCCTTATCACCCGTATTAATCTTGTCCAAAGCCATCAATACTGGAATCCTTACTCGATAAAACTCATCCAGGTTGGAAGAGTAAATGGAAAGGAACTTTATCCTTTCTATTAAGGGAACATGGGGGTTCGCAGCTTCTGCCAATACCCTTTCATTGAAAGTGAGCCAACTGATGTCCCTGTTAAAAAATGTATAAGGCGTTTGCATCTTGTTTATTCGCTTTTAATTGCCGTTTGGTTTATGGCGGAATGGCCCTGAAACATTGATCAGTTGTATTCAATCCCGCACACAATATGTCGATAAACATAAAAGCCAAACCTTAGGAGCTGTCTAAAACCATGTCAATGGTTAATAGTAGATGGATTTTTCGCGTTAGCTATGGCTGCAAAATTCCTCTTGTCCGCTCAAAAACCATCTACAGATTAGTCCATCAAATAATTTCGTTCAGATATTTTTCGTCTCCACCTATTGGATAGTTACCACTATTATAAAACCCAGCACAGAAATGACCAGTCCAAACATGAAAATATTGTAGGCCAGCCTCAATAACTTGTACTTCCGGCCAAGTACAACGCCTTGCGAATACACATCCTTTATCAATGTGCTGTAGAGGAAATCCTTGTCTGCCATCACCTTTTGCATCCCGGCTGCATAGTCATCCAAATTCATATTGTAGAAATTACCAAAGAAAAGCAGGTTCACCTTTTTGTCATCCACATCCTGTTGGGAAAATACCCCCCTTGGTATGGAGGGGCGTGTTGCCAAAATGCACACCACAATCGTTATCACACTTACAGTGAGCAATGCAAATGTTGGATAGGTAAGGAAACTGTGTTCATCCAATTTTCTCAGTACCAAGCTGATGATGGCAGAAAGGATGATGGAGTTTACCGTAATTAAGATATGGGCCTTATTGTCTGCCATATCGCTTAAGCGTTGGTTGTTGCCCGATGTAATGCGGAACATGGTTTCAATGCCACGTCCCGGGTCCTTGCTTTTTTCTTTGGGTGTCTCCATTGTTGTTGACATAATCGTAACAGGGTTTTCGGTGGTTGTTTTGGATGCCTGCTTCTCCAGTAGCTTGTCCAAGTACTGCTGCTTCTTATCGTTCAATAACAGCTTGCAGTAATCTGTATAGTAATGCTGCTGCTGCAATAATTTAATGGTTCCCTTACGCCATTCATCTTTTGGAATTTCCTTTTGGCATACCGCTTCCGCTTCTTTACGCATCAATTTGTTGCGTTCAGGGAAATCATCTGTCCCCAGATGGAACATATCGGCATCGCAAACAATTTCCTCCAAAAAGGTCGCTGCACGTTGGGGCATCTGCGTGGCCATAATGCAGTTGGCTACTGCCTGTATAATATCAGCAGGCACTTTATGCTCCCTTAAGAAAGACCCCGCAAGCTCAGCTCCTTTTTCTTCATGCTTTTCCCTGGCCCCTTTGCAATAGCCTATATCGTGGAACCATGCGGCTGTAACCACAATAAAAAAATCCCTTTCATCCAGTTGATAGTGGTTGCCAATCTGTTTCGCTGCTGCCACTACCATTTCTGTATGCTCCATATTGTGGTAGTGTAGTGAACCTGTACTGCAATTGCTGGCCGCTTCCTTTACAAAAGATACTGCCTTGCCCAATAGCTCATTAAAATTCATACGCATGTTGTTGAGTTAAAATTACCTTAATCGGGCTGGCTTGCAAATAAATTGTTGTTGCTGACATTGGGAGTAATGATCAACCTTGCAGGCTTTGTGGCTCTTACCGTTACTTATCTGAGCATCAACAGTTCGTGTTTCAAATTTTCTGTTTCAAATTTTTTTGAAACGTTTTTTTTGAAACAAAAAATTTGAAACATTTATTGATGGATGGCTATTTTTCACATCCTCAATCTGTGTTTCTAGTAATCTATCGGGCTTTTTTGCCAAGCCGTGTACCTCCAAAGAAAGGGGATAAGCATTGTCCATCTTGCACAAAAAAAGGGAGGGTTGAATCAAAATCATCCCTCCGGTTACTCAACGATTGCTATGCTAAAAAATACTTGATTGGCTTATTTCAGTTCGAAGCTGCTTTTCAGTTTTATATCGTCTGATGCAGCCCCTATCATTAATTGAAAATTGCCCGGCTCCGTAACCCATGCCAATTGCTTGTTGTAGAAAGACAATTTCTCCTTATTAATGGTAAACCTGATTTCCCTGCTCTCGCCTGCATTCAATTTTATTTTTACAAAATCCTTCAACTCCTTTACCGGACGCACAATGGAGGCTACCTCGTCATGCAAGTACAACTGGGCCACTTCCTCCCCTGCATACTTGCCCGTGTTGGTAAGCTTAAAACTGACAATGATGGAATCCTTATTGGTAATTGACTGGCTGCTCAACTTCAAATCTGCATATTCAAATTGGGTATAGCTTAAGCCATAACCAAAAGCGTATCGGGGGGTGTTGTCTTCATCTATATAAGCAGATAGGTACAACTTGTTCTTCGGGTTTTCCTTGGTTCCTGTATAGGGCCTTCCTGTGCTTAAATGGTTATAGAACAAAGGAATCTGTCCCACGGAGCGGGGGAAAGTGGATGGTAATTTAGCAGCAGGATTGTAATTGCCAAACAGTACATCTGCTATTGCGTTGCCCGCTTCGCTACCCAGCCACCAAGTATATAAAATAGATGTCGCCTTATCTGCAATGGTATTGAAAATCAAGGGCCTTCCTGCCATAATAATTACAACAATCGGCTTCCCCGTCTGCTGCAATGCAGCAAACAGCTTCTCTTGGTCACCGGGCAAGTGGATATCTGCCCTTGACTTTGATTCACCGCTCATCTCCCATGTCTCGCCTACGGCAAGCAGGATGACATCTGCTTTGTTGGCAGCTGCAATAGCTTCCTGAATATCGGCTTCAGTGCTTCCATTAACAGTGCCACCCTGAGCATACACAATTTTACTATTGTCATACCGGGCTGCAAAGCCTTCATAAAAGCTGACGAATGTGGTAGAGTCTGCATTTACCGTCCAACTACCAGCCATATCACGTTTTGCTTTTGCAGCAGGACCAATAATTGCAACCGTTTTAGTATTAATGGACAATGGCAGCAGCCCACTTTCCTGCCCCGGCAGGCTGGCATTCTTCAACAACACGATTGATTTCTTCGCCATGTCCCTTGCCAACAACCGATTGCCCTTGTCATTGATAATCCTTTCTTCCCTTGCTTCATTGGAGAACCTGTTGGCATCATCAAACAGGCCCAGTTCAAACTTTTTATAGAGAATGCGGCGTACTGCATCATCCACCAATTTAATGTCAACCTTTTTTTCATTTACCAACTGAACCAATTTCTTCCTGTAGTTCTTTCCTTCCATGTCCATATCACTGCCAGCAACAATCGCTTTCAAAGCGGCATCGGCCGTGTCTTTTGCATAGCCCCACTTCATCATTTCACCAATGGAATTCCAATCGCTTACCACAAAGCCTTTATAGTTCCACTTGCCCTTAAGGATAGTCCTTTGCAAATAATCATTGCCGGTAGCTGGAATGCCATTGAGTGTATTGAAGGAATTCATGAAGGTGGCCACACCTGCTTGAGCAGCAGCTTTGAAAGGTGGTAAATAAGTATTCCAAAGTTCCACATCGCTCATGTCAACAGGATTGTAATCACGCCCAGCAATGGCTGCACCATAAGCCGCAAAATGCTTGGCACATGCCATAATGGATAAAGTATCCCCCAGCTTTTCCCCTTGAAAACCTTTAACCCTTGCAGTCGCAATCTGGCTTCCCAAGTAGGGATCTTCGCCAGCACCTTCCATTATGCGTCCCCAACGGGCGTCACGGGCAATGTCAACCATCGGTGCAAATGTCCAGTGGATACCTTTTGCAGCAGCTTCCCTCGCCGCCAACTGTGCCGATGCCCTAATTGCATCCAAATCCCAAGATGCTGCTTCTGCCAATGGAATGGGTGCAATCGTTTCATAACCGTGTATTACATCCAAGCCAAACAGCAATGGAATCTTCAACCTCGATTGCATGGCCAATGCCTGTACCTCTTTGGTGTCCTTTACCCCTTTTACATTCAGCATGGAACCTACCCAGCCCTTCTTGATTTCATCCTGCAAATTGGTTTTCTGGTTGCTGGCAGGTCCAGTTACTGCCTTTCCTGAATACTGGTTAAGCTGGCCCACCTTTTCCTCAATGGTCATTTTTTTCAGGAGCTCATTTACTTTTTTGTCAATGGCTGCATCCTGTGCATGGAGCGATGAAATGCCAATGGCAATGGATACAATGGAAAGGAATTTTTTCTTTGTCATTATTGAACCGATTATTATAAAACGTTTACTAAATAATATTGTGCCGCCAGCCATTCGTTCGGACTTCCGCAAATCTCGCTTATCGCACAATATTTACATGGTCAACTACTACTACTTTACTACGTCATACTTGATTTTTGCCCGCTATTTTTATCTAACGCCACTCATTACGCCAAAGAAAGCGGCTTTCTTGTCGTAGGTAGTATTGAATATCAAGGGCCAATCTGGCCTGCTGTAAAAACCTATAATCCAAGTATCCACATCCCCTATTCCCCAAGTAGTGATGCCGAATTGCTGTGCTTTTGGAATGGCATTATATGCCTTCACCACCATTTTATACTTATCCGACTGCTGCTGTGCCACTATGCTGTTGTACACCATGCCTTGGTTATTGGTGGTGTTCAGTGAAATATCGAGTTCGGAAATATGCACTTTTAGACCAGTGGCTGCGGCTGTGCTGATAGCAGTTTGAATATTGGCATCTGACTGGCTGATATCTGTATGCATCTGCATGCCAATGCCGTTGATAGGGATGCCCTTGCTTTTTAAATCGTTTACAAGATTCAGTATGGCATTGCGTTTTGTTTGGCCCCATTCGTTACCATAGTCATTGTAGAACAACAGGGCATTCGGGTCTGCATCATGTGCATACTGGAAACTTCTGGCAATGAACCCAATACCCAGTTTCTGCAACCAGATGCTGCTTGAGCGGTAGCCGCTACCATCATTTTCAATCGCTTCGTTCACCACATCCCACGAAGCCACTTTGCCCTTGAAATGCGTAACAATGGTTTGTATATGCGTCTTCAACAAGTTTTCCCAGGCAGCAGAGTCTCCCACAAAATTGGTAACCCATGTTGGCAATGACTGGTGCCAAACCAATGTATGCCCATGCACACGGATATTATTTTTTAATGCAAAGTCAACCAATGTATCTGCATCTGTCCATACATAGGTATGCTGTGCAGGGTGCAGGTAAGCAATCTTCATGGCTGTTTCTGCACTTACACTCGCTGCTTGTGTGGCGAGTATGTTTTTATAAGCTGCATTCGTTTTCAGCTTGCCCACATTCACGGCAAAGCCAAAAGGGAACGGCAACTGTCTCAACGAGGTATCACTGACAACAGATGTTGATGCAACAGCATTTTTCTTGGAACAGGAAAACAGTATGACTGCTATTGCAGGAACGAGAAATAAAGCAGCATTCTTTTTCATGTTGATGGTTTTATAAAGCCGTTTTTCGCAATAGTTCGACAAGCTCGCTATGACATTGCTCAGGCTGACAGCAATTTTATTTCTTTTGCGTAGCCAATAATTTTTTCATGGCAACAGCATATCGCTTGCCCAGTTCCCTAGCTGATGGTGCATCGAAATGCGTTTGGTCCCCCTTATCGGTTAAACCTTCTGCACTCACTGTTGCCGTATTGGTAATTTGATTGGGTATCTCATTAAGTACTTTATTGATTCTGGTGCTCTTTCCAAAATAGCCAATTTCGCCAGCCACAAAAGGCAATGCCGGATTATTGAATTCCGTCCTGAAGCGTTCAATCAATACCTTGATTTTGTCCATGTAATAGTCAACACCCTGTGGGCTGTTGTCACTTTCCCCTTGGTGCCAAAGGATGCCTTTCAGAACGCCAGACTGCATGGCAATCCTTGTACGTTTAATCGCATCATCATAAGGGTGACCGGTGAGATAGGCAGAGTCAGGCTCCCAAACTTTAATGGAGGAACCGCCCCATGCACACGGCACCAGGCCAATTTTTATTTTGCCGTTGTCTTTAATCATTTCCTTGGCAAAACCAATGGCCGGGCCCACGCCAACAGCAGCAGGTTTATCAAAATGTACAGGATCCGTTGCCGGAACCCAATTGCCACTCCTGTCAAGCATGACTATTTGTGCATTGGTTTCCTTGCTAATGGAATCAACGGCACCACGACCAGCCATATTGGATTGGCCAACGAGCAAGTAAATGTGAAAATTCCCGTCCATTTTTTCTTTGCTTTGGGCAAAGGAAAAAATGGAAGTGAGTAGCAATAAACCAAAGAATACTTTTTTCATCGTTCATCTATTTTTTTATCCAGTCATCCGTCCTGAAAGGTGATGCCGGAAGGTTTTCCTTATTGTACAAATTGCTGCCCATGGGATTGTTGGCCCATGCATAACGAACAGCAACGGGATGGGCAATAGCCTCATTCCAAACAACTACCTTGTCCCCTTCAATTTTCGCCGTTGCCCAAACAAACTTCCCATCCTCGCCTGCTATGGAAAACTGTTTAAGCTCCCCATCCTTGGCCCACAAGCCACTCCCGACATTGTTGAACGAAAGAATAATTTTATTACCTTCCACTTTCATGGATTGATAGACGGGGCCACTGTAGACAACGTTCCCTTCATGGTACGCTATCTTTTCTGCTGCCAGTGCCAACCGTTTGCCCACTTCCTTTTTATTGAGTGGGTGCACATCATTGGTTTCACCAATATCAATGGCCACTGCCAATGCAGTATTGGGAACCGTTTGTGCAGTCTTCAACTGCGACTCCCGAATCCATGCCCAGCCACCTTCTGATGGTTCATTGTTGATAGCCATATAATTGGCCAACTGCACAACAAGAAAAGGCAATTCACCCTGCTGCCAACGGCTTCTCCAATCATTGATTAAAGCAGGCAGCAACTTTGCGTACTCGGCAGCACGGCCTGAATTGGACTCACCTTGGTACCATGCAAACCCGTTGATGGTATAGGGTACCAAGGGTGCCAGCATGCCATTGAACAAAGTAGCTGGCTGATAGAACATTCTTGTAAAAGAGGTTACAGGCATGGCAGACAGTGAAACTCCCACTTCATACTGCCACTCCCCCTCCAAAGCAATCTCCTCATTGCCCGAAACAAAGCGGTAACGCTTATCCTTTTGAAAGCCACCATTGGCATCCGTATCCACAATACGCACAACAATGATATTTTTTCCTTCATGCAAAATACCAGCTGACACATTGTAACGACGGGGCAAATACCTATTAGAAGAACTGCCCACTTTCACACCGTTGACATAAGTGGTATCACTATCATCCAGCATGCCCAGTTCCAGCATGCCGCCTTTGGCTGCCTGCTCCTGTGTAAGTACCAATTCCTTTCTTGCCCAAACGGCACCATCCACATCGGGTGCCCCTTGGCTTTCCCAAAAACCCGGCACTTTCATGGTACTCCATTTGGATGCATCATAGTTGGGGTTTGCCCATGTGCTACCGTCATCCATGAAACCCTTATCGTTATCACGAACCTTCTTGTACCAATTATCCTGAATGGCTTTATCGCTTTTTACAGTCGCATTGAAATTGGCGGTGTCCTTATAATAGTTGTACTTTTCCAAGTGACTGGGAAACTCCTTCAACCCTTCTGCACTTGTCCAGGCCTCTGCAGGCGTGCCTCCCCAACTGGTATGTATTACCCCCATGGGCACCTTATATTTCTCGTACAGGTTTTTCACCATGTAATAAGCAGCAGCACTGAACCTTGGAATATTAACAGGATTGGCCATCTTCCATTTCCCCGTTACATCATCCTTAACAGTGAAACTGTATTGCTGGTCCACATGGAACTCTCGGATAAACGGATTGGTTGAGTTGGCAATATCTTCCGCCTCCTTTACGGCCAGGCGGAACATGCCAAATTCCATATTACTCTGCCCCGAACAGAGCCATACATCACCCATCAAAATTTCCTTTATTTGAATCGTGTTGCTGCTTGTACTGATGCTCATATTGTACGGACCACCAGCCTTGATTGGATCCAATGTAACTGTCCATTTACTATCCGCACCCGGTTTTGCCTTGTATGTTTTTTTGTTGAACTGCACATTGACATCTTCCCCGTTCAGGCTCCAACCCCAAACCTTTACTGGCTGGTCACGTTGAAGGATCATGCTGTCGCTTACCAATGCAGGCAACTTCAACTGGGCATTGATGGCACTGCTTATGCCAACCATCAACAGTAAAAAATTAAAGGTCCGCTTCATAACTAAACTGTTTTTATCACTAGGGATGAAATGTAGGTTTAAGGATACCAACATTTGAAGATTGGCAACACTTATTTATTTTACAAATTTCACGTTTACCGTTCCATTGTTCGTAACCAATGAAGCAATATAAATTCCTTTCACAAACAATTGCCCATCTATGCTGACGGTATTGTTTCCTTTAACCAATTGAACTTTCTGCTGCACCAATTTCCTGCCCTGCATATCAATGACATGGATAGTTCCACTAGCAGGCTCATCGGCCATAATATTCACTTGCACCTGGTTATTCAACGGGACATTCACCAGCATCTCCAATTTGTTCCCTGAAAAATCAAGGACAATAACTTTTGATTGCTGGCTGCTGCCATCCCTGTCCACCTGGTTCAACTTATAATAATTCAATCCCTTAAAAATTGCCTTATGGATGAAGGCATAACTGCTGCTTTGCGAAGCATTGCCATTGCTTGCAACAGCACCAATAGCAGTAAAATCATTGCCATTAACTGAATGCAATACATCAAAGCGTAAACTGTTTTGTTCGGCAGCAGTCGTCCAGTTCAACAAAGTATTGTCGGTTTGTTTCTTGGCAGTAAAAGATGAAAGTTTTGCAGGCAAAGCATAATTAACCACCGTTCCGGGCGTAAACGTTACTCCACGGAACATCGTGTTGGTATCAGCAACAGCCAATAGCTCTGCATTGCTGTTTGCCAAGGTAATAGTGGATGAGCCAGCATTATTATCTATAAACTTCAGCAATTTGGATGGCGAGAAACTTGTTTGGTTTCCCCAAGTAACGGCATACAAATACACATTTCCCCCTACTGCAGTTCCGGTAATACTTTTCAGGCCATGTATCAAAGCGGTATCGGTTACGGTAATCGTTCCTTTGGCTACCCAGCTTCCGCTCACCAATTGGTATTTTCTCAATGCCGCGTTCTGTGGTGTGGCAATCGCCCCATCGTCTGCCATATACATCAAGTCCGGTGTACCATCATTGTTGGCATCAAACAATACCGTTTGGTTATTGCCAACTGCACCCGTTAATGCAGCCGTGGAAGTGGTGGTTGCTGTTGATGTAGGAAGGCCACTGAAATTGTACACTTTCGTATCACCAATAAAGCAATACAACTTGTTATTGAACACACCCAAGCTCCTGCTTGCTCCGGGGCTTGCAGCCACCACCGTTGCTGTTCCTGCTGAACCCAATGTAGCCAATTGAATACCGCCAGCATTACCTGCTACCCAAAAATTGTTTCCATCGGCCACTGCTGAACGTGGTTGGCCCAATGCAGGAAGTATGGTTGTGGAACTATTGATATTGCCTGCATTGTCAATCCGTGCAATAACACGGTTAACCGTACTTGTGGTGGAAGCACCAACCGACTGGTCATAGCCAAACAATGTAAGGTACTGCCCATTCTGCGAAAGGGTGGGTATGCCTTCTGGGGCATAAGCCAATGGGCTTCCCGTTTTCGGCAGGCCTGTCAACCTGAAGTTCGTGCCAACCGTTGTAGTCGGTATGGCCAATCGCCTAGTGGGTGACGCATTGGGCGTAGTGGCATACTCATCCAAATACACCGGAACCAACGAAGCCGATAATGCCCTTGTGGCATCCCCTGTACTGTACTTGTACACGATTAAATTTCCTGGCGTGAAGGATGAACTTAAAGTAGCAGGAACATCTTTCAACAAATAGGTCAGGCCAGACCAATCATCAGTCCTGAATGAACGTACCGGCAAGCCAGTGCTGTTGTACAAATTGGCAGTATTCGGATTGTCTGCCCAAGCATAACGGACAGCAACCGGTTTGGGAACAGATGGACTTGTTACTTCAACGGTATTGCCAACAAGGCTTGCTGTGGCATTAACAAAATGCCTATCTGTACCGGCAATGGCAAAACGCAACAGCGTTCCACCTTGAACTACCAAGCCCCCTCCAATATCATTGAAGGAAACAACAATCTTATTGCCCACAATACTCATTGATTGATAGGATGGGCTTTTATAAACAACAGCCGTATTGCCATATATCATGTTCTGTGCAGCCAACGAAAGCCTTTCCCCAACAGGTTTCTTCTCCAATTGATGGGTAATGGTATCCGTGTTCGTTTCATGTATTACCGCCATGGCAGTATTCGGCATGGCCAAAGCCATCGCCTGTGCTTCACGGCATTCAGCTACATTGCTCTGCTCGGGATTGGTATCGTAAGCCAGATAATTATGCAACTGCACAAACAGGAAGGGAAAATTGCCACCCATATTGAACTTGTTCCTCCAGTTCGTAATCAGCGCAGGGAAAAGTTTCCTGTACTCATAGGCCCTTAACCGGTTGCTTTCGCCTTGGTACCATAACACACTTTTAAAAGGCACTTTCAAAAATGGATAAACCATTGCATTATACAGTACGCTTGGGTCATATTCAGGATTGGTAGTGTTTGGAGTAAAAGTCGTATAGTTAGGGAAATCAACCAACCCGTCTTGGCTCATCCAGGCCTGCGCTGGCGTGCCTTCGTAACTGCTATTGATTAAGCCTATTGCCACACCTGTTTTTGCATACAGGTCCCTTGCAAAGAAATAGGCTACTGCAGAAAAGTTCAATACACTGATAGGGTTGGCAGACTGCCACCCACTGGTGGAAGCAACGTCTTCCTGTGGTGTTGACTTGTATGTTCTCGTTACCTTGAAATGCCTGATGCTGTTATTGAAAGAGGATGCTATCTCACTACTGTAAATACTGGCTGACGTGTTTACAATATGGGCCATATTGGACTGTCCGGAACAGAAAAACACATCGCCAATCAATATGTCCGTAACGGTGATAGTATTGGTGCCAACGACAGTCATGGTATAAGGTCCACCAGCATTCATGGAAGGTATGCTTACCTGCCATTTACCATCAGAACCAGTTGTCGCATTATACGTATTGCTATTGAACGTTACGGCAACGGCCTCACCAACTGCTCCCCAGCCCCATACAGGAATGGCCGTTCCCCTTTGCAATACAATACCATTACTGATAAGCCTTGGCAAACTGATGGTTGCCGAAGCATTGAAGCAACAAGCCACCAGCATCGAAATAAAAACTAACTTCTTCATTATCTATGTTTATTGTTTTGGCCAAGCCAATTAAAAAATTATTATACCCCATTGGCCATACCCAATGGCAATCATTTAAAATACCTTCCTTAACTGCAACCCATTTAAAATTGGCTCACCAACAATCCCTTTGAAGTTGATGGTAATGCCATCCTTTCCTTTCACATCCACAGTTGTTTTAGTGCTGTAAGCTGTTTCGGGGATGAGGTAGTTTTTGTTGCTCAAATTCTTCAGGACAACTTGCCCATTTACCAACACGTCAAAAGTCCTTTCTGCAAACTGTTGGGCTTCCACACTTTTGCCATTGTCCAAATTGTAGATATTGGCATCACGTATGGCATTGGAAATAAGTTCGGCAAACAATAGCGTAAGCTCATACTTTCCTTCGGGCACATCCAACTTGAATGATTCAATGCCTACCCGTTGCGTTTCATATATGGGGTCATATTCTGTTTGGAAAATATTCTTGTCAGAACCATAAGGCTGCCGCTTGCTGTCTTTCAGCATGAACACCCTTCCGCCTACATAGCCCCAACTGCCTTTCGCATAAGGTTTCTCCGGAATCCAAACCTGCTGCATTTTATCATCTGTGAAATACCGCTTGTCACCAAGGCTGATATTGATTTCTGTAAAAGGCGTTTTTGTATTGTCGAGATGGAAAGGGAGCAGGAGGAATTTTACTTCCATATAATCCTTTACCCTCCCTGCCGATGTTTCCAGTGTATTCACTCCGTTTACAAAAGGAACATTAAACAGGGCGATACCATTGTGTACAGCTTGTGTGCCCAATTGCTTTCCGTTCAGGCTCAATGAAACACTTGACTGGTTGGAAAACACCTGCACCTGTTGGGTACACTGCCTTCCATCCGCATCTTCAGTACCTGTCCTCAATGTCCAGCCCCTTGAACCAATTTTGATAAAAGGTGCTTTCAGTAATTGCGACTGATAGTAGAGGTAAGCATCCTTTGGCTGCCTTTCCATGGTAAGCAATCCTTTGTTATTGATATGGGGCATGCTCTCTGCCCTGCCCTCTGCATTGAAGTCTGCCAGGTTCCACATAGCCCCGCCGCTAATGAAGGGCCTATCGTTGATGGCCTTGATATAAATGGAATGGAAATAGGTCTCATATTCCAGTGTCTTGTCAAAACGCTCAGGTGAAAAGCCCCTTACGCGTGGATCCCCATCAGCACCAAATTCCGTTACAATCACTGGTTTATTGGGCAACTCAGCCCTGTGCTTGTCCATGTTTTCAGCAAACTTGCTAATGCCTTCGCTGTACCAACCTGAATACTGGTTCCAGCCAACAATCTGCGGAATCTTTGCAAGCCCAGCCCTCATGTACAAATTCAGGTCCCCATGACAGGGAAGCATCGTATAGCGTGAAGGGTCCTCTTTTCTTGAAATGCTGTCAATGGACTGTGCCAGCTTGCGTACATTTTCAATATATACTGCCTGACGGGGTTTATCATTCGAGAAACGGAGCCTCAACAGCACTTCATTCATATAGGCCCAAATAAATACCGAAGGATGGTTGAACCCCTGCCTAATCATCTCCGCTTGCATGTTCAAGCACGTATTGGCAAAAGTTTCATTCTCCGTAATGGCATTTACTATGGGCGTTTCCACAGATGCAATAATGCCCAATCGGTCACAGGCTTCCAACACAGCAGGATCCTGTGGATAATGTGCCACACGCAAAAAATTCGCACCCATATCCTTCAGCAATTGAACATCCTTTACATGCAATGCTTCGGGCAGTGCATTGGCCATATACATATAATCCTGGTGGCGGCTTGCACCCCATAATTTCACATGCTTGCCATTAAGGAAAAAGCCCCTGTCAGCGGTAAACTCAAACCAGCGGAATCCCAATGGGTTCATGGACTCGTCCACCACTTCATTGGTGGCCATGTCCGTAATGGTGGAAACAACCTTGTACAGGTAGGGACTTTCGGGCGACCACAAATTGGGTTTGCTGATATTGTCCATTGTTTGATTGAAAGCCGTATTGCTATTGGCCCTTGCATCAACCACTATCTTATCCTGTGCAACTACATGGCCATTCCTGTCTGTAACCACCTGCAGCAATTGCAGCTTCTTGGCAGTTGAGGAACTGTTTGAAACAATGCCCCTGATGTTCACGCTGGCTTTTTCATGGCTAACAGCAGGTGTTGTAATAAAAATGCCTTTTGAAGCATAATTATCCATATCAAAATGAACAGGGTTGACTGCTTCCAGCACCGCATCACGGTAGATGCCCCCATAGAAAGTAAAGTCTGCCGATAGCGGGGCAATATCTTCATTGTGGCTATTGTCCACCTTCATCAATATTTCATTGGCTGCCGTATCGTTCCAAACCAATGCCTCATTAATCCTGAACCTGAAAGCTGCATAGCTACCAATATGGCTGCCTATCAACTTGCCATTGATGTACAAGGTGGATACCTGTGCCGCCCCCTTAAAATACAGGTACACATCCTTCTGTTTCCATGCTGCAGGCACATACAGGTTCTTCCTGTACCATGTAGCCCCCCTGTAATAACCCGACTCATCGTCACACACATCATGGGCATTGAAACTGTGGGGCAGTGAAATGCTTTCCCATTTCATGGTTGAACCATCTGTTGGCTTGTCACCCTTATGGAATTGCCAATTGGCATTGATGGTCTGTTCAATCCTCGCTTGTGCCAATGCACCATTGCAGATAAGCAGTACAACCAAAAAGCCATACAATTTCATGCACCTATTCCTTTGCTTCACTCGTTTCATTTTTTTTGTTCTTTCATTCATAGCCTTTGATTATACTGCTTCCCGATATTGGATTTTATACTAGTGACTGATTACTACCTTCTGTGTGCTGATTAATTTCCCATTGCCCATTATTTGCAGGTAGTAAACACCTGCCGGATACTTGGCAACATCCATTTGTTCATGGCTGTTTATTAATTGCTTCTTAATCAACAACTGGCCTGTTGGTGAAAGCAATTGCAACTGCATGTTCCCTTCCAATCTGCTCAAGGAAATATTCACTGTATTGTTAGCAGGGTTGGGATAAACAACAATGCTGGTCATTCCTTCCTTGTCCAATGTAACCGTGATGGGCCGCACTGCACCTCTTGCACTTGCACCTGAGCCCGAGGCAATGATGAGCTTCGGCCTGTACTCGGCCACAGCAGATTGCTTGGAAGAAAAGTTCGCATTTGTGGCTGCCCCTGTAACCGTTGATACCAGTGCCAATGACAACGTATCGCCTGTTAGGCCACTAGTCACATCCCAATACTTGTATCCTAGCGACAGGCTGCCGTCAATGGTTGAAAGCAGCGTACCATAAGCTGGCCTATTGTTGTAAGTAATGCCCGTTTCGGTCCATGTATTATTGCTTACCTTATATACTTGCCAATCGGTGGTGACCACATCGCTGTTTGCATAATTCATATACAACTGCAACTGCACACTGCTTACGGTTCCCAATGCCTGTGCTGGCACTTTGAACTTGATATAGTCAATTCTTGTGAAGCCAACTGTCGCATCCTTCTTCAACATCAATAAAGTATCGGTACCATAGTTTGTATCGCCATAGGTGCCATCCCTTAAATAACTATCAGCGTTCACATCAACAGTAATCTTATTGGGCTTGAAACGGTAAGTCCAGCCACTGGTTGGCAATACAGATTTCTTGGCATTGAACTGCGGGCCGGCAACAGGGTAATTCCCTTCGGAAAAACCATAATTGCCGGGATTGGTCATAGCTGCATTCCAGGCAATGCTTGACAACTTGGCCACATTTACGGTTTCCTTATCATTGATGCCCTTGATGCCACAGGCCGATGTAATGGCAGCTTCGCTATTGGCACTTGCATACCATGGGCCATACACAAACTCTATTGCACCTGTTTGCTCGTACAGCTTAATCTGGAAATTGATATTGTTGAACTGCTGCGGGGTCGTCTTATCCGCAACATTCTTAAATTGTACCGTGCAAATCCTCGACCCGGCGGAACCATTGGTGTAAACCCTGTACTCAGGCGTACCTGTCCCCGATTTCAGGTCATGGTTATAAGGATAGATAATATCTATATCGGAGGCAGTAATGGCACTTCCAGAAGTACCATTATACCCAGTATAATAGAAATGATTGGTTGACGGTGCTGCACCCAACTTGATATAACCATTGCTGTTCAGTACAAATTGTGTGTACTTCGTTCCATTATAATTAAAAGTGAAACCAATATTCTGTGTAGATGAATTGTCATCATCATAAGTCATCGCAGCACCTGCAGCGTTGGTGGTGATAGCTGTCCCGTTGGTTGACAAATCCGTATAAGTACCCGCAAAGCTTTGGCAGGCCGACGAATCAAAATCCCATTCCGTAGCTGCCCCATCCTTTATACCCTGATAAGCCAACTTCTTTTGGTAATTGCTATCAAATGGCAATGGCCAATCCGGTCTTCCAAAGAAGCTGGGAATCCAGGAGTCCCTATCCGTTACATTCCACGTAGTGATACCAAAGAACTTATTGGGGGCAATGGCATTTACCCTCCTTGCCAAATACTTGTACTTGCTGAACTGTTGGCTTGCCACAGTGGCAGTATAGGTCTTGCTCAAATTGTTTTCCGGGTTCATGGAAATGTCCAATTCAGCAATATGGATGATCAGGTTCTTAGCAAGCATCGTATCAATGATATTGCTGATATTGTTATTGTCCACATTCCTGTTCTGGTGCATCTGGAAACCAACGCCATCAATGGGTGCACCCTGTGCAATCAACGTGTTCACCAAAGCCTTGATGGCATTCCACTTGGGCGTATTGCTTTCATGGGCATAGTCATTGTAGAACAGCAGTGCAGAAGTATCTGCCTGGTGTGCATACTGGAAGGCACGCAGGATATAATTACTGCCCAAATGCTGCTTCCAAATGGAATTACGCATCACGCCATTGTCATCAATCACCTCATTCACCACGTCCCACGAAGTACATTTTCCTTTATAGTGTGCAACAACTGTTTGTATATGTGTCTTGAAAATATTCTCCCATGCTGTTGAGTCACCCACAAAATTGGTAACCCAAGTGGGTATGTTCTGGTGCCATACCAAGGTGTGGCCATGCACACGCTTCCCGTACTGCTGTGCAAAGTTCACCAGCGTATCCGCATCCGTCCAGAAATAGGTACTTTGTGAGGGGTGTATCACGCCAAACTTCATGGCATTTTCAGGTGTCAGGCTACTGTACTCCCTTGCAACAATCGCCCTGTAAGTGGCATTGGTTTTAAGCAATGGCACACTCACTGCAGCCCCGAACTTGTAGGGACAGAAGCCTTTCAATGTTGTGTCAGTTACTTGGGAATTTGCCACTTTACTGTTAATGATAAGTACCAATATGCAGCATGCTGCATACGATACACGGTTTGTGAATCGCATTTTCTTTTTCATATGGCCAGCCGTTTTTATTTGCAGTTAAAAAATAAATTTTAGTGCATTCAATAATTTCCGAGCAGGATGGAATCAAGCAAATCGTTAATCGTTATTCATGTCAGGTTGAGGTTACCGAAACCATTATCGACAGATAGTGTTATATGACTGATAACCATTTGCAAGCAAATGCTTTATCTTACCACTAAGACTCCAAGACACAAAGGAAAAAGCGAAGCTTTTTAAACCCTGCCTACCAGCAGGTAGGTTACTGCCTTTGCGTCTTTGTGGTAAAAATGCCATCTTCAATGTGTTTGTTTGCGGAGCAAACATCTGTTACCCACCCTGACATTATTCAACATCTTCAAAAGGGATGTTCGCCTTATATATTCTTGGTTTTTCTTTCTTTTAATTTCTTTGCACCATAGCCAACACCTGCAGCTGCTAATAGGCTCAAGCCCCCATCTATTGGCACATCATTTACATCATCACCCCCAAAATCCGGTGGCTGTGCATGGAGCAGGCTAGGAACAAGGATGCAGGCAAGAAGAGCAACTAGCTGTATGGTTGGTATGTTAAGTTTCATGTTAATTTGTCAATTGGTTAATTAGTTAATTGGCTACGCAGGTTAGCATAATTTGCTTTTATACTTTTTAAACTATATAAACCCTTACCCCCTTACTGCACCTGCAATTGTTGCGTTGACTTATCCCTGCCATTGCTAAGCGTCACGTAATAAGCTCCCCTCGCCCATTTCTTCACATCAATAGCTACTTGGCCTGTCTGCACATTGCCAGCATCAATTGTTTTTATCAATTGGCCATTGGCAGTTACGATGGAAATAGTGGTAGGCTGTTTTTCCTTGTTGCTGAATGATACCAATAACATATCTGCTACTGGATTAGGGCTGAGTTTCACTTCAAAATTTGTGGAAACAGGTGCCAATACAATCGGTGGAATCGTTTTGAACACCAACTCAAACCTTCCCTCCCCTTGGCTTGCAGCATCTGCAGTTACCGTAAAGGGATAGGAATCCCCTTGAGCCAACTTTACTTCCTTGTTCAAAAACTTGTCTCTTAAATAAACGTCAGTGCCAACCTCTGTTTCCAGATCCTTTGCATCAATGGTATAATCAGTTTGCATGCTGGTAAAGAAGCCAACCTTCACAATTTCATCTTTTGTTTTGTCCAATGGCCTCCTATCAATAGCCAAATATTTACCGTCCTCGGAAAGTGTGTAGAAATTCAAACTGCTGTTGCCCAATTTCTGTGCATCTGTTTCATCCAATGCTGCCTTTGTATTGTTGTCGTTGAAGAAAACCAATAGCCTGTCCTCAAAAGCATTGTTCCTGCTTAGCTGCAATTGCAAAGTATTCTTGCCATAAGCAGAAGTAGTGTAGGTTCTTAAATTGTAGCTCGCAGCTTGCGTATTCACTGCTTTATGTGCTTCTTTAAAAGTGGCAGCAGTAGTACCAGTAACATTTACAAAGAAGGAACTGTAAGCAGGCAAGTAACGGTAAGTCTCACCACTTGCTGTCATGTCACCCGTTATGTATTGGCCCTTTCCGTTTACGCCACCTGTAGGTATCCAGAAATAGAAGTTGCTGCCCGAAGAGGCATTGGCATTACTGTTGGCTGTCCTGAATTGGAACATATCCAATGGTGCACAATAAGGGTTGCTGATTAAATTGTAGCCAGAGTTAGCTCCCTTGGTCAGCGTTACCACCACATCGCTACCGTCATTTATCTTACCGCTCATATTGATGGTTGCAGCAAGGGGGGCCGGGGTAGCAGTCAATATATTTGGCTGTCCCTTTGGCCCACGAACCAATGCCCTGATACCCTGACCAACATTCCAAACATTGCTTGTATTGCCAACAGCAGCATTAACGCCATCCGCCCTTGTAAATGCTGTCCAACCTGCACTGGAACTGCCATTACCCGTTGTGGGGTCATACCAAAAAGCAGAAGAAGCATTGCTTCCCGTGCCGGAAAACCCCGTACCTGCCGAAGCAGCATTGCCATCATTGCCCGTAATGTCTATATCATCTGCCAGTTCACTTAAATTGATGGCTGAACTAAATGGATGGCCGAAGAAACGGAAAGCCCTTGTCCCTCCCGGGATATATTGTTCAACAGTAAACTTACTGCCTGCAACCGTTTGGTCAATACTGGCTCCAGTACTCACATACACCCTTGCACTATTGGTGGCTGAAGTTGATTTAAGCGTTGCAGTAAAGCCATTCAACTTAAATGTACCGGTGGCAACAGTCAATGTGCTGCCTGCACCCAACGGCATATCGGTTGCAAGGGAAATAGCCCCTGACGCAGTTTTATTAATGGATATGTTTAGGCCATTGGAAATGCCCACCGTGCTGATGGTCCTATCTGCATTGTTTCCTGTAAAAGTCAATGCCCCACTATTGGCCACTGCAGAAGCACCATTGCCAAATGTCCCTGCTGTGTGGTTCAAACTTCCCCCAACATTCAGTTGGCCAACACCTGTTGAAGGTGAAGTCACATCCGATAACAGGAAGCTGCCGCCTGATACATTTACATTACCTGTTACATTGCATACCTGGTTTACGGTTGCACCATTTGAAGTAATCAATTTCAAATTGCCACCACTAACATTCAAGTTGCCTACTACATTCAATGTTCTGGGTGTTGCACCCCCACCAATATAAATAGTGCCTGCACCTGTGGACTGTACAGTAAAGTCACCATTAATGGTTGTCGGCGTGCCACTAAAAAATGTATTGGTCGCTATGGCCAATTGGCCCGGGCTGTTCCATACCACATGATAACAGGAAGTGGGCAACTGCGTAACACTTGCACTGCTTACTATGCCTATTACTTGAATGGTGGAACCTGTAGCATAAGTAACATTTGTTTTGGGAATGGTATTCGCATCTGCGTTCTGCTTAAAAGTTCCATTTACAGTCATGGTGCCACTAACGGTAATATTTGCAATGGCCTTGTTTTCAAATGTTCCTGCTGCTGCAACATTCAAAGCACCAAAGCTGTTCACTGTCAATGATGCCCCAGTATTGTGTACCAATGTACCATTCAACGCAAGCGACCCTGAAAAACCAGATGCCCCGTTGATAGTCATCGTGCCCGAGTTCGTCAGTGTGCCGTTAACAGTAAACGTAAAAGAAGTAATGGATGCAGTAGGCTGTGCCGTGCTTAACGCACAACCAGAATTGATGGTAACGGACTTTGTAGTCCCCGCTTGGTTCACATTGCCAGTAGTCATTTTTCCACTGTTCATAATAACAATGTCACCATTAACTGTGGCCAAACTTGCACTGCCACTAAAGCTCACATTCGACCATCCACTTACCGTTAATGTACCATTTACTGTCCAGGGGCTTCCCGGCGAATTGGTCACCGTCAAATTGGTAAATGTTCCACTTGCACCATCCACATCATAAGTAAGGTTATTGTAGGTACGCCCCCCAAAAGCAGCAAAGGGTTGCTGGGCAGAAGTGAAAGATGCCGAACCACGAACAACAACAGTGGAGCTAGCACCCAAGCCTGTAGCTGAATTCACCGCAGTGAACACATGTGCCATTTGACTGGTTACGCCTGCGGCTGAACCATGTGGTGAATTATGGATATACGTTCCGTTTATCACCAAGGTATTGGCAGTGAAATCAGTTGTTGCAGTGGTGGTTCCCTGAAAAAGAAGCGTAACACCTACTGGTATGGTTGCAGCAGTTGTGTTTGTCCAGGCATGTGTTGCCCTTATATTAATGGTATTTCCACTTGCCACATTTCCATTGGGAGCAAGTGTGGCAGCAGCCCATGAACTGCCATTATAGGTTTCCCAATTGGTAATGGATTGCAAGGTTACAGCTCCTGTACTTCTGTAATCACCAGCAACTTGGGCTCCTGCATGGAGCAAGGATAAGACAAGGCAACCAAGTAAAATTATTCTCTTCATAAGGCTTCGTTTTTTTAGTTTGGCAATCGTTATTGTTTGGTTACGGTAATAATTTTTTCTGCTGTGGATGAAGCCACTTTCAGGAAATAGGTGCCAGCAATGAATGCCCCTGTTGTCAATGAGGTGGATGTTGCACCTGCCTGTATGGTCAGTTGTTTGCTTTGAAGCACTTGGCCATTGATATTCATTAAACTGATGCTAATGGTTTGGGCCGCTGCTGATTGCAATTGCAAATCAACCTTTGTGTTGAACGGGTTCACAACCGATACACTAAACAAAGCCTTGCTGTTCCTTTTTATTTTGATGATGGATGAATAACTGCTTTCACCATTCCGGTCATTTTGCTTCAAGCGGTAATAAACCACTTCCAATCCCGCCACATCATAATCCGTCATACTGTACTGGTTGATACTTGATGAAGCATCCCCCCTGGAACTGACAGTAGCAATAGTGAAGAAATCTTTTCCATTGATGGAACGTGTCACTTCAAAGTTTTTGCTATTGATTTCATTGGTAGTTGACCATTGCAATAACACATTGCCGCCCTTCTCCACAGCAATAAAACTGTTCAGCGTAACAGGCAGCACCGAGGAGGCTGCAAAACGGAATGTCCTGCCTGCATCCGGAAGGAAAGCATTGCGTGAATTGAACTGCGGACCAGCCAAAGGATAATCGCCATTCCTGAAAAAATAGTTATTCGCACTGCTCATGCTTGTTGTCCATGTCACGGTTGAGCCCTTGGCAACGTTTACGGATTCATTAACCGTTGCCCCCTTAATGCCAACAGCCGCAGTAACGGATGTGGAAGCATTGCCGGTGGGTGTCCAGGTGCCATATACAAAATCAATCGTATTGGTTGTTTCATAAAGTTTTATCTGGAACTCCATATTGCTGTACTGTGTCGGGGCCAGCTTATCTGCCAGGTTCTTGAACTGTATGGTGCAAACCCTTGTCCCTACTGCCCCTGCTGTATATACCCTAAACGCTGGTGCACCGGAACCGGTCATCAAATCATGGTTGTAGGGATAAATCAAATCAATGTCTGAAGTGGTGGTAACACTTCCAGTATTGGCATTATAGCTTGGGTAGAATACCGTAGTGGATGATGGTGCACTTGCACCCAACTTGATATAGCCATTCGTATTCAGTACAAACTGCGAATAAGTGGTTCCATTGTAAATGAAATTGAAACCAATATTCTGCACGGCAGAATTATCGTTATCAAAAGTCATGGCAGCACCAGTAAAATTGGTGGTAATGGCCGTGCCATTCGTTCCCAAATCAGTGTAGGTGCCGGCAATGCTCTGGCCACTGGCTGCTGCTGCACTCCAAGCATGTACCATTCCATCCTTAAATCCCTGATAGGAAGATTTCTTCTGGTAGCTACTATTGAAAGGCAATGGAAAATCAGGCCTGCTATAGTTCGTCGGAATCCATGAATCCCCATCCGTTACATTCCAAGTGGTGATGCCATAAAACCTGTTTGCAGGAATATTCTTTGCAGCCCTTGCATAGAACTTGAACTTGCCAAACTGCTGGCTCGCAACCGTGGCATTAAAGGTCAATGATTGGTTGCTTTCCGGATTGACTGCCACATCCAGTTCCGAAATATGGATAATCAAACCCGTATTGAACATGCTGTCCAATGACCGCTGGATATTGGCATTGTTCGTATTCTTGTTCACATGCATCTGCATGCCCACACCATTAATAGGAACATTATTGGCAACCAACCCATTCACCAAATTCTGTATGGCATACAGTTTTGCAAAACTATTGCTGCTGCTTTCATGGTTGTAATCATTGTAAAAAAGCAGGGCACTCGTATCTGCATCATGTGCATACTGAAATGCCCTTGCTATATAGCCTGCACCCAAATGCTGCGACCATATGGTGCTACGCATTGTACCATCTTCATTCACCGCTTCATTCACCACATCCCATGAGCTAACGATGCCCTTATAACGTGCCATCACCGTTTGGATATGCGTCTTCATGATATTCTCCCATGCAGCAGAATCGCCAACATAATTCGCCAGCCAAGTAGGCACATTATTATGCCAAATAAACGTATGCCCATGAATGCGTTTGCCGTACTGCTGTGCAAAGGCAACAATCGTATCGGCATCTGCCCATGCATAAGTATTTTCCGCTGGATGTATCACACCAAATTTCATGGCATTCTCCGGTGTAATACTGCTGAACTCCCTTGCCACCAACGCCCTGTAAGCTGCATTGGTTTTCAGTATGCCCGCACTAACCGCTGCACCAAACTTGAATGGCGAAAAGCCACCCAATGTGGTATCTGACATCTGTGCATGGCTTGTTACTGCAAGCAGCAAAGCCATAAGGAAAACTATTGTTCTGTTTTGTTTCATTTCATTAACTCTTTCATAAAAACCATTAAAGAATAGCAATTGACCAACCAGTTTCGATAACTGTTATTCGCTGGTCTCATCATTTGCAAGCAAATGCTTTATTTTACCACAAACCTGCCCGTCCGTTCAGGCGGGGGCACTAAGACACAAAGGGAAAAAGCGAAGCTTTTTAAACTTAGTGCCTTGTGTCTTAGTGGTTAAACATCATCGTCAATGTGCCTGTTTGCGAAGCAAACATTCCCACTATTAAGCATTAGCAATAAACCATAACTGATCCAAGCTGCCAATGACAAATAAGTTTTTACCGGGAAGTAAAGAAGACGTTACCATCAACAGTTCAACCTTACCGCCTTTCTTACTTCCCGGTTAAAAAGCATTGGCGGAGCCATCCATCTTACCCTCAATGTTTGTTTGCGAAGCAAACATTCCCATCATAGTATGTCAGCTTATGACTTACTGTTACTTGCTTCTCTTATCAAAAAAGTCAATCAGCGAATACACATGCGTATTAATTTCTTTCATCTTGCTTAGCAGCGGTTCATACACTTCATAGCTCGTATTCACTATCCCCTTATTGGCATCCGTATTGGATGGGTCAACGTTCTTGTTCTCGGGGTCATTATCCTGGTACTTGAACCAATGGAAGCCAACGCATACCTTGGATTCCAATAAAGCCAACGTAAAATTTTGGTAGAACAGCCCCCTGTCATTCTGTGTATGCACCAACCAGCCTGCACCCGAGTAATTCGCCATCTTTGAATCCTCACCCTTCGTGTACCACTCAGTCACAATAAAAGGCTTGCCTGACCATTTTTCCCAGTTCTCCATGTCCTTCGCAACAGGTGTCCAAACCCTGTAATAATTAATGGCCACCACATCTATATACTTTCCAATGGCCCTGAAAAAAGGTTCCACCTTCAATTCATAGGAATGCAAACGACTGCCCAAATACAAATGGTTGGGGTCATATTTCTTAATGGCCTTTGAAACAACGGAATAGTACTTCTCCCCCATCAGTCCCAAAAACGCATGGCGTATGGAATCATTGATAGCCGTTACTTGTATGTTGTGTTCCTTTAACCATTGTTTGGCAGCTACACAACCCGGGTCGGTAGAATCTTTCTTTGCTAGGTACCTATCCAATGACAGCCTTTCAAAAGGCAGTTCATTGTCAGAGAAGTAACCAAACAAATTCTTGTCGTCCTTATTAACAGCCAACTGCTTTGCATAGTTGTCACAGAAAGCTTCAAACTGTGGGTCAAAAACAAAAATCGTCCTGTCTGGGTAGCCCATATGTCCCGACTCCTGGTAAGTGCCGCCCCTTTGCTTGCCATAATCACTCATGAAATTCTTGATGATGGTATAGGCAACGGGCTTCTTGTTTTGCAGGGAGGTATTCTTGAAGAGCTCATTGTTGCTCCATGCACCCAATGCATTAAAGCCATTGCTCACCAACAGCCTTTGTGTTTCTTCTGCCCAGTTGCTGTTGTCACCATACTTCTCCTTCGAAGCCTGCTTTTCCTTTTCCGAAGCAGCAGGCGACACATTCACCAAACCCACATTAATAAAGGCATTGCCATCCGGATTGATTAGCCACCAACGGCCATTGTCCTTTACCGCCGTGTAGAACCCAGTGCCCTTTAACGGCTTGTCCTTCCTGCCGCCAAACTTGTCTGTAGCCACCTTTGCTGGCTTATAGCCAATTAAAGTTTCCATGCTGCGTGTGGGGTATTCACGCCAAGGGCCATAAGTCTTTTCCTTGCTGTTCACAATACTTGCTTCCACACGCAGGGGATATTCCGGATCCTGCTTCTGGGCAATGGAGGATGATGCGAGTAACATCAAACCCAATGCTGCAGTAATGTATTTGTTGTTTCTGTTTGACATAAATGATAGTTATCTTCTTCAACACACTTCGACAAGCTCAGTGTGACATTTCGTTTTTGTTAATCGCCTTCAACAACTTTTAATTCTTCATATCCATCGCTTTTAACAAGCCTGTCTGCTGACAAAGGCAGGCTCAGGCTGATTAAATATAGAAGACTGTCAGGCTGAGCTTGTCGAAGCCGATTAGCATAGGCTAATGTTATTAGGCTTAAAGTTTTATTGTATTATAATTATTTGCTTCAACTGCTGATTGCTTCCCTTAATAATTAACTGATAAACCCCTGTTGTTATACCCTGTTGCAATGGCAACACCATGCTTTGCGTGCCACTGATAGTCCCCAATGACTTGCTATAAACAACCTGCCCAGCATTATTGATAAGCAGCAATGAATAGCTACCCCCATCAACATCTTTCAACTGCAGATGAATGGTATTATTGATAACCGGGTTTGGATAAACAGACAACTCATTCTTGCCTTTAACCCACGTATTCACTTTTACAATGCTGCTGTACCTAGCTTCACTTGAATTATCAACCGCTTTAATCCTGTAGTAGTTATTGCCCACAAATGGATTGTTGTCAATAGATGTATAGCTGCTTAACCCTTTGGCAGCAACCGCTTCCAATGGAGTAAAGGAACTGCCATCAATAGATCTTTCCACTTCATATCGATCAAGGTTTATTTCATTTGCCACTGTCCAAGTGATGCTTACCTTATTGTTGGCAGCAACTGCATTGATACCAGCAAAACGGACAGGCAATGTTGTGCCCAATTGTCCAACACTAAATGGGGAGAAAGCATTATAAGTGTTCGTTGCAGTGTTTGCGGTATTGTCACCCGTGCCAGCAAATGTTCCCCAGCCACTGCTGTACCTTGCCAAACCAATATTATTGCTCAGGGCAGCAAAGCCTGAACCTTCCAGCGATGCCGGCCAGCTAACTGAAACAGTTGCATTGTCCGTATTGGAAGATGTCCTGTTAATCAACCAAACAGCATCCACAATCGTTTGCTTCCTTGTGGCAGAAACAGGTGTGCCGTTGGCGGCACCATTGGTGGTTGCCCCTTCAAAAACACCCACACTAAAATCGGATGCACTAACAGGCGTTACCGTAACGGGCATATAATTATTGGCTGAACCAACCGGGAAAACAGTTGCAGCAGTAATGCCGCTCATCTTCAATGCACCCGTATTGGCACCACTGCTTAAAGTGGCCACATAACTTGCAGCAGATGCACCCGTAATAGTTGCCGCTTCCAAAGTGGCAGTGGAAGCAATGGCCAGCTTGCCAGTTGTCAATGCAATGCTGGAGCCAGTAGCCAAAGCCGTGTTTGAGTTCAATGTAATAACACCTGTAGCAGTCTTGTCCACCACTATATTGGTAGCACCAGCAATGCCAGTAGTAGTAATGGTTTTATCCGTATTGTTTGTGGTAAAGGAAAGTACACTTGTTCCTGCAACAGAAGCAGCACCCGTTCCAAAAACACCGCCTGTATGGTTGATGCTCCCTGTCACGTTCAAGTAACCCTTGCCCGTGTAACCAGTGGCACCAGTAATTTCATCAGCTATGTAAAAATTGCCACTTGAAACAACTACATCGCCATTCACGGTACATGTCTGGTTGCCCGTGGCTGCAGTGGCTGGCCTTATAATGCCCAGCTTGCCGCCGTTAACAACCAGGTTGCCATTCACCGTCAACGTCCTTCCCGTGCCTGCCCCACCTAAATAGATATTCGCTGTACCTGTTGACTGAACGGTTAAGTTGCCATTCACCGTGGTTGAATTGCTTGTTGTATTTACAAAAGTGTTGGATGATGTTTGCAGTGGACTGTTCCATACCACATTACCAGTGATAGCAGGCAGCACAGGCAGGTTGGCCACATTCGTAATGCCTGTTACCAAGATGGTTGAACCGGCATTATAAGTAGCTGTTGTGTTGGGCATATTGCCACCATTGGCATCATGCTGGTAAGTGCCGTTCACCACCATTGTTGCACCTGTGCTGAAGGAAATTGGTTTGGTGCTTTTGTTCAGCAATAAGCCATTAACCGTTAGTGCAAAAGTGTTACCAATACCCAATGAATCAGTAGGGTTAATCGTCAAAGTCTTGCCTGCAGCAATAGTGGCCGTCCTGATACGCAAATACGTATTGGTACCCGTTAAAGTCACATCACCATTCAGGTTCAAAGCTGTTGTATTGGAAGCCGTATAGAAATCTGCCTTCCATGTATCCACCAACAAAGTACCGTTTACCGTCACGGGCGAAGTAAAGCCCGGTGTGGAGAAAGATGGCTGCGTAACAGTTGTTCCATCCGTATCAAAAGTCAGATTATTGTAGGTCCTACCACCCAGTGCCGCAGTGGGCGTGGCATAGCTGGCAGAAGCCCTGTAAATAACGGTTGAATTCACACCCAGCCCAGTAGTGGCACTGATAGCAGTGAAGACCGTGGAAACCAGTGCGGCACTGGCATGTATATACGTTCCGTTAATGGTTAACGTATTGGCAGTGTAGGTTCCTGCAACACCCTGAAACAACAAGGTTACCCCTTCAGGCACAGTGGCATTGGAACCATTGTTCCATGTATGCGTAGCCTGGATGGTGATATTGTTCCCTAGCACCAAAGTGGCCACATTGGGAGCAACGGTAGCAGCCACCCATGAACCAGCCACATAGGTTTCCCAGTTAGTGGCACTCGTTAATGATACCGTTCCTGTACTTCGGTAATCACCAGCAGTTTGACTGTTGGCTACAGTAGCAAACAAGGAAATAAGCAGGGTAAATAAAATTCTTTTCATAGCAAATGTTTTAAAGCAATCGTTTTATTATTATTGAGATGATGTCAGCCTGAGCCTGTCGAAGGCGAATTATTATTTCGTGTATCACACCCGCCTGAACGGACGGGCAGGCTTCAAGTGCCTCAGTGTGACAACGAATATTCCGTTTATTAAGCATTCGTTCTCCCAAACGTAACTGTCAGCCTGCATGGTCCCGAGTTATTGTGTAAGGCCTTCCAAGGTTCCGTTTAAACCTATAAGGTTTTTAAAACCTTATAGGTTTTGTCCTGCTAGTCAGGGGCTCCCACAATTAGTCTTTACGGGTTTCGCCACTTGTTTTTACCGGGAAGGAAGGAAGTTGGGAAGTGTGTATTTTCCGTCTTCCTTACTTCCCGGTAAACATTTTTTACTTCAATGGTTTAAACCTGTACGTATGCCCAGCTTCTGGCAACACGGAATTCTTGTTGCCATAGTTTGGTCCCTTCTTGTCATAATCCCCATTGCGGAACTGGTAAGGCTTGCTTGGCTCGTTCATCACCTCATCCCATTTCACAGTGGAGCCCTTTGCCACATTGATGGAGCTTTCTATATTGTTGCCCTTAATGCCAACAGCAGCCACACTCAATGTTCCCGCTATATCTGTAGGTGTCCATTCATCATATACAAACTCAATAATATTGCTGCCTTCGTACAATTTAATCTGGAAAGTAATAGCCGAATACTGTGAGGGATTAATCTTATCCAACAGGTTCTTGAACTGGATAGTGCAAACCCTTGAACCATCCTTTCCGGAAGTGGCCACTTTGTACTCCGTGTTCTTGTCGGCAATCATATTCCTGTTAAACGCATACAACAGGTTGCTGTCCTTTGCATTGATGGCAGAAGTGCCACCACCCACAGCCGTACTGTAATAGATACTTTTGGAAGAAGGTTCCACCGAACCCAACTTGATAAAGCCATTCGTGTTCAAAACAAACGTATTGAAGACCTGTCCATTGAACTTGAAATCAAACCCTATCTGCTGAACAGATGAATTGTCATCATCCGCATTCAGGGCAGCACCCGAAAAGTTGGTGGTAATAGGCACAGCCTTCTTGCCCACATCCTTATAGCTGCCAGTAAGGCTTTCCGTATTCTTGGCGTCGTAGTTCCATTGTGCAGAAGCTGAAAGGGCTGCTGCGATTGCGATGGCGGTAAAAATATTTTTCTTCATTGTATGTTTTATTTTTAATTTATCTATGTTGATGCTCCACTTTAAATGGCTCAATGTGGCAACGGAACTTTCGTTTACTTATCCTGTTTAAACCTATAAGGTTTTTAAAACCTTATAGGTTTGTGCTGTCAGCCTGCCGTCCCGGATTATTCGTGGAAGGCGCTCGAAGACAGCTTCCTAGTACGTTCTTTAATAACCAAAATTCTGCGGCAGCAATACCAGCCCCACCGTATTGATTTCACTGATCGGAATAGGGAACAGCAAGTTGTGTGCATCTATCTGTACCACTGGCGAAGAAGCATTCAGTTTGATGGCATACTTCGTAAAATGGTTGTTCATCACTTCAATGGCACGGCCCGTCCTTACCAAATCAAACCAGCGGTGGCCTTCCATATTCAGCTCTATCCTCCGCTCCTTTTCAATCGCCAAACGCAAGCTTCCCTGTGTTTGCGTAGCAGCTACCAAGGCAGTCAATCCAGCCCTTACCCTTACCCTGTTCAAGTAAGTAATAGCAGTGGCCACATTGGTGGAACTTTGTTCATTCAATACTTCTGCATACATCAACAGCACATCTGCATAGCGTAGCACAATCCAGTCGCAGTCCGAATCCAAATCAGCAGCAGGCACATCCGCATATTTCTTTGTGCCATAGGTAGTGCCACTCGTAGTGTAAGAAGCAGCCGTGCGTTTATCAGCAGCACCATTGGCAGCCATCGTATCTATCAAATCCTTCCTTAATGTACAGTATTGGTAACCCGTACCCACACCACCCGCATTGGAAGTGCTGTAGGCAAAATAGTTGGTGAAAGGGCTGCCCGTACCCGGCACATTCCCCTTGGTGTACCTCACTGCCAAAACAATCTCCGCATTCAGTTCATTGCTGGTCAGGTAGATATCGCTGTAATTGGCCAACAAGGAATGCGTGGTGCCATCATAAGCAGTAATAAACTCATTCAACTTATTGCCAGCTTCCGTATATTTTTTTTCTGTCAAGTACACCTTGGACAACAAACCCTTTACTGCTGCCTTGGTTATCCTGCCCAAGTCCACATTGGCAGTGTACTTCGCAGGCAGGTTCACATCGGCATCTGCCTCTGTCAAATCCTTTTCTATTTGTGCATACACATCTGCAACAGGTGTCCTTCCATATTGGTAAGCTTCGGCCACTGTTTGAATCTCCTTTGTAACCAAGGGCACATCGCCCCAAATCCTTACCAGGTTAAAGTAGGCCAAAGCCCTGATTGCCTTTACCTCGGACTGGAACCTGCTCTTCACGCCTGCATTCATCGTAACAGGGTCAATACGTGCCAGCACCACATTGCAACGGGCAATGCACCTGTACATATAGGTCCAAGAAGATTGCAGCACAGGGTTGGCAGAAGTGAAACTGAAATATTCAAATTCACCAATACCTGTTCCTTCCACTACTGCAGTGGCATTGTCGGATGCGACTTCCCCATAGGGGAAAACGCCCCTGCTTGCACTGCTCTTGCCATACATCTCCTGCAGGCTGGCATAGCAGGCAGTAACCGCAGTGGCAATGCTGGCCGAATCCTTGTAATACTCACTTGTAATAATCCTTGTTGGGTCCGTTAAATCAATGAAACTTTTTTTGCAGGACACTGCTGCAAGCAATGCAGCGGCCCCTAAAACGGCGAGACTATATCTATTGATAATTTTTTTCATAATGACAATTTTTAAAGCTTAGAAACTGATGTTTGTGCCAAAAGTGATGGTACGGTTCAAAGGATAGGTTCCTTGGTCCACACCATAAGTCGGGTTCACTGAATTGCCGTACAGGTTGGCCTCAGGGTTATAACCATAGTACTTCTGGAAAGTATAGAGGTTCTGCCCCATCACATACAAACTGGCTGATTGTATCTTCAACTTCTTGATGATACTGTTCGGTAAATTGTACCTCAACTGCACGTTCCTGATACGTAAATAAGAAGCATCAAACAATTCATAGGTAGAGAAAGAAGTCAGTGATGACGGTGCATTCACCACCACCCTTGGTGTCCAGCCATCCCCTTGGTCCGTTTCGGACTTCCAGCGGTTCAGGGCGTTTTCACGGGCGTTCACCTTGCCATAGAAATTATATACATAACGGTCAACACCATTGATAATCTTTCCGCCAAAAATGCCCTGCAGGGAAATGCTCAAAGACCATTTCTTATAAGTGAAACTGTTTTGCATGCCATAGGAAAAATTGGGATAGGGATTGCCCAATAATTGGATGTCGTTTGCATCAATGATACCATCGGGCTTGCCCAACGGACCACTTACATCCTCATACTTAATATCACCCGGTTTGGAACCACCGGAACTCCACACGGCACTGCTGGCAACATCTGCCGCATCCCTGTACACACCAATTTGCTTGTAGCCAAAGAAGCTGCCCATGGGTAAACCCGGCACCACGCGGATGGCCGAAGTGTAACCAAATACTGGGTCAAACAGGATCTGGTCGCTGGCACTGGCCAACGCTATCACCTTGTTCTTGCTCCAGAATATATTCGCCGTCGTTGTCCACTTGAAATCCCTGCCATTGAAATTGGTGGTCTGCAACTGCACATCCAAACCGTCATTCCTCACTTCACCCACATTATTCAATACACGGGTAGCAAAACCTACCAAGGAAGGGACGTTCCTGTTCAATAAAAGGTCAGTCGTTGTACGCCTGTAAGCCTCCACTGTCAGGTAAACCCTGTTCTTGAAAAGACCCAGTTCCACCGCCACATCCAGTTGCTTGTTGGTTTCCCAGCCAAGGTCCTTAATGGCAACAGAGTTGGGCGAGAAACCATAGGTCCTCGTTCCGCCACCGGCACCAAATACATAGTTGGCTGCCTGCTCATAGCTCTGCCAGTTATAGTCACCAATATTGTTATTGCCCGTTACACCGTAGCTGGCCCTCAACTTCAACTCACTGATGGTACGTGAATACTTCTTCATGAACCTCTCGTCGGCAACCCTCCATGCAGCAGATACTGATGGGAAAGTGGCATACCGGTTATCCGAGCCAAAACGGGAGGAGCCATCAGAACGCACAGCAGCAGATAAAATGTATTTTGATTTGTAGCTGTAGTTAACACGGCCAAAAGTGGACACCAATGCACTGGCACTGTAGCCAGCCGTTCCAAAAATGGTTCCCGCACCTGTTACAAACTGCACGGCATTGCTGGTATAGGAGGATGCCTGTCCGCTAGCCGTTCCACTTTCACTGGTATTCTTCTGTGCACCATACCCTACCAATAAGTCAAACTTGTGCCCACCCTTTATCGTCTTGGTATAGTTCAACGTGTTTTCCCAAACCCAGTTATAGGAATTGCTGTTTTGTTGCTGTGCATTGATACCAGCCAAAGTAGGTGTGCTCAAATTCGCATTGGGGGCACTGCCATTGGCCAAAGTAGCCGGTATATAATAGTTGCGGCGGTTGAAGATGGCTTCACCACCCAATGTTGTTTTGAAGTTCAGGTTCTTGATGATTTCATACTCCAGGTAACCAATCATTAAGCCCTTGAAAGAATTGGCCTTGTCCTTGTACAAATCCAACGTGGCAACAGGGCTGTACAATCCACCAATGGCAATCGCATTGCTGAACGTATTCACCAATTGGCCATAATCACCATTGGGTTTATATACTGGGATAATTGGAGGAAGCAACAAAGCATCCGTTACAACGGCACCCAAATTGGCCTGTCCACCATTGGTGATGGAAGCACTATTGAAACTGCCACCAATCGGTTTGGTCTGCGTGGTGCTGAAATTGGGGGCAAGCGTCATGCCCAGTTTCAAACGCTTGGAAAGCTTGGCATCATAATTTGCCCGCAGCATGTAGCGTTCAAAAGAAGTTCCGGGGATAACACCTGTTTGCGTAAAGTAACTTCCGGTGATATAGAACTTGGAATTTTCCGAACCACCAGAAGCAGCTATCTGGTAATTGTCCTGCTTGCCTGTTTGGAAAATTTCATCCTGCCAATTGGTATTGCCATATTGGGTAGGGTCGCTCAATGTGGCAGGAAAAGCCTGACCAGCATTGGCATAAGCCTCCTTGGTATATTCCAGGTACTGCTCGGCATTCAACAATTTTATCTTCTTGGTCACATTCGCAATGCCATGGTACACATTGGCAGAAAACTTGGTCTTGCCATTGGCTCCCCGCTTGGTAGTCACCAAAATAACACCGTTACCCCCACGGCTGCCATAAATGGCGGCAGCAGCGGCATCCTTCAATACCTGGATGGACTGTATATCGGCTGGGGCAATATTGTAGAAATTGTCGGAATTGTTCAATGGGTAACCATCCACCACAAATAAGGGGTTGTTGCCTGCACCAATGGAACCCAGTCCCCTGATGCGGATATAGGGGTTCTGGCCCGGTTCGCCTGTAGGGGTAGCAATATTGGCACCTGCCACCATGCCCACCATCGCTTCTGCTGGGGATGCCACGGGCATGTCCTCAATCTGCTTGGCGGTAATGGACACCACGGAATTGGAAGCCTGCCGCTTGGTCGTGCTGCCATAAGCTATCACCACCACATCATCCAGGTCGGAACTTTGGGGCTTCAAATTGATGTTTACGCCACCCGTTGGCCTGCTGGTAAATTTCATTTCCACCGTTTCAAAACTTACCGCGGTAAACACCAGGGAAAAATTGTTGCCATTCTTCACCTTAATGGTAAAGGAACCATCCGCCTTGGTGGCCACGGAATTCTGCGTGCCCTTTTCAGTAACGCTCACCCCTTCCATGGGAGCCTGCTTGTCGTCTTTTACTGAACCCTTAATGTCGGTGGTGGTTTGTGCATACAGGCCTGCATGCAATAAAACGGAGAGTAGCACACTACAGAGGAATCGTAGTTTTCTTTTCATAAAGCAATCGTTTTTTAAAAGGAGCTTTTAAAATGTCCCCAGCCATTCGGGCAAGATTGAATAAAGCATTGGGGATTCGTTACAACAAAAATGACCGTTTATTCCTTGCCCATGGGGGGAATATTGAAAATGAATGGGTGGAATTTTATAAATTATCACCTGAAAATCATGTTTTTAGGCATAAAAACGGAAAAACCTACCCTACCGTTTAGGATTTTGGGACTGGGGTGTTTTACAACTGAGTGACTATTTGGATGGGTGTTACCTTGCCCTTGGTTCGTGTCCCACGAATGAACACAGCCTTCGTTCGTGTCCCACGAACAACCCACTACTTGATAGGTTACCACTAAGACACTAAGTTGAATGAGGCTCCGCCACATCGGTTTAACCGGGAACTTGCCTACCGGCAGGCAGGGTAAGGAAGAAGGCAAGCATGCACTCCGCCTTGGTTCGTGTCCCACGAACATTCCACCATTTGATGGTTGCCACAAAGTCACAAAGGCACTAAGAGGAATGAGGCTCCGCCGCATTGGTTTAACCGGGAAGTAAGGAAGAAGGTAAGCCTGCACTCTCCTTTCCCGTCTTACTTACTTCCCGGCCATCTAAAAAGAAAGCGAAGCTTTCAACCTTTGTGTCTTAGTGCCTTGGTGGCAAAAAAATCATTTGCCTGCAAATGGTCCCATCACCTATAAGGCGTACTTCCTTTCCCGTCTTACTTACTTCCCGGTCATCTAAAAAGAAAGCGAAGCTTTCCCCTTTGTGTCTTAGTGTCTTTGTGGTAAAAAAATCATTTGCCTGCAAATGGTCCCATCACCTATAAGACGTACTTCCTTTCCCGTCTTACTTACTTCCCGGTCATCTAAAAAGAAAGCGAAGCTTTCCCCTTTGTGTCTTAGTGCCTTTGTGGTAAAAAAATCATTTGCCTGCAAATGGTCCCATCACCTATAAAACGTACTTCCTTTCCCGTCTTACTTACTTCCCGGTTAACTGTAAAACAAAAGCGAAGCTTTCAACCTTTGTGTCTTAGTGCCTTGGTGGCAAAAAATCATTTGCCTGCAAATCGGCATTTAATCTTCCCAGTTATAAAAAAAAGGGGTGGCCAGCCCCTTCTTTTCCTCCATTGTTTTTACAGTGCCACACTACCCGCATACACACTGTTACTGAAACCCTTGCCATCCACTGCTTCAAAAGCCAAGTAGGCATGTACCGTGTTGCCTGCAAACTGGCTGCAGTCAAGCGAGGCACCCGCATCCGCCCTTTGCCGGCCACCCACATTGTACACTGTTTGCCCCAAGGCTGGGCAGTACACCACCAACAAGCCGGCATCTGCTGCATTCGCCCTGCCCTGTCCGCTATTGTCCGTCCAACTGAACTGCACATCCGTACCGCTCTTCACGGCTGTAATGCCTTGGGCATTGGGCAGGTCGCCACGGCTGACCAAGGCTATGGTGTAGTCAATGGTAAAATTGTTGACCGTGCCCGTTACCGCATTACGCAAGGTGTAGCTGAGGGCATTGTTCTGTCCTGTCATGCGGTTGGCACCTACGGCAAAAGTGCTGGCCAACAGTGCCGACATACTGTTGTTGAACTTGGAAGCTGCCCTGAACTTCTGCTGCTGTTCCAGTTGCAAGGGGCTACTGGTGCCCTTTTTCTTGGTGCTCCTGCTACGCATGTAGTCGATGCCCTTCCAGGTACTGCCTACTACCGTACCCACTTTTCCTGAGAACCCGCCGAGGATTCCTTTTGTTATCCGTCCCATATTGTTTTGTTTTAATTGGTGCACCTTATGGGGTACACCGTTGTTATTAATGAAATACCTGCCATGCCCGGGTTCCTTCCCTGCATGGCGTTTAAAAGAGGGGCAACCTTAGAAGCCGCCTACAATGATTCACTGATTTTGTATGATGCCTTTGGCATTTGCTTTTGCCACTAATACACGAATGGCTGCACGAATAAGCAGCGGTTATGCATGCCAGTAGGCAAGGTGGGTGGCAACAAGAAGCAATTATATTAATGGTGATTCATGATCATTTGCAGGCAGCTTCTTGAACCAAGTTGCCCCATAGATGCCTATTGAAAAAACAGCAGCCTACTGTTTCGTCCGGTCATCCGTAACCGTTTGGCTGATGGCACTGGCTATGCCACCTGCCACGGCCAGGTAACCAGCCAGTTTTACCAGCGCCGCTGGCAAGGCCACTGGTGCGGTAAGCACAACACCGCTTGCGGCTGCCACTGCAATGCCCATGTTCCTGAGCTTCCTGAAGAAATTAGGCGTAGGTGCCTTCACCCTATTGATGATACCCATTGTTCACGGTTTTAATGGTGATGAATGTGGAACTGTGGCATGCGGCAACGGCACTGCGTTTAATGCAGTCCATTGGTCTTGTCCACCGTTTGTTGTCACCATATCCCTAGTTGGGGACTCCATTGTATTATGGGTAAGGAGGCATACGGATTATTGCACAGCCCGTACTTCCTCCTAAAAGCCTGTTTGCATTGGGCTCACTTTTTTTGCAGGATGGCTTTGGCACCTGTTTTTAGCTACAGCTTGTCCCGATTTTTTCTATCGTGTGAAAACATCTTTGATAAAAAGCATTACGATTTTAATGGGTATGTTCTTTTTTTTCTTGATAAAAAAAGGAACCAAAAAAATCAAGGACAACCCGAATGGCTCCGCCCGTTTGTCCGGCCAACGCCACCATAGGTGTAACGGGTTGAGTTTGATTGCTGGCTGGCTGTGTTTTGTTTGACTGCATGGTCACCTGAAACTTTCGTCAAGCACTGCATCTGTTGCTTTGAATCCCGATTCGCTTCGCATCGGGATCAATCCCGACTTCGTCGTGACCGTAACATATGAGGTGCCTATTAGCATCCTGCACGGGATTGGCGAAGGGCTGGCTGTTCGATTGATCGCTAATGGCTAGTTTCTTCTCCCACGAACCTTACCTATCGGCAAGGCACACTAATTAGCACGAATGGTTGCACGAATACACAGCGATTTGGTTCCCATTGCCGCCAGCGGCAACCATTAGTGAAAAAGATTCGTGCTGATTAGTGCTCTTCGTGGCAGAAAAAGGCAATTGAAGTTGCGTAGCAATTCCCGAATTATTTCTAAGCAGTCTCCTCGGGTTCACGGTGGGCAGCCAATCCCTGCCAGGCCAAACAGCCCAAGAAAAGGTTCAGTGCCTTATGCTGTTCCCGTTGGGCAAACCAGCTACGCCAGTAATGGAAGTTGAGTGGCGTGGGTAGCTCCTGCATGGCCAGCATGGCTTCAGCAAATGACCGGGCAGATGCCCCGTACAAGGGCTGCTGCAACCTCTTCCGCTGCAGCCGCTGGTAGTTTTTGGCGGAAGCCGCAAAGCCAAAGTGGTGTTCTGCTACCAACCATTCCGCTGGCGAGGCCCATTGTATTCGGATGGCCTGCTGCTTGCTGCGGCAAAGCAGGGTACGCTGCACCAGTTCACTGTAGGCGGTGGCCGCATCGGGCTGCTGCAACAGCCATTGCAGTAAAGCCTTCTGGCCTGTTGCCGTATCGGGTGGGGAGAAAAAACTGCATTGGTACAGTGCGGTGCAGATGACTACCCATGCAGCCTGCACGTAATGCTGTAATTGTTGCTCCTGTCCCTGGTAGCCCTTGATGGGATAAAGACCCTCTGCTGTTTGGTATGATTTGGCCGTTTCCATTTGCTGAATTTTTTATGTTGAATAATGTTTGTTTGATTACAACACAAATATGCAGGTGGGTGAAAAGGGCATTTTTCCGATATTGTTCGATTGTGCCCGATTATGCTCGATTTTTTCCGATTTTGTTCGATATTTTCCGATTGTGTTCAATTCTTTCAAGCAATCCACTGTACCCTAAACCTTAAACCCTAAACCTCACACCTCCTCTTCCACACCCGGCAGTCCCAGCTTCTCAAAAATGGTGGCTACTTGTATCACCGTAAAAAAATGGCCCTGCCGATCCCCAATTGCCTTTTTGAAAGGCTCCAGCCATTTCCGGAAAGTGGGCTTGCTAACGCCGTAAAGAAGGGAAAGCTCCTTACAGGTATAGGGCTTTAATGCCATGCTGAGTGCGGTTTTCATGATGTTCGTTTTTATCTTTTAGTACTGTTGCATAAAGGAACAAATGGGATAGGTGTTTCCAGTGGTCCATTGTTCAGTTGGTAGGTCTCATTGTTCAGTTGGTAGGTTTCATTGTTTAGTCGGTAATTTCACTGTTTGAACATCGGTTGTTTTTCTCTTTAAAACCATCTCTAAAACTGCCACACAGGACGTTCAAAAAGCTTGTTTATGAAATTTGGAATGGCAGGACAAAGCTGCCGTAACAGAGCGGGAAAAACCAGGGCGAATGTTTGAAGCAAGCGGTGGCTCTTTGTGAAATGCAGGTTTGGGTTTGTGAAGCAGGGGTTTAGCTTAGGCTTAGGGAGATCACGGGTAGTGACCCATTTTGAAATCGTGTTGTTAACTTGTACCGATAGTCCTATCGTTTGGACGCTTCTTTGATGAAAAACATTACCATTTTAATGGGCATGTTCTTTTTTTTCTTGATAAAAAAAGGAACCAAAAAAAATCAAGGACAACCCGATAGCTCCGCCGTTTGTCCGGCCCACGCCACCCTCTGTGTAGCAGGTTGTGTTTGGTTGCTGGAGGGCTGTGTTTTGTTTGACTGCCGTTCACCTGGAAATTGCGTTCAGCACTGCATCCGTTCCTTTAGAAAAATCTCCTGCGGATTTTTCTAATCCCGCCAAGGGCGGAACCGAAACGGATGAGGTGCTTATAGGCATCCTGCTCAAGATGGGCGAAGGGCTGGCTGTTTGATTGATGGCTAATGGCTGATGCTTGATTTTTATTTTTACCTAGACAGGGTATGGATGCCAAGCTATGCTTTGCAAGGATGTGGTCACACGAGAGCATCGTTCGGGAACCTGACAATCCCGAAGGCGATTGATACGTAATCCTCATTCGGTTTCGGGTGCCTCAATCCTGAAGTGTCGGGCGGCCCTGGCAATAATTCAAACTAAGTCACTACCTATGTAGGTTTAATAAGCTTTATATACGATATTGCACACGGGTTTTGCCCATACAGTAACAGGTGAACATAACAATCCTAATAACCGTTATAAAAATTCCCCAGATGAAGAAGCCAATACTATTCCTCGCTTTTGCGTTGCTGGTCCTGACAATTGATGCCCAACAAAAATTCATGCTGGGCGTATTGGACCCACCGAAATTGACCTTTACCTCACCGTGGACATTTGACCCTGCCAATAAAACCAGCAATGATACAGCCAATATCAATGCCTTGAAACAAGTGTCCGATGCCTATTTCAATTTGATACTGAACGGCATGCTCTCCACGCCAAGCAATAGCTGGTCAGGGCTTCCGCAGGACATGAACGATGCCAAGCAGCAGCGGAATTACTATCTCGGCATCGTTAACGAATGCCAACTTCCCAATGGGGAGCACCTGAAAACAATGGTGACGGATGGCATGATTTGGCAGGACCGCTATTACACCTGGCTGGGATGGACACCCGACCAAATGTTTCCCAATGCATTGCTGAGCGATCCAAATATTTATGGTGTGTACGTTTTTGACGAACCCCATTTTTATGATGCGAATAACCGTTTCGATTTGCCTTCAAAGGGCACATGGAATACGTTCTTTTCCAGTGCTGCCGCCCCGTTCAACAAGTGTTTTGTAAACCTATTGCCTTGGTACAGGGGTGTTCAGCCCATGAACGATTACCTGCAATACCTGCAGGATTATAAAACCTATTTCTCCACTTCGCCATTTTTAAGCTTTGACCTGTACCCGTTCCTGAAAAACAATATATTCGACAAAACCTATTTCTGGCACCTCTCCACCTTAAAAGCCAAGGCATTGCAATCACCCGTACAGGAATTATGGGCAACCGTGCACACCATGGACAATGATGGCAACAGGGAGAACGAAAATGAGCAACAGTTGCGTTTCATGACTTTTTGCCCCATCGCTTACGGAGCCAAGGGTTTGCAATACTGGTCATTTGACAATTCAGCCACACCACCCTATCAGGGATTGCTGCAAACACCCACCAAATACTTCCAAGTAAGGAAAATCAACAAGTATATATCCAATGTTATTGGGGACATTGTGGTGAACAATAAAAACATCGCAACGCTCCATAAAAACGCCATACCCAGCCCGCTTCCAGACTCTTCAAATATCCCCGATGTTGGCATAACGGACTTTCCATTCAACGAGAAGCTGGAGAACTACCAAGGCATTATCAAGGATGTGTCGGCAGACGATATCCTTGTTGGCGTATTTGCCAACCAAACCACCCCCTGCCCCGACCTTCCAAGCCCAGTGTCGGACACCTACCTTTTTATCATCAACAAACAGACCTACAGCCCAAGCGATTTGCAAAATGTTACCGTAACATTAAGGGGCAACCATAGCAACCAGGTCTATCTGTATAGGGGTGTTGACGATTGCCAAAGGACATTACCCCCATTGGACCCATCAAACCCACCGCCGATTATCGACTGTACCCTGCCCAATGCTGTTGCTACCAGTTACAATGCCGTTAGCGATGAAACCACCTTCATCATCCCCACCCTGAAACCCGGGGAGGGCAGGATGGTCCGCGTAAATGCGGCAGCCCCCAAGCTTACCATTGCATCAACACAAATAGGTTCATCCAACCAATACAGCATCTATCCCGTGCCTGCATTGCCTGCCGGAAACTATACCTATCACTGGTTTGTGAATGGCGTACAACAAACAACCAATACCAGTCCATTTACCTTTACCCAAGACCTTTGCAATTCGGCAGCCATTAACTTAACGGTCACCTATACTGATTGTTCCATTGATGGCCGGGTGGTTGAATCGGAATTAAGCAACACCATCCTATTCCTTCCATCCGCTCCCCCACATCATGGTGGGGAATTCCCCTTTCCTTGTGGTGATGAGTACCGTTACAATCAACATGGCGGCATGGTAAAAACAATGGGGAACAGTGAGGCACAAACAGGCCATATGGCCATTTACCCCAACCCAAGCAAGGGCAATTTTACTGTTAGCTTACCCAACAACAGTATTGGCATGAGTACAGTGCTTGTGTTGGACATGCAAGGCAGAACCATATTGCAGCACGCACAGGTAGCAGGAACAAAATTGATCCATATAAACCAAGCTCTGGCAAAAGGGGTTTATATGGTGCAGGTAACCAATATGGCAACAGGTAGCATGGAGAAACGGAAATTAATTGTTCAGTAGTGGTCGCTACTATTCAACTTGTAATTATAGGGATCTTTAGTTAATGGGTGTTTATGGGCATATAAGGCTAATTACCCATTACCGCCGCTGCAAGGTGTTTGGAACTTTTAATACATTGTTTAAAAGGCTTAGGTTTGGTTTGCATGGCAGAACAAAGGTTGTTACAACAAGATGAAGACAGGGCAATTGTTTGAAGCAGGTTGTAGGTCTTTTTTGAAATGTGGGTTTGAGTTTTTGAAGTAAAGAACCATTTTCAAGATGAAATTGTTTCTATCCAATTTTTTACTGTATGTCTATGCACTTTTAGTTTCCTTGCTATTTCAACCTGCTTTACCCCTAGTTTTATTTGCTGCTTAATAAAGTCATTATGTATAGCCAAAATGGGATTTTTCTTTTTGCTTCCCAATGGCCTACCAAGTTTTATACCTTCCGATTTTTTTCTTGCAAGGGCTTCCTTTATTCGTTGAGATATAAGTGTACGTTCTATTTCTGCTGATAAGCCAAAAGCAAATGCAAGGACTTTTGAATTAATGTTATCGCCTAATTCGTAACCCTCTTTTATTGCATAAACTTTTACCTGCTTTTCCATGCATTGATTTAATATGCTCATAATTTGCATGAGGTTCCTTCCCATCCTCGATATCTCGGAAACGATAAGAATATCATCAGAACTTAACTTGTTTAATAACGAACCGAAAGACCTTTCTTTTAAATCCTTCCTTGAACTGATTGTTTCTTCAACCCATTTGCAAACTATCAAATCTCTCTGCTTAGCAAATTTTGCAATTTCGAATCGTTGATTTTCTGTCGTCTGTTTGTCTGTACTCACCCTAATGTATGCGTAAACCATTTTTGGCTTAATGTAGGAATATAACACCAGTTTTTTACCAACTAAATGTATAGGACAATCACCAGTTTTTTACCAACCAAAAATGTTTTATAATTACAGGACAACATTTAAGCTATTTAACAGCCATTTTAAATTCAAGAATCTTTCGTTTTGCCTTTAAAGAATACTTTCCTGAATTGTTAGGTGAAACAAGGGAACTTAGCAAAGTGTTTTTTGAAACAGTGACCATACAACCTGTAGATGACACAACAAATTCGATGTTTGATTTTTGGATAGACGAATTAGTTGAATTGAAAAAGCAAGGAGCAAATATTTTACATATAGAACGAGAAATTGAGCTTAAGCTTTTTGAAATCTATAAATTTTCAGAAACAGAAATTCAACTAATTCAAGCCTATCAATTATCTTGGAGTGAATTTTTATGACAGATTTTTCACTTGCAGAGGAATACCTATTAAACCGTTCTGTCTGACTCGCCTTTCCGGGATTAAAAAAGAATGGTGTAATTTCTTTTTCAATAATAACTGCTGTAAATACTTCGTGTATTTCTTTTGTTATTCTATAAGGTTGAAAACGTTTATATTTATTAAGAGGAAATCTTTTTAAAAGCATTGGCTTCCCCAATAAAGTTGCATTCGCTGTTTTAAAACGGACTACTGGAATAAAGCCATCTTTTGATAGTCCTGTTTTATCGCCTTTTGATTTTTTCACCTCACTTTTTACGGCTTCAGCATACTCTTTGTAAATTTTTGAAACTTTTGGAAATTTTATTTCCCAGTCTTCATCTAAAAGTTGCACATCGTTAATAAAGCCCAAATAATAAACCAATCTTACAGAACCCTCCCTTTTTACTGTATATAAATGAACACGCTCAGCAATATTGTTCTCATTATGAAATTTCTTTAATCCCCTAATATACCCATACTGATAACCCTCAACTCTATAACGGGCATTGAATAGCCATTCTTCATGTCCGAAGCCATATTGGTTCTCATAAGGAATATTCTTTTTCCCTTGATTTTCCTTTTTCCAAGAATGACCTGACGGAACAATCCAATCATTTTCGTTATGAGTAAGCCTTGTAAACAATTCTGTCATTGTAACATTATTTCGAAATTTAACTGTCTCTCATGACATACTTATATCAAGAAAAGTCTTTAGAAAGCTAGATGTTGTCTGGTAATATTTTACTCTGTAATAGAAATCAATTTCAAAAAATTTTGCTTAAGAATTTTAGGCTGCTTTCGACTACTTACAACATTACAAAAGTTAAAAAATATCCTATCGCTTATTAACTCAAAAAAAAAAGCTGTTACAGGAATTGGGTATTCTTGACTAACAAAAGTAAACTTGCTAGTTTTTCCAAACTTTCGAATTAAATAAAGAAAAGCTTCTACCTCTCCATTTTGTGCCAATTCAAAATTGTTTTTATCTTCAATGACGTTTAAAGGAATATTATTGATTCTCTCTTCAAGTTGTTGAATATTTACCTGAATATCTTTGAAAGAAGTCCTGTTCTCCACAAATAAAATCTCGTTACCGTTTGTCAAAACTCCATATTGACATTTAAATCTTCTCATATAATTTTCCAATTGATCACTACAATCTGACAAGTAAGTAAATGCTCTTTTCACTTCGAAAATTATATGAGGGCATTGAGATGGAGAAAAACTCAATTGTGAATAGTTTAAATAAAAAGCAATATCTAGACTATTGTGCTCAACCTTGATAAGGAATTTCTCTATGTCAATTTTGGAGTAACGATAAATATACGTTAACACTAATTGACGTATTTCTTCTTCAGGCAAGAGCATAATACATCTTTCCCTTACCAAACAGTCAATGTAATTTGAGCCATTTGATTCCCAAACGTTTAGCGTAATTTTTTTTCCAAAGCAGATTCGTTCTATCATTTTAATTTACTTGGAAAAAATTCAATATTTTATCTATAAAAGCACCCCACTTTTTTTCTGTGATTTCTTGCAGAACTCTATTTGCAGAGACGCCATGATTAAAATATTCCAATTTTCGACGCAGCATTGTTGCCACTTCAATATTATATCCAGTACCTTTTCCTCGTCTATTAATTAGTTCATACCAAAAATCAACATTTTCATTTTCAGATTGCAGAACCTTTTCTATTTCGTCACCCACACCTTCAACAAATTCATCATAAAATAAATCAAGACTTTTAATTATTTCGGGAGTCAACGACTGCAAATCAGTATGAGTCTCACCAAGTTTTAGAATTAGTGATATTAAGTCTGTCCGAATGTTCCCTGTAAACTTCTTCAACATCTCTTCATCGTCTATTCCCTCTGCAATAACTTTCGCATCGAAGTAGGTACTAAAACTTCGTTCATAAAATGTACCCAGCCGTCTGTGTATGGCATCTTTCGTGTTCCAAGCAGGGTAACGTTCTGAATAATAACCTATATATTGATCAATAAACTCTTCATAAACAAACGAAGGGATTTTATTTCTTAACTCCCTGAATGAGGCTATTTCATTAACAACTGAATTAATCTTTTGGATTTCGCTGTCCGGTAGGCTATTTCCTTTAGCAATCCTTTCAACACTTTCTTCTATATTCTTGATTTCATCTATGAGTATTTTCTTCCTGTGTTCAATAACCATTCTAATATCATCAATAACATTATCCTTGACCGCCTGAATATCATCCAATGAAAAATCTTTATCTCTGCGGCCTTTGGAGTCATAGAATTGAAGTGCATCATAAAAATGAATATTCCCAGAAAGGAATTTTATATTTTGGTTATTAAATACATTTTCTATCACTGTCTTTCGTGTTTGCACACCGCTTTCCCAAGTACCATCACTATCATTCTCCTTTTCAGCTTCTCCTTTATGAGGCAAAACTAGCGTAACAAATTTTTGCTCGTAATTTTTTGACCTTTGCGATAAAGAGAACTTCATTAATTCTCTGATATTCGTTTCAGGAGCGTCGTTAAAACCAGTAGTGAATAAACAAATATTCTCTTCCGCTTCTATATAGTTTTGAAGATCAGGTCTAATTGCTATTTCATCGATGCCTTTAGTATCAACAATTGAGTTAAAGTAACCTAGTTTAGATCCCGTTAAAATTTTATCACTTACAAATAAGAAAATCTTTTTGGGGATTGAAAAAGTCGCTTCTTCCCCTTTATTTACTCTTTCGAAATTCTGCTTAAGCCAAAGGGCTTCGTTAACATCAGTTGGGCAATTAAGAATGGACTCGTCTTTAGTGAATTTTCTACTATCTAAATCAGCATTCTTCAATGCTAAAATTTTAAAATCCTCTAAGGACATTTTTTTTGAGTATTCTCTAGCGACGTCTACATTTTTATCATTAACTTTCTGATTCTTCTTTAAATCTGTAATTGTTCTTATTGCCCTTTCCAATTCAACAGACAAAATATCACCTTCAACGATTTCGTCTTCACCATAAAAAGCCTTACAAAATTCTTCTATTAATTTATAAAGTTCCTCTTTAGAATAAGGTTCTATTTGTATGTAAGTGTTAGCACTGGCCTTTGTAATCACTTCACTAATAGTTGTTCTTCCTGACCCTGTTGACAATAATGGCTCTACTGTTTTAACCTGCTTTTTTATCTTATTTATTTCAATTTCTCTTTCAAACTCTCCAATCAAATTAAATAAATGACAAATAGCAGTAGTTTTTCCTATGCCAATAGTTCCTATAAAAACAATATTATACTTTTCAATCTTTAAAATATCTCTTGTTTTTAAAAGACGCTGCTTTTTCGATTCTAAAGATTTTTTTCTTAGGTGCTCATATATATTCATTGAGTTACTTGGAACCTTATTGATTTCGTAATCAATTTGGTCAAGTAGCTTTTCGATGGTTTCTTCCATACTTATACATTTAAGTTTTATTTTTGCAAAGCGTCAAGTTTTGGTTCATCAATCATAGCCCTAACAGCGACCCAAGATTTGAGTTTTGTAATATGAGCAACATCCCCACCTACCCCCCTCAGCCAACGATTAATTTAGATGAATGATAACCATTCAATCTATTCCTCCAGATAATAGAGTATTCATATGTAACGAATTACTTAATTCCGTTACCACATGAAACGGACTATACATCGCCTAGTTTTGCTTTCTCCAATCCTAATGATTCCAAATCTAGTTCTACTCATGGTTAATAATTGTGAAGACGGCTTTTCCTAAATCCCATAATATATCGATTCCATAAATAAATACTGAGGTTAGCATTATATCAACACAAATACTACAATGCTTGATATTAGTATTTAAGAGCACGCTTTTATCCAACATGAGCACAATAAAAGATATAGCAATCAATATTACTTGTTCCTTAAGCGATATTTTTAGCTCCCTATACGTTGCAGAAAAATCCACTTGAGTTTTAGTTTTTATTTCATTGAGCTTAGTCATTAAAATTGTGCACGTAGCAATATTTATTGCTAGTAGGTTTATTAAAATAGATACAATATTATTTTTCAGGAATGGGCCTATAAAATCACTGTTCAGCCATTTTGCCATAGGTTTATAGCAATAGCAGAAATCAAAAAAAATGATATACTTTTTATTCTTTCCAATTTATGTCAATGCATTTTTTAAAATATCCTTTAATCTATCAGCATTAACACCTTTTATGGCTATTTCATCTATAGATTCAGTCACTACCTGTTTATTCGTATGAATTTTCCTCCTTATGCCTTTAACCTTTATGGTAATCTCACCACCTCCGTCGGACGCATATTCAACTAATCCAGCTAGGTCATTATTCCCTGAATTCAAATTTTCTAAATTACTTTGTTGAGCGGCATTTAATTCAAGTTTTGTTTTATGACTATTGGTTTGCTTTTGTAAACTTTTTAAATCATCACTTAAATTTTTAGAAATATTAGCCATGTTTGGCTTAATAATATCAAATGCAATTTGTGTAATTCTATCCTCATACCTAGTAGTAAGATCCCAAAATTCTTGCTGTTCCGTAATTGGTTTTAAATAAAAAGACAATTGATATCTGTGTAGATACCTATTGAAATTTCTTTCAAGAATATTGGCAGCAATATCTGTATTATCAAATGCTTTGTAATTCATTTGTATAATTATTTCTTGTTTCGATGGCCTATTGTCTATTAAGATTAATACATTAGGGTATGAGACTACTGTTTCTTCTGAAAAGTCTTCCTTGTCAATATTAATATCTTTCTTGCTGGCAATTCTCAATAGAAAGTAGTTGGCTTCTACAGATAGTACTTTGTAAACATAATCAGCACTTCTGCCTTGCATCAATATTGATTTAGAATTTATGATATCCTTAAAAATTTTATTCTTTTTAGATATTAAATCCTCATACCCTTTTATACTATAATCATCTACTGTTGTTTGAATGGAATTGCTAGTTGGAACAATTTGATAACGATAATAATGAAAGGCAATATCCTTTCCTTTTTTTCCAGTTGCCATATATTGTTTTTTAGGGTTACAATTCGTTACGCCGCCAGCAGTTCGTTTAGTTTATTAATAATCTTATTCGTTCACTCGAAATTTGTTTTGGGTTCTAGTTCATGCATTTTCTTACGGCTGTTATGTAATTGTTCAAGCTGAAATCAGGGACAAGTTAGGTTTTTATTTGAACCGCCGATATGAGGTAATAAAGGCTGCATGCAATCAGATTTAGGTAAAGTGGGCAAATTATCTCGTAACTTTTATACAAACAACCGTAAAAACACCCTTTTTTCTTCTTTTCCTCCCCTATCCTCCTTCCCTCCTCCTTCGCCCCTTCTTCGCCCTTTGTTCGGGTTGGCTTCGGGTGCACCCGAAGGGGAAGCGAAGCAGGGGCGAACAAGACCCGAAGAAGAGCCGAAGGAATGGATGTTTTTGTGGCAAAGGAATTAGGGTTGCGGGATTTAATTCGCCTTCGAGTGCCTTAGGCTGACAGTAGGGTTAAATATAAAATCACATTCGATAAGTCTAACTGACAATAGCGATTACGATAGGGAAACCGCCTTCGACAGGCCTGTCTGCCGACAAAGGCAGGCTCAGGCTGACAGTGGAGTTAAATATAACATCGCCTTCGACAAGTTCAGGCTGATAGTAAGGTTAGAATATTGAAATCGATTTCGACAAGCCTGTCTGCCGACAAAGGCGGGCTCAGTCTGACAGTAGCGTTACGATAAGGAAACCGCCTTCGACAGGCAGGCTCCCGATACATCGGGACAAGTGACATTACACCCCTTGTTTGCAAAACAGATACGGTTACCTTTATCGCCCACTATTGCTATAATCTAACTACCCAATGCCGTTTAAACCGATTGTCCAGTTTGTTGTTGCCAGTTGGTTATTGCTGTGCTGTGCTGCCAATACACATGGGCAGGACATCCTTTTCAGGCACCTGACGGTGGAGAACGGGCTGTCGCAGAATGCGGTGATGGCGATTGCACAGGACAAGCGGGGCTTCCTTTGGCATGGCACCCGCTACGGGCTGAACAGGTACGATGGCACCAGTTTCAAGGTGTACAAGAACAATACGAACAATAAGCGGAGCATCTCCGACAATTTGATTAATGCCCTGCTGGTGGATGATGAGGGCATATTGTGGGTGGGCACGTCCAACGGGCTGAATAAGTACAATGCGGAGAAGGACGATTTTGAACGGATTGTGGCCAACCCGGCTGACAGGAACAGTTTGAACAATAATTCCATCAACTGCATTTATGAGGACAGCCGCAAGCGTATCTGGATTGGCACGAAGAGCGGGCTGAATTTGCTGATTGACAAGAAAAGCAACCGGTTCCAGTCCACTTTTGGCAGCCAGCAGGACCCGATTGGCAATTATATACGGATACTGTTTGAGGGCAGTGACGGCAGTTTGTGGATTGGCACGTCCACCGAACTGATACGGATGCAGACGGTGAACGGTGCCTATCGGTACCATAGTTTCCACCATGAGGCGGACAACCCTGCCAGTTTGAGTGCAGACTATATTACCTCACTGGTGGAGGACAGCCAGCATAATTTATGGGTGGGGACGCTGCGTGACGGGATAAACCGCTACAATCCATCCACCAACAGCTTTACCCGTTTCTACCACAGCAATGGCGGCAACTCCCCCATCATCAACAACAATATCAGGAAGATGCTGCTGGACAGGGCGGGGAAGATATGGATTGGCACGCAGGACGGGCTGAGCATATTTGACCCCGTGAAGGGACAGAGCATATCGTACCAGCATGACCCCGAAGTGGGCACCAGCCTGACGAATAATTCCATACACAGCATTTACCAGGATGTGCACGGCACCACCTGGATTGGCACCTACCATGGGGGCATCAATATGGCCTACCTGTACACCACGCCCTTTAAAGTGTACCAGAACAGGCGTTTGCCATCCAGCCTCAGCAGCAATGTCATCAGCTCCATTGTGGAGGACGACAACCATAATTTATGGATAGGCACCGAGGGCGGCGGCCTGAATTATTTTGACAGGGGCAGTGGCCGGTTCATGAGCTACCAGAACATCCCCAATGACAGCAGCAGCATCAGCAGCAACCTGATTAAAGTGGTGTACAAGGACAGGCAGGGCCATTTGTGGATTGGCACTTCCTATGGCGGCGGGCTGAATGTGTTTGACAGAAACACGAAACGCTTCCAGCATATTGCCGTTATCAAGAGCAGCAAAGAGACCATCAGTTTTGATGAAGTGGTTACCTTTCTGGAGGACAGCAGGGGCCGTTACTGGGTGGGCTCTGCCAGTGGATTAACGGTGGTGAACAGGCGGGGCGGCGGCTTTGAGGACCATACCTCGCTAACGCCGCTGGAGCAGCAGTTGCACAGCAAGAATATCCATGCCCTGTTTGAGGATTCGCATAAGGGGCTGTGGATTGGCACGGCTGCGGGCCTGCATTTGTTGCGGAACAATACGGACCAGGTGGTTACTTTTTTGAAGGACGAGGCGAACAGCAGCAGCCTGCAGTCGGACTATATCAACTGCATTACGGAGGACAGCAAGGGGCGTATCTGGATTGGCACCTACTATGGCGGCATCAGCCTGTATGATGCGGCCACCCAGCGTTTCACCACGTTTACGGATAAGGAGGGATTGCCCAATAACAATGTGCTGGGCATTTTGGAGGACGAGGCGGGCAACCTTTGGCTGAGTACGGACAATGGGCTGTCGAGGTTCAGCATGGCCGACAGGACTTTCAAGAATTATACAGTGAGTGACGGGCTGGCTGGCAACAAGTTCAATAACAATGCTTTTTTTAAGGACAGCCAGCAGGAACTGTTTTTTGGGGGCAATAATGGGCTCACGGCCTTTATGCCCCAACAGATAGAGACGAATAATTATATGGCCCCGCTGGTGTTTACCTCGCTGAAACTGTTTGGCAATGAAGTGGGCATTGACCAGGCCGACAAATTGCTGGCAAAGGATATTGATGCGACGAAGGAGATTGTGTTCAAGTATGACCAGAATATTTTCACCATTGATTTTGCCCTGCTGAACTATATCAAGCCAGAGAAGAACAAGTATGCCTACAAGCTGGAGGGGTTTGACAAGAACTGGAATTATGTGGGCACCCCTTCTGCCAGTTACAATAACCTGCCTGCAGGCAGCTATACCTTGCTGGTGAAGGCGGCCAATAATGATGGGGTGTGGACGAAGACACCCACCAGCATACGGATAAGGATATTGCCGCCACTGTGGAAGACCTGGTGGGCCTATTGCCTGTATGTGGTGGCGGTGGCTGCGATTGTTTTCTTCTTCCTGCGTTTCCTGTGGATGCGTGAACTGTTTAAGCGGGAACATGAATTGCAGCAGTTCAAATTGAATTTCTTCACGAATATTTCGCATGAAATCAGGACGCACCTGACGCTGATTTCGGGGCCCGTGGAGAAACTGCTGGCGGCTAATAAGGGGGAGGGTTTTGCGAAGAAGCAGTTGGAACATGTGAAGAGCAATGCGGACCGCCTGCTGAACCTGGTGAGCGAATTGATGGATTTCAGGAAGGCGGAAACGAATAACCTGCCACTCCATGTGACGCAGGGCAATATGGTGGCCTTCTTGGAGGAGATTTACAGTTCCTTCCACGAGATGGCCGTTGCAAGGCATATACAGACCTCGTTTGTACCGGACAGCAAACAGATTGACCTTTATTTTGACAAGCGGCAGATGGAGAAAGTGGTGTTCAACCTGCTAACGAATGCCTTCAAGTTCACGCCCGACGGTGGGCATATTTCCGTGGAAGTGCTGGACAGGAAGGCGGATGTGTGCATCAGGATCATGGATGACGGCAAGGGCATTGCACCCGAGAACCTGAAGCGGCTGTTTGCCAATTTCTTCCAGGTGAATGATGAGGAGGCGAACAATACGGGCTACGGCATTGGCCTGGCACTGTCCAAGAGCATTGTGGAACTGCACAGGGGCGAGTTGACGGTGGAGAGTGAACTGGCAAAGGGCAACGATAAGGGGCATACCACGTTTACCGTTACGCTATTGAAGGGCAAGGCCCATTTCAATGCGGAACAGTTGGAAGGGGAAGGCAGGGAAACGGCTTCCTTTGTGGAACATGCCACGGCGGTGATTGCGGAGGCTGCCGCCGTGGAGGAGGTGAACAGGAAGCCCGTTGTGCTGCTGGTGGAGGACAATGACGAGCTGCGGGCCTTTATCAATGAATCACTGAGCGGGCAGTACACGGTGATGGAAGCCATCAATGGGGCACTTGGTTTGGCCATGGCTTTGGAACAGTTGCCCGACCTGGTTATCAGCGACGTGATGATGCCCGAGATGGATGGGCTGGCAATGTCCAAACAGCTACGGACGGATGAACGCACGAACCATATACCCATTATTTTATTGACGGCAAAGGCATCGTCGGAGAACCAGTTGGAGGGGCTGGAGATAGGTGCGGAAGCCTATATTACCAAGCCTTTCAGCATTAAGCTGCTGGAACTGCATGCCCGCAATTTGATCGCTTCCAGGATGGCCATGCGGCAGAAGTTCAGCCGCCAGGTGATGCTGGAACCGAAGCATACCCCCATTAATACGGTGGAGGAGGATTTCCTGAATAAGGTGATGCTGCTGATAGACGAGCATATGGAGGACCCCGAGTTTGGTGTGGCCATGCTGTCCACCAAAGTGGCGATGAGCCAGCCCGTGCTGTACAAGAAGCTGAAGGCTTTGACGGATATGTCGGTAAACGATTTTATCAAGTCCATCCGGTTGAAGAAGGCTGCCCATTTGTTGAAGCAGCAGCAGTTAACGGTGTATGAGATAGCGTATGCGGTGGGGTACAGTGACCGGAAGTATTTCAGCCAGGAGTTCAAGAAGCAGTTCGGGAAGACGCCCACCGAGTACGCACAGGAGTAGGCTTCTATATTATTTTAGTGAACAGGATTGGAATGATACCTGCAATTAACTAGTAGTGGGTAGCATAGCCTTTGCCAAACAGGTAGCTATCGGTTGCTAGACTGTTGGAACCTTTGTAAACAAATGGTTTTTATTTGACCACAAAGACGCTAAGACGCAAAGGGAAAAGCTTCGCTTTTTAAACCCTGCTTACTGGCAGGTTGGTTAGTGACTTTGCGTCTTCGTGATTTGGCTGTACTGATGGGGCTTTTGCGGAGCAAAACATTGTTGAAACTATTTTTAAACAAATGTTTTTTTCTTACCACGAAGGCACAAAGGGCACTAAGAAAGCAAAGCTTTACATCTTTGTGACTTCGAGCTTTTGTGGTTTAATTTACTGATTAGTCTTTGCAAGCATATAATGGTATTCAGGTAATTTGCTGGATAATAAATTCCATTAAACAGCATGTATTTTATAACCCAACTCAATCTTATGTCACAGGGAGGACAACAGGAACAGTCAGGGGGCACATGGCCCATGGTAAAGTTTGCGTTCCAGCTAGTATGGGACGGGAAGGAAATGCTTTTTCAGGAGGTCTCTGGTCTCAATTCGGAAACGCAGGTAGTTGAGTACCGGGGCGGCAGTTCCGAAATACATTCAACGGTGAAGATGCCGGGAATACAAAAACTTGGCCATGTAACGCTTAAGAAAGGGCTGTTCAAGGGTGACCGTTCTTTATGGGAAAGTTTCAACCAGATTAAAATGAATACCGTCAAGCGGAGTATGGTGACGATTAACCTACTTGATGAAAGCAATGCGGTGGTAATGTCATGGAAGTTGATTAATGCATTCCCTACGAAGATTACGCTAGGCGATATGCCATCGGATACGGATGAGGTGGCGATTGAAATGATGGAGTTAGTGCATGAGGGGTTGGTTGGGGGTTGAGGGTTGGATTGGCGGATTAATGTATTGATATTGGTGGATTGGGTTTATAAGTATATAAGGTTTATGAGGTATAGATGAAGAAGTATATAGGTTTATAAGGTATATAGGGTTTATAGGGTAAAAGATGGGTAGTGACTCATTTTGAAATTTCCTGTTGTCAACCTGTCCCGATAGTTCCTATCGTGTGGACACATCTTTGCAAAGTATAGTCTGGCATAGATGACATCCTAGATAAAATAAAAATCGAGGACTGGCCATTAGCCATCAATCGAACGGCCAGCCCTTTGCCCATCCCGTGTAGGGTGGCAATAGGCACCTCATCCGTTTCGGTCCCGCCCTTGGCGGGATTAGAAAAATCCGCAGGAGATTTTTCTAAAGGAACGGATGCAGTGCTGAACGCAATTTTCAGGTGAACG
>Ga0247739_10000022_pt1 | contig 161545 bp, 122 predicted proteins | sample UWRJL058202B2_FD_180943 | JGI IMG/M metagenome (GOLD analysis project Ga0247739, IMG submission 180943) | Plant litter microbial communities from Arlington Agricultural Research Station in Wisconsin, United States - UWRJ-L058-202B-2 | ecosystem: Environmental > Terrestrial > Plant litter >... | reverse complement strand
CAATGTTGTATGGGAAAGGCTGCCAGGGTCGGGATAGGGCGAGAAGCTTTCTTCCCCGTCCACCAATGACTGGTGCCAGTCCCTTGCATTGCTATTTTCGTAGAGCAGGCTTTTTATTGGCCTGTTAAGGCCGTCATACTGCGTAACAAGCCATTGGCCATTGTCCCTGAGCTTGGCGTCCTGCACCATTACCAGCCTGTCCCTCAAATCGTACACCATGTGCACTTCACCACCACCCGGTACCTTCTTTACCGCCATCCTGCCCCTTGCATCGTATCCGTACTGGAAGCAGAGCTCGTCCATTATGGTGGTGCCGATGGACCAGAGCCCCGGTCCCTGTATGGCTTCAACTGCCTTTGGCTGCACCACGAAGCGGAGCTGCCCAAAAGCATCATGGATATAGTAGGTGCAGAGCCAGCCCGTATGGTGCGTGGAGGGGCTGGAGGCCAGCTGCACTTTCTTCAGTACCGTTTTCCCTTCCTTGTCAATATACGCCACCACCTTCTTGCCATGCTCGTCCACTGTGGCATGCCTGTACAGTTGCCCGCCTGGATAGCACGCAGCACTGGATGGCGTGGCACCAATGGAGGTGCCGATTGACCATATCCGCACACTGTCGGCACCCGTGTTGAAGGCATATTCCATCGCCGTCCCCACATTGCTGCCTCCCCAGCTGTTGCCGGGTGCATAGCTGGCCGTGGGCCTGTTGAGTGGCGACGTTTCGAACACGGTCTTGCCGTAGAAGACCTGCTCGCCTGCAAGGTCGGCATTGTAGGTACTGCTGGTATAGAAGGCCACCTGCTCATTGAACGGGTTGCGTTTGAACAGGCCGTTACTGGTATTGCTGTCCTTGGGCATGTAGGGCATGTATTTGTAGGCCTCCCTGCCGAACCCGTCATAGAGGTTCATGGTCACCATGTCCTTATACTGTGGCGTGGCCTGCTTGGCCACTGTTTGCAGCGGCCTGCCCAGCCCGTCAAAGTACTGGGTCACCTGCCGCACTTCATAGGGCTGCCTGCTGCCCGATATTACGTCGCTTTCGGAAGTGTAGGGCCTCGCCGCCTCCCATGCACGCATGTAGTTCAGCTTCGTGCCGCTGCCGTAAGCAGCCGGCACGGGGTTGACGGCCCCCGAACTGATGGATGGCGGGGCAGTTGCCCCATCGGGTATTACCTGTGCACTGGCAATGCTGCCGACCAGCAGCAGGAACAGGGCTATATGTTTTTTGTTGATGGACATACGTTTGGTTTGTTGGGTTAGGGATTTGCCTGGTACTTGTAGTCGAATGCCTTGATGATATTGCCGTCCTTGTCCTTGACAAGTTTCAGCCGGTGGAAGCTGTCGTACTCATAGTAGATGGTCCTGCCATTGGCATCCGTCTCACTGGTAACGCCTATCAGGGGTTTTGATGTGCTGCTGGTCACCTGCACCAATGGGTTGCTGCTGTAGCCCTGCCTGATTTCATCCAGCTTAGTACGCAAAGTGCTTTCACTGGTGAGCAGTTGCAGGTTGGCATAGCTGATGCTGGAAAGTTTGGACACGGCATCCGCATAGGTTGCCCCAATTACCTTGGCCACTGGCATGGTACCCCTGTAGCCCCATATTACGGCAACAGGGATACCGTCCCTCCCCTTGAACTCGGCCACGTTGCCGTAGCTGTCGTAAGCGGTTATTTCGCCCACCAGTTCATCAATGTCCCTTTTCACGTAGCTGGTGCTGAACGTGCCGTGTACCGTCGGGTCCGTATTGGCACGTTGGTAGAAAAGGTTCGGCCTTGCAAAGCTGCCGTCAATGGCATAGTCTGCCCCTTCCCCCTGCAACTCATTGCCCAAGCCACTGGTACCCGGCTGCTTTTGGGTGGTCCTTGAGGCAACAGGTACGTTCACCACTTTATTGGTCACCAGTTGCTGCATGGCGGCATGGGTATATTCAATCGGGTAATGATAGGTTTTCGTTGTATTCAGGCCAATACTGTTGTCCGTTGTTTCAGTGACCAGATAGTCATTGTACCCATAGAAGTAGGTAGAGGTCCTGACAAGCGAGTCCGTGCCGCTGAACTCCGTTTCACGCTTGGAGGTGAGTAAGGACCGTCCATGGTATGGGTACGAGGAATGGGCGACAAAACGCTGAAACTGTATGGGGCTTACAACAGTCTGTGTTTCTGCACAGTCTTCCGTCCTTATGCAGGCCAGGCGGATGGAACGGTTCTTATCGTTATAGGAACTGTCCACAACATTATCGTAGCCCAAGCTAATCCTTTTCTGTAGAGTACCTGAGGCATCATAAAAAGTTTCCTCCCATTTTTGACCACTTTTCCAGTCCAATTGTTGGGTTGTCATATAGGGGAAAAACTCCCTGTAGTTCTTGATTACTGATCCCGTAAACCGCTCGACGGTCCTGCCGAGTGTTGCACCAGTGGCAATATCCACTTTGGAAGCGGACACTTTTGTGTACCCTGCATTGGAACCAAATGCATAGCCCAGCGTCTGGGTTGAACTGCTGGTCCTGGTCTTGTATTTTGCATAGCCCAAAAAGTAAGGGAATAATGGCGTACCGGTAAGGGATACACATCCCCCGGGTCCCGAAAACCCGCAACAACTCCATTCCCCAATGGCATTTACATGGTAGTTATGGTTCGGCACAATTGGAATTATGCCCGATACATAGCCATCATCATTCCTGTAATCGTATACGGTACGCATGCTTTTGTCAGTCATAGGATCATAATGGTCAATCGCTTCCACCCTCAGACCCCCAACAAGGTTGTCCGTATTCGTGATGAAGTACTTTATATTGGTGTTCATAACAAAGTAGGCATCATCCAGGCAGGCACCGCCGGCACTGAAGTAATGGTAATAAAACTTGTAGGACTTATTAAGGGGCAGGTCAAAATAAACCCTGTAGGATGCTTCACCGGAATCCAGCCCATTGAACACGCAGTACTTCCCAACGGTCCCGTCCGTACTCTGTACATTAAAGGCAATGGTAAGGCCGGAGCTTACTGCATTGGCCAAGCAGGAAAGTGGTCCGTCCGGAGATGGCGGCACATAGAGGCTGCCATCGCTATTGGTCCGCTTGTAGGAAATATAGAAGATGACCTTTGTATCGGTACGGTCCTCGAGGTTCATGACCACACGGGTACCAGGGGATGTTGGCGAGGATTCGTTCCTGATGTAGCGTGTGTTGGAATTGTAGTAAATCGTGTCCCTGACGCTATTCGTCCTGAACCGGAAACTGGTGTGCCCACCTGTTGGTAAGGAGATTTTTTTCAGTACACTTGCCTTGGTATAGAGGCTATTGGGTGTCCTGTCAGCACCCTCCGTAAAAATGTTCAATAGTGCAGCAACTGGACCGGGGCCGGACTGTATGCCTTCCGACCCAACGGTTTCGGGAACGGCTGGGTAGACTTGCGGTATGAGGGTTCCTGCATCCCGTTCCGGCCCATAGTAGTAGCCCCAGAAATCAATGGCCTTGGAATTGCGTGGCGGCAGCACGGTATCATTATATTCAAAGGCATACAGCAATAGGCTGTCGCCGCCCGTCCATGCTGTCATCTGGTGCACTGTATCCAGCCTTAACCTGGTAAAGAAATGGTCATCCGTGGGTGTATAGTACCAGGGTGCACCGGAAAACTGGGAAATAGGATAGCCGTTCATTGCATGGACAGGTGGCCTTGGGATATATGAATCGATGTACCCGTACTTAATCCTGTACTTTTTGAAGGCACCTGTTATGTCCGTTACTTCAATCCTCGTCAGTGCACTGTCGCCCGAAACATCCCTGCGTTCCTCGTCATAGTAAAAATCAAGGTAGCTGCCATCTGGCAGGAGAATCTTTCTTATATTATAGGTGCTGTTAACGGTGCAGGTAAAGGAGTAACTATGATTATTAATTTTCTGGTCTGTTGAATAGCCGCTGAAATTTCCTGTTGAATAATACACTTTAGGCTGATCATTGTCGTGGTAGGTTTGGGACTCGTTCCAGCCCCCCATGTACTTAACTGTGCTGGCACCGTATTGGTACAGGACGGTGTCATGCGAGTTGAGGTCCACTGCCTTGGAAACATAGTAGGCTGTATTGATAACCTGTGTGGAGAAGCTTGGTATCCTGTAATTACCACCTGTCGTATCATAATCGAATGAATGCGTCATTGTTGTTATTCTACTGGATTCCCTGTAGTCAAAAAGATACTTGATACCATTGTCTGCCTGGATGGTGAAGGACAGTATTTCCTTGATGGAACCCGAAATACTGTACTGCACGGCTATTTCCAGTGCATTCTGGTCTATCTTGTTAACTGCACCGTCCTTGTCCAGCACGAACTTGCCCGAAAGGCCTTCTATATTGTAGAAGAAAAGGTCCTGCTCGGTATCCCGGCCTTCCCCATAAAGGCCGCCTCTATAGAGCATATTCAGTGCATTCATATCGCCAGCAGGGTTGTTGAACCAGCCAATGATATTGCTGCGTGCCGTATCGCAGGTACTGTACTCCAAAGAAGAATCCAAATAATAATTATATAGGTAGTAGCCCCCATCGTTGCGGTAAGTATTGAAATCCGCAATCACGGGCGTGTTGATGTACCCGTACACATCATCATCTGCGAGCCCACGTACACTCCTCGTAATCACGCCGCCTGCATTCAGTGCCCAGCCCGTTCCTACATTTGATGCAACGTCCTCCACCTTTACGCCGCCTGCATGGTAGGAAAGCCCCACGCTGACAGACGCACCGCCCCTCCTGCTCTTCCACTGGTGGATGGGCACGCTGATGCTTGGGATGCCCGTGTGGGTATTTACGGGTATCTCCGCATACTTGGCCAGTGCCGCCGCATTGGGCGAGGGCGGGAAAACATTTGTCTGGTTCTTGAAATTGACTGCACCAATATTTCCCTGTGACCATGTTAGGGCGTGCAGGAACAATAGGCAGGTAAAAAGGGTACTCTTTTTCATGGACTGTGTCCGTTTGGGGTTTGGGTATTAATAATTTATAACTTGTATCCGATCCTGAACTTGATGGCTTCTGTCCTCGGCACCTGGCTGTAGCTCAGGAAGTCCCAGAGCAGTTGCAGGTTATTGGTCTTCCTGCCTATTTTGTATTTCTTCGTCAGGCCCACCAACCCGCTCCTTTGCCATGCACTTATTCCCTGCAACTGGCTGTACTTGGTGAACTCATGCTGGTAGTTCATCTCGTAGCCGCCCGTTATCCAGAAATTTCCTTTTATCTTGATGTCCGCATAGCTTCTCAACCCAATGCCCTGGTGGCTGAGCCTTATATTTTTGAAACCGTTGCCCCAGCCCAGCTTGTAGGAAGCTCCGATGCCGATGGTGCTCCTGTCATTCAGCTTGTAGCCTGCTGTCAGGGCCATGTCACTGGTGGTGGGCAGTATGCCTTTCGCTTTCTGCGACTGCATGTTGAAACCGTACTCCAGCCTTTTCAGGAAGGGTTTTGTTTTCTGCGTATTGGGCTTGAAGTTGGGCATGCTGCCCCCATCCCCTAAAGCGGTGCCGCTGCTGCCCAGCTTGTTCACTTTGTCCTTCAGTGCCTTCAACTGGCCCTGTGCCTGCTGCATGTTCTGCTGGAACAGTTGCTGGGCGTTCGGTCCACCCGCTGCAGAACGCTGGTTCAGCAATTGCTGCACGCTGGCCGTGGTCTGCAGGCCCGCAAGGCTTTCGGGGGTACCGTAATTGTCCGGCAGTTTGAAAAGCTGCGAGAGGATGCTGTTCCTCTTCATGAAGTCCCTGAACAGGCCGCTGTTCTTCAATAGGGCCAACGCTTTCCGCTCCGCTTTTTGGGGATCGTTTAATATGGATTTGTACTCGTTCAGTTGCTGTTGGTAATAGTAAACCTCCTTATTCATGGCCATCATGTCCCTGTCCATGTTGAACTGCTTCAACTGGCTGCCCAGTTGCTCCCTCCTCTCCCGCAACTGCTTCCTTATTTCATTGGACACCTGCATCCTGCTTTCGTACTGCTGCAACTGGCCCTTGGTGCCATCCAGTTGCTTGGCCAGTTGGCTGTTGCTGCCGGCATTTTTTTCAAGGAAGGCTAGGGAGGTTTTGAGCGTATCGAAATGCGGGAGGTACTCCTTCAGTTTCTTGCCGCTGCTGTCCGCACCGGCAAGTTTCTTCCGCATGGACCGGTAACTGGCCGCATTGTTGGCAAAGATTTTCTTGGCGGCGGTGCTGTCCTTCCTGTACAGTTTTTTGTACAGTTTGGCTTCCTGCTTTTCCAGCTTGTTGAGTGTCCGTTCCGTTTTTTTGGTAATGTCCGATTGCAGCTTGGAGAACTTGGAGCCGATGCTATTGAGGAACCTTGATGCGGCATTGGTGGAAATGGGCCGGGCCGTTTCTGCCGTCTGGCTGCAAACATGGATGCTGAAGCACAGCAAGAATATTGCAAGGGTACTTTTGAGCATGGGCCTAGGGAATTTTTTTCGCGGCCAAAGTAAAAAGAATCCCTATACCAAACCTGCGTAGTTCTACGCAATCTTGTCGTGGGAAACGCCCCAATTTGAAAAAGACAGCAGCAATTGGGGGGTCAATATAACCTCATAACTGCCCACCTGCCCTGCCCCAACCGGGGACAGCCTGGCCACCATGCATTCGGACTACAGAACAAAATGTGACGGATTTTTTGTGACCGACTAATCGGTCACAAAAAATCCGTCACAAATAAAACACATTGTTAACTTGCAGGAAAGAAAAACAGCCATGAAAAAAAAGAAGGAAAATTTGCCTGGCAAATTGGGCATTACGCAGGAAATGATGGCTAGTTACCTAGGCATTAGCCGCAGTGCATTAACCATGTACCAACATAGTGAACGCTCATTGCCCACTGCTGTCATTGGAAAGCACAGTGCCTTGGAAGATGCTTTGTTCAGTAATGAACAGCCTGCTTCCCTGGCATCCTTTGCCAGTACGGAAAGGGCTTTGGTGAGGGAGGCAATGGACGCCCATATCAGCACCTGCAATATGAAGTTGATGGGAGCGAAACGCAGACTGGAAAAACTCCGCAACGATTTTGACAGGACCATGAATGCCCTTAAGGTGTCAGGCATTTTATTGGCCAACCTGCCAACTGGCAAAGCTGGCAAGCAGGACAGGATGTGGCTAGAACTGCTGGAAGCGGAAGCATGGAAGCAGATAGACCAATGTGGGCAGGCTGCACAGGCCAAGTTGGAACTGCAAATGGAGGTATTGGCGTTTGAGATAGCTGCTGCAAAAAGGAGAATGGATGCTTAGAATAAGGAAATCAATCTATGCAAAAAATTGATACGTGCAAAAGAAGTAAAAGTGAAATAGCCAAGTAGAAAGGTTTGTTTTTATGCTGAATCGTTTTAGACAGTTTCTTAGCCATTATTACGCATCATAAACAAAACCACCCGTAACACTGCTTCCCCACTATGTCAAAAAAATCGATCACACTTCTACGCACCTAATGTAAAGTAGTTATAAATATTCCCCTTCGCTTTACCCACTTTATAACCTGTATTTACTTATACTCCCTTTTTTACCTGCAACTTAACTTGCTTCAATCACCTTCACTTCACTCAATGCACTAAAGCTATAAATAAGCCCTGTCTTTATTTCCACGCATTCGTACCTTTTCCTTCGCTTGCCATTTTTCCTGAAAACTTTTCCATTTTCCGTTTGGAAAATGGCTCCATCGGCCAGTTGCTCAATGGTTAAGTGCCCTTCTTTTTGATTGGGATTGTATTTTCTTAAAACAGAAAGCAGTTCCGTTTCGCCATTTGCGGTGGCAGCAGGGTTTATGATGCTTTTTTGCAGGGCTTTTTCAATGTCGGGGGGGAAAATTTTCCTTTGCACAAAATCAACCAGCAGTTTGCTGTAACTGTTTTTCCATTCCTTTCCATGTGGCTCCACTCGGTTTTTGTACAGCTCAAACGTAAGCAGGTGTGCCAGTTCATGCAACAGGGTAATCAGGAATTCATACTTGTTCAGGTTTCCGTTAACTGTAATGCGGTGGTTGCTTCCCATACCTGAATGACGGTAATCGCCCAAAACGGATTTCCGCTTCTTGGTAACGGTTAAATGGACTTTGTAATGATGGATATAGGCAACGACCGGTTCAAAACTTCCTTCGGGAAGATAGGCTGCCAGGGCCTGCATGGGATGCTCAGTTACCGGCATTGGCAGGCTGTTTTTTATTTAGCTGTAGGGCAACTTTTATTTCGATTAGCAAGTAAATAAGGTAAAGCCCCATGATGCTTGCCACCGCAGCAATGTCCCTTTTTTCTTTGGTAATCTTAACATATACCAATACCGCAATGCCAATGGCCAGCATCTTAATTAACATGCTGCCCATAATGCTCCTTACCAATACACTTGGCTTCTCGTTTTTTGCAGCTCTGTAATGAAGTGTGAGGGAAATAAGCACCAAAACATATAATATGCAGTTGCCAGCAAGGATAACAGTCCTGTCAATATGCAGTTCGTCAATCCTGTTCCTAAAAAGGGCGACTATACAGTTGACTATTACAAAAACAATTGAAGCTGGTACAATTAATTTTCCCAAACGCTGTTGTTGCATCCTATTTTTTTGAAGTGTCCTTAATAACTTTTACTATCATTAAAACCAATAGCACCAAAGGTAAAAGCCAAACCCATAACGGATTGGAAAGTTTTGCCTTTTTATCAATCCATAAACCTGTATACACAGCAATGCCTAGGGCCACCAATAGCTGAATGGCAAACCCTGCATATTTAAACAATAGTTTTTTATTGTCCTGCATAAATTAATCGTGAGAAATCTCCTTTGGCGGAATCTTGATGGAAACTGTATCCCTTTGGGTTGGCGTGTTGCCCATAAGCACTTTTTTCACACTCTCTAGGTACTGGTCCTTCTGCTTGATGGACTGTTCCAATGAATCGGTCCTAATTTTCAGTACCTGTAGGTCAGCCCTGCTCTGCCTGGTTCCGTAACCGGGGATATAGTATTTTAACGGGGTAAATACAAGCAATGCCACTGTTAAGCTCACCAATAAAACAAAAACGGTGCTCATGCCAATATAAACACTGAACCTGCTCAGTTTGAAAGTGGCCACTTCCTCGTAGGTATCATCATTCATCACCACCAAACGGTAGCGGTTTCGCAATCTTTTGAGCGTATTATTGGGAACTTCGTTTGCCATCTTGTTAAATCAGATTTAAAGGTAGCAATCTGCGGCTTCTTGGCAAGGCTGATTTGTAAATTAAGTGTACTTTTAATTCACTTATGTTTGCTTTAGAAAGTATGACCCATTACAGTATGCAATATTTTAAGAGACTAATTGTTTTTGCAGTGCTTGCCGTGGCAAGTAAAACCGCCATTGCACAGCCCAATACCAATGTTGATTTGGACAAGGACAAGCCCAAGGAATATGGGGAAAGGAAATTGGGTTCCGAGAAAACAGCGGACAAGAAATTTACCATTCCTCGCCGCATCACGCAGAATGCCTATACGCATTACAACTATTATTTCAATGCCAATAATAAACTGAACGAGGTAATTGCCAAAGCAAAGGCAACCAATAAAGATGATTATACCCAATTGCTGCCTTTCTACAATTACAGCCTCAATGTTACGTCGCAAGACAAGGGAGAAATTGATTCCATTATCTATAAATGTACCGCAGGCATCTTATTGCATGATTTAAGGAATGCATGGATAGACAATTTGTACATGATTTTGGGCAAGGCATACCTCCTGCGAAAGGATTTTGATTCGGCCGCTGGCTGTTTCCAGTACATTAATTATACTTATGCCCCTAAAGATGATGGCTATGATATACCATTGGGCAGCAACGCAAGCAATACAAAGGGCCAGTTTACCATTGCCACAAAAGAAACAAAGAATATTGTTCAAAAGGTAGTATCAAGACCACCAAGCCGTAACGAAAGTTTCATTTGGCAGGCAAGGAATTATTTGGAGCAGGAACAAGTGGGTGAAGCATCGGGCTTATTGAGCATTTTAAGGAGCGATCCCTATTTCCCCAAACGGTTGCAAACGGACTTGCATGAGATGGTGGCTTATATGTTTTACAAGCAGGAGAGCTACGATAGTGCTGCTTGGCACCTGCAGAAATCGTTGGACAATGCCGAAGACAAAAATGAAAAGGCAAGATGGGAATTTCTAGCAGGACAACTCTACCAACTATCTGGACATAATGACAGCTTGGCTCTTGTGATGTATGAACGTTCAATCAAACATACATTCGATCCATTAATGGATGTATATGCTAGGTTGAATATTGTTGGTCTGTCATCTGGCAAAAAGAAGGATGCATTGAAGGATAATTTGGATGAGCTGCTTAAACTTGCCAAACGTGACAAGTATGAAGAATACAGGGACATCATCTATTATGCAGCAGCCTTGCTGGAACTAAAAAGGAACAATTACGATGGGGCACAGAATAACCTGCTTAAAAGTATAAAAGCCAATGTTGACAATCCCAAACAAAAGGCAATGGCATTTTTCCTTCTGGCTGATTTGAACTACAACCGCAATTACTTTATTCCGTCCCATAATTTTTATGACAGCATTCAAACAACTGTGCTAACAGGTCTTTCCAAAGAAGACAATGACAGGATTGCAACACGCAAACCAGCTTTAAAAACCATTGCACAAAACATTGAAACAATTATAAAGGAAGACAGTTTGCAAATGGTGGCTGCCATGCCAGAAGCAGAACGTGCATTGTTCATAAAAAAAGTGCTGAAAAAATTACGTAAGGAAAGAGGCTTGAAAGGAGGTGGTGAAGACGAACAGGGTTCCTACAATACGCAAGTGACCAGTACCAAGGACGTGGATTTGTTTGGCGATTCAAAGGGGGATTTTTATTTCCTGAACCCGGGGCTTAAATCAAAAGGCTTCACGGAATTCAAGGCTAGGTGGGGCAAGAGACCCAATATAGATAACTGGAGGAGGCAAAGTGCAATGGACAAAATTTCTGCTACTGCAAAAGTTGGCGGCATTGCCACTACTGATGTGGACGATACCGGAGGCAAGACCATTACGAAGACAGCTACGGAAGAGGAAAAAGAAGCCGAGGAAGAGGACTTAAGTTTTGCAGGATTAATGAGCAAACTACCTTTGACCACAGAAAGAGTGGCAGCATCAAACAACAAAATATTGAATGCCCTTTTCAGCAATGGTGAAACATTCCAAAACAAATTGGAAAACTATCCATCCGCTGTCAATTCTTATGATGAACTGTTCAGGAGATTTGGAACGACTATGTTCAAGCAAAAGGAAGAAGCGTTATTCAACCTGTATTATTGCAGCAATAAAATTGGCTTGAAAAGCAAGGCCGATTCTGCAAAATCTGCTTTGGACAAAACATTTTCTGATGGTGGTTACGCTAATAAACTCCGTGAAGGCAACAATACTGACAGTGCAAAGAAAGATGCAGCCGTTACCAAGAAATACGAATCCATTTACAACTTGTTTGTGGAAGGGAGATTTGAAGATGCCAAATTGGAAAAGACAAAAGCAGATGCACAGTATGGCAAAAATTACTGGACGCCACAACTGCTGTTTATAGAAGCTATCTATTACGTTAGGCAACGCAATGATGATTCTGCGGTAGTTAAATTGCAGTCATTAATAACCATGTTCCCTACTTCAGTATTGACCCCCAAAGCAAAAACTATGATTGATGTTTTGAGGAAGAGGACCGAAATAGAAGGTTACCTTACCAATTTGAAAGTGGAACGCAACCAGGATTCCACCATTGTTGTTGATACTACCTCTACAGCAGTAAAACCAGTGGACACCAAACCTGTTCTTAAGAAAGGCGAATTCAATTTTGTTGCAACGGATTCACAATACGTGGTCGTTGTTCTTGACAAAGTGGATAGGACTTTTGTGAACGAAACGAAGAGTGCATTCGGCCAATACAACCGCCAGCATTATTACAACCAAACAATTGGCATGTTTACTGAAGCATTGAATGACCAATATAGTCTGTTGCTTATGGGGCCATTTGAAAGTTCTGATAAGGCCATGGATTATATTAACAAAACAAAACCAGATGTGCCAACACAAATTTTAAGTTGGTTGGCAAAGGAGAAATATAAGTTCAGCATGATCAGTGGCAGCAATTTGACTGTGCTAAGAGAAAGCAAGGACATCGACAAATATCAGCAAACGCTGCAAAAAGCAGTACCTGGCAAATTTTAAGACAATAACATTGCCTTGCTATAACTGCTGTTATCAGCAGAAAAATTTATGATAGGTAACAGCATTGAAGAATCATTACAACAAACTCAACATCACCCCCGCAAATATTGATTATGAAAAAACCAGTAAGCATACTTTGGAAAGTTTTTTTCATCAGCTTCGGTTCCTTTATACTATTCCTCTTGTTGTGTAATTGGGGCGTGTTTGGCAAGATGCCATCCATTGATGACATTCAGAACCCAACAGCATCCCAGTCAAGCCAAGTATATGCACAGGATGGCACTTTGATGGGCAAGTACTATTTACAGGACAGGGTAAATGTGGAGTACAAGGATATTGCACAACCAATTCTTGATGCATTGGTTGCCACCGAAGACAAACGTTTCTACGACCATAGTGGCATAGACTTAAAATCAATTTTAAGGGCAGCAAAAGGTTTAGGTACCGATGGAGGAGCCAGTACCATCACCATGCAAACAGCCAAGAACCTTTTTACGGAAAACTGGGCCACCAAAAATTTCCTGCTACGTGCCATTCAAAAAGTAAAGGAGAGCATCATTGCCGTAAAGCTGGAAAAGAATTTTACCAAGGAAGAAATATTGACGCTCTATTTAAATACAGTTGAGTTCAGCGATAATGTATTTGGCATAAGGAACGCAGCAAAAACATTCTTCCAAAAAGAGCCCGACCGTGTTAGTGTGGAAGAAGCTGCTGTATTGGTTGGCATGGTAAACGGCCCGGGAAGGTACAACCCAAGGGTTCGTCCCAAATTGGCACAGGAAAGAAGGAACCTAGTGCTTGACAGGCTGGTTGAATATGGAAAACTTACAAAGCCAGAGAATGAAAAGCTTCAATTAAAACCTATAGAGTTAAGCTATAAGAAGCTGGATGAGACTGCTGGTCTCGGTCCCTATTTCAGGATGGTATTGGGCGAGGAAATGAAAAAATGGTGCAAGGAACACAAACGTTCTGATGGAAAAAATTACGACCTCTACCGTGATGGGCTGAGGATTTATACCACCATCAATCCACGTATGCAATTGTATGCAGAGGAAGCCGTGGGCAAGCATATGAGCTACATACAAAAAGTGCTCAACTCCCAGTCAAATATCAAAAATGGTTCTGTTTGGAAAGGCTTTGAAAATGTGCTGGAAACCGCTATCAAGCAAAGTGAGCGTTGGAAGAACATGAAGAAGGACAAGATAAAAGAGGAGGATATCCGCAAGGCTTTTGACCAGAAAATAAACATGAAAATTTTTGCTTGGAACAGCAACCGTGAAAAGGATACGGTGATGTCCCCTTATGATTCCATTAAATATTGCAGGCAGATGCTGCAAACTGGTTTCATGGCCATGGACCCATTAACGGGTGAAGTGAAGGCATGGGTTGGCGGTGTGGATTTCAAAACTTTCAAATACGACCACGTTAACTATAATACCAAACGCCAAGTTGGTTCCACCATCAAGCCATTACTGTACAGTTTGGCCATTGAGGATGCAGGCTTCACCCCCAACACTACCGTACAGGATGTGCAGCAAAGTTTTGGTGCTTATGGACAGGTACCAGCTACCACCAAATCATGTTCTGGAGCCAGCATGCCCATGGCACAGGCTCTTGCCCAATCACGCAACTGTGCTTCTGCCTATATCATTAAACAATTGGACAATACAGGTAATGAGGGGGCAAAACGTTTTGTGGACTTCCTGAAAAACAAGTGCAACCTTCAAACAAAAATTGATGCCTACCCTTCCATTGCTTTGGGAGCCTGTGAGGTTTCCTTATATGAAATGATGCAGGCATACAGCATGTTGCCTGGTCGTGGCTTTAATGTGAAACCTTTGTTCATCACAAGAATTGAGGACAGGAATGGCAACGTGCTTGAATCCTTTACGCCACAGCGTAGAGAAGTAATCAGTGATGTAACCGCTTTCTCCGTAATAAGGATGATGCAGGGTGTTATGACATCCGGCACTGGCCGCAGCATTTGGAACTATGATGTAAGCGGTGAAATTGCTGGTAAAACGGGTACCACCAATGATAATAGCGATGGCTGGTTCATGGGCTACACACCTCAATTGCTGGCTGGTGCATGGGTCGGTTGCGATGACAGGTTCATTCGTTTTGCATCAACAGATAATGGTCAGGGTTCAAGGGTTGCCTTGCCTATTTGGGCCTACTTCTATGAAAAGGTAATGAACGATCCACAATGTGGTATAGATGCCAAAGCTGTTTTTGCAAAACCCGATGCTTTAACCAACGATTTCTACCCCACATGGGAACAGGGACCAACAACAGATGTGGAAGACAATGGCAATGGCAATAGTGGGGACTACGAACCAGTGCCGACCAATATTAAACCAGACGATATCCCATCTGAGTCCACCATTCCAAAGGATGAGAAAAAATCGCCTCCGCAGAAAACAGAAACAAAATCACCAGCAGTTGTTCCTGACAAGCCCAAGGCTACTATGCCAAAGAAGGGAGGAAGGAAATAAAGGTTAAAATTTATAGCCTAAAAAAGCCAGTTGAATTGAAAGCAATTCAACTGGCTTTTTTAGGCAGCACAAACATGACAGATGACATTAATCTATACAAAAAACTTCATTAGTTGTTGTCGCCAGTGGTAAAATGAATAGGCTTAATTGTTCGTGAAACCATTCTTGCAGAACTCCAATCTACACGCTAGTGTTTAATTTTTCTTTCTACAAAGTAGGGTACATACCTAATGGTATCACCATTTGCAGCAGTCGTCTTTGCAATGTATTTCTCCTCAACCATGCTAGCGGGAATAATTGTGCTAACATGCGGCTTCACCGTTTTATCAATTGCGGTGTACTTTTTTGCTATCTCTATTTTTAGCGGCACCTCCCCTTCATTCCCTACATGTTTGTTCGCAATAAAGGAAGTGGCTAAGATGATTGTAGTGCAAGTGGCAATAAAAAAGTTCATGATTTTATTTTAGTTGGTTGGTAAAAGCATTGTTGCTTCCTATCCTTACATAATGGAAAACTGTGCCAACACAGAAAAAACAAAAACAAGCATCTGTACAAGAAGTATAGAAGTCAATAACAGCAATAGTTTCAGGGATTACTAGCATCCTTTATGTACAAGTGTGCAAACATGCCAGAAGCCAACATATTTCTTTCGATGAAAAAACAAATCCCAATAAGGGAAGATTGTAAAGGAATTGGGTAAAGTATTGTAGGATACACCACATCACCACTCAGCCCTTGCACTTGGACTAATATCCAGTTCCACAAAATCCTTGTTCAAATATTTATGGTAGGCAGTAATGGCAATCATGGCAGCATTGTCCGTGCAGTATTCAAATTTGGGGATAAAAGTTTGCCAGCCTTTTTTGTTGCCTATTTCTTTCAATGAATTTCGAAGCCCGGTATTGGCACTCACGCCACCAGCAATGCAGATGCTTTTCACACCTGTCTGCTGAACAGCTTTGTTCAGCTTCTTCAATAAAATATTAATGATGGTATGCTGAATGGAAGCACACAAATCGTTCAGGTTCTTTTCAATAAACTGCTCATCTTTTTTCACCTCTGCTTGAATGTAATAAAGCACAGAAGTCTTCAACCCACTGAAACTGAAATTCAGTTCCGGAATCTGGGGTTCAGCAAACTTGAATTTTAGGGGATTGCCTTCCTTGGCATATTTGTCAATTAATGGACCACCGGGATAAGGCAGTCCCAATATTTTGGCACTCTTGTCAAAGGCCTCTCCAGCAGCATCATCAATCGTTTCACCAATCACTTTTAAATCCAAGGGGGAATTGGCCAGTACAATTTGTGTATGCCCACCGCTCACGGTCAGGCATAAGAAAGGGAAACTAGGTTTGTTGTTTTCATCTATCAAATTGGCCAGCACATGTGCCTGCATATGGTGAACAGCTATCAAAGGTTTGTCCAAAGCCAACGATAAAGATTTTGCAAACTGGCTTCCAACCAAAAGGCTTCCAATCAATCCAGGGGCTTGGGTAAAAGCAATGGCATCAATATCCTGCATATTGCATCCAGCTTCTTTAATGGCAGCATCCACCACAGGAACAATGTTCTGCATGTGGGCCCTACTTGCCAGTTCAGGCACCACGCCACCATATTTTTCATGGACAGTTTGGTTGGCTATATAATTCGACAGAATTTTTCCATCCACACAAATAGATGCAGAAGTTTCATCGCAGGAAGATTCGATAGCTATAATACAGGTTGACAAGTTAATAATGTATATAAGGTAAATAAAGTGGCAAAAGTAAACGATGACCGGTTTCTCCACTTTATAAACTTCATATACCCCCCTTACTTTTATTTCGTCCTAATCGCCACCACAGGGTTCATCCTTGCAGCAATGGAAGCTGGGATGATACCAGATAGAATACCGAGGCCAACACAAACGCTCAATGCAAGAAGAATGATATTGGGAGCAATGAAAATTGGGAATGGCATAACCGTGCCCAAGAATAGGGTAAGTATCCAGACCAGTACCAAACCAAAAACTCCACCAACAATGCAGAGGAATGCACTCTCCAATAAAAATTCAGTGAGGATAGTCCTGTTTTTTGCACCAATGGCTTTCTTCAACCCTATTTGGCTGGTACGTTCCCTAACTGTTACAAACATAATATTGGCCACCCCAAATGCTCCAACAATCAAACTCAATCCAGCAATGGCCCAGCCGCCCATTGTTATGGAACTGAACACTTTTGTCATTTGCTCGGCAAAAACGCTAATATCATTTAAACTGAAGTTCTCCTCCCCTGTTGGGCTTATCCTTCTTATCTGCCTCATCACCCCTCTCAACTCATCCTGCAGGTCCTTGGTACTCACACCAGTTTTTCCCTGTGCCATGATGAAGGGATTGTTATTATCGGGATTGTAAATGGAGGCAAAATATTGGTAAGAAGTAAGCAGGCAATTATCAAAATCAAAAACATTCGCAAATGACTGCCCCTGTTTTTTCAGTACACCAACAATCGTTAACCGTCTTGCATTGTAAGTTATTTCTTTTCCCTCGGCATGTTGTGCATCGCCAAATAATTGGTTAGCGGTTTCATCACCAATAACCACTGTCGGTGTGCCACGACTAAATTCAGCTTCATTTATAAACCTTCCAGTTGAAATTTCCAGTGCCTGAATTTTGCTGAAATCTTCTGAAGCACCAATAAATGAAATGCCCGACAGGGATGCGTCTGAAGTGGAGACCGAGCCATTGCTTGTTCTTGCCACGAATGCAATGTTTGTGGTCAAAGATGATTTGGCTTTGATGAACTGCATCTCCTCATATTTTGGGGATGGGCGTTTCACATATTTCCACCAAGGTTTGTCAGGCCCACCACCATATTCCCATTTGTCAATGTAAATGCTGTTGGAACCAAGTTTGGCTAAATCCCCTTGTACTTTTCTTTCAAGACTGTCCACTGTTGCCAACACACCAATGATGCAGAAAATACCAATCGTTATCCCAAACAGCGAAAGGAAAGTCCGCAGTTTGTTTACCCGAAGTTCCTGCATGGCCATCTTGAAACTGTTCCAGAGTATGTTGAGCAACTTAAACATGATTCAAATTTAAGTCTTGCAATTTGTAGGAGGTAAGATTATTTTAAATGACTATCAACGAAGAAAAGTCGCAGCTCAAGTAACCAATATTTGCCTCGCAAATAAACAGATTGAAAACACAAATAAACCATCATGATGCCAAGGCACAAGTGGGATGTGGCTTCGCTACATTGCTTTAACCGGGAAGTAAGCAAGACGGTAAGGTGTACCTTCTTTTCCCGCCTTACCTACTTCCTAATTAACATTAAAAAAGAAAAGCGAAGCCTTCCATTTGTGTCTTGGTGCCTTGGTAGTAAATAAAAATCATTTGCTTGCAAGGGTTATTCATCACTTAATCTATCTGTCAATGGCATAGTCGAGAATGTTTTAAAATAATGGCATCCTTTATCCATCTCGACTTCTGATAGTCAGTAAGTTTAAACAAGTTCAACCAATGACTTTACAGCGGTAACGATGCCGAGACTTTTTTTTCTCCATCAGCAATTGGCATTTCGCAATGTCATACTTTTGCAACGAATTTTTCAACCACAACATTAGCTGTATGACTTGGAAACAAATGTTCACTTCCTCAGTAGGCAAGAAATTAGTGATGAGCTTTACCGGTATCTTCCTTATTCTATTCTTAATTATTCACGTTGGTTTGAATGCCTGCATCTGGGCCAATGATGGTGGCGAAATGTTCAACAAAGGTGCCCACTTCATGGGAGCCAACGTACTTCCAAGGGTTTTGGAAATTGGATTATTCGTTGGATTGTTGCTACATATTGTACAAGGGTATATGCTTAGTGTTCAAAATCAAAAAGCAAGAAGCGTTGGCTATGCTATCAATTATGGCAATGCCGGCAGCAAATGGTACAGCCGCAGCATGGCCCTGTTGGGGACACTTGTACTGATATTCCTTGTTCTTCACTTATCGGATTTCTGGCTACCCAACCGTTCAAGCCAAGGCTTAAGCTTGGGCAATGAAATTGATCTGTATGCCAAAATGAGGGACACTTTCTCTGGTGGAGATTGGAAAACAGCCTTAACCATTCTTGTTTATGTTCTAGGATGTGCTGCATTAGGTTACCACTTGGCACACGGATTTCAAAGTGCATTCAAAACAATTGGTGTGCATAATAAGAGATACCATTTATTACTTAGTTCACTTGGCTATGGTTTTGCCATCATTGTTCCTTTGGCTTTTGCTTTGATGCCATTGAGTTTCCATTTTGGATGGATTAGTTAAAATGTGCTGATTAGCCAATATGCTAATTTGCTAATGATTGAGACATTACGCTGGCTATATAAAAATTACAACACTCATTTCAACAATTGAATACGATGTTAGACTCAAAAATCCCTGCTGGTAAATTAGACGAAAAGTGGACAGACTATAAAGGACATTGCAAATTGGTGAACCCAGCCAACAAAAGAAAACTGGAAGTAATTATTGTGGGAACTGGTTTGGCCGGGGCTTCTGCTGCAGCCTCATTGGGTGAGATGGGTTACAAGGTAAAAGCATTCTGCTTTCAGGATAGCCCACGCCGTGCACACAGTATTGCTGCACAGGGTGGTATCAATGCTGCAAAGAATTACCAGAATGATGGTGACAGTACTTTCCGTTTGTTTTACGACACCATTAAAGGAGGTGACTACCGTGCAAGGGAAGCCAACGTTCACCGTTTGGCTGAAGTAAGTGCCAATATCATTGACCAATGTGTTGCACAGGGTGTTCCTTTTGCTAGGGAATATGGTGGATTGTTGAGCAACCGTTCATTTGGTGGAACACAAGTACAAAGAACTTTTTATGCTGCCGGTCAAACGGGTCAGCAATTATTAATAGGTGCCTACCAAGCATTGGAGCGTCAGGTAGCATTGGGAAATGTGACCATGTATTCCAGACATGAAATGCTGGAAGTGGTGAAAGTGGATGGCAAAACGCAGGGCATTATTGCCAGGGATTTGATAAGTGGGGAATTGCAAAGACATTTCGGCCATGCTGTTTTATTATGTACAGGTGGTTACGGTAATGTTTTTTACCTTTCTACAAACGCTATGGGCAGCAATGTTACTGCTGCATGGAAAGCACATAAACAAGGGGCGGCATTTGCCAATCCCTGCTATACACAAATTCATCCTACCTGTATTCCCGTAAGTGGCGACCATCAAAGTAAATTGACCCTGATGTCAGAATCATTGAGAAACGACGGCAGGATTTGGGTACCCAAAAAAGCTGGTGACCCAAGAAAGGCAACGGATATTCCTGAAGAAGAAAGGGATTACTATTTGGAGAGAAGGTACCCTGCATTTGGTAACCTTGTTCCCCGTGACGTGGCTTCAAGGGCTGCCAAAGAAAGATGTGATGCTGGTTTTGGTGTGGGTACTTCCAAGCAAGCTGTTTACTTGGATTTTGCTGCAGCCATAGAACGTTATGGAAAAATTGAAGTGAGCAAAGAAGGCAGAACGGGTGTGAGTAAGGAAGAAATCATTGCCTTGGGCAAGGATGTGGTAAAGGAAAAATATGGTAACCTGTTTGACATGTACGAAAAGATAACAGGCGAAAACCCTTATGAATTACCGATGAGGATTTACCCAGCCGTGCATTATACCATGGGTGGCCTTTGGGTAGACTATGAATTACAAACTACAGTGAAAGGTTTGTATTCATTGGGCGAAGCCAACTTTAGTGACCACGGTGCCAACCGTTTGGGAGCAAGTGCGTTGATGCAGGGTTTGGCCGATGGCTACTTTGTAATACCCTACACGATTGGTAATTATTTAGCCGATGAAATTTACAACAAGCCTATCTCCACAGACCACGAAGCATTTGTAACTGCAGAGAAAACTGTAAGCGATAGGATCTCAACTTTGATGAACATCAAAGGTTCCCAAAGTGTGGAGAGCTTCCACAAGCGTTTGGGGAAAATCATGTGGGATAAATGTGGCATGGCCCGCAATGCACAGGGATTGACAGAAGCCATTGCTGAAATACAGGCCTTGAAAAAAGAATTCTGGAGCGATGTAAAAATACCGGGCAGCATTGAAGAATTCAACCCTGAACTGGACAAAGCTGGCCGTGTGGCTGACTTTATTGAACTGGGTGAATTAATGTGCAAAGATGCTTTGGACAGAAATGAAAGTTGCGGTGGCCACTTCCGTGAGGAATCTCAAACAGAAGAAGGTGAAGCCTTGCGTCATGATGACCAGTACATGTATGTAGCTGCTTGGGAATATGCTGGTGAAAGCAACTGGAACCTACATAAGGAAGAGTTGAAGTACGAGGTGATTAAACCTAGCCAAAGGAATTACAAATAAAATGAAAGTCAGTGGATTCACCTTTGTAAAGAATGCCATCAAGTATGGTTATCCTGTGGTTGAATCCATAAAGTCCATTCTTCCTGTAGTGGATGAAATGATTGTTTGTTTGGGGGATTCGGAAGATGCAACCAATGAATTGATTGCATCCATTGGTTCAGATAAAATAAAGGTTGTCCACTCTGTTTGGGACAATAGTTTGAGGGAAGGTGGAAAAGTGTTGGCGGTGGAAACAGACAAGGCTAAAACTGCAGTAGCAGCAGATAGCGATTGGCTCTTTTACATTCAGGCAGATGAAGCAGTGCATGAGCAGTATCACCCAGCTATTCTCGATGCCATGAAAAAATATGCCGCAGATAAAAAGGTGGAGGGACTGCTGTTCAACTATCACCATTTTTATGGCAGCTACAAATACATTGGCGATGGCAGAAGTTGGTACAGCAAGGAAATACGCATCATTCGCAACGATACAAGCATCAAGAGCTACCGTGATGCACAGGGATTCAGGTGGAATGATGGAAGGAAGCTGAACGTGAAGTTGATTGATGCCTACATCTATCATTATGGTTGGGTAAGAAATCCATTAACCATGTTTCAGAAATGGACTGACTTCAGGAAACTTTGGGCTGGTGAACAAAAGGAAGAGAAGCAACAGGAATCCGAAAAGAAGGATACGAGATTTGATTATTCAAACATCGATTCAGTAACGCCTTTTGAAGGAACGCATCCGGCAGTGATGAAAGATTTAATAAACAAGGAAAACTGGAATTTTAATAAGGATAGTCAACAGAAGAATTTCAAAAATATCAAGCACAGGTTTCTATATTTTGTGTGGAAGAAATTTGGCTGGCGACCATTTGAATACAGTAATTATAAAAGACTATAACCATTTAACAATTATAGAATGGAACATTACAACATGAATCTGAACCTGAAAGTTTGGAGACAAAAGAACGGCAAAACAAAAGGCGAATTCAAAATGTACAGGGTGGAAGATATTTCTTCGGAAATGTCCTTCCTTGAAATGTTTGATGTACTGAACGAGCAGTTGATACATGATGGTGAGGAACCTGTTGCATTTGACCACGATTGCCGTGAAGGTATTTGCGGTGCCTGTTCTATGTACATCAATGGTAAACCGCACGGTCCTTGGCAGGCAAACACGACTTGCCAATTGCACATGAGGGCATTTAAAGATGGCGATACTGTGGTGGTGGAACCTTGGAGGGCAAACGCTTTTCCGGTAATCAAGGACTTGGTTGTTGACAGAACAGCTTTTGACAGGATTATTCAAGCAGGTGGCTATATTTCTGTAAACACAGGTAATGCAGTTGATGGCAATGCATTGCCAATTAATAAAGACAAGGCCGATGCGTCTTTTGCAGCAGCGATGTGTATTGGTTGCGGAGCTTGTGTGGCTGCCTGTAAAAATAGCAGTGCCATGTTGTTCCTTTCTGCAAAAGTTTCCCATTTGGCATTATTACCACAAGGTGAACCGGAACGCAATAGCCGTGTAATAAATATGGTGGCACAAATGGACAAGGAAGGTTTTGGTGCATGTACCAATACAGGTGCTTGCGAGGCAACTTGTCCTAAAGAAATTTCATTAACAAATATCGCAAGGTTAAACAAGGAATATTTAACTGCGAGTTTGGTAGCTGACAAATAAAGCCAATCGTTTTGATAAAATATTGAGCCCACTTTATGTGGGCTCTTTTTATATCTTAAAAAGTGAGCAAAATATTTTGCTCACTTTTATTTTGCTCACTTTTTGGAGCAATTTTTTATCGTTGCAAAAAAATTGCTCAGATAAAAATGTTGAAGGAGGAAATTGCACAAATGAATCAATATTGAAACTCGCAAATTCTTCCTACAATAGTTCAATGCACAAAGAAGCCCTGCTAAAAATTAGCAGGGCTTCTTCTATTATTAAGCTTACAATTTAATTTAAAAATCCCTTAAGCTACAGCAGCTTTCACCAAGTCAGCAGCTTCGCTCAACAAGATTGCAGACTGAACTTTCAATCCACTTTCATCAATCAATTTCTTTGCTTCAACAGCATTGGTTCCTTGCAAACGAACAATGATAGGGATATTGATATTCCCCAATTTGTTGAATGCTTCAATAACACCAGCAGCTACTCTATCGCAACGAACAATACCACCAAAAATATTGATGAGGATTGCTTTTACATTCGGATCCTTCATGATGATACGGAAACCAGCTTCCACAGTTTGTGCATTGGCAGAACCGCCTACATCCAAAAAGTTGGCAGGTTCACCACCAGCCAATTTAATCATGTCCATGGTAGCCATTGCAAGACCAGCACCATTTACCATGCAACCAACGTTGCCATCAAGCTTTACGAAATTCAGGTTATATTGACCAGCTTCTACTTCTGTAGGGTCTTCTTCAGTCACATCTCTCATAGCCGCTAAGTCCGGGTGACGCAATAAGGCGTTTTCATCCAGACCCATTTTGCAGTCAACCGCAATTATTTTTTCATCACTTGTTTTGAACAGTGGATTGATTTCCAACATGGCACAATCCAAACCGATGTATGCATTGTATAAATTGGTCACAAACTTTACGCAGTTCTTGAAAGCTTCGCCGCTCAAACCAAGATTGAAAGCAATTTTTCTTGCTTGGAAACCTTGCAGGCCACCACTTGGATGAACCCACTCTTTATATATTTTTTCAGGTGTGTTGTGGGCCACCTCTTCAATGTCCATACCACCTTCGGTAGAGTACATGATTACGTTTTGGCCTTTTGACCTGTCCAATAATATAGACAAATAAAATTCTTTCACTTCATTGGGACCTGGGTAGTAAACATCCTGTGCAATCAGCACCTTGTTTACTTTTTTACCAGCAGGGCCAGTTTGAATAGTTACCAAAGTGCCACCCAAAATACCTTTGGCATAAGTACTGATATCTTCAAGGCTCTTGCCCACTTTCACACCGTTCAAACCACTTTCGTTTACCTTGCCCTTACCACGGCCACCAGCGTGGATCTGTGCCTTGATAACAGCAAAATTGTTGTTGGTTTGCGTCTTGATTTGGCGGTAAGCTTCTTCAGCGGCCATTACACTTTCTACAGCAATGCCCTCTTGAACAGGTACATTGTATTTTTTAAGCAGTTCCTTAGCTTGGAATTCGTGAAGGTTCATTGATGAAAATTTTGTGGGGCGAAGATAAGAGAATGGCGTTTTGAAAAAACGGTATTTTAAAACTGGTTCAATAAAAAGATGGTAACGATTGCATTAGGTTGCTTGTATGGCAGGATGCTTCTTGTCTCCACAAATTTCTGTTTTCGGGAAAATCATATTCGGCTTCATTGTTGTAACATTAAACGCCTCTAATTTTACTTTCTCAAACCGTCATTTATAAAACAAAAAATAAAAAGTCATGAAAAAAGCATTTTTACTAATTGCAACAGCAGCAACTGTTGGTCTTTATTCTTTCATCCCAGCTTCAAAAGGGTTGGCAGATACTTTCAACATTAACACGACAGTATCAAGGGTTGATTGGAGTGGCAGTGTAAAGGACCATTCACACCCTGGTGTTGTTCCTTTCAAAAGCGGAACGGTAACTGTGGATGGAGGCAAGTTAACTGGTGGTAAATTTGTATTGGACATGACTGGCATTAAATCAACAGATGGTGCTGGTGAAAAATTGGATGGCCATTTAAAGGCGGCTGATTTTTTTGATGCTGGAAAATTTCCTGAAGCAACATTTGAAATCAAATCCGTTACTTATTCTTCCGCCACAGAAGCTGAAATAGCTGGTACTTTAAATGTAAAGGGCGTTGATGCTCCAATCAAGTTCCCAGCTTACATTAGAACAGCTAATGAAACCAAGTTTTTCGCTGAAGCTTTCTTTTCTGTAAACAAAAAGTTTGTAGGCATTACTACCCCAATGGCTGCAGACGATATTCAATTTGCTGTACACATTTCAGCTAAAAAATAATTCTTTATAATGAACACGAAAGCCTCCGATAAAAATCGGGGGCTTTTTTGTGTCCGTTATCCCCTTCATCAAAAACTATTTTGTAATAAACAGCAGCATGGTTACTTTGGGCAGTCTAATACATCTACAATGAAAAGAAGCTTACTGATTTTTGGTGCAATGCTGTTTATTGCTTCGCATGGTTTTGCACAAACAGCACCTGTACTTATACCTGTAAAGAAAAATGAATGCACACCTGTAAAAAATCAACAATCCACTGGTACCTGCTGGTGTTTCAGTACAACATCCTTGGTGGAGAGCATGAGTTTAAAGAAAGGTGTTAAGGATGTGGACATCAGTGAAATGTTTACTGTCAGGAATATCTATGTGGAGAAGGCAAAGAATTATGTGCTGCGTCAAGGAACTGCCCAATTTGGTGAAGGTGGACTTGGCCATGATTTAATAAGGGCCATTGCAACTTATGGTGCAGTACCTGAAACTGTTTACACTGGCAAAAAAGAAGGGCAGTCAACATTGAACCATTCAAAAATGGTGGCCCAATTAAAAACTTACTTGGATTCAATTTTAAAGAAGGTACCTGTAGCGGATAATTGGCTGGATGGCTACAATGCCATACTTGATAATACAATGGGACACCCTCCAGTTTCATTTGAGTTTAATGGCACTACCTACACGCCACAGTCTTATGCAAAAGCAGTATTGAAATTTGATGTTGATGACTATGTAAACATTACTTCATTTACACATCATCCATACTACCAACAATTCATTTTGGAAGCCCCAGATAATTTTGCCAATGGTTCTTTTTACAATTTACCCTTGGTTGAAATGACAGAAGCAGTAAGGAATTCATTATTGAACAATTATACAGTAATGTGGGATGCGGATGTCAGCAATCGTGGCTTTGCCCAGGGAAAAGGTTTTGCCATGTACTGGAAAGAAGATAAAGCACCAGCAACGATTAATCCTGATGAGGAGGAAAAAGCATTTGATGCCAACCTACGTCAGCAATTATATGAAAACCTTACCACACAGGATGACCACTTGATGCATATTGTTGGCATCAACAAATCAGAACAGGGCAAGGAGTTTTTTCTGGTAAAAAATTCTTGGGGGGAAGTTGGTCCCTATAAAGGTTTCATCAACGTTTCCGATGCTTATTTTGGCGTGAACACCGTTGGCGTTGTTGTTCCTAAAGCATCTTTAAGTAAAGAGTTGAGGAAGAAGCTGGGAATTAAGTAATTTGATTACTGGAATGTTTAAAAGAGACGCAACCAATTCCGTTGCGTCTCTTTTTGCTTTATTAAGGCTTCAAATTTCTTCTCAACGTAATACTCATTAACCCAATCATTCATCGTAGCAATAGTTTGTAAGTTGCTTTAATACTTGCAGCTTCAATCAGCCACTTGCTTTCATTGCCATGGGTCATCAGATTGTTCAAAGGTTTTCTTGAAACACATACCCTTATCTTTTTAACCGCAAGAAGGAAAAACACAATTAATTGGAAACATCCTAAAAACAAAAGGCAGCACAAAAATTACTGGTTTGTATTGTCTGTAAGGGAAAAAGGGAATTTAATATCCCTGCTTTGTTGATGTAAATGTCGCACCAATTGTGATTGCGGCAACTTACTTAAAGTGAATTTCTTATTGTTAGTTTGAAAGGTATCGCAATATGCTCTTTGGATTGTTCAAGAATCAGTTCGGCAGTCTTCTGCCCCATCATTTCAAAGTCTGAAGAAATGGTAGTGATACCATTAAGGATGATTTTTTTTAAAGGTGTTTCATTATAGGATATAACCCCAACATGCTTTCCTACCTTCAACTTCGTGACCAGTATTTTTTCAATAAGCGTCACCAAGTCATCTTCCATCAAGTTAATATAAACTTCACCCTCTTTAATTGGCTCATTAGCAATATTGTGTACCAGCCGATAATTAAAAGCATACTGCTGGCAAAAACGTTTAAAGCCTTTTACAATTTCCTGGGGGTGGTAGGTATATGCAGGAACAATGATTTTAATAGTATGGTATTTTGAAAGTTGGGGCAATGCCTGTTCAAGTGCATTGTAAATATCATTCTCAAAATTTTCATATACTGCGGCATACTCGCCATCCACCTTGCTTACCAGTTTATCCAGCAATATCAATTTATCCTTGGGTATCGCATTAATAACTTCATGCACATTTTCCCCGCCTTCCAAGAAATGGGGAATAATGACATAATGCGTATAGTCGTTCTTCCTATTGTGGATCAGTTTTTTAAAAAAATTGAAATCGTTATTGTATATGTAAAAATCAATTTGGGCAAGGTTACCTATGGCTGCAACAAAAGCATCATAAATAATTTTTTTATGTGGACTCAATTTGTTGAAGAGCAAGAAAATTTTCAGGTGCTTATCTACATTGGCATTCGTTACAAAATATCCCTTGCCAGGTACCGATTCCAAAATACCAATCTTCTTCAAATGCTTGTAACCCTTTTCCACAGTGTCCCTTGAAATTTCAAACTCAAAGCTGAGTTCATTAATGGAAGGCAGTACCTCATTCTGTTTTATCTTTCCTTCTCCGATAGACTTAATAATTGAATTGGCCAATTGCAAGTATTTTGGCGTAGCAGAATAATAGTCTATAGACAAATACTGGGATATATCCTTTTTTTTCATTGGGCCTAGTCTAGCTGTTAAAAATACAGAAGTTCCTAGATAATAATTCATTGGTGGATGTGGAAGGTGACGTAGTCATGGTTTTTGTTACGCACTAGGTTTCATTAAGCTAGCAACAATAAGTTGATGATTTTATAATCTGTTGGCCTCTTTTCTAAAATGAAGCCTGCAATGGGATATTTTCGCAGCATGACAAACAAAGCTTTTCTATTCGATCTTAATGGAACTATTATAGATGATATGGAATTCCATGCACGGGCATGGTACAATATTCTTGTAAATGAATTAGGAGCAAAACTTACTTGGGAAGAAGTGAAAAAAGAAATGTATGGGAAAAATGAGGAACTGCTCATACGCATTTTCGGTAAGGGACATTTCTCCAAACAACAAATGCGTGAACTATCCATTGAAAAGGAAAAAGGTTATCAAAAAGAATTTTTCCCCCACTTACAACTCATTAAAGGGCTTGACAGTTTTTTTGAAAGGGCCTATCAGCAACAAATACCAATGGCCATAGGTTCTGCAGCAATCATGCTCAATATAGATTATATTTTGGACAACCTGAACCTACGCCATTATTTCAAAGCATTAATTAGTGCAGATGATGTTGCCATAAGCAAACCCAATCCTGAAACCTTTACAAAATGTGCCGATGCACTGGAAGCAAACCATAGCAACTGTATTGTATTTGAGGATTCACCCAAAGGTGTTGAAGCTGCTTTGCATGCAGGAATGAAAGCGGTGGTTATAAAAACTTACCACACTGTTGAAGAGTTTGCATATTTGCCCAATGTGCTCATGTTTATAGACGATTACACAGACAAGCAACTAGATAGTTTATTTGTGTAAGGTATTCTATAAAAGTTCTTTATTCGCAACCAAAAACTGCTTTTTAAACAATCTTTTCAAAATTTTGGTAATTCAATAACAATCCTATATTTGCTACACACTTAAAACCAAAACCAGCAAGACAGTGGCTTACGAAAACAACGACAAGAAAATGGAGAGCGTTTACAGCAAACGCATAAGGGCCGGTAAAAGAAGAACTTACTTTTTTGATGTAAGGGAAACGCGTGGCAATGATTACTATTTAACCATTACAGAAAGTAGGAAACGCTTTGATGACAATGGTTACGACAGGCATAAAATTTTCGTTTATAAAGAAGACTTCAACAAGTTCATTAAGGCATTGGGTGAAGCTGTGGATTATGTGAAGACAGATTTGATGCCTGATTTTGATTTTGATGCTTTCAACCACGAATACAATGAGGATGGAGAAGGCAACTACGTTCCTAACAATAATGCAGAAGTTGCAGCAATCTCCGAAGAAGAGCCTGTAGTTTCAGCAGCAGTTGAAGTACCTGTAGCAATTGCAGCAACAGAAACTGTGGAAGAAGAAGCACCTGAAAAAATTACAGCATCCAACTTATCTACAGAAGAAGTAGATAAATGGTAAGTTGAACATAAGTTTAAAAAGTTGTTTACATAAAAAAACCTCCGCTTCGGAGGTTTTTTTATGCTTAATTAGTGTCCTTACCCTTTTCATCAGTAAACTGGGCTTTAAACGTCATTGCGAAGAAGGAAGCAATCTCATTTAAAGCCCCAGTTGTTAGATTGTTTCGTTCCTCGCAATGGCGAATAATTACGCAGAAGATGTATTATACATTATAATGCTACTTAACAGAAAGCAACATGGTTTTTACTTTGGATTGTTGTGGATCATATACAGCAACACTGTAAATACCTTTAGGTAAGTTGCTTACATCCAAACGTTCACTAACAAGACTGCTATTTACATTGACTGTTTTTGTTAATAGTTTCTGCCCTGCAACGTTATGAAGAACAATAGTGAAATTGCCCCTCAGTTCTGACGAAATCTGTACTTCCGCAAAACCAACAGCAGGATTTGGATTAATGGTAAACAGGAACTTGTCCCCTCTCTTCAGCAGTACAACATTTGAATATTCAACACTACCATCACCGTTCACTATTTTCAAACGGTAATAGCTGTTTCCAATAGTTGGCTTCAAATCTTTAAAATTCCCGCTCTTATTATAAACAGCCGCACCTGTTACCTGTCCAACACTTTCAAAATTTATTCCATTGGCACTTCTTTCAATAACAAGTTTGCTGACATTGATTATTGATTCAGCAACCCAATTAAGGTTGTTGTAAGTACCTGCAACATCACCCGTAAACGAAACAAGCTTAAGCGGTAATGCAGTGCCATTGAGTACCAAATTGAAAGTAGCTTTTGTGCTTTCTATGGATTCTATAAAGATGAGGTAGTTTGTATTGGGTAACAAACCTAGTATATCCAACATTGCACCATTGGAACTAAAAGTTCTGCATTCTATCGGCTGTGGATAATATTGGCCTTCAGGGCATGTACTTACTTGGTAAAGTGCCAACCTGAAACCTGTAACTGGAACCCCAGTATAAATTTGCGGGCACAATGCCAATGAAGCAGGTTCTGTAACATAATTAGTCACACTTAACTTCAAAGTTCCGGCATTCGTTGTCTTTATAGCATAATAAGCATTATTGGTCACTGCTGCACCAAACAAATCACATCTAACTTGTGTATAAGCAGGATCAACCGCCGAATTGCTGGATGTATGCACCATGTCAAAAGCTACCAACGTATTGCCTGGAGTTGGCGTAGAAGGAAATTCGCTTGGGCAATTGTCCTTGCTTTCCGAAATAACACTAAGCTGTGTCATTTCTGTATTCAAAGCAAAGCAGGAACCATACGCGTATCCATGTGGTGTGCAGCAATATAATCCTCCCTGTTTTGCAGAGTTATCTGGAGAAGTTCTCTTGGTACTTGTTGATACCGAATAGTTCATTAGTTTGGCAGGGTTCCTTTGTCCAACTGCCGATCCCTCCTGCCCATCATTAATATGCCCAAGATTCAATGCGTGACCAAGTTCATGATAAACTACACTTTCCAAATCTATTTGGTTGGAATTGCTGGAGTTTGGTGGACAAGGACCAAAAGTAAAGCTCGTTGTACCTAATGATACACCTGTATTTCTTATTACAATATCAAACTCAGTTTTCCTTCCTCCATACAATGCAGGATTATCTGTACAAATTTGGCTGAAAGAATAGCATACCGCTAAAACACCCGCCGCCAAAGGAGCATTACCAGTATTCGTGTTATCGAACATAATGGTGTTGCTGCCATCACCCGGATTAATAATTTGTGTGCTAGTGTTGCCCCCTTCGGTAACATTTAAACCTACCGTTTGTTTCCAAGTATTCAATGCTCTTTGAAAAGTTGCCTGTGCTGGACTTGTAGTAATATCAACTCCTCCACCACCAGTACTAGTGCTGTAAACGATTGTGTAACCACCCACCCCATCATCATTCATCAAATTCAATTGCTTTACATAATTGCTGCCGGAAACATTAAAAGACGATGTCAGGATACTATAAAAGACATTCATTGCACCAGGAGAGATAGAAGTCGCCCCAGTTACATCCCTTACACTAAAATTACCCGTGCCCGCTCTTGAAGGAACCCTAATTTTTATCTGTGTATCTGTCCATGAAACCACCAATGTTGAAAGCACCGCATCGGCTGCAGACACAGCATAAGCAGTTCCTCCAGTACCGTCATTGCCATCATCAAAAAGAATGGCAGCATTGCCAGTAAATGTTCCAAAACCGCTACCATTTATGGTTAATAGATTATTGGCAGGATCTGACAATGCTCCAGAATTTACTGTGGCAGGAGAAAAAGATGATATCGAAGGAAATAATACCCTACCAGCAGCCATAACGGGTTTTTGTTTTGTTACATCAAAAGATGCATTCTTATTTTCATAACCATGGCCTATCTTGGAAATAAGTTCACCGTATAATTGATTGGATATATTTTGGTAACGAACAAATGGAGCGGACGCTTTCTCGTTGTCCAAATCGTAATTGAAATAACCCTGACTGCTGCTGTAAACATCCCAAAGTTTATTGCCCGTTAAAGGGGAACGCAAATCAATACTGTTAGGGAAACAGAAAAACACACCAACATAATCTTTGCTAAGTTCCAAAAGGTCGCTGGCATTAATTGATTCATTGCCAACACTGCCACCCTGTGTAAGCACTTCTATGAAAGAATTGGTAGATGCCCCTTTAAAAACTTTATACAGCTCAACTTTATTGGAGGTATAAATCATTGTGTGCTGACGGTTCCAGAACGATTGCTGGCTTACCACTTTACCTTCAACAATAAGGCTTGAGTTGGCAATCTTCTCATCAATGTTCACTTCGTACAGCTGGCCTTTTGACGCATTCGCAATGGCCATGAAAGCTATTGCAATAAAAATGTTGACGGGTAATTTTCTAAGCATAATTTATAAATTTTGTACAGAACCGCTAAGATAACAACTATTTGTTTCTGGGGACGGGTTGATTAAAGGCTTTTAAGCATCCAAATATCGCAACCGCCGTGGCCGGAATTGCCCAATGGTCCCTTTAAATAATTGAACCCGAATTTTTCATAGACAGCTACAGCTTTTATCAACTCCGGCATGGTTTCAAGATACATTTTATCGTACCCTAGCTGCTTGGCAGCCTCTATGCACTTATCAATCATCATTTTTCAAAGCCCCAATCCACGTGATTCTTTGGATAAGTACATTTTCACCAATTCACAAGTATCATTGGGTAATCCTTCTGTTGGAAAAATTCCACCACCACCAATAACTATATCATTTTGCAGGGCATAAAATATAAGCTACGTTTTGTTGAGGAAAAAAGTTCGAATAAATGGTCAGTTGTTTCATCAAAAAAACGGTGCCTGGCTTATTGGCCCCAAACTCTGTTAATGCGGCACGAATGATTGAGGCAATGGCTGCATTGTCCCATAGTTCAATTGTTCTAATGACAATTCCGTGCATTAACCTTTCCTGAAATTTTTATAGATATTGATCAACCCATTGGTTGAAGCATCATGGGATGAAATCGTTTCTTCATTTTCCAGTTCGGGCAAAACTTTATTGGCCAGTTGCTTGCCCAGTTCAACCCCCCATTGGTCAAAGCTGTAAACGTTCCAAATAACCCCCTGCACAAAAATTTTGTGTTCGTACAAAGCAATCAAGCTGCCCAAAGAATAGGGGGTGATTTTTTTTACAATAAATGAATTGGTGGGCTTGTTGCCTTCAAATATTTTGAATGGGGCAAGTTTCTTTACTTCCTCATCTGTCTTGCCAGCTTTTAGCAATTCTGCTTTCGCTTCAGCTTCTGTTTTGCCATTCATCAATGCCTCAGTTTGTGCAAAGAAGTTGGACAACAATTTCACATGGTGGTCGCCAATTGGATTGTGGCTTATAGCAGGTGCAATGAAATCACATGGAATCACCAACGTACCCTGATGTATCAATTGATAAAAAGCATGTTGGCCATTGGTACCGGGTTCACCCCAAATTACGGGACCAGTAGCATAGTCAACCGTATTGCCGTTCCTGTCCGTGTTCTTGCCATTACTTTCCATATTTCCCTGTTGAAAGTAGGCTGCAAATCGGTGCATGTACTGGTCATAAGGAAGTATGGCTTCACTTTGTGCATTGAAAAAGTTGGTGTACCATGTACCCAGCAATGCCATTAATACAGGAATGTTTTTCGGGAATTTTTGTGTTCTGAAATGCTCATCGGCAGCGGAAGCCCCTTTTAGCAATTGTTCAAAATTATCATAACCAATAGTCAACGCAATGGATAAGCCAATGGAGCTCCATAAACTGTACCTACCACCAACCCAGTCCCAAAACTCGAACATATTGGCTTTATCAATCCCAAATTTTGTTACTTCTTTTTCATTCGTACTCAGTGCAGCAAAATGTTTGGCTATATGCGATTCATCTATTGCTTTTTCAAGGAACCATGCCCTTGCAGTCAAAGCATTGGTCATGGTTTCCTGTGTGGTAAAAGTTTTGGATGCAATTAGAAACAGCGTTTCTTCGGGCTTCACCTTTTTCAAGGTTTCAGCAATATGCGTTCCATCCACATTACTTACAAAAAATGTTTCGATGCCTTTTTTCCAGTAAGGCTTCAATGCCTCCGTAACCATTACAGGCCCGAGATCACTACCGCCGATGCCAATATTTACAATGTACTTTATTTTCTTGCCTGTGTAGCCCTTCCATTTGCCAGTATGCACTTCTGCACAAAAATCCTTCATATGTGTCAATGCCTTTCGAACCAAGGGCATTACATCTTTTCCATCAACAAGTATGGGCGTGTCAGAAAAATTCCTCAATGCAGTATGCAGTACAGAACGCTGCTCAGTTTCATTAATTTTTATGCCAGCAAACATGGCATGGATGGCGTCCTTCAGTTCGCAGTCATCGGCCAACTGCAAAAGCAACTGCAATGTTTTGTCGTTGATAATATTTTTTGAGTAATCAAAAAATATGTCTTCAAAGCAAAGTGAAAACTTGTTGAACCGATCAGCATCTGCAGCAAACATGTCCTTCATCTTCCTGCGGCTCATTTCTTCCTCATGATGTTTCTTTAAAAGGAACCATGCTTGGGTAGTGGTCGGATTTATTTTTGACAACATAGAATATATTAAAAACTGAAAACTTAATTGCTTCCTACAGATGACTGATTGCTTCTATTGTTTGCTGCACCATGCTTGGATTAATATCTAAATGCAGCACCATTCTCACCTGTGTTGGTGATATAGCAAACATAAGCATATTCTGCTCTTTCATTTTGTCAACAAATTGACTGGCAGATAATGCTCCCTTTACTTCAAAAATGACAATATTGGTTTCTATTGGCAATATCTCCCCAACAAAATCCTTTTGCTTCAATACTGCTGCAATCTGTTTTGCATGAGCATGGTCTTCTGCCAATCTTTCAACATTGTTTTCCAAAGCGTAAATTCCTGCTGCTGCCAGAAAACCAGCCTGCCGCATACCGCCACCAAAAACCTTTCTTATACGCCTTGCTTTTTTAATGAACGGGGTTGGACCAAGCAGTACACTACCCACTGGTGTCCCCAGCCCCTTGCTCAAACAAATGGAAATGGTATCAAAGGTTTCGCCATATTGCTTAGGCGTCTCATTCTTTGCAACCAGTGCATTGAACAGCCTTGCTCCATCCAAATGGAGTTTCAGGTTATTTTCTAAGCAAACTGATTTTATTTTTTTTATCTCCTGAAAATCATAGCAGTTTCCTCCACCACGGTTGGCGGTGTTTTCCAAACTTACCAATGTTGAAATAGGTTTATAAATATCATCTGGATTAATGCTTGCCTGCACTTGTTCAGCGGTAATCCTTCCTCTATCACCCGCAATCAAGCATACACTGCAACTGCTGTTGAAAGCGATGCCACCACCTTCATATTGGTAAATATGACTCATCTTGTCACATATCACTTCATCACCAGGCTGTGTATGAACCTTGATGGCTATTTGATTTGTCATGGTACCACTTGGGCAAAACAATCCTGCTTGCATGCCAAACATTTCCGCAGCCATGGCTTCCAATTGATTGATGCTTGGGTCCTCGCCAAAAACATCATCACCAACCTTTGCCTGCATCATGGCTTCCAGCATGGCAGGCGTTGGTTGGGTAACTGTATCACTCCTAAAATCTATCATGCTGAATGGTTTACCGGTAAGGTGACGCCTTCCCGGCGATTAAAACATGCTAAAGATAACCCTTGCAGTTTATCGCACCACATGCACATTTCAGTTTTCCATCGTGGTGGGTTGGCCCATAATCACAGGTAAGCTCCTCCCCTTTTTTTATCGGGCGGAGCGTATAGAACTCCACCCTGCTAAAAGCCACACGCATATAAGTATTTGGCTGGCAACTATGGTTCACATAACGGAGTTCATTTGGATTGATGCTTGCATCAAGGGCCCTGCCATCCCCAAACTCCACCATGGCCACACGTTTCGTTTGGGCTGCACGTTTCCTTGCTTCACGCAAAGGGATGACCTGCCCACCAAGGTTGCCAATTTTTTTTCTTGCAGGAATGGCTTGCAGCGTAAATGCACCTTTGCCATCAATCGTGCTGGGCTTGTTTTCTAGTTGATAGTTAAGCAAGGAAAGCTGTTTAAAGTTTGTAGGGATATTTCATAAATCTATGTTGGACAACAGGTTTCCAAAAAAGTCAAAGAAGGCATTGTTTTCCCAAATGCAGCCTTTGCCCCACCTGTCTTTCATGAATGAAGTTATCCAAGCAGGTTTCCAATATATGGCCTGCATATTGTTACAGTACTCCATTTGAATAGTGTGAAGACCAAGAATACATAATCTTTCACGCCTCCTTTTCTGCAATGCTTGTTTCCCACCAATTGGCAAACTGCAATTGAGCACATGCAAAATAACTATGGCTTGATGGATGATGTAATGGGGTCCAAAGTTTTCCATTACTGGTTTTGTATAACCAATGAGTTACTTGTATCAATTCCCAATTTGCCAAAGCATGCCAAAGTTGTTTTCATTGCCTACTTGGAGCATTTTTGCAACTAGGTTGTTTGACTTTACATAATTCAATACTTTAAAGGTATAATTGTAAACAGTATCCTTTAAAGTTCCGATAGACAAATTCTTCCAAGCATCTTGTGTTGGCTGTTTGGCTTCCATCAAATTTTTGTAAATACCAACTGCATGTGCTATTTCTATTTACGTAGAAAAGGGCACTGCCAATAACAAACTGCTTCCAAGTCTATGGATTTTGGGGGGATGCTGTTTTTGCTTGACGGTGAGTTGGTAAAAAGAAAATGGGACATGTAATCATGAGGAGCAGTTTTTCATTTCGTGTAGTTATAAATTAATCAAAGATAACCTTTGAACAATGGGGAAATCATTGCTCAAACAAGCCATGATGTAACCTGAATATTCATGGCATTGGTTTTGAGTTTCAAGTAATTGTAGTTTTAATATTCAACTCAAAAGTACGACCATGAAAATAAATTATACGCAAGTAGCAGTCGCAATACTGTTTTCAATGAGCATTATTAGTTGCTCCAAAAACGGTAATGATGCTGGCAAAGTAACGGTACAATTTGTAAATGCCTCCCCATCAAGCAGCGTTAATTTTTATGCAGATGGGAACATGGTTTACGAAAATATTGGCTACCCAAGTCAATCCTCCTCCACAAGTCTCATGTCAGCTGGCCAGCACTCGCTATCAGTTACTGCTTGGCGTTCCACAACAACCATTAGTTTTGGCAGCTTCACTTTAGATAGGGACAATTTTTATACAGTATTCCTAATTGATTCATTCACAAAACCTAAAATCGTTCCGATTAAATCTGACCCAAATGCAGCTACTTTAGACAATTATGGTAAATTGAGGGTTTTAAATTTCAGCCCCGACAGTCCACCAGTTGACATTAAAGTAACTAACTTGGGATTGATTACTGTCAGTGACTTCATTTTAAGAAATAGAACTTTCAATGATCAAGGTTCAGATACTGAAAAATTGTCTTTCAAGGACATGATAGCCGGTCCATACAGTATAAGTGTATATGCCGCTGGTACAAATACCCTTTTATATTCCCGTAATGTTACCCTAATTAAAGCTAAGAATTATACCATATACCTTTCTGGTAGCATAAGTGCAAATACTTTGATGTTAGGTGCGGTTACACACAATTAAGCTATTCTATTTTTCAATTCAATAAAAAAAGCGCCCCCAATGATGGTTTTTTTTAGGATTAATTAGTACTAGTAAAATTATTTGTTCTGCACAGAAGGATAATGGTCTATTGTTTCAAAAACATTTCTTGGATCAGCTTTAAGCACTTTTACAAACTTCCTCAGTGAATCAGCATACTGTGGCGTTCCAAACAACCTGTCATGTGAAAGAATCACAATCATGTTTAATTCATTGGTAATCTGGTCATCAAATTTCTGGTTAATCATACTTATCATTTCATCCACACCTTCCTTTGGTGCTTTTGTTTTTGCTTGTTGTCCCCATTCCATGTCCCAGCCAATAATTTTGTAACCAGTTGAATCCAATCTTTTGATTAAAGGATTCTCTGCTTTTTGCCCATGGATTTTACCATTGGAAGCCCAAGTATTATTACCCGGCAAACGGATAATTTTTACAGGGATGCCCAAATCCTTTTCATTCCTCATGAAATCATTGTAGGCCGTATCAGCTTTGGCTGCACTATAAAAGGTACTGTACTTGTCGTTGAAGCCATGGGAGTAACTATGGTTGGCCAATAAAAATTCAGGATAGCCATCACGTATCTGGTCTATCAACCTTTTCTTCACCGGACCAACTTGGTTAAAGCCAACCCCAAAGAAAGTTGCCTTGATACCTTCTTCATGAAAAATATTCTTGCAATTCGTTGTGCCTGGAGGTTGTGGACCATCATCCCAAGTAAGGAAGATATAACGTTTGGAACTATCATACTTTATGGGATCCATTGGTTTGGGCTTGGACACCACAACTGGTTTTACAGAGTCTTTTTTATCGGCATCGGACTTGCCGTTTTTGCAGGAAGTTGCCAAAGAAGCAACAGCAACGCAAAGTGCTAGATTTCTCAATGTATTCATAATTCAATTTTATATTTTCAAAGGTAGCAGCACAGGCTTACGCTCAAATGTTCAAGTTATTCTTAGGGTGTTAATAAATAGGCCTTCTTTTATAAGAAAGAGCAGCTCCATAATTTCCAGAACTCGTCAGGTGTTTAATTTACTTTTGAAATTCAACTTTATTTATGAGCAATTATACCATACCAGCCAATACAAGAATTGGCCATATACATTTAAAAGTGTCAGATTTGGATAAGGCCCTGGCCTTTTACCAAGGCATACTTGGTTTTGAACTGATACAGAAATACGGAACACAAGCAGCGTTTATTTCTGCTGGTGGTTATCACCACCATATTGGATTGAATACTTGGTACAGCAAAGATGCAAAACCTGCACCGCAGCGTGCTCCCGGGCTGTTTCACACTGCCATACTTTATCCTACAAGAAAAGATTTAGCGGTGGCTTTACAAAGATTGGTTGATGCAAAATATCCAATAACCGGAGCATCGGATCATGGTGTTTCCGAGGCATTATACTTGGACGACCCTGATGGAAATGGTGTTGAATTATATTGGGACAGGCCACGTGAGCAATGGCCTTTAAATGCAGCAGGGGAACTGCAAATGGTGACAGAACATTTGGATCTGGAAGATTTGCTGCAGGAACAAAACAAATAAAATAGAACTGTTACTAAAATATGCTGTGCTTAACTGGTCAGTCCCCAAGCCATTATATAAAAAGTTGTACCAACAAAAGCGGTCAACATACTAATTGCACATACAAATGCCACTGGACTAAACTGGTCGTCTTCTTCTTTCAAGAAATGTTTTACATCATTGTAAATAGCTTTCATAATTTTCCTTTTTTATGAATAGGCCAAAAGGATGCCAGCTGCCAAATGCCTATAAGCATTGGCATCCATGCAAAACAAACTATAAAGTGTAGAGAAAAGTAAACAAAGGCCAGTCCTATTCCACTCTTATGAATTGCTGACTGAATGATTGCCCATTAGCAGTAACCAGTTGCAACAAATATTTACCTGCATTCGACTATCGCTCAGGATAAATTGCAACTGCAGCTTCATCCTACAGCTAAGTACAAAAAGAAAACCCCACTTCTTTCAAAGCAGGGTTTTCTTTTTATCTTCTCCATGTCCCCTTTAGGGGATAGGGGTTTAATACCTGTAAGCATCAGCTTTAAATGGACCATGTTGAGGTATGCCCAAGTAAGCAGCTTGTTCAACAGTCAGTTCATCCAATTCAACACCAATCTTCGCAAGGTGCAAACGGGCAACCTTTTCGTCAAGGTGCTTAGGCAAAACGTAAACAGCGTTTTCGTATTTGTCTGTGTTTGTCCAAAGTTCCAATTGAGCCAAAGTTTGGTTGGCGAATGAGTTGCTCATTACAAAACTTGGGTGGCCAGTAGCACAACCTAAGTTTACCAAACGGCCTTCAGCCAAGATGATTACATCTTTACCATCAATATTGTAGATGTCAACTTGTGGTTTGATGGTATCTTTTGTATGACCATAGTTGGTATTCAACCAAGCCATATCAATTTCAATATCAAAGTGACCAATATTACAAACGATTGCTTTGTCCTTCATCAACCTGAAATGCTTTTCAGTAATCAAGTCACGGCAACCTGAAGCAGTAACAATGATGTCAGCTTCTTGAACAGCCTTAATCATTGGCTTCACTTCAAAGCCATCCATAGCAGCTTGCAAAGCACAGATAGGATCCACTTCTGTAACAATTACACGGCAACCAGCACCAGCCAAAGAAGCAGCAGAACCCTTTCCTACGTCACCATAAGAACCTACAACAGCTACTTTACCAGCCATCATAACGTCTGTGGCACGACGGATAGAATCCACCAAAGATTCCTTACAGCCATACTTGTTATCAAACTTGGATTTAGTAACTGAATCGTTTACATTGATGGCAGGAATGGGCAAAGTGCCCTTAGCCATTCTTTCGTACAAACGGTGAACACCAGTGGTAGTTTCTTCAGAAAGACCCTTGATGTTTGCAACCAGTTCAGGATACACATCAAAAACCATATTGGTCAAGTCACCACCATCATCCAAAATCATGTTCAAAGGACGGTCAGCAGCACCGAAAAACAAAGTTTGTTCAATGCACCAATCAGCTTCTTCCTGTGTTTGACCTTTCCAAGCAAAAACACCAATACCAGCTTCAGCAATAGCCGCAGCAGCTTGGTCCTGTGTAGAGAAAATGTTGCAAGAGCTCCATTTAACTTCAGCACCCAAAGCCACCAATGTTTCAATTAACACAGCAGTTTGAATGGTCATGTGCAAGCAACCAGCAATCCTAGCACCTTTCAAAGGTTGGTTTGCTGCATATTCTGCACGAATAGACATAAGACCCGGCATTTCTGCTTCGGCCAAACGGATTTCTTTACGTCCCCAAGCCGCAAGGCTGATGTCCGCTACCTTATAAGGCAAAGCGAAGTCGATAGATTTTGTAAGTGTTGACATTGTTTATTTATTTTGAAAGGCAAAAGTAGAGAGCATAGGATAAAATAATGTTAACGGATGCAAATTCAGGAAACAATCCTAATTTGCCCTTCATTCAAAGGATAAAACACTTTTTAGCCATGGCAAAAGCAACCAAAACAGGACAAACTACTAACAGTGATTTTGTGCTGGATGCAATAGATATAAAAATACTGAGCCTGCTGCAGCAGAATGCCAGGATAAGCGTAAAGGAAATTTCGGAAAAGGTACACTTAAGCACCACACCTGTACATGACAGGGTGAAGCGTTTGGAAAACAATGGAGTGATAAAACAGTATGCAGCACTTGTTGACCATAATAAAGTAAAGAAAGGTTTGATGGTGATTTGCTATGTATCGCTAAAGGAACACAGTAAGAACGCTGGGACAAAATTCATTAAGCATATCAATGCACTGCCTGAAGTGATTGAGTGCTACAATATTTCTGGTGAGTTTGATTTCATGCTGAAAGTGGTAGCAGAAAACATGGATACTTACTACGATTTCCATGTAAACAAACTAAGCCAAAGTGAAAACATAGGTAATGTGCAGAGTGTGTTTGTGATGGGGGTGATTAAGCAGACGCATGTGCTGGTACATTGAGATTAAACATAAACGAACATTAAAAATAGCATTATCATGAAACTACTATTGCTGTTAGCAACACTTGCATTTTTTGGTTATACAGAAAATGATGGGACAATGAAAGTGAACCATTTAACTTCTTGTAACATGATATACAATAAGGCATATACGTTAGGGGATACACTCCAAACAGGATGGTATTATGTTACGGAGAAGCCCAATGGTATTAAAAGGCATCTCGACAAGGATACAGTATCTTCTTTCATCAATCCTGTTCCGATTATGACGGTTTATCATATCGAAAAGACAGAAATAGTAACCAATAGCTTTGGCAACAAAATCTTTTTAATGCGTTTTGACGAGGTAGGGAAAAAACTGTGGAGCAATGCTACGCTAAGAACTGTTGGAGGCCATCTTGCTTTTATTGTGGACAATAAACTAATATTTACAGCGAAGGTTAATGGACCAGTTACAGAAGGTGTGGCTAGTGTGAACAGAGGAAAATCTTATGAAGTCCATCTGGAAAATATAAAAACTATCATTGACAAGGAAAAGCAATTATCAAAGAATGTTAAATAATATCAATTGCAAGCCTTTAAGGCTTCTGCAGTAGCCTCCTACCGCTCCGCATACGTTTTTTACCTAAATCGGCTTTAATTAAGCTGTTTAGATTATTTGATGGAATAATGTAGATGATTTGAGCGAAACAAGACGGATTTTGCAGCCCTAGCCTAACGCGAAAAATCCAATCCCGCAAAATGCGGGACAGCCAGAAAGCAGCACATATTAACCATTGAAATGATTTTAGACAGCTTCTTAGAAAAAAGCCCACCTTATAGGTGGGCAAAGATTGATTCGTATTTATGCTATTAGGTCTAATACAACATTCTCACCTTAATAGTTTCCTTCACTTCCTTCAGAAGTTCCAATGCTTGCTTGGAAAGCTTTTTGTCAATATCCAACACAGCATAACCAATTTCGTCATTCGTTTTTAAATATTGTCCAACGATATTTATTTTATGCGAAGCCAATGTGCTGTTAATGGCACTCAAAACGCCCGGTACATTTTTATGTATATGCAAAATCCTGTGTGCAGTTTCTATCGGTGGTAATCCAATAGAAGGAATGGTATGCGAACCATTGGTGATACCACGTTCCAAATACTGGAACAGCTTAACGCTTACGTCCTCACCAATATTCTGCTGTGCCTCTTCCGTGCTGCCACCAATATGTGGCGTAAGGATTACGTTGCTTAACCCTTGCAGTGGCGTGGTAAACTTATCGCCATTTTTTTCTGGTTCCCAAGGGTACACATCAATGGCTGCACCACTCAATTGACCTTCTTTTAAAACTTTTGCCAATGCATCCAAATCAACCACTTCTCCCCTAGCATAATTAATTAAAATGCTGCCCTGTTTGAAATATTTCAGGTTGGTTTTGTTGATGAGATTTTTTGTCTGTGGTGTCTCCGGCACATGCAAGGAGATAATATCTGCCTTGCTTACAACTTCCTTTAAACTCTTACTAGCAATGGCATTGCCCAAAGGCAATTTGGTTTCGGTATCATAAAAGATCACTTTCATGCCCAATGCTTCTGCCAGCACGCTTAATTGACTACCGATATTTCCATAACCAATCAACCCCAATGTTTTTCCACGGAGTTCAAAACTGCCTTTTGCCTCTTTCATCCAAGTGCCCTCGTGTGCAGCCTTGTTCTTGTCAACAATCCTCCTGATCAACATAATGGACGCACCAATCACCAATTCTGCAACGCTTCTTGTATTGCTATATGGTGCATTGAAAACTACCACCCCTTTTTTGGTGGCAGCTTTTAAATTCACCTGGTTGGTACCAATGCAGAAGCAACCAATGGCCTGCAACTTGGTAGCTGCACCCAATACTTTTTCCGTAACCTGTGTTTTGGAGCGAATGCCCAGCAGGTGCACATCCTTTACAGCAGCCATCAATTCTTCTTCACTTAATGCTCCAGCTATTTTTTTTACGTTGGTATAGCCATTGTCCCGGAAACGTTGAACGGCCTTGTCGCTGATATTCTCGAGGAAAAGAATGTTTATTTTCTCTTTGGGGTAACTGGTATCTGTTTGCTTGCTCATGCTGGCGAAAATAATATAATGATGTGAGAACAACTGTTAGCCTGTTTATGAATGCAGCAATTTCTTGTTGCCATACTATTTACATGCCTTTTGTATCAGTTGCAATACTGCCTTTGGCAGTGCTACGATTGAGAGAGATAATTTACCGGGAAGTAAGTAAGACGGTAATTTTTCTTTGCGTCTTACTTACTTCCCGGTAAAAAAGTGGCGAAGCCACTACAATGATTGTTTACCACAAAGACACAAAGGGCACCAAGAAAGCGAAGCTTTCCATCTTTGTGTTCTTTATGCCTTTGTGGTAAAATTGTTATGCTAATGCTTGCTTGCAAGTAAGCATAGCTGAAATTCAACCTGCTGATATAGTTTGCTATATAAATAGTCGCAAAAAAAAAAGACTTATCAATTGATAAGTCTTTTTTGTAGTGCCCACGAAAGGAATCGAACCTTCACACCCTTGCGAATGGCAGATTTTGAGTCTGCTGCGTCTACCAATTCCGCCACATGGGCATCTATTTTCGGATTGGGTTGCAAATATAATGGCATCAATCCAAACCAGCCAAAATTCTGTTGAGGTATTTTTTCTTGAAATAATATTCCTTTACTTGCAGCAGCTCTTCTTGGGTAACAGCAGCTTCTTGATAATGCTCCACAATTTGCTTAACAGGCTCATAGATTTGGATTTGAAGATTTGAAATGACCGATTGCTGATTGGCAATGGCTTGTTCATCCCCTTCCATTTTGGCATCCATCAAGGCTTCGTTGATGTCCATCATTTCCATGAGGAAGGTATTGGGCAATTGGTACTTCTCCTCCTCTTCCAATAAACCCTTTTGTGTCAACACGTACTTGATGGTTTCATCGGCATTGGAAAATGTTTTGAATGCCTTGTTTACCAAGGAAGATTTTTCCAGCACATCTGCCTGCTCACCTGCTGTGGCAGAAGCAAAAAAATCCGGATGGTACTTCCTGCTCAGTTCATAGAACTTTTGCTTGACGGTGGAAGCATCCGGCTTCAATGAAACGGGGATATTGTACAGTTCGAAGTAGTTCATGCAACAAAGGTGAAGGTTTATGGCAAAAGGTAGGAGGTAAAATACAACGATAAAATCATTTTGCTTTTGTAACGAAGAACACAGAGGTTCCATGAAGTTCACAACGTTGTGTTCTTGTGGTTCTTAGTGAACTTTGTGTTCCTTACCATGAACTATCACCTATCCGGCTGCCTTCCTTATATTCACATTCCAAAAGTAAAACGAATGCTTGTTATAGGACTTATTAGAGAAGGAAAAATACCTGCTGATAACCGTGTGGCCCTTACGCCTGCACAATGCAGGTGGATGAAGCAGCATAGGCCCGATGTTAAAGTGGTTGTTCAAAGCTGTTCCACAAGATGTTTTAGTGATGATGAATATAAAAGGGCCGGCATTGAGGTGGTGGAAGACGTGAGCCATTGCGATATTTTGATGGGCATTAAGGAAGTGCCTGTAGACATGTTGATTGCAAATAAAACCTACCTGTTCTTCTCCCATACAAAAAAGCAGCAGCCACATAATCAGAAATTACTGAAAGCCATTCTAGCAAAAAACATTACGCTGATTGATTACGAATGTCTGGAGCACGAAGATGGCCAGCGTATTATTGGCTTTGGTTTTTTTGCTGGCGTGGTGGGTGCACACAATGGCATCATGGCTTACGGCAACAGAACAAAACTGTTCTCCCTACCAAGGGTTATGGAAAGCAAGGACTACCGTTCATTGATCCACCATTATTTCGGTCTGCGTTTACCCAATATAAAAATTGCCGTTACGGGCAGTGGCCGTGTGGCACATGGTGTTATTGAAGTGATGAACCTGATGGGCATTCATGAAGTGGAGCCTGATGAATATTTGGAAAGGAACTTCTCCTACCCTGTTTATGCACAGTTGAAAGGTGCTGACCTTTATACACACAAGGAAACGAAAACTTACAAGCGAAACGATTTCCATGAAAATGCTGCCAATTACCGCAGTCGTTTCCTGCCTTACACCAGATGCACTGATGTGTTGATGAACGGGATTTATTGGGACCAAAACATTCCCCGTTTATTTGAGCAAACTGATATTGATGAAAGTTTCAGCATACAAACCATTGCAGACATCACTGATGATGAACACGGTAGCATACCCATTAACATTGGCGACCAAACCATTGAAAATCCAGTTTACGGGGTTGACAAAAAAACATTCATGAAAACTGAACCGTATTTGGAAACCAGCATTGACATGATGGCTGTGGGCAACCTGCCCAATGAACTTCCACGTGATGCCAGCAGCTACTTTGGTGAACAGCTATTAAAGTTTGTATTGGAAGATATTTTAAAAGGTGGCAGTGAAATTATTACAAGGGCAACGATGGTGAAGGATGGGAAGTTGACGGAGGAGTATAGTTATTTGAGCGAGTATGCGAAGTAGTTTAATCCTTCAAATACATATCTGGTAATATCTCCAATAGCTCTTCAAGAATAAGTGCCCTTTCTTTTGTTAACTCTTTTACTTTATCCATTGCAATTGGCCTCCACATTGTGCCTTCAGCAGAACCATAAGTAAATTTAATCAACTCGAATTCGGTTTCCTTGAACCTTATCCAAGCTTTTTGAGCAGTTATGAGCTTGGCTTTAGCAATGGATGGTAACTTGCTTAGTAATGATTTATAGGTTTGATTCAATTTTTTGTCCCATTTAAGATATGCTTCAGAAGAACAGTTTGTCATTGCTGAAGTTGTATACTGTCCTTTTTCTGCACATGCCTCTTCCTCTTTGTCAATCTTATTTTTGTTTTCGTCCTTTTGGGAAAAACAAACATTTACAATCAACACAAAACTGGCAAACAGGAATAGTTTCATAATTGAACGGCTAATTTTATTTAAACGAATACACCACTCCCCCAATCACATTCAACCCCAACACTTCATACTGGTTCCAGCGTTGGTATTTGTTGTTCAACAGGTTGTTGAATTGTAACCATAAATTCAGTTTTGGCATGATGCTGTATTCAACACCAGCATTCAAATCCATTACTGCATTTAGTTTATAGGACTGTTTTGTTTTCAGGTAACTTGTTCCGTCCCAGAAAAATATGTCACTCTTGAAATGCAGGTCATTCAGCACTTTCCAACGGAATGCACCTGTAACTTCAAAAGGCAACAGTCCATAAGCTTTATCGTTTGCAGATACTTTGGTAAACTGTGTAGTGGTAGCAGCAGCAAGGAAAGAAAACTTCTCCTGAATGGTATAACCAATTTCAGCATGTATCCTTACAGCTTGCAAGTCTGGTTCATAGAGAACCAAAAATGATTTGCCACTAACCGTATCATTTACAAACAAAGGCTGACCAACCATCTTCAAGAAAGACACTTTTGCATTGTAAGTAAAATGGCTGCCAGCAGAACCTTTGAAGCCTGCATATTGTTCAGTGATTTTTGTGTTGTTCAAAGCCGTTGGCTGTGCAATAAATGGATTGAACGTAGTTAATGATTTATAGTTGTTCTTTTGGTAGTAGCCAATCCATCCAGCTTGCAGCACAAACTTCTCTGCATTGATTTTTGCTTCGGCTGTAATATTGGGCAAAATGGAATTGGCTTGCTTGTCCCAACCAGCCACGATACCTGCATTGATTTTTACATTGGGTGTTTTGAATTGTATGGTGGGCTCCACGTAAAACAAATTGTTCTTTAAGGTCAACGTATCTTTTTTGTAGGAGGTAATGTCAGCAGTTACAGCCACATCAAAAGCAAGCATGGAACCAAAAGCCTTGTTAATAGGCAGTTTACCAACGAAATCAAATTCCTTTCCATCCTTTGCATCAAAGAAATAGCTTACGCCAATAGTTGGTTTGTAAGTAATGCCAAATTCTGTTGGCTTCTTGTTCCTTAAGCCAAGGGTCATACCAATATTATTGAACTGCTGCTTCAAACTATCCTTAGAAAATACCAATGTAGATGGTTCATACCCATATTGATACTGCGTGCTATTATCATAATACAACTTGCCATTAAATTCCAAATTGGTACCTGATGCATAAGTACCCAATGCTTCTATTCCAGCTTTGCTGAACTGCTGAAAATCCTTCTTGCCTTTTGAGGATGTGTATTTTGCATGAACAGTTGTTGTTGACCTAATCCCGTCACCAAAAGCGGCACCAGCTTCAAGGTATGGCGTAGTGTAATTACCAAAACCAAGTTTTATGTACTTGTCATTTTCCCAATGCTTGGCACTGTCCACATACAAAGCCAATGGTTTGATTGGCACAGGCTGGTAAGAGAAAAATAAATTCTGTGCAGGCACACGGTAAGTCAATGCCATCTTTGTGGTATCCAAAACAGGCGTTGCTGCATTGAAATTTATTTTGGCTGCATTACGCAAAGTAGGTTTGAAATTGGCATATAGCACCACTACATCAGGCTTGGTGGTATCCCTTTCCCTTGTTGCAGTATTAGTTGCTTCATCATCTTTCCTTTCTTCTTTTTTAGGGGAAGCTGTTTCTTTTTTTACGGTTGATTTCTTGGCAACAGGTTTTGCTTTTGCAGTGGTCTTTTTAGCAGTTGTTTTCTTCTTTGCTTGCGGAGAAGTTTTCTTCTTGCTGCTTGCCTGCTTTTTTGATTTGCCTTGCTTTCCTTTGGCATCAATGTTTGCAAAAGGTATAAGGGCAACCAATATCAATAGGAATATCTTTTTCAGTTTGTTCATGGTAAACAGTTTACTGTTGTTCTACTTTGTTTGTCTTGTTTTTTTCTTCTACTACTTTCGCCAGCTTTTCTTCTGCTTCTTTTTTCAATTCGGGTATAGTGGTGTTTTCACTTACACTTTTAAAAGTGGCTTCGGCATTAAAGTAATCTTTCTGTGTAAAATAAACATCACCTAAAAGGATATAGCTCTTGGTAACCCAGTATTCATAAGAACCATATTTCTTGATGACTTCAAAACCAGCCTTTTCAGCATCGGCCAATTTGTTTTGCACCAGCAGCATTTCTGCAATCCTATATTGTGCTTCGGCACTGAATTCTGATTTACCCAATGCAATCACAGACTTGTAGGCTGCAATGGCTTCATCCAGTTTACCACTTGATTGAAGGCCTTTGGCTACAACCATACTTGCCATCATTTTATCATCGGCAGCAATACCCTTTTCTTTCAACAAGTCCTGTGCATTTGGTGTTGCATCCAACCATTTCTGCTGTTTGTACTGGCAACGCAACAGGCCACGCATTGCCTCCAGTTTATTCTCCTGCTGGGTTGACAAGGATTTAAGCTGTGTATAGTATTTCTCCGCATTTGGATAATCCTTCAAATCAAAGTAGTAAATCCTTGCACTCTGCAATGCAGCCCTTTCTGCATAACGATTGGGAGCCTTTGCAACTACCGCATTGTATAAAGGCAATGCAGCATTAAAGTCTTTGCCTACAATATTTATTTCAGCAGAGAAATAATTGCTTTCAATAGCATACTTACCATCAGGGAATTTGGATAGATATTGTGCAAATCCTTGTTTGGCACTCGCAAAATCTTTTGCTTCATAACGTATCATGGCTGAACGGTAAGTCAATGAGTCTTCTTCATTGTAGGAAACTGTTTTTCCATTTTCACGCATGAAGGTTACAAACTCCCCAGGCCTTTGGTCTTCAACAAAAATCTTGCGTATGTATTCAACGGCATCATCACTTTCTGCAGAGTTGGGATAAGCCACAACCAACTTTTTAAAGAATACCAACGCATCCGGATTTTTGTCCAAATTGAAATAGGCAATACCGGATTTCAAGTAAGCCTGTGGATACCATGAATTGGCTTTTTTATCTTTCAATACCTTGTCCAAATAAGGAAGGGCTTCTGCAAATTTTTCATCGGCCAAGTAAGTATTGGCAATTTCCATATTTGCATCCGTAATCAATGGAGAACTGGGGAAACGTTGAGCCAAACTTTGCAGCAAACTTATTTTTTCACTGCTCTTTCCATTGGCCCCAGCAATGACCGCTTTCTGATAGAGGGCATAATCGGCCTGTTGCAAATTGGATGCAATTACTTGTTCATAATTGCTCAATGCTTTCTTGTAATCCTTTAACATAAAATAACAATCAGCAGCACGAATAAATGCATCTTGCTCAATGGTTTTTGAAGTAGCAGCAACAGTCGTAGCAACTTGTTCAAAATAACCCAATGCGGATTTGTAGTTTTCTTTTTTTAACAAGCAATAACCTACATTATATTTAGCATTAATGGGATTCACCTCTCCATTTGTCCTTTCATCTTTCAAATAGTTTAGGAAATAATCCAAAGCTTCATCCGTCTTCCCGTTTCTATAAGCAATCTCTCCTTTCCAAAAATTTACTAATTGAACAAACTGTCCATTATATGGCACTTGCATCAACCTTGTAAACAGTTCATCTGCTTTATTAATTTGCTGGTCATTGATTAATTCAACTGCACGGCCGTACAAAATTCTTGGATAGATTTTCTTCACATTTTCACTTTGCTGCGGCAGGCTCTCAAACAATGCCAATGCCTCTTTATAGTTACTGGTATTGGCCAGCACACTTACCTGCAGTTCTTTTGCCTCCTGCAAAAAAGTGGACTTATAATATTTAGTGATAAAATTGTTGAGTTCCTTTAAGGCAATATCCATATAGCCAAGTTCATAACTCAATTTTGCATAACTGAATAAGGAAATTTCTTTCTGCACGGCATTGCTACCATTGGATGCACAGAAAAGAAAAGCATTTCTGGCATTGGGTTTATCATTCACCTTCAAATAGGAATCTGCCAATAGGTACATGCTATTCTGTGCCAATGAATCTTCCTTTCCACCCAATTGCTTAAATCCAACAATTGCTTTGTTCCAATTGCTTGCTTCATAGTAGCAGTAACTCAATTCATACAAATCTTCACGTCTTACCTTCTCCGTCTTGTTTACATACTCTTCCAAATAAGGCAATGCTTCAGCATATTTCCTTTTCTCAAATAATGAATGCCCAACCAATTGTTTCAACTGCAAATCATAATACTGCCCACCTTTCTTAATGGCGTTCATGGCATAGTCAATGGACTTATCCCTTTCACCATTGAAGTAATAAATCTCGGCTATATAAAATGGAACAATATTTTGATAGGCCGGACTTGTCTCAACAACTTTGAAGCTTTCCAAAGCATCCTTGTATTTCTTCTCGTAGAAAGAAATGAAACCATAATAATAATTGGCATCGATATAATTAGGGTCCTCCTTCAATTGGCGAATGGCATTGAACAAGGGCTTGGCCTTATCAAACTGCTGCAAAGTGAAAAATCCATAAGCCTGGTGAAACTTCATGGCAGCAATTTCGCTGTTGCTCAAATTATCAATCGTTGCCTTGGTGTAATAATTATTGGCATCACCAAACTTTTTCTGGCGGTAATAAAATTCCGCCAAATAATAACTCATCATCTGCACACGGGGAGCATTGTGTTCCAAGTTAACAAACTCAACAGCCAATTGTTCAGAAGAAGCATCGTTCAGTTTCAATCCGCAAACAATGGAATAATATTTCGCTTCCAATTGAACAGTAATGGGCAATGCACTTTGTGCAATACCATTATTGTATAGACTTTTAAAAATAGGGAATGCAAGGCTGTACTGTTCACGCTGCAAGTATTCCTTGGCAATTTTGAAATCCTCATCAGGATCGTTGTTTACTTTGGAGGATTGAGCCTGTGATAAGTAGAAAGTCAAGCAGCACATGCCCAGTGCAACTATCTTTTTAAATTGATTCATAGAATGGAAGTATGCTTTGATACAAAGGTTTCGGTTTTCTTTCTTAACAAAACGCAAAATCGTACCATAATACTAATAAGGCAAGAACGTTTTGTACCCACAGCAAGCTGTTTTGTGGATAAACGACTAGGGCGGTTATCTTTACAAACAAATATTTACTATGTACGAAAGCACAACACAGGTTCGTGTACGCTATGCAGAAACCGACCAGATGAATGTAGTTTATTATGGCAACTATGCACAGTACTTTGAAGTGGGCCGTGTGGAAAGCATACGCCAACTGGGTTACACATATAAGGACATGGAAGCACAGGGCATTATTATGCCAGTAGTGGAAATGCATGTAAAATATTTACGTCCCGCTACTTATGACGATTTGATTACCATCAAGACACAGATTCGTGAACTGCCACATGACCATAGAATCGAATTCCACCAAGAAGTATACAATGAAGTCGGCAAGCTGTTGACTTCCGGCAAGGTGGTACTTTATTTCCTAGATGCTAAAACAAGATTGAAAACAAATATGCCTACTGAGATGAAGAGCAAGATTGAGCATTATTTCAATTGAAAAAATTACATTTACATTATGGAAATAAATGAACCAGCCATACAGTACGGGCTCTTCCCAAAGATGTCCCCCAGTGAATATTTGGACTGGGAAAGAATGCAAGAAGAAAGGCATGAATATATTTCAGGCGAAGTATATACTGTAACTGAAAACATGAGTGGTGCATCATTCAAGCACACTATTATTAATTCACATGTACTTATAGCAATTGGAGCATTTTTAAAAGATAAACCATGTAATGCTTTTGTGAATGATTTAAGGATTGAAGTAAAATCTGCAGAAAGTTATTTCTATCCAGATATTACTATTGTATGCCAAGAATTCGAAGCTTCTGATAAATATCTTGACATGATCACGAATCCTTCTGTTGTAATTGAAATCCTATCTCCATCTACTGCCAGGAAAGACATGGGCAAGAAGAAATTCTTCTACATGCAGATACCTTCCTTACAGGAATATATCATGATAGATTCACAATCTATTTCTGTGGAAACCATTAAAAGAAGAAATGACGGTACTTGGGAAAACCAGCTTACACTTGATATAAATGATTCACTGTTTATCAGCACCATCAATTTTACGATCCCTTTGAAAGAGATTTATAGTAATGTGAATTTCTAACTACTATAATTAAATTTTTGAAGTTTGCTTTTGAAGCTATTGACATATAGCTTATATAATTGAAATCATTGTCTCGCAATGATTATTTTTTACCACAAAGGCACTAAGGGGAAACTCCTTTTTTAATTTTAGCGAAGACAAGCTTTTACGCATACCCACCTAACATTTAAACCCTATGATTATCTGCCCTCCAATTTTTAATGGCTTGCTTTATTTGTTTGGGTGAAAGGTTTTCATCCACTGCTTTCTTGGCAAGGCCTTCCAATTCCCCATCACTTGCAAAACGCAATGCGATAACTTGACCCAATCTCAATTTACTGTCAAAAGGCTTTCCAGTTAAAATGAAATGCCGAAAATTTTCTTCTGCACGAATGGCCCTATCCTGTGCCTTCAAAGCAAAATTCCTGGAGAAGAACCAAAGCAAAACAGCCAATATGCTCAATGCCAAAATCAACAAAGCCGAACATTGATTTTCATTATTAGCATGACAAAGGTTGATGGAAGCACCTATAATAATAGCCAATATAAAAGGAACCGTTATGAAATGGTACAAAGTGGACAAACGTATATGGTTCCTGAAATGCTGTTCCTTCATAAAAAAAATTTATTGATTGTAATTTAAAACTACATACAATTGTTTTGGTAAAACTAAAAAAGTAAATTTGTGCATGATACTGAACGAACCAGCCATTGCCTATAGCAAACAAAAAATGACCATTCAGGAATATTTGGCGTTTGAAAAACTTTCAACTGATAAGCATGAATATTATCGTGGGGAGATTTTTATGATGGCTGGTGCAATGCCAAGGCATAACGTAATCTTCAAAAATGTTTTTAGGGATATTGCAACCCATCTTAAAGGAAAAACCTGCCAACCTTATGGCAGTGATCTAAGAATCAACATTCCAGAAAACACCTTATTTACCTATCCGGATATTTCCATTATTTGCGGCGACATTGTTACATCTGAACACGACGACGACTCTGCTACGCAACCAACCATACTGATTGAAATCCTGTCCCAAAGCACCAAGAACTATGATAGGGGAAACAAGTTTAAATTGTACCGCGACATTCCCACTTTGAAGGAATATATTTTAATAGATTCAGAAAGCATCAGCATTGAAGCTTTTTCCATTAATCAAAACAATCATTGGGAACTGGTGGAATATAAGACCTTGGATAGCTCATTAAGCATTGCTTCCATTGGATTCCAATTGCCCCTTGTGGAAATTTATGATGGAACAAAATTGCAATAGCCAATTTTCTAGCAATCACGTTGGTAAAGCAGCTAATCATTTCAGTTCATCCAGCACAGTAAACATCTTCTTTACCACATTGCTTGCACTACCATCAAAATTGTTCACAATGATGGCTACCGTATATTCCGTTCCATTTTTTGCTTTGTGGTAACCAGCAAAACTTTTTGCCCCGCCTATCGTTCCACTTTTCAATTTCATTTGGTTGTAAGTTGGCAATGCTTCATAGAAGCTATTGAACCATTCCTTTGTCTTGGCGTACTGCAATGCCGTTACTAAACTATTGGCCGTAATCCTGTTCTGTGGCGATAGCCCACTTCCATCAACAATGTGCAGTTCAGATTTTTCTATCCCCCTCTCCTGCCAATACCTTTTTACAATGGCCAGCCCCGAGTCAGTACTGCCAAACCCGTTTTTTTCATAAGCAATGGTTCTGATAAATGCCTCTCCATAAAGGTTGATGCTGTGACGGAGAAACTGGAAATTGATAGAATCCAGTGAAGGGGAATAAATACGTGCAAGTACCGAATCGCAAGGAACAGGCACCGACTCCAATACTGCACCTGAATCAATAGCAATGGGTCTTTCCTTTATATCAATCCTCTTATTGGCAAATTGCTTGTAGATTTCATTACTGATGGAGGTGGATGGATAAGGCATTGAACCGGCAACCTTAAATTCCTTTTCTCCAGCAGGCACGGAGCCTGTAACAAATCCATTTTCTGTGTAGGGTGCCAAATAGATATAAGCATTGTCGCCGCTTCTCTTCTTCCCTGCCTTCAATAAATTTTTCATCTCTATCAATTGCACTTCAGGTTCGGTACGTACCACTTTCACACTGTCACCTTCCTTTTCTCCAGTGTTCAGCACAAGATTGTACTGGTTCTCATTCCAGTTCAGTGCAAAATGCCCTGCACCATAATAGTTACCGATATCGTCCCATATCCAACCGCCCGGCACTGACTGGTAAGTGAACTTGGAGCTATGGAAATAAATATTTTTCTCAACAACATGTACTTTCAATTTTTCCACTGCTTTTGTCCATGCCGAAAAAACAAGTTCGGGTTTTGTGGAAGCATACCGCCAACTGCCCAGCGTTGGGTCGCCATAACCAATAATATGGATGCTTCCATGCAATGTATCATTGGTAACCTTTCCATCATATCCAAATTCCGTCTTCCATCGATAATCCTTTCCCAACAAATCAAATGCAGCAATACTGGTAATAATTTTTTGGCAGCTTGCTGGTGCAAGACCAAACTGGCTGTTCAAATCATACACCACTTCATTGGTGTTGCTGTTCACCACATACAATCCCATGATGGCATGTTTCATCGTGCTGTCCCCTAACAGGACTTTCACTGTTGAATCCAAACGCTGCTGAACATTTTGGGAAAACGCCATTACCGAAATAAGGAATGAACCAATCATCAATTGAAATGTTTTCATACTCAACACATTACTTTGCACTAAAATTAAGCTGAACAGTTTTGTATGAAGAAAATATTTGCATCCATTATCACCATTGGCGATGAACTCTTGATTGGCCAGGTGATTGATACCAACAGTGCATTCATTGCCCAGGAACTCAATAAAATTGGCGTGCCCGTAAAACATAGACTGGCTGTTGGTGATGGCTTTGATGATATTTGGAATGCACTGGACGAGGAAAGCAAACATGCTGACATCATCCTCATTACGGGTGGACTTGGCCCCACGGCAGATGATATTACCAAACCATTGCTCTGCAAATATTTTGGTGGGAAAATGGTGATGGACGAACCCACATTGCAGCATGTGCAGTACCTTTTTGAAAAAGTATTCAACCGCCAAGGCCCTTTGCTGGAGCGGAACAAAAAGCAAGCAGAAGTACCCGATGTGGCAACTGTTTTAAAAAACGAAGTAGGCACCGCCCCCGGGTTGTTATTTGAAAAAGATGGAAAAATATTCATTGCCATGCCCGGCGTTCCGTTTGAAATGAAATGGATAACTACCAACCATGTCATACCCATTATTAAAGAAAAATTCAACACTGGTTTTATAGAACACAGGACCTTGCTTACACAAGGCATTGGCGAAAGCATGCTGGCCGAGCTCATTCTGGATTGGGAAGAAAAAATTCCTTCCCATATTAAATTAGCCTACTTGCCCAATCATGGCATGGTAAGGCTGCGTTTAACAGGCAACAGTTTTGATAAGGATGCTTTGAACAATGAACTGGACAATCAATTTGCCCAATTAAAAATACTGGTAAAGGATTATTTGATTACCGATGAGGACATACCCATGGAGCAAGTGGTAGCCAAACTATTAAAGGAAAGAAAGCAGACACTGTCCACTGCAGAAAGCTGTACAGGTGGCCACATTGCCTCCCTGTTTACACAACATACTGGTGCCAGCAGTTTCTTTACAGGTACCGTGGTTTGCTATGACAACAGAATCAAAACGGAAATGTTGGGCGTCCCCAAAGAAATCCTGACCACTGTTGGTGCAGTCAGTGAGGAAACAGTCAGGTTAATGGCTGCCAATATTATTAAAGTCATGAAGACCGATTATTCCATTGCCGTTAGCGGCATCATGGGCCCGGGTGGTGCCACAGATGAAAAACCTGTGGGCCAAGTTTGGATAGCGGTTGCCAACAAGGAGAAAGTAGTGGCACAGCAATTCAATTTCAGGTTTGACAGAACAAAGAATATTCATTTCACTGCCATTAATGGTATCAACATGTTGAGGAAGTTGATACTGGAATAAACAAGACAGAAAAGGAAAAGCTTCGCTTTTTTTTACAGTTAACCGGGAAGTAAAGAAGAAGGTAAAATTTGCTTCCTTTCCCGTCTTCCTTACCCTGCCTGCCGCTAGGCAAGTTCCCGGTAAAAAAAATGTGGCGAAGCCATATTAACCTTTGTGCCTTCGTGCCTTTGTGGTAGCCTATATTGCTTTCTTCGTTGCAATGACAGCTTTATCACCACCTAATCTCCTTGTCAATAAACGCAATCAAGCTATTCGCCATTACTTGCTGTTCCTTAATATTGGGATGGCCGCTAGTATTCTTGTATGCAAAAAAATGCGTGTATAGCTTCCTGTCATGCAATTGCTGAACAGCTTTTTCAATATAGCCCGGCCACGGTGAACCATCCTTTGTTGCATCCATACTACCCAATGCACAAATGATATTTGCCTTTGGATATTTCGCCCTTATTGCCTGCACAAAATTCCTGTAGGATGCAACGATGAAATTTTCGTCAGGCTCCGTTGTTCCAAAGCGGTGCTTGAATTCATTGTGCTGCGGCCGCTTTATCAACCACGAATCATTCTGGAAAAGGTTCACCACAACAATATCCGGTGCATATTGTTTAAAGTCCCATTTGGAAGCAGAATCCGTGGCATCCATACGGTCATACATTTCAGGCATAATAAGCGGGAACCAGCTCAGCATGATGCCAATGCCACTTCTGGCAATACAGGAATACTGTGCATTGAAATGCCTTGCAGTGATGGCCGCATAACTGCGGTAATTATTTTCAAAAAAACCCTTGCCCGAATCCTTGCCACTACTGTCCTCTATGGCATAACCACAAGTAATGGAGTTTCCATAAAACTCTATCTTCCTCTTTTTAGCTGCTGCTGGTGGCAAAATCTTGGTAGAAGTGGGCATTTCAAATCCATAGAACCAAGTCTTGCCCATCGTCCATTCCGTGCGTTTAAATAATTGCAGTTTGTGGTCGCCATTCGATAGGCCAGTAGCAAGCAAATAGGTGTGCTTAATGGTTGCCGTATGGATTTTGGAAAAGACAGTATCGTCAATAATCACATTATAATAATTGGCCGTGTCCGTATCCTGCATAACAGCAGCAATACTGGTTCCATTGAACCTTACCGTTACAGAAGTTCCTGACCATGTGAGTGCCGCAGCATCATTGGCATAAGCTATCCTTCCTTCATAAGCAATGTCGGGACTATTGAAAGGCAGTATTTTATCCTGTGCAATGGCTCCAGTTAACGTGAGCAACAATAGGCAGCAAGCAAAAAAACGGTACTGGAAAAAAGCTGTTCTGCTATTCATCGTTACTATTGGGTTATTGGTGAACTGAAAATCACGACTTACCAAAACAAAATTGCGTAGAACTACTCACGCCACCATTAGTTATTTTCTTTTCCTTTATGCCCATCACAATATTACCATCAACCCAACATCATTATTTATGGCAGACATCCGTTTAAACTTCATCAACCAATCCAATGACCGCAACAATTCCGACATTGTGATTTTCCAAAAAAATGTGGCAACCAACTTTGACGAACTGGCCGTAGCCTGGCGGGTCATTCAAAACTGCGGACCGGGCATGAACCATCCTTTTACTTATCCCATGACAATGTTTATTTCGGCAAGTGACAGCTATGGCAACTACACCCAGCAACTGGCAGCAGCAAACGGCCAAAGTTTTTCAATAACAAAAGGCACTTCTGGTGACGTTTTAAAATTAACAGGAACAAGTGCCCGCAGCAATGAAGTAGAATTAACTAATCAATTACCAATGGGTGCAATTGATGCGAATATTTATAGGGACGGACGCCTATTGGCCACAAAAACAAAAGTGGCACCCGGACAGAAAGCTGTTTTTGAATTCAAGCCCACTATCTGGATTGGCGTGGCCTCCGAAGTGCAGGAAGGTGAGATGATGAATTCCGCCATACTTAGGTCCATCAACACAGAAATAAGCCTTTTAGGTATTAAAAGTGCAGATATTGTATTGACAGGCGGTGGGCCGGGCGAAACTGCCACAGCTTTCCAGTTTACACTTCAAAACGTAGTTTTCGCATAAAGCTGCTGAACCAAGGATTCCATCCAATTAAAACTGGGTGGAATCTTTATCTTCCATGCAGCGGGAATTTCTTCCTATGCGTTTTGTACCTGAGCAACAAGGATACATTTCCCCTCATCAAACCACTACACTTTTATGGACTTCACTACCGACCAGGCCAAAAGTATTTTTGCTTTAATAAAGGAAGTTAGCCCCTATGCCTACCCCCTGCTGCTCTCACTGCTTATCCCCATTGTATGGATAGCCTTGAAAAAATTATTGGGTATTTCCGACAAAGCAAATGAGCCAAACCAAGAAGCACCAAAAGAAAATATGTTTTCCAAAGCCATCAGCTACCTTGGTTCTGCCATCAGTTTAAAAGGCGACAAAGGCGACCGCTTGGTATTTTATGTATGCATTACCCTTTTTTTGGTGGGTGGCATCCTGCTTAAAGTGGGGGAACACAACGAGGAAATGATACGCCAGGAAACCCTTGGGCTGAAACAGTATTTTTTCAACAGGGGCTATATCTGGGTAAAAATGGACGATATTGTAAAACAGGGCTATAAGGAATCCAAGCTGAAAAAAATTGCCCGCAACTTCCCCAATGATTTCCTGATTACGGATGATTACATAGCCTGTGTGGACAGTGAGATTGTACACAAAACTTACAAGTTTGCCATGCCCTTACTGGATATTTACCTGAACAGCAACCTTGCCACTGCAAAAGATACTGCCTGCCTCGAAGAACTCTTCGTACCCGACAGTTCAGAAAATATCCGCAACTATTTCTCCACTGATATTGTGTACTCCTATTTGGGGCTGCCGGAAAACAGGCATAAGTACAAACTGTTTGTGGAGAAGGGAAAGACCTTGATTGTGAAGAATGAGCCGTGAAAAAGCATTTGCAAAAATCATTGCTATCCATCTCCAAGCGGACAAATTATTTGTTCAAAAATGCCAATCCCGCCATTGCAAACAACGCTGCTGTGCACATAGTCGCATACCAAAACTTTCATTTTTATAAAAATGCTAACATAATTTCTACAGCAACTACTTTATCTTGTCCTCAAACCGATACAAGATGGCCAATCCTAAAAACTCACGCAAACAACTCGGACTCTCACGCCGAAATTTTGCCAAACTGCTCAACTGTACCGAAGAAGAATTAGCTATGGCGGAAGCGGGTAAGAAAGATCTGCCACCAGATGCCTCCACCATGTTGGAAAAAGTGGAAACTACCATTGCAGAAGTAAATAATAAGCCCCCTGGCTCTATGCCCGCCATCCAAGTATCCCCGAAGTTCTTGGATAAAGATATCAAGGCAAGCGAGGCTGCCAAACGCTCCAAGCTGCGGCAAATAAAAAATATCCTAGAAGAAACACGGCAGCTATTATCATTTATGCACGCACCGCATTTGGTGAAGGATGACGGACTCTCCACAACAAGCTATGCACAGGATATTGAATTGTTACAACTGAAACAACAAGTTGCAAAGGAAATAAGTGATACATACGTGAAGATAGAAATGTTGAAATTGGATATCATGGGTCTCGATGCGAGAATAAAAAAGGCGAATGAAATGAAGGTTTCTCTTTAGTTTGTCGCAAAATTGGTATTCTCCCTTATCCACACATCTATCTGTTTGAGGCGTTGCTTTTACCACCTACATATTGCCATCGCTGTCTCAGCAGGGTACATCATTGGCGGTGGGTTGCAGCTCAGAATCTGTTTCCTTTAGTTGGCTGGCTGGTTTTGTACTTGGGGCATCTGGCTTTTGCTCATCGTTTGGTTGAAAACTCAGGGGATGTTTTTTAATGGTTGGTTAATTATTTTAGGAATGAAGGCGTTTATAATGGCAGTGAATTGAAGAAGAAGTGGAAATAGTTTTGGTGGGCTAAAGGAAGGGAGAATAGTTGGATAAAAGTAGCGTAGAACTACGGATTTGGGGAGGGGATTGCGGAAGGCAGATTAAACCCTTTTACATTTAGTAGCTCATAGAACATTTCTATTTCATTTTTCAGCCATGTCGTATGTGCTCTTATAAATCACAGTTTTTCAACTTGTTTTTAAAATCCTCTTTATTCATCATAAAATATACCATATCCACATCAATCCATTTACCTATCGCGTCTTTATTCTTTAATTTGTATTTATTAAGTTCTAACATAAGATCATTTAATTGTTCTAATAATTTTTTAATGTCAGTACTTTCATTTGTATCCTTGAATACATTAATGTCACGTATACTTTTAAAAAGCGATCGACATTTTGAAAATTCATTTGCTGAGATATTCATTAAATATTGTCCAAGTGCAAAGCTTTCTGATTGAATACTACTTATGCTATTCCAATTACCTTTTGAAAACATTTCAATGAAGTGACAAAATGCTACCTGAGGAAATGATTTATATAAATTGTACAATAAATTTCGCTTATCCGTTATAAGATTATCGTAATTATATTGATTGCTTTGAAATCCTGTAGTCTCATACCTTAATTGGTCATATTCATTCTTTCTTTTTACTAGCCTGTTGTTTAAAGCTATGTATGAAATCCAAAAAGTTTCATCAATGAAAGACGTGTCAAAGTTATAAATTGCTTCCAAATAATATCCTGGCAATGTAACAAATTGAATTAAGTTTCCTTTTACATCTGCATTAAGCGAAACACTTTCCAAAATCGTTCTTGAAATTAAGCTGTGTTCCTCTTTACTAAAATCTCTTGACTCTAACATGTTTAATAACTCATTAATCGTATTATTATCAAAAGTGCCCTTAGTACTGTAACACATTTTTTTTATGCCATCCATTATGGAACTTAAATATTTTTCCTTTTTTGTTGAGACATAAAGAATATAATAATTTATGGGCTTATGGAACGACTTATTTATATTTTCTTCAATTTCTTTACTAATTAATTCGGATAATTCTGATTTTGATTTTATTATTTCAATAGCTTCGAGAACATACTTATTGTTTATGTTTGGATTATTATAAACTCCATCCAACATTGAACTTACTTTTATCTTTGAACTTTCTTTTGTCAGTTCAATATTTTTATAAGTTAATTCAAATTGAATTTGGCCCAATTTATTGGCTTTGTTTCTTTCGTTATCGTAAAGTTTTTGATAGCTAGCAATTTTATTATTTAAGTCCTTGATTTCTGACAACTTGTTTATAAACTCAACATCCAAGCTTTTTACACTATCCTTCTTACTTATTTGTTCTTCCTTTAGTTTTTTTATATTTTCTTCAATTTTTTTTACCTCAAAAGCCTTTTCATTAGCTACTAATTTATCCTCTTTTGCTCCAATTATATCTTTCGATGTTGCAATCCATAACGTAACAAATCCTAAAAATAAGACAGGAATCCATTTTGGCAATTCGGGATAAATGAATTTTTTGAAGTAATTCTTTTTAATTTCTTTAAGCTCATTTTCAATTTTCAGAATCTGAATTCTTTTGAGAATGTCATCAATAGTTTCTTGTGTCTCTTGATTTTCGACTTCTTTCATTCTAAATGTTTGGCTAGTGAAAGTTTTGACCTATTTATTGTACTAATAAAATAAGTATTTGCCACTCCTGCTTCCCTTAATAATTCATGCCTATATTTTGTCAATATTTATTTCAAATCGAGATTTATTTTCCTTGTTGTCAAGGTTCGTATTTGCATAATCGAATAGCCTCGCTACTGAGTTCAGAATGAACCTTCTTTGAGTATTATCCTCTTGAACTTTTGTATGATAGAAATGACTTTTTATTCCCATGATTGTTGATGCAAAGAAATATAATGATGCTTTGTTGTCGGGATGGGTGTTAAGATTACTGTTGACTTCATAATTAGGATTTACAATAATCATTTCATGGATGTCATACCCGTCCTTGCTCATGTGTAATGTCTGCAAACTTTCTTGGAAGAGAGTTCCTTTGTCTGAAAGATGTTTGCCAATTGCGTTCTTCATTTCTTCCGAATAAGAATGAAGCCATAGAACACAAGTCCTTTCACTAAATGGGCTGTCTTCAATTATAAGTTCAGGTTGCTCATGTAGAATTAGAATTAATGCAATAGCAAGTTTATTACAAGTTGTTTCATCAACGAGGGCATGAATTTCTAAATTGATTTTACCAGTAATTGACGTAATAAATATTTTATCATCATCTATCTCTCTCGTAGAAAACATGGGCAACTTTTCTTGGAGTAAATTAGAAATAGAATTCAAGTCATCTTGGTTAAGTAAGCTACTTGATTGCTCAATTGCAATTCCCAAAATGCTATAAGAATATTTTGCTTTGCCTATATTTTTAATAATCAAGTCAATTATCTTCTTGAATAATGTTTTGCCTTCAATTTTCCCCAGTCCATTACAATAATTAACGAAAGACAGAAATTGTTTAAGAATATTTAAACTGTTATTATCATTTGTAAAATAGTTCGCAAACAATTTTTCAAAGTTTGCGGTGATTGTTTCCTCACTGGAATTGTCTAAAATCAAATTCACAACTTCGCCTACATCAATTTTCTTTGCCGTGTTCTCAAGTAGCGTATTTATTAATTCATTGGCTTTCACTTTTTCTCCTGCATTACTATAAATCCCTATCGCCTTTGAAATGTTGTATTGGTATGATTCAGAGAACTGTTCCATCTTTCCAAAGAACTCTCCACTTTCAACTAACGCTTCGGCTGCTTTCAATGGCTCATTCATTAATGAATATGTCTTTGATTTCTCTCTCAAAGCATTTGCCACTCCGTAGTAAAAATTAATGTCCTTACTGTTGTTAATTGATTTTTCAGCAAACTCAATACTCAATTCTAAATTCCCTGCCTTCCTGTGGATGCTTGATAATATCCAATAGATTCTGCCTTCCTCTCTTTTAAGTTTGTATTCTTTAGACTTAATCAGTGCCTCATCATAGATTTTTTTTGCCCCCTCAATATCTCCTTCATCTCTTAAAATATTTCCATAGTTTATCAGATTAAGAACAACCTTGTCTTTCATTTCATACTTTTGACAAAGTTCAATTGCTCTACTGCTAAAATCCTTTGCTTTAGGAAATTCTTTTTTTTCTCTGTAAATGCTTGCCAAAGCATTTAATACAATTACTTCTATGGAAAATTCGGATGACTGCTTAATTATTTCTAAAAGCCGTAAGCCATATTTTTCTGCTTCGCTTTTATATTCATCAATTTGAGATAAGCAGGTAACTAAATTCACCAAGCTTTTTATCATACCCTCTGTTACACCTTTTTCTTCAAAAATTTCTAAGGCTTCCTTACATGCTTTAGCACCCTTTTCAAATTCAGATAAATCAACATAAATTTTAGAAAGGTTGACAAGCAAAGGAGCTTTAAATTCCTTGTCGTCCTCTTTGATGTTTGCAAACACTTTGTCTGCTATTCTTGTTGCTTCACTTACATTCCCTGTTTCAATAAGATTCATTGCTTTGAACATTAAAGCTGCTGCATAAAATTTCTTATTCTTTGCAGCCTTTAGGTGTTCTAAAGATTTATCAATACAAATTATTGACTCGTCTTTGTTGCCTAATAAGTGGTGAACATGGCACAAGTGGTAATACAAATATCCTTTGTCAAGGTCTTTGTCAGAAGTTTTAAGTTTGGTGTTTAATACTTTTAATGCAAAACCCAATTCACCCCAACTAACAAGACTCGGAAATACATCAAATAAATATTTGTCAATTTTACTCGGTGCAATGTCAATGAGTAAATATGTTGCTTGAATTATTTCTTCCTTTGCTAAATAATAATCCCCAAGTTTTTCCTGATAGGAATTTAGCAATCCTTTGCTTTCAAGTTTTTCAAGAATAAACTCTTTAAATGACGGGTGAAATAATTCCAATACCCCATTGTAGTTTTTGATTAGTGCAGATAAATTATCTATTTCTTTTGAAAATTCTAAAGCCGATTCATACTTCAATACTTCTACAAGTTCAGTAGTTATAATATTGAAATAAGGGATTGAAATCAATGCAAGTATTTCTTGTTGAGTTGCGTTCAATCCACTCCAAATAGAATTTTGATACTCCACTAAATTCTGTGGAAGTGGAGATATTTGAAATTGTGAAAAGTAAAAGAGGTAAAGAGGATTGCCACTTGACGCTTTTAAAATATTGTTGAACTCCAATTTAGTTGGAGAAAGTTCATGCGATTTTAAAAACTGTTTTACTTCAACTTCGGAAAATGGAGAACATGGGTAAAGTGCTGCACCAGTTGATTCAAAAAGTGTTTTGTTTCTTGTCGCAAAAAGAAAAGTGGTTTCAAATTTTTGCAGTGAAATTATTTTACTGATTGTCTCCTTGTCTTGTTCGCAATCATCAATAATGAAACACTGTTTGGATTTCTGTAAACCTGATTGCAGCCATTCAAATGCTTCATCAATATCTTTAATCTCTATCAAGTCGTCACCATTGGACAAGCGTATTTTATTGATTAAATATGAAAGAACAGAAATGGGAGATTTACTCTTTACAGAAATATAGACAAGGTTTTCTAACTTTTTTGAAAGTTGAAATAGGGTAGTTGTTTTGCCAAGCCCAGGTTCCCCGTGAAGAATAAGTTGGTGGGTTTCGTCTAATCGTTTTTTGATTTCTATTATTTCAGCTTCTCTTTCTATTAGGGTTCTTTCAGAATATTCTTTGGACAGTATTTCAAAAAAAGAAATTGAATTAAGCTCTTTAAGTTTCTCTTGCTTGTCCTTGTTTAATAACGCTACGACCTCTGGAGAATTATGCAAGTGCATATTTCCCGCAACATTGTAAATCGTTTCGGCATTTTGAGTTTCAATTTCCATTTAACACTTAGTCCTTTTTCGGCTTATAATCTCCTTGAATATTAAAGATGTTTTTACCAGCATTCTGTATTCCAATATTAAATCCACTTTCGTTTTTAAATTCCATTTTTGAAACATTGGATATTTGATCTTGGTTTTCCTCCACCCAATTTTTTATTTCATTATAAAGTTGACCATCAAATTTCTCACCCGTGAGTTCTTCAAAGCTATCTTCAATGTCTCTGTAAGGTTTTGCTGTATTTTTGGATTCAGCATTACAAATTGTTTCCAAATATTTTTCTGCATCTTCTTCTTTTTTGAAGAACTTACTAATTCTACTCCTTAGCGATGAAAAGTCAAGAACCTTTTTTAAACCGTCATAGGTTGCACTTGCAATAACTTTTGATGCAATGTCAGCTTTGTATGCAAGTAAGAATGCACAAACTGATGAAAATATAGTTGCCATTTCTGTTTCCATTTTTATTTACTTAAATATGTTTCTAATTCTTTTTTGTCGTTTTGTATTTGCATAATTACTTTTTCTTCTGAATAAAAATCATCGGTTGGATAGTAGCTGTCGAATGATTCATATGTTGAAAGCAGGTAATCCAAAATTCTATTTGGATAACCGCCTTTCGTAAAGTCAGAAGATAGTTCTTTGATTTGCTTCAATCTTTCAAATACTGTCAGATTGCATATTGCTTGTTTTATAATTTCCGAATCATATTTCAAAGTCAATTTTTCTTGTATTTCTCCCAACCAAAGATTATTGAGTTTGTTGTAAGTGAAAGGCAGGAATGATTTCATTTCTGAAATTCTTCTAAGTGCTATTTCTTCAACTGATTCTTTTGGTGGTTTCGGTAGATTTTTGGGGTCAAAATCTGAAATCTCTGTGGTTGCTTTATAACCTAATGCCATAGAATTGGCAGGAATTTCATCTTGTTTATAAAAGTTGAACTCTTTCTTTGTGAAATATTTTTTGCTTTGCTTAATAATTTTAGTTGTTGTTCCAATTACATATCCGATTGAAATTCTTTCGGCTCTCTTGTAATTTGTCTTAAAGTTTAAATAGTTCTTACCTAAAGTGTCAATTTCTTTATAGTGGGTTTGAACCATTATGATTGGGCTTACTTTATCTTTTAGGTTTTTAGGTATCATTCGTTCAACGAACCTGTTTATTTCAGGAGAGATTGATAAAGTGTAACCTCCTTTATTGTTTTCAATAAAATCTATTGAAACTGCTTCTCCATCATTGTTTGACTTTTCTATCCAACCTAAAAGAATGTCAAGAAATTTTTCGGCAGGTTCTTCATTCTGAAATAAAAATGTCATTTGAACCGGAATCATTTCTTCTTTTTCTCCCTTCTCGAATATGTATAGGATCCCTCTACAGTCTGCCTTTTTAAATAAGTCCGAGAATTCAATATCACCAACAAGCATAAAGAAAGGCTTTACACCGTAGTCAAAACCAATATTTGAAAAGTCGTTTTCGTTCATGTCTTGATTGTTTTGTAAGATATCATCCTTATTTGTATAACTTAAATCTACGGAAATACATTAAGTCAATAATAGTTTGCTAATAAAATATACCTATTTTTTCTATTGAATAGCTACCAAACCTTTTCCTTAATTAGGAATAACCCCTCCCCCACGCCACCAAATAAGACCTGCCCTTCAAATCCCCCAACACTTCATCCACCACCGCCGTGTTCACTGCAAAGCAGCCATCCGAACGGCAAGTCCTGCCGTGTCCCGACACCACATAGCTTTATGGATGGCTGCATTCTTCTTGCGACTGACTGTTGTTTTCAGGTCATCTATCTTGAGTGATGATGTTCTAAAAGGCGTCTAATTTCAGAAAATTTTTCTTTTTGTAATTCTAAAGCCTGTAATTCGATTTCAAAAAGGCGTTCTTTTAAAAGCTCATTTTTTTCTTGTTCCTTAAGTAAGTTAGTTAGCTCATATTTTTGTTTGTCTAACTCTTCCTTGAAAATAGAATATTTTAGTTCGGTCTCCTTTAAAATATTGTTATATCGGAATTCTGGGCTTTCTCTATAGTCAAAAAATATATTTTTAAATAAACTAAAGGAGAATATTAATGAAAAGCCAAAAAAGCATCCAAAAAGTGCTTTTAGTGTATCAGTCATTTCTATAAAATCGTCAAGCTTTCCTGAAAATAAAAATACCATTAGCAGGATTTCTATGACTGTAAAAAACACAAATAAGAGTACTCTTGAGGTAAATAATTTCCTAAAAGTTAAATGATTTGTTTTCATTTTATTTCTTTAACAGTGATTTCAATGAAAACGTAGTGATACCTAAAGCTCCAAGTCCTGTACCAAAAAAAACACCCCCTAAAACAGGATTAATTGGGAAAACAAAAAAACTCGAAATAAAAAGCCCTATACCAATAGTAAATGATGTCCCTTTATTTGCTTTGTATAAAACTAAATCCGTTTTCTGTTTACTAAGGCTTACTTGCTTTTCTTGAGTGTCAAAGTGAATATTCAGGGTGTCTTTTTTTACGTCGCTTAAAAAGTTCCAAATTTCTTTGTATTCTTCAACAGTCTTAACTTCTTTAAGCTTTTCTTCAAGTACAGCAATAAGTCTATTATCTGCCTCTGTATAAACTACAATATTCCTTTTGCTCTTTGGCAGAACAATGAGTTTATTGTTTTTATTACTGTTAGGTTGTTCCATACTGATGTTTTAAAGTAACCGCTACTTAAAAGCTATTGACTATTAGCTCTTTATATTATGATTTTTGTGAGCAAACGTTTATAGCCTTTTATTATTAAATCTTTTATCCATCATAATCAGGAAACAAATGCTCATCCCCTCCCCCATGCCACCAAATAAGACCCACCCTTCAAATTCCCAATCACTTCATCCACCACTGCCGGGTTCACGGCAAAGCAGCCATCCGAACGGCCAGCCCTGCCTTGCCCTCCATAATCCGGCACCACATAATCTGCTTTGTGGATGACTACCAACCGTTGCCTTGCGTTGGAGTTGGTGCTTTCCAGACCATCTATCCTGAGTGATTCGCCATGTTTTCCATCATAGGTCTCTGCGGTTTTGTAGATGCCGAGACTTGATTGGTTGGAACCGGATGTATTGGAAAACTTGGTTGCATACAGTTCGCCAGAATTTTTTCCATGTGCCACTAAGTAGGCTTTGTACTCCCCCGTTTTCAGGTTGAATATGAAGAGCCTTTTTTCATTGCTGGGCTTGTTGAAGTCCACCACGGCCCAATAGTTGGCGGTGCTGGTTGGGAATTGGTCAAATAATTTTTTGAGCTGCTCCTGCTGCCCGATTGTTTCGGCCTTGCTTAGGGCAATTTCTTTGGGTGTTTTATTGGCGGCAGGAATTTCAGTTGCATGTATTATAGGCATGATGGGCAGAACGGTCTGACCCAAATCTACTTCGGTGGTATAGAAGCCATGCTGGTCAACGTATGCCTGCACTTCTTTGAGGAGTTCGTTGCAGGCTGTTTTTATTTCCAGGGTCCTTTCGGGATTGTTGTTGTCACGTACGGGCCGCCAATGGTTGGAAACGTTCCTGAGTGCAACGGCGGTAAATTCCACGGCAAAGGCTGGGCAGGCTTTTGACAGTTCCTGAAACTCCTTTGCATCGCCTGTTCCGAGGTTTGGGGTTAAATAGTATTTGAACCCTTTGGCAAAATACTGTACAAAACCAGTGGGCTTTGGTGTTCTGTAGGTGGTAAATACTTGTGTCAGCTTCTCTTTTGCGAAACCCCTTACGTTATAACTTGTTTGGAAGAGGCCTGCTTCGGTATCGTCCCCATGATTGAAATCCTGGGTGGTGTCTATACCTGCACAATACTGTCCATTGCTTTCCATAACGCCCAATCCAAATAGCAGAACAAATAAATACCTCAAACGGTCTTCTTCGCTGTTGGCGTTGTTCATGCCCTTGCTTGCAAAGAGGTTGTCGAATCTTTTTAGTGCATCTTTATCTATATCCGTCTGGAGGGGCTTGGCTATTTCCTTTACAATGGGGTCGCCATTTTTGAGCCTAGTGTATAATGCGGCATAGGTGAGTGCCATGCCATAGTAATAGCCCCAAGCTGCTTTTCCCCTGTTGGCCCATTCCATGGTAGTGATGTCTTTTCTATCCACGATATCCATTACGGCAATTTCAGGGTTGCTGTCGGGTTGGGTTTTTATTTCGAGGCCGAGACTACTGAGGGTGTTATTGTCAATGGCTCCCGTGCTGGGCAACTGTTTGGAGCTTTGGAAATTTTTGATGGCAGTTTTTGTACCGTTGCCAAATACGCCGTCCACGCCATTGGTGCTGAAACCCAATTGAACCAATGTCTGCTGCAGGGCTTCAACGTGCATTCCCCTGGCACCGCTTACGGGGATTTTGGACAGTTGTTTCATATGGGTGCTGTTGGTTTTTTAATTGTTGTTGTTGGGTGTGCCTGCAGGTTACTTATATATATGTATGGTTATTGGCATACTCCGTTCGTTACTTATATATATGTATTGCTTCAACAAAATATAAACAATTGCCAACATTCAAAACTTTCTTGCTGCTATTTTTAAAGATTGCGTAGTTCTACGTAATTTCTTTGAAGGTTACACCCTTTTTTTATGCAGCCATCAAGTTGCCCTGTTTATTGTGGGCAAACTGATTTTGACTTTCAAATTTGCCCACAAATATTTTTTTCCATTTGTGGGCAAACTGATTTCGACTTCCAAACTTGCCCACAAATATTTTTTTTCATTTGTGGCCAAACTGATTTCGACTTCCAAACTTGCCCACAAATATTTTTTTCCATTTGTGGGCAAACTGATTCCGACTTTCAAATTTGCCCACAAATTTTTTTTTTCATTTGTGGGCAAACTGATTCCGACTTTCAAATCTGCCCACAACATTAACAGGACATTATAAACACATGTATTAATTTACCCGTTCATTTTACAAGCAATGCTTTATGAGCTACCCTAAAGACCTGCGTGAAAAACTATGTATGACCCAACAAACATTTGCCGTATTAATAGGCTGCACTAAAAGCCTACTTACCATGGTGGAAATGGGGCAACGTGACCTACCAAAGGCCTGCAGGCAACGGCTAACCGTATTGAAAGATGCAGCAGCACAAATGAAGGGGACAGTTAACAGTGAACTGCCCAATACGGCCACCACCAGTAAATGGGTGAAGAACCAGCAACAAAAGCATAAGACCAATAAGCAGTTGCTATCGGAAAAAAAGGAAGGGCTGGACAAACAGATGCTGGATTGCCGACAATGGCTGGAGGCTACTGCACCACTGGAGAAACACGCACTTTTTACGGATGACAGCAGTATGGGTCTTCAATTAAAGCTATCTAAACGCAAGATGCTGGAGAAACGGGACAAGCTGCAATTTGCTTTGGCGAAACTCCAAATGAAACTGGACATATTAGATGCTGCCATTGCTTCGGCAGATATGCTTTTGATAAATGGGCAAGAATAATAGGATTTCCATACTACCCATTTTTTTAAGATATCTTTATATTTTCATTATATAAATTTTAAGAATTCATATTTTACGTTTGGTACAGCTTGATAAAAAAACAAGCTACCATCATTATGTTATACTCATTTAATTTGGTTACGCTGGCCAGCGAATGCGACAGCCTAATCGCCATTGCCGAGCGGGACAAGCTCAACCTTTTAGCAAGGAAACAGTACTTAACGACCCGTACTGAAAATTATGTCGAGAACATTCAGGAAAATACTGCCGAACTGGCAAGGCTGAATGCAGAACGGGATGAGCTCACCAATATCATTGCGGGCATGGAAGAGGGATTAAAGAAGGAAAAGGAGATTACCAAGCAGATGGAAGTAGAAATTCGTATCCGCAGGATTAATGAGAAGACTACGAAGGTAACGCCCGTGACACAAGTGGAAAGGGAGTATGACCTTGTGCAACTGGATGCACAACTGCAGGAAATTGAAGCGTTCATTGTGGCTATTACGGCACATAAAAACACGCTTCATTAATGGTTCTTGGAATCTGCACCCTTAAACCGTTGGTGACGATCAGCGGTTTTTTTTATGCCCAGTAATTGCCCGAATGGCTCCGCCCGTTTGTTCCGCCTACGCCAACCGATGTGTAGCTGACTGAGTTTGATTGTGCTGGAAGGTTGATTTTTATTTTGGCTAATAGGTCCGTTCGCATGGGATTCGTTCAGCACTGCATCCGTTTCTTTGAATCCCGATTCGCTTTGCATCGGGATCAATCCTGCTCGCAGAGACCGAAACGTATGAGGTGCTTAGGGCATTCAGTACCTGTCAGGAGAAGTGGAGGACAACTTGATTAGAAACCAATAGTTTAATTTTCGATTATTTATTTCTAATTCGCAAGGTGATTGCTTCTGTAAGAAGCTGTTTAAAATCATTTCAATGGTTAATATGTGCTGCTTTTTGGCTGCAACTTCGTTGGGATTTTTCGCCTTAGGTGTTAGACTAGGGCTGCAAAATCCGTCTTGTTTCGCTCAAAAATCATCTACATATTATTCCATCAAATAATCTTAAACAGCTTCTAACAACACCCCTACATATTAATTTTATACCGGATTATATTCCATGTATTCATGGGTGGCAGTTTCGCTTACTTTTTTGAAGCCTACCCTTTCGTACATTCTTTTTGAGGGGTGGCCGTGAATGACGTGGAGACTGGCTATCTTTTTTTTCTGTTTGGCTGATTGCACAATGCCAGCCAATATATCCCTGCCAATGCCCTTGCCCTGAAATTCGGGCAGTAGGGAAAGGTCCATTATCCTGATTTCATTATTTGTTTCCCAGAGGTACAAACGTCCTGCCGGCTTTTTTTTGTACAGCACCATTTCATAAGTTGCCCCTTTGTAGTTCTTTTCGTAATCTGTCAATTGGGCAATCATTTGCATGATGGTGAAACGGTGCTTCTGGTCTTCGGGCCAGTTGGTTAGGTCCAGTTCTTTTTCCCTGGTGCTGCGGTACACTTTTGTAATAAATTCCTGGTCCTGCTCCTGTATTTTTTTGAACGTTATCATTTTGGGAAACTTCTTTGGAAATAAATGTAGGGGGATTTTGTTGAAGTTAAAATGCAAGGTAGAAGGGAACCTGCTTATTTTATATTCCCTGCTAAAATATATGCTACGTGATAGCTAGCTACTACGTTGTTCGACTATATGCTGCAATTACTTATCATGGCATTTCTATTCTACTTTTGCCTTGACGCAAAAGTAGCAAAAGGTCAAGGACAACCCGAATGGCTCCGCCCGTTTGTCCGGCCAACGCCACCATAGGTGTAACGGGTTGAGTTTTATTGCTGAGAGGTTGAGTTTTGGTGGACTGCTTTGTTTGGCGCATTGGAAATTTCGTCCAGCACTGCATCTGTTGCTTTGAAAAAATTATTCCTGCGGAATTTTTTCAATCCTGCTTCGCAGAGACCGTAACATATGAGGTGCTTAGAGCATTCCGTGTGGGATAAAGCTTCTACTAAATAAGCTGCATTTATTTATCATGGTGTTATGCTGTTTCTTTCATTTTTTGCCTTGACGTAAAAGAGGCAAAGGTCAAGGACAACTACCTCATCCAGCTTTCAGCCACCTTCTCCAAAATGAGAAGGGAAATGGATGCAATTTTTCCTGTGCATTTATCCGGCCAACGCCACCTATGTGTAGCTGGCTGAGTTTAATTGCTGGATGGTTGAGTTTTATTTGACTGCTTTATTTATTCCACCTGAAAATTGTGTTCAGCACTGCATCCGTTTCTTTGAATCCCGATTCGCTTTGCATAGGGATCAATCCTGCCTCGCAGGGACCGAAACGTATGAGGTGCTTAGTAGTATTTCGTTCGGGGTGGAGGATGGACCGACAGCTTGACTAGAAACTAAAATATTGATTTTCTATTATTACCTACTGAGTTTGGGTAACAGATAGTTTTTACTAAAGGCCGGGAAAATGGAATTTGTTTTTTCTTACCGACCTTCACGCCTTCCCGGCAAAAAGAAGAAACAGTTTCCCAATCCGTTTGTGGATAATGCAGGAATAACTTTCGCTGTTGAAAAATTACTTTTACATGTGGATAAACTGGTTGTTATGCACTTTTAGGATGTATAACACAGGTTAGTTTGATTGCTTGCATGGTCTATACGATAGTTCCTTTATTTTGCAGCCCTTAAAAGTTGCAGTGGACAATGATGTAGTTGTCAGGCAATCCGATGGTTTATCGGACATATAAGAGCAAGAGCACAGCCGGTTTACAATAACCAAAAGAAACAAATTAGTATGGCAATAGTTGATTTAGTAATGCCCAAACTCGGCGAAAGCATCATGGAGGCCACAGTGCTGAAGTGGTTCAAAAATGTTGGCGATACGGTGAAGCAAGATGAAACCGTGCTGGAAATAGCCACGGACAAGGTAGATAGTGAGGTGCCCAGCACTGCTGCTGGTACTGTTACTGAAATTTTGTTTAATGTAAATGATGTGGTGCCCATTGGTACTGTTATCGCAAGGATTGATACTGGCGGTGGAAGCCCTGTACCAGCAACAAGTGTTCAGGAGCCAACTGTTCAAGCGGTCCCCGCTCCTGTTGCTCAACAACAAGCAGTGGAACAATCCGTAACCAGTAATGTGCAACCAGCACCTGTTCCCGAAGAAGTTCCCTATGTTCCTGCTGCTACTTATACCGAACCAAAAACTGGCAGCAACAATAAGTTCTATTCGCCATTAGTGCTGAATATTGCGAACAGTGAGGGCATTAGTTTGAGCGAATTGGAACATATTCCCGGTACTGGCAACGATGGACGTGTGAGCAAGAAGGATGTGCTGGAATATATTGCAAATAAGCGAGCTGGAAAGGTACCAAGCCAGAAGGCAGAAGTTAGCAATGCACCAACTAATCCACAACCGCAAGCTGCTGCTGCACCTGCCCCAACACCAACTACCCAACAAACAACAACTAGTGTTCAACAACCCGCAACCCGCAGCCAGCAACCAGTAACTACCGAACAAACACCATCCACCACTAACTATTCAGGCAATGTGGAAATTGTGGAGATGGACAGGATGCGTAAGATGATTGCGAAGCATATGGTGGACAGCAAGCATATCAGTCCGCACGTAACCAGCTTTGCAGAAGCGGATGTAACGAATATGGTGCTGTGGAGGGACAGGGTGAAGAAACAATTTGAGAAGGAGAACAATAGCAAGATTACTTTCACACCAATGTTTATTGAGTGCGTTACAAAGGTGATGAAGCGTTTCCCCTGGATTAATGCTTCTTTGGATGGTGATAAGATTATTGTGAAGAAGGATTTCAATATTGGTATGGCGACTGCTTTGCCTAGCGGCAATTTGATTGTGCCCGTAATTAAAGGTGCGGACATGCTGAACCTAGTGGGGCTGAGCAAGACAGTTAACGGGTTAGCCGATGCTGCACGCAATAATAAGTTGAAACCAGACGATACGGCCAATGGCACTTTCACGATTACCAATGTGGGTACGTTTGGAAGCCTGATGGGCACGCCAATTATTAACCAGCCGCAGGTAGCCATTCTTGCAATTGGTGCCATTAAGAAACGCCCAGTGGTGGTGGAAACACCAGAAGGCGACACGATTGGTATTCGCCACATGATGTATTTGAGTTTGAGCTATGACCACCGTGTCGTGGATGGCAGCATTGGTGCAAGTTTCCTAACTGCCGTGGCTAAGGAATTTGAAAAGTGGTATGCGAATAGGGAATGGTAAGCGATTTCCGATTGATAATTCCTGATTTGAATATTTTTAAGATTTAAAGATTGATGAAACGATTTTTTAGTACGAAAGCCACCTCTTTTTTGGTGGCTTTTGCTTTTTGCTTAGGTGCTGCTGCACAGAACAATAAACTGGGTTCATGGGATATTGTTGGGCTGAACATGAATTTCAAAAACAACTGGACCGTTTATTTGGAGACGCAGACACGCTCCCAACAACTGACGGAGGATTTTTATTACCATGAATTGAAAGCAGGACTGCAATACAATATTCCGAAGAAGGGGCATTTGTTTTTTGGCGTTGGGGATTATAAGACTTACGCTTATCCGGGCAACTACAAATCCCCTGCAACCGCTAAGGAGTTCAGGATGTGGGAGCAACTGGTTTTGATAAATAATATTGACAGGATTAAGATTGAGCACCGCTACCGCATTGAGCAACGCTGGGTGAACGGGCAGTTCCTGAACCGTTTCCGTTACAGGCTTAATCCTATTATCCCTATCAACCATAAAACAATTGTGTCCAACACTTTTTATGTAACTGCATTTGATGAGGTGTTCTTTACGAATGAGGCCCCCTATTTTTTGCGTAACCGGGCTTTTGCCGGGGCAGGTTACCAGTTCTCTAAACTGTTTGCGTTGCAGGGCGGTTATATTAGGCAATATGATTACAGGAAATCGGATGATGGCAGTGGCAAGAATTTTTTGCAATTGCTGCTTTTGTTTACACTTGATAGGACACAGACGAAGGTGGAAAGGCATCCGAGTACAATGGATTAATTCATTGAACATTTGCTTGGCAGGCAAAGAATAATTTGCCGCAAAGATTGGCGTTACCGGGAAGTAAGTAAGGCGGTAAGAATAAATTCCCGACTTACTTACCTCCGATAGATATACACAAACGCATAGTTTTTAAACTTAGTGTTCTTTGTGCCCCCGCCTGAACGGACGGGCAGGTTTGTGGTCAATAAAAACAATTGGCTTGCAAAATGATACTGTAATAATGGATGCTTGTCTGCTACTAATAAGTTAAAGTAATTTTATGACAGTAGCCATTAAACCCAATTGGAAACTGGCCATTGGTCTCCCACTTTTTGTTTTTGCCGCTTGTTTCTGCATAACGCTTACACCAGTATTTAAAAGAAGTTCAAGTTTTTTGTCCAATGCCATTGTGCTTGACTTGTTGGTTACTGCCCCATTGGTTTATTTTTTGGTTATCAGGAAAACATCGGTGCCTGCAATAACAGTCTTCAGGGTTTTCATTTTGGGGTTACTGTTGGCAGGATTTATACTGAACAGTCATGCCAATACTTTGTTGCATGTTATTAAGACATGGGTTTCGCCTTTTGTGGAAGCGGCAGTTATTTTTTTTATCGGCAGGAAGTTTTATGTGGCGAATAAACAAGCAAAACAAGATAGCAGGCACGGCGTTGATTTTCTTCCTTATTGCAGGATGGTGATGCAAAAGGTATTGGGGAATAAGAAGGCAGGGAATATTATTTCATCGGAGATGGCAGTTTTTTATTATGCTTTTATTGGAATGAAGAATAAGGCAATTGATTACGAAACAAAGTTCTCTTCCTATAAACAGAATGGAATACTGGTTGTGCTTGGTGCCATCTTGTTCCTGTTTTTGATTGAGGCAACTGCCGTGCATTTTCTTTTGGTTCGTTGGAACCCAACTGCTGCATGGATTATTTTTGGTTTGAGTGCCTATAGCTGCCTGCAGTTGTTTGCACATATAAGGGCTGTAGTGGCAAGACCGATAACAGTTAATGAATGTGCTGTCGAGATTCATAATGGTCTTGCAGGGGATGCAAGTATTGCATTTGATATTATTGAAAGGATTCAACTGAACAATAAACTTCCACAGGAGCATAATGCGATAAAAATTGCATTAATTAATGGATTGGAAAACCATAACTGTATTATTTATTTGAAGCAGCCCCTAGAGGTGACGAAGGTTTTTGGCATTAAAAAGCAAGCGGATGCTGTGCTGTTTTTTGTTGATAGGCCAAAGGAATTTGTGATTGCTGTAGAAGATAGGATGAGCCGCCTGTGAGTATTAACTTTTGTATTGCGAAGAAAACAAGGATGTACAAAGGGTACACGTTGTGTTCATGGTGGTTCTTAGTGTTCTTTGTGTTATTTACTACGCATCCGCTATAAAAGCCATAATTATTCTTTATTTGAACGCAATGACCATTAGTCAAAAGATGACACCATGTAAGTATATTTAGGGTACTGAATTTGAAAAAGCCGACAAAATGCGTCAATCAGTTATTGTTTTTTTTGTATTGTTTTGCAAGCCCATGTGCTGCACAGTTATGCTGGAGTTTTGTCCATCATTTCCGTTTTATTGACAAAGAGAATAAACAAATAACAGACAAATCATCAAGGTACAAGGTATTTGTTGCCCGTGATACGGTTGGTTATCATGTACCTTACAGTTATTCGTATGACTCGGTTTATGATGTTCCCTATCACTACTCGCCTATCAATCCCTGTAATCAAAAGAAGGAATGCTTTACAGAACATGTTTTTGATTGGGTGTTGTTCGAGTGCGGGGGCGTTAAGAAGTGGATGTATTTTGCGATAGTGGACAAGCAAACAAATGATATGATGAATGTGTACTATGAGAAAAAAGATGTAGCGACGGTTTATCTGCAGCAGATTGATTATAGGTTATTGGACTCGGTGCCTTTTATGAAAGGCCATTTTTTCATTGATGGGGAATTGGAACAGCAGCCGACTTACGCATCGTGGTTTTCACCTGGGGCAAGCAAGAGAAAGGTCTCCTATGCAACTTGGAAAACATTAATTGCTGAGCACAGGATTAGGAGGGGCTTATATTATAGGGACCGTGTTGAATAGCTGATGGCTGGTTAAGCAATTGTTCAAGTAACAAAAAAAATATTGCATCTTTTTTAACATCATGTGAGTAAACAAAAAGCCATTGATGATTGTCTGTTAAGTAAATTGTACAAACAAAACCACCGTACTATGAAGACTTTATCACAGACTTGGTTTGCAGATGGCTATATTGATTTTGAACTGAAGAAGTACACGCTCTTGGCCTACCTGCAGGAAATTGGAAAATACTTTACGGAGAACAAACTCTATCCCCAATTGGCCGATGTTATTTTCCACTACAATAACCTAGTGGCTTTCCGTGAAAATAAAAAATACTTACAGGAACAGTTTCCCAAGAAGCTTACGGGCATTGAGATACAGAAACTGCAGGTGCTGTACGAATCCATGATTGAGGATGACGAACTGATGAAGGAACTGGAAGACATCATTAATTACAGTGCCGACAAGATGAAACGTACCATCACAAGCGGAACGGAGATTTATGAGTTTGTGGAGAATAAGCTAACGATTGAACCTGTTGGCCTGATTCCGCTTGACCACAACGAGGGCTATTTCTTTTTGTGTGAGGGCAAGGCCAACAATACATGGGTGTACCAGTACCGGATTAGCCTGTTTGAAAAGCATGACGAAAAGTACAGGGCGATGAAGACCGATTTTGTGGATGTATGGCAACGCAATTTTGTGAACAGCTACCAGAACATTAAGGCGGAACTGATACGTAATAGAACGGATTTGCCTAACCCTGCTGTATATGCAGTGCAAACGGATTTCAGTTTTCCCATTGAAGAGACATTGTTACCTGTGGCAAAGAGAAGTTTGGTGAGGTATATAAGTACTAGGAGTTAAACTGTTTGGAGTTGGATTGTTTGGTTGTTGATTGTTTGGAGTTTGGTGTTTGGTGTTGGATTGTTTGGTTGTTGATTGTTTGGCATTGGATACTGGAAGAGGTTGAATCAAACTACTACGCTTGCACCTAACCATGCCATCATGCCGATACCAGTTTCAATGGAACGTTCATCCACATTGAACTTGGGTGTATGGACGTTATGCACAATGCCTGCTGCTTCGTTGCGGACACCCAAACGGAAGAAGCATCCCGGAACAACTTGTGTGTAGTAACCAAAATCCTCCGCTCCCATTCTCAACTCTGTTTCCAATACATTTTCCTTGCCCATGTAGGCATCCGCAGCTTGCCAAACAATATGAGTGAAGGCAGGGTCATTGTCAACAGTGGGATAGCCAATATCAATTTTCAAATCAATTTCAGCTCCCATGCTTTCCACCAAGCCTATAGCTTGCTTGGTAATTAATTCATGGGCTTTTCTACGCCATGTTTCATCCATTGCACGGAAAGTTCCCATGAGTTTTACTTCACTTGGAATAACGTTGGTGGTATGCCCACCCTGAAAGGAGCAGATGGAGAGCACAGAAGGGGATGTGGGGTTATTGTTTCTAGCAACTATTTGCTGCAGGGAAACAATAAGTTGCGATGCAATCAAAATGGTGTCTGCTGTCAAGTGCGGTGCCGCAGCGTGCCCCCCTTTACTTTTGATGGTGATGTACAGTTCATCCGCACTGGCCATTACCCTGCCCTTTCTGAAACTTAGTTTACCCTCTTCCAATCCGGGATGCACATGCAGTGCGATGATGCCCTGCGGCTTCGGGTTTTCCAAAACGCCTTCTTTAATCATTAAGCTTGCACCACCAGGATTCTTTTCTTCGCCCAATTGGAAAATCAATTTTACGGTTCCCTCCCAATCTGCTTTTGTTTCGTTCAAAATTCTAGCTGCTCCCAATAGGCAGGTCGTATGCACATCATGGCCGCAAGCATGCATGACCCCATGGTTGGTTGACTTATAAGGCAGGTCATTTTCTTCCTGAATGGGCAGAGCATCCATGTCGGCACGGAGTGCGATGATTCTGGATGATGGGTTCTTTCCTTCAATCAATGCCACAACGCCAGTGGTTGCTTTTGTTTCAAAAGAAATTCCATAGGAAGCCAGTTTGTCCTGAATGAATTTGGATGTCTCAAATTCATGGTAGCTAAGTTCGGGATGTGCATGCAGGTGGTGGCGGACTTCTATAAATTCAGTTGAATATTCCTTGGCTAATGACTTTATTTTCTGTTGCAGCATGATGGTTGATTAAACAGTACAAAACTAATAAGGTTCTGCCAATGGCAGAACCTTATGTTTATGGAAGCTGTTCAGCTTTATGGAGCAATGGTTTCGTCTTCTGGTGGCGGCGTGTATTCAATGGCATCTTCCACTACATATACGCCTTGTGGAAATTGTTTGTTCATTGGTTTGCGGAAATTGTCTGCGTCTTCCTTTTTGATAAAGTTGCCAATCCTTACTTTAAAGTAGGGTGACTGAAAAATGATATACGCTTTTTCATTTGGATACTTATTAAGCAAGTCTGATTTTACTTTTGCAGCTTGGTCCCTATTGGTAGTGCTTACCACTTGAATGCGGAAACCCTTGTACTGTCCATTAACCGTTTGCATGGATATGCGTTTGTTGCTGGCTGCTTGTTTGGCAGTGAGCACGTCAAGCCTTGGATCCTTTCTAACAATAATGGTATCGTCCGCAGCATTGGCTGATAAGGCAACCATTGCAATAGCAAGTATAAATATCAATCGCTTCATAAAATTCATTTTTATCCTCTACAGAAGATGGAAACTAGTAACCTGCTTTTGCACCACCAATATTTTCAATTGGGTGCCAAGTGGTTTTAATTTCTTGTGTGTCCATAATCAAATAAGGATTTTCAGCTTCGCCGGTATTCCAGTTAATGTCATTATAGAAAATGGCACGCTTGACATTCATGGCTGCTTTCTCCTGAATCAACTGACGGTTTTCTACATCAGGTTCACAATAAACAACGGCATTGACATCCATGTGGTCCGCAAAGTATTTCACCAGTTCACTAGGCTTGCCAGTCAAAATGTTTATTACGCCACCGGGAACATCACTAGAGTTGATTACTTCGGCAAATGTGACTGCACACAGTGGTTTTGTTTCCGATGCAAGAACGATGCAGGTATTGCCACCAGCAATCACGGGAGCAATAACAGAAACCAGGCCAAGCAGTGATGTTTGCTGTGGGGCAATGATGCTCACCACGCCTGTTGGTTCAGGAACGGAGAAATTGAAATGCGATGAGGCAACTGGATTCACACTTCCGAAAACCTGCTGGAACTTGTCGCACCAACCAGCATAATAAATTAGCCTGTCAATACACAAATCCACTTCTGTTTCCGCTTGTGCAGGTGTTGATTCCTGTTTTATGAGTTCATCAATGAACTGTGTTTTCCTGCCTTCCAGCATTTCTGCAATACGGTACAGTATCTGTCCACGGTTGAATGCAGCTTTTGCACTCCATCCACCAAAAGCACCACGGGCTGCACCCACTGCTTCACGAAAATCCTTTCTACTGCTGAGGCAAACATTGGCCAATGCCTGACCAGCTTTATTTTTAGGTGTATAGTACCTGCCACTTTCCGTTCTGGGGAATTGGCCACCAATGTATATTTTGTATGTTTTTAAAACTTCCACACGATTTGAAATTGCTGTTGCCATAAAAATTTATTTATTGCCACGAACTTTCCTGCCAGCAAAGGCAGTTGCTCGAATGAATAAGAATACTGTTGAATAAAGAACTGCTGCTGCGGGATTACATTTTTAAGTAAGCACCCAAGCCATGCAAGCCACCTTCCCTCCCATAACCACTTTCCTTGTAGCCACCAAATGGTGAGGTTGGATCGAACTTGTTGTAAGTGTTCGCCCAAATAACACCTGCCCTCAATTTCGTTGTCAAGTTGAAAATCTTGGAACCTTTGTCTGTCCATACACCAGCACTTAAACCAAACGGTGTGTTGTTGGCTTTTTCTATTACCTCATCATCTGTTCTAAAAGTTTGTATCGTAAGCACTGGACCAAAAATTTCCTCCTGTGCCAACCTGCTTGACTGTGCAACATTGGTAAACAAAGTTGGACGAATGAAGAAGCCTTTATTTGGCAATGAACATTCAGCTTGGTACATGTCCAAACCTTCCTTCTCTCCTATTTTTAAATACTTGTGAATGTTGTCCATTTGTTCCTTGGAGTTGATGGCACCAATGTCCGTGTTCTTGTCCATCGGATCACCAACAATCAAAGTGGCCAATCGATCCTTCAATTTTTGAAGAACAGTATCATACACACTTTCCTGCACAAACAAACGTGAACCTGCACAGCAAACATGGCCCTGATTGAAGAAGATGCCGTTGATAATTCCTTCAACAGCCTGGTCAATTGGGGCATCATCAAAAATGATGTTGGCAGCTTTACCGCCCAATTCAAGCGTTACTTTTTTATTGGTTCCGGCAACTGCCTTCTGTATAATCTTTCCAACATTGGTGGAGCCAGTAAAAGCAATTTTATTGATGTCTGGATGGTTGACAATGGCCGCCCCTGTTGCACCGGCACCAGTAATGATATTCACTACGCCGGGAGGCAATCCAGATTCCTGAATGATTTCAGCCAACTTTAACGCTGTTAGTGGTGTGGTTTCTGCTGGTTTCAATACAACTGTGTTTCCCGTTGCAAGAGCTGGGGCAATTTTCCACGCAGCCATTAACAAAGGAAAGTTCCAAGGAATGATTTGTCCAGCCACACCCAATGGAGCAATCTTTCTATTAGGGAATGCATATTCCAATTTATCTGCCCAACCAGCATAGTAAAAGAAATGATTGGCAACAAGAGGAACGTCCACATCACGGCTTTCACGGATTGGTTTTCCACCATCCAATGTTTCAATCACCGCAAATTCCCTTGCACGTTCCTGAATCATCCTTGCGATACGATAAATGTATTTTGCACGCTCTTTTGCAGGCATCTTGCTCCATGTTGTATCATAAGCCGTACGTGCAGCTTTCACGGCTTTGTCCACATCAGCAGCATTGGCATCTGCCACTTCGCTCAACTTCTCTTCTGTTGCCGGGTTTATTGTATCGAAATACTTTTTGCTCGATGGCTTTTCAAACTTGCCATTGATGAATAACTCGTAACGGGGATTGATTTTTGCACTTGCCTTACTTTCTGGTGCAGGTGCATATTCCATTTTGAAATCGAGTTTCAGGGTATTTTTTTTAACTGCTTTAGCCATAATAAATGTTTAAGAAGTTCAACAAGTTTAAAAGGTTCAAAAGGTTGCGAAAGCTATTTGCTTCTCGCTTTGTACTTTATTCCTTTTTCTTCTGAAGTTTCTAAATAGGTTATTAATTTTTGTATCAGACTACTAATTTTCATTGCATGTATTGAGTAATTATCAAACTCTTCTTGATTGACAAAGTTTCTGTCCAACGCCCTATATAACTGCGACCTCAACTCACCACAAGATGCTTTTGCTATATATAAAAACTGTATAAACTCTTTATTGCCGCCTCTTTCAAAGCCTTCTGCAATATTGTCCATTATTGAACCAGCAGAACCTTCAATTTGATTGATTAACCTGTGACTATGTTTGAATCTTCCACTATCAATTAACTTTCCAATATTACTATTCAAAACTCTTGATTCTTTCCAAGAAAGTATGTCCTCAAATTTTGAAATAGTGGCCATAATACAAGTTGAAAGGGTTGAAAACGTTGCAAAAGTGTTCAAAAACGCTTCAACCTCTTGAACTTCTTGAACCTTTTTGAACTCTTTAATCTATGCTGAAATAATTTGCACTTTGATAAACCCCAGTACGCTCCTTCTCCAACTGCATCAGCACATCATTGGCCAGGCTGCTAGCCCCAAAGCGGAACCATTCATTGTTCATCCAAGCCATACCAAGGGTCTCTTGCACCATCACTAGGTAATGCAATGCCAGTTTTGACTTACTGATGCCACCTGCCGGCTTCATGGCAATCATCTTACCTGTTTTGTAGTAAAAATCACGGATGGCTTCCAACATAACCAAAGTAACTGGCATTGTGGCAGCAGGGGATATTTTCCCTGTGGATGTTTTAATGAAATCCGCACCGGCATACATGGCTATATCGCTTGCCCTTCTTACTTTATCATAAGTAACCAATTCCCCAGTTTCCAGAATCACTTTCAACCTTGCACCACCACAAGCTTCTTTGATGGCAGCAATTTCATCAAAGATGAAATTGTAATCGCCTTCCAAAAATTTGCCACGGGAAATAACCATATCAATCTCATCCGCACCCTCATTCACAGCAAACTTGGTATCACGGATCTTTACGTCTTTTGGAGCCTGCCCACTCGGGAACGCTGTTGCCACAGCAGCCACCCTAACGCCACTGTTTCCCAATGCTGTCTTCGCCACCTTTACCATGCTTGGATAAACACAAACAGCAGCCACAGTAGGCAAGCCCGGATAAGCATCATGTAAATGCTGGGCCTTGTAACAAAGTTGTTTCACTTTGCCATCTGAATCCTTTCCTTCTAATGTGGTGAGGTCAATCATGTTCAGGGCCAGCTTCAATCCGTTCACTTTTGTTTCTGCCTTAATGCTCCTTGCAGTAAAGCGTTTAGCCCTTTCTTCTACGCCAACCTGGTCTATTCGTGGGGACAAACTGAAATCAGGGATGGCAGGGATAGTATTTGTAGCAACCATAGAAAAGTTTTGTAAATATCAAATGTAAACGATTTTTATTTACCTGTTTGTTATGTGGGAAAAGTTGCATTACATGACTATGAGAACGCAAGGTTAATTTATTGGGTCCATTGGCCCCTACTTTTTTCCTTCCACATGTCAATAAAGAAAAGTGCCGTTGCATGTTATTGCAACGGCACTGTATTTTAAAAATTAGTGTTTACACACTTGCATTCTCCGCTTCTTCCTTTGTCTTCAATTCAAATTTCAGTTTAGCATTTTCCTTGTCAAGACTTGCAATCAATGTATCACCATTCTTTACAGTCATGTTGAGGATTTCTTCCGCTAATGGATCTTCCAAATATTTCTGGATGGCCCTGTGTAACGGTCTTGCACCAAACTGGACATCATAACCTTTATCTGCAATGAAGTCTTTTGCTTCTTCCGTCAGTTCCAAATCGAAACCAAGGCTTACCAAACGTTTCATCACACCCTTCATCAAAATGTCAATGATGTTGAAGATGTTTTCCCTAGTAAGGGAGTTAAATATAACCACATCATCAATCCTGTTCAGGAACTCAGGGGAGAAGGTACGCTTCAATGCTTTTTCAATAACGGCTTTATTGTTCTCGTCCTGGTTCTGCATACGTGCTGCAGTGGCAAAACCAACCCCGTCACCAAACTCTTTCAACTGGCGTACACCAATATTGGATGTCATGATGATAAGCGTATTCTTGAAATTAATCTTACGGCCTGCACCATCTGTCAACATGCCATCATCCAAAACTTGCAACAGGATATTGTAAATGTCTGGATGGGCTTTTTCAATTTCATCCAACAAGATGACACTATATGGTTTACGACGAACCTTCTCTGTTAACTGTCCACCTTCTTCGTAACCCACATAACCCGGAGGGGCACCAATCAAACGGCTTACGGTGAACTTCTCCATGTATTCGCTCATGTCTATACGAATAAGGGAATCATCATTGTCAAACAGGTATTTGGCAAGGCTTCTGGCCAGCTCGGTCTTACCCACACCTGTTGGGCCCAAGAAGATGAACGTACCAATTGGTTTCTTCGGATCCTTCAGTCCAACACGGTTACGTTGAATGGCTTTCACCACTTTGCTTATTGCATCATCCTGACCAACAACCATTCCCTTCATGTCCTCACCCATCTTACGGAGCTTGTCAGTTTCTGCCTGCACCATACGTGTTACAGGAATGCCCGTCATCATACTGATTACTTCAGCAATATTCTCCTCGGAAATCGGATAGCGTTTGTTCTTGCTTTCCTCTTCCCAATTTATTTTTGCTTTCTCCAGTTCCTCCCCCAAACGTTTTTCCTTGTCTCGCAGTGAAGCAGCTTCCTCAAAACGCTGGCTTTTAACTACCTTGTTTTTTTCGTTCTTTATTTCCTCAATCTGCTTTTCCAGTTCCACCATTTCCTGTGGCACATTGATGTTCTTCAAATGCACCCTAGCACCTACTTCGTCCAGCACGTCAATGGCTTTGTCGGGCAGTAACCTGTCGGTCATGTAACGGTCGCTCAGCTTTACGCAAGCTTCAATGGCCAAATCATCATAGATAACATTATGGTAGTCTTCGTATTTGCTTTTGATGTTTGTTAATATTTGAATGGTCTCCTCAACACTTGGTGGTTCAACCAGCACTTTTTGGAAACGCCTGTCCAATGCACCATCTTTTTCAATGTGCATGCGGTACTCGTCCAACGTGCTGGCACCAATGCATTGCAGTTCTCCCCTAGCCAAAGCTGGTTTGAAAATGTTGGACGCATCCAGTGAGCCACTTGCCCCACCAGCACCAACAATTGTATGTATCTCATCAATGAAGAGAATCACGTCACGGTTCTTCTCCAGTTCATTCATGATGGCTTTCATCCTTTCCTCAAACTGTCCACGGTATTTTGTACCTGCCACCAAGGCTGCAAGGTCAAGAGAGATAACCCTTTTGTCAAACAGCACACGGCTTACTTTCCGCTGCACGATACGCAGTGCTAAACCTTCCACGATAGCTGTTTTGCCCACACCCGGTTCACCAATAAGAATGGGGTTATTCTTCTTCCTTCTGGAAAGGATTTGCGAAACCCTTTCTATTTCGGCCTCACGCCCAACAATTGGGTCTAGAGTGCCTGCTTCTGCAAACTTGGTAATGTCCCTACCGAAATTGTCAAGCACGGGCGTTTTGCTTTTTGAACCCGTTGCCTGCTTTCCGGTACCTGCACCACGCTGTTGCTGGAAGCCTCCACCACGTTTTTCTTCTTCAAAATCATCATCATCACTATCCTGGAATTCGCTCTTGGGGATATTGGTGCTAACCACGCCCAGTTCATTCCTGAAAATATCGTAATCAACATCAAATTGATTCAATATTTGTGTAGCAATGTTTTCTTTGTTCTTGAGGATGCTTAATAAGAGGTGTTCTGTTTCCACAAGCGGGCTTTTCAATGCCTTTGCTTCCAGTACAGTTACACGGATTACTTTTTCTGCCTGCTTAGTAAGGGGCAGGCTGTTAATGTTGGCAATATTCTTTCCCGTTTTGTCCTTTATAGCCAGTTCCACTTCCTTGCGGAGTTCATAGAGGTCAACATTCAATTGTTTGAGTACCTTAATTGCAATGTTTTCACCGTCCCTAATCAATCCGAGCAATAAATGTTCTGTACCTATAAAGTCGTTTCCTAAACGGAGGGCTTCTTCCCTACTGAAAGAAATAATTTCTTTTACCTGAGCTGAAAAATTATTATCCATAATTTGATAGGATTTGTACAATAATAACGAATATTTTTGGCCGACCTTACTGTGCATTTATACACACAGTGTTAATGAAATACAAGTTATGCAAGTCAAAGTTGATACCAAAGAAAAATTTACGACAATCACTCCAGTGGAGCCAAATATTTATGCCAGTATGGCTGTGGAACTAACCGCTACCTGTGAGGCTTATCTGGAAAAGGAAGTAAGGAATATCGTGTTGAACCTACAGCCAGTAAGTGCTGTAGCGGATGAGACAGCCGAAGCGATTGCAAAGCTCCAGCAACGTTTTTATGACCTAAATGTCAGTTTTGTGATTTGCGAAATAAAAGAAAGCGTGGAGGAAGTCTTTGAAAGGCTGGAATTATTGGAATATCTTAACATTACCCCAACAGAAAGTGAGGCTTGGGATATTATCCAAATGGAGGAAATAGAAAGGGAACTATTGGATAGCGATGATGTGGAGTTCAATAAGAACGATTGATACTTTACCCAACAAAAAACAATTGCACTAAAATGGCCTTGAAGTACTTACGCTTCAAGGCCATTGTATTTATAAACCAGTACAGGTTTTACTGTGCCACTAAAACTTCAAATGCCTAACCGTTGCACCGTTATTAATTAACTGCTTCAAGGAATCAATACCAATCTTGATATGGTTGTCTACATAGCCCAATGTAACCGCCTTGTCACTTGCCTCTGTCTTTACGCCATCAGGCGTCATAGGGTTGTCGCTTACCAATAACAATGCACCTGTTGGGATTTTGTTATAGAAACCAACCGTGAATATGGTGGCTGTTTCCATATCAATGGCATAGGCCCTCATAATTTGCAGTTTCTCCTTAAAGGCATCATCATGTTCCCATACACGCCTGTTGGTGGTGTAGACAGTGCCTGTCCAGTAATCCACTTCATATTCGCGGATGGTGGTGGAAATGGCTTTCTGCAGGGCAAACGCTGGCAGGGCTGGCACTTCAGGGGGGAAATAGTCATTGGATGTACCCTCTCCCCTAATGGCTGCTATCGGCAGGATGAGGTCACCAATCTTGTTGCGTTTTTTGAGACCGCCACACTTGCCCAGAAACAGCACTGCCTCCGGTTCTATGGCACTTAACAAATCCATCACTGTGGCCGCACCGGGGCTGCCCATTCCAAAATTGATAATCGTGATGCCATCTGCTGTGGCACACTGCATGGGCCTGTCCCTGCCCACTACTTCCACCTTGTTCCAAACGGCAAACATCTCCACATAATTGGCAAAGTTTGTCAGGAGGATATACTTGCCAAAGTTGCCCAGTTTCTCGCCTGTGTAGCGGGGCAGCCAGTTCTTTACGATATCTTCTTTTGTCTTCATATTGTTCTTTAAGCGTTAGTCAATAATCCATGGTTATCTTTGAAAGCCATCTGTAAAAATAGGAAAAACAATTTTTCTGCAAGGAATTATGATAAAGATAGCTTACCCTAAACACAATTTTCGCATCAAGGAAGAAGGCAACAAAGAATTCATCTTTGATGAAGTGAGAAGGCAATGGACAAGCCTCACTCCCGAAGAATGGGTAAGGCAGAACTTCCTGCAATGGATGATGCAGGTGATGCAATATCCATCCAGCTTGATTTCCGTGGAAAAGGAAATCAGGACTAGGGACATCAAGAAACGGTATGATATTGTTGTCTATAAAAATGACAAGCCTTGGATGATTGTTGAATGCAAGGAAATGGCAGTAGGATTGAATGATGCAGTAATTACACAGGTCATTAATTATAATGCTTACTTGGATGTTTCCTTCTTGGTGATTACCAATGGGAACGGGACACATGTTTTTGAAACTGCAACAAAGGCATGGTTACCGGCATTCCCCCATTATTGAATAATGGTTATCCCTTAAATGACAACTTCTTCTCCATTAAAAGATTGCGGAGTTTAGGCATTGAACTTTGCCCCATTCCATGCAGTTCCAAAATCTCCACCTCACTATACTTGGCCAATTGCTGCAAGGATGTTATGCCCTTGTTTGCCAACGCCCGTCTCGCTGGTGCGGCAAGCACCGAAAAAACATGCTCCGCAGGTTGGGTGCTCTTTTTCTTTTTGTCTGCTGCCTTTTCCAAATTTTCCTGAACCCTGAACTTTACTATTTGGGTTACTAAACTAAATGGAATGGGCTGGTCAATGGGAAACTTTATGGAGCCTTTTGCCCCATCATATTTGGATAGTTCTTTTTTGAATGCAATGATTGCTGAGGGTGCAGGATAGAAGCCTATATGGTTTTTGTATCCTGCAAAATGGACCAGGTTACCGTTTAATGTAAAAGTGGGCATGCCATAACCAATGGTCTCTTCTGCATTGGGTGCAGCCTTCTTAATGGTTGCCCTAAGGCGTTGGAGGATTTCTTGCACCTCTTTTGGGAAAATTGCGATGTACCCATCAATGATATTTATCTGGTTGGTATTCGTTGACATAGCCGTCAGCTTTAATTGTTTGTTATTTTAGTAGGAGTTCATTTAAACTTGATTCCTACATATAGTCACAATGCACTGCAAGCCTCCACTTACTATTCACCATTCAGCCATTTTTTAATATACCTGTCAAGCTTGCCTAGCTGTTTGTTTACCTTTTCCTTATTGAAGGATTCAGGGTTATATTTTTTAGTAAACGATAGAGCTATTATTTTATAGTCCGGATGCTTTTTGTCTTTAAGGATATCAATACTGTGGTAAAAATATCCAATGCCGCCACAGTCTTCCGGAGGGCAATTCATTTGCCCATCTATGCAAGTCGGGTAGTTCAAGGTATTATCGATATCATGGAATTTCTCAATTTTTATTTTATGTTCCCATCCATCACCAAAGTCATACAGATAATTGAACACTTCTTTTTGTTCAGTAATCACGTCACTCAATTTTACAGTTGTTGAATCAAGCACTTCGCCACTACCATAACCTTTGCTTTCTTCTTCGTCCACCACTCCAATCCTGTAACCTTCAAGGTTGAATTCAAATAGGTGATAATTTTCCCAACCCATCGCAATTTGAATGATATGGTGCAGTTCAAAAAAACTTGTATCGTTCGTAACAAGCAGTTGCCGCCATATAAGCGGCTTGGAATGGGCTAAGGAAACCTTCAATTGGATGATATCTTGCATACTGAAAGGTATAAAAATATCCAATGCAACCTACTGCCCAACCAAAGGCCAGTCGTACACCCTATATACCCACTATTTCCTGCTTGTACATCTCAACTAATTTATCCAAGGATATTCTATTGGCAGCCCGCCTCGAAGGGGAATACAAAATCACCAATTTGATATGCCTTCCCTTATATTCAAACCCACTTCTCAATGGCTTCAACCCTTTGGGAAATTGGTGAGTGATGTTTTTTTGCTTTAAGTAATTAAGGAACCATTTCGCAGCACTGACCTTGCCGCTACTGCTGGTGAACAGTATTTTATTGATAAGGGGATTATCATCCAAGATAGCCAGTATATCCGTGTACTCAATCGCATCAAGGTTTTCATCCAGTGAACTGTCCCCATTCCTATTTATCCGCAAACCCATATCTGTAATGGCCACATGTAAAGAAGCAAGGATTTCCTTTCGTTCCTCAACAGCTTCCTCGCCTGTTAAATGCAGCAAATCCTTACCAGCAATCCTTGCCATAATGGTCCAGAATAAATTTTGCTTGTTTGGATAGAAGAAATCATAGGACCAGTTCTTCTTGGTGGGAGGAAATGTTCCTACCATTAGGATATGGCAATGGGGAGGCGTGTATAATTTAAAGGGATGTGTTTCTTCTGTTTGCATTTGGTTAATGTTACAGTGATATCCATTGCATCTTTAACCAACGGCTAAACGTTAACAAAGTTGATTTTGTATCAACCTATATCAAATCTATATAGTTGTTTGTAATAGTGCAATCCTACTCACCCAACAATGTTTGAATTTTAGTCTGTAAAATCGGAAGGTGCCTAATCACAATACCCCAAATCACATCATCCGAAACAGTGTCATAACCATGGATTATCCTATTTCTCGTATCTACAATTTTTCTGGAGTTTGTGATTACAATCGTTTCGTCACGTTTCAAAATTCGGTTCAGTGCTTCGCCAATTATTTCAATATTCCTTTCAACAGCTCTCTTTGTCCGCAAGTCACTTTGATATGTTGAAAATTCCTTTGTTGCATCACCAAAGAAACCCTCAACTTCCATAATGGCGTTCAAAATATCATACAGCCAAACTTTTATATCATTGTCCATAAACAAGTTTTCTTTGCTGGTTAACAGCCTGCCTGAAGTATGGATTTTTAATAGCTTTTTCTTCTAGTAGGTCAATGGGTCTTTTCAGAATATCTTGTAGTGAAAATTTGAAGTCGAAATAATTGTCCGCATACTCCTCCAACTCAATTTCTGAAAAGTCCACTATTAAATCAATATCACTTTCCTTATCAAAATTGTCGGTCAATACTGAGCCAAAAGCATACAGGCTTTTAACCTTATGGGTTTCACAAAGCTTAGCGATGTCAGGTGTGTATTTTTGAAGTCTATCCATTTATCAAAATATAATAAGCCAAACTTACATAGATTTTAGCCAAGCACTGTTAATAGGTCAAACTTTATGATGTCAGTATTGTTTAATGCTATTTTTAGGTTAGTTTCTGGTCAACCTATTTTAGGACGATACAATAGTTAAGCAAATAGATGTCGGCAAAAATACCATATAGTTCTTTTAATGCTTGAAGATAATAGTTTAGCAATATTGTCCAAAATGTTTCATAGTTTACAATAGGATAGCTAATCCCAAATTACATATATTCCTTAATTACATCTGGTATATCCAAATGTGCTGGATAACCGTTCCTTGTATTACCGATTTGCCTTAATTTGTCTGTAACAACCTTATTCGGTTTGTTGATAGAAAATAAAAACTTCCCCAATAGTATTATCGAACCAAGTTGGGTATCTTTTTCATTAGTAAGTTTAAACTATCCCCACACCCCTATCACCCCTCATTCCCATATCATCTCCATATCAAACCCATATTAACACATATTTATATGGCGTAATTTGGCTTTGATATGCCCTTTTTATACTTTAGGTCCATGTTAACCCACTGCCAAGCTATTGGCAGGCATTTACCACCCTTAAATTTAATCCCATGGGAAAGTTTGAAAGCAATAGCCTGCAAGGCAGTGTTGGCAACCTCATTTTCTACAATGTCAATGGTGTTACTTATGCCAGAACAAAGCCCGCCAAACGCAAGCCTAAACGCGGCGAGCCTGAAAGCCAGCAGGTGACTGCTTTTACCACTGTGTCCAAGTATGGAACCCCTATTATCATGGCTTTGAAGAAGGAGATTCCCTTCCCTATTGGAAGGGCAGTGTATAGCCAGGTGCGTGGCTGGATGCTGAACCAATGGAAGTTGATACAGTCTGGAGGCGTTACGGGTATCGGCATGGAATCCACGCCGATGTTCCAGTTGAACAAGGAGGTGGATATCCGCAACTGCCTATTATTGCTCCCCAAGATTGAACAGGTGAAGGATGGCATCCTCTTTAAGTTCCCCTCCATGATTCCTGTAAAGCATATCAGGGCACCCAAGGATACAAAGCATGTATTTATTAAGATGATAGTACTGGCATCTTCTTTTAGCCGACAAGATGAAGGTGTACAAGTGTCCAATGTTTTGTACAGTATCCCTTTCAATAAAACAGCATTGGCTCCTGCTGATTTCACCGTGCCCCTTCATGCGGAAGAGGGAGACGTAACGGTAGTGGCCATTGGCTTATCTTATGAAAATAGCACTGGCCAGTTTTTCAATGAGGCTATTTGGCAACCTGTAGCTTTGATAGCGATGGGCAAATGGCAGTTATGAACCTGCTTCTGCAACGCTAGCAATAGTAGATGCTGTACCGGGAGGTAAGGAAGACTTGAAGCCAATGCTTACTGTCTTCCTTACCTCCGGATAAAAGAACAATTGGCGAAGCCATCACTTGTCATTCCTGTCTTTGCCAGTAGACAGGTTCAATATGTTTGATTGCAAAGCAATGCAACCTTCTTTTGGAATTGCATCCGAACATGATGTTAATAGTCGTTTTAACAGCATTATGTAAGAACCAATTGTCGGTTTACCAATTATCCTTAACTTTGAAAAACGGAGCAGGCAACTGTATATTTCTCCACCGTTTATCCATAAAATAGGCAATTTTGTAAAATTCCCTATTTAGCAAATTTCCCCTCAATCCCTTTACAAGACTAGCTTTTAACAGAAAGTAGCGTTTGCATGCCTAAGATAAAATTAATTAAACGTTTGTTTAAAACTAAACAATCGTTTAGTTTTGCTGTTCCAACTTTAATTCAATATATGCAGCTACTGTTTATTAAAAAGAATGGCCTTTTGTATACAATGCTTTTGGTGGTTCTTAGTTTTCCTTCTTTCATTCATGCACAAACCAATAAGGACAGTGTCCTTACGGAAGCTACTTTACAAAATGTGGTGGCTTATGCCATTAAGCACCAGCCTTTGATTGAGCAGGCTTTGATTGATGAAAGAATTACTGACAACAATATAAAGGCGAGGCTGGCCGATTGGTATCCACAGGTAAATTTCAATTATAACCTGCAGCACAATTTCCAGGTGCAGACAAGTATTATTGGCGGCAACCCGATAAAGCTGGGTGTTGACAATACGTCGGCAGGACAGTTTACGGCTACGCAGCAGATTTTCAACAGGGATGTATTATTGGCACTCCGCTCAAAAGATGATGTGCGTTTGCAATCAAGGCAAAATACTTCCAATAATAAGATATCGGTGGCCGTAAATGTCTCCAAGGCTTTCTATGATGTAATAGCCACTACCCAACAAATTAAGGTGGCTGATGAAAATATCAGGCGTATAGAAACCAATTTGAAGAATGCCTATAACCAGTACCAAGCCGGGCTGGTGGACAAGACCGATTACAAACGTGCCATGATTACGCTGAATAATGTAAGGGCACTGAAACAATCCAATGAGCTTTTGTTGAAGGCTAAGTTGCAGAACCTGAAAAATATTATGGGCTATCCAGATAGCAGCCGTTTGAATTTGGTTTATGATAGCCTGCAGATGGAAAGGGAAATCAATTATGATACTTCCAAAACAATCAGTTACCAGAACCGTATCGAATACAAGCTATTGGAAACACAAAGAAAATTGCAGGAGGCAAATGTGAAGTACAATAAATGGGCTTTCCTCCCCACAGTGGCAGCTAATGCTGCTTACAATTTGAATTTCCTGAACAATGATTTTGGGAAGCTTTATGGAACCAATTACCCCAACTCCTATGCTGGCTTGACGTTGGGCTTCCCGATTTTTCAGGGGGGGAAAAGGAAGTACAATATCTCCACCGCGGAATGGCAGTTGAAACGTACGGATTGGGATATTGTTAGACTGAAGAATGCAGTGAGTGCAGAATACGCATCGGCAGTGGCCAATTACAGGAGCAGCCTTATTAATTACAATGTACTGAAGGAGAATGTTGATTTGGCAAAGGAAGTGTATGATATCATTCAGTTGCAGTACAAGAATGGGGTGAAAACTTACATTGAGGTGATAACGGCAGAGAGTGATTTGCGGACTTCACAAATTAATTATTATAATGCTTTATACCAGGTACTAGCAAGTAAGATAGATGTACAGAAGGCTTTGGGCGAGATAGTTTACTAATGAAAGTTTACTGAAAGAGGTTTTAACCTTAGTGTACTTCGTGTCTTAGTGGTAAAACATTTTCCTGCTTCGCAAGAAACAAAAAATTTGATGACCCAAAGGCACAAAGGGCACAAAGAGAAAAGACAAAAAGAATAAAAAGTATACATACAAAACACAACCATAAACAATATATGATGCTGAGTTCACTAAAAAGATATGCAGTTTTAAGCATAACAGTTGTTGCAGCTTCCTGCGGCAATAACCAACCTACCGCTCCACAAGGCCCGCCTCCCCCAACTTGGGTGAAGGTGGATACGGTTAAGACAACAGATGCCAGTTACTATGAGGAATATCCCGCTACATTGACTGCGTTGAACCAAACAGAATTGAGGGCACAGGTAACAGGTTATGTCACCGGTGTCTATTTTCAGGATGGGCAGAAGGTAAGCAAGGGACAGAAGCTCTATTCCATAGATGCACAGGTATATGATGCCAATTACCAACAGGCATTGGCCAACCAGCAGTTGCAGGAAACGAATTTGATGAAGGCACAAAAGGATGCTGACCGTTACCATGAACTGGATAAGCATGATGCCATTGCGAAGCAGCAGGTGGATTATGCGGATGCAGCCTTGGAGGCAGCCAAGAAACAGGTGCAGGCTTCAAAGGCTGTGGTAAACAGTGTGCGTGCCAATGTAAACTTTGCTACGATTTATGCCCCTTTCAGCGGAACGATTGGTATTAGCAATGTGAAGGCAGGTACGGCTGTTGTGGCTGGCCAAACAGTGCTGAATACTGTTTCTACCGACAATCCAATAGCGGTGGACTTTGCCGTTGACCAAAAGGAGATTTACCGTTTTATACAGTTGCAGCAAGCTGGTACAAAGGCGAATGATTCAACTTTCACGTTGGCTTTTGGCACAGACGTGTATAAGGGCAATGGCAGTATCAATTTGATTGACAGGGCAGTGGATCCACAAACGGGTAGCATTAAAACAAGGTTGCAGTTCAATAATGACAAGGGGATGTTGAAGCCGGGTATGAATACGACTGTGCGTGTACTGAACAATTCTGCAAAAGCAGTGGTGATTCCTTACAAGGCAGTGAGCGAGCAGTTGGGTGAATACTTTGTGTATGTGGTAGGAGACAGCAGCAAGGTCTCCCAAAAGAAGGTATTGCTGGGCAAGGCTTTGGGACCCAATATCCTTGTAAAGAGCGGCTTGGTTGGCGGGGAGAGCATTGTGGTGGAAGGCATGCAGAAACTGCGTGAAGGTGCCGTGATTACAACTGCACCGCCAAAGGCTCCAGAAGCGGCGAAGAAGTAATGCTACGCGTTGTTTCCTTTACCGGGAAGACGAGAAGAAAGGAAGTAACTTATAACAGTTACTGCCTTTTAGGTAAGTAACAATACGCTTTGATAAAGCCCCATATTTATCCTTCTGTTGCAGTGTGCCCTTCGACTATCGCTCAGGATAAACTTGCAATTGAAGTTCAATGGGTATTCCATAGCCCGTCCCACAAAATAATAACACAAGAACCCACAATAAGATATTCATGATTTCAGACAATTTTATTAAACGCCCCATTACTGCCATTGTAATTTCAGTGGTGATTGTATTGGTAGGATTTATTGCGATGGTGACTTTGCCCATTGCACAGTACCCGGATATTACACCACCAACGGTTACGGTAACTGGCAACTTTACGGGTGCCGATGCACAGACGGTGGAACAGACGACGACGACTGCCATTGAAACACAAATTAATGGTACGCCCGGCATGAGCTATATGAGCAGCAACAGTACCAGCAGTGGGCAAAGCAGTATCAACGTTACGTTTGACGTGGGCACGAATGTGAACATTGCCGCACTGGATGTACAGAACAGGGTGAGCGTGGCACAGCCTGCATTGCCTGATGCCGTTAAGCGTTTGGGGCTGACAGTTAGGAAACGTAACCCAAGTATCATGATGGCCTTGGCTTTCTATTCACCCAATGGAACGCATGATGCGACATTCTTGGGCAACTATGTAAATATTTATATTAAGGATGCCTTGCAGCGTGTAAAGGGTGTGGGTGACATTGTTAGCCGTGCTGACGATTTTGGTATGCGTATCTGGTTGAACCCAGAGAAACTAGCCGCCTTGAGGATGACACCAAATGACATTACACAGGCTTTGCAGGAACAGAACCTACAGGTGGCTGCCGGTACGATTGGTGGCAATCCCCAGCCGAATCAACAAAGCTTTGAGTACAGTGTTTTGACGAATAGCCGTATCAGCACGAAGGAGCAGTTTGAGGATATTATTGTACGGACAGTGCCCGGCAATACGAGCCTTGTTTATTTGAAGGATGTTGCAAGAGTGGAACTTGGGAAGTTTGATTACAGTGGCAATGCCTTTGTTAATGGCAAGCCAGCAGCCTTCGTTATCATCTATCAAGCTCCTGGTGCCAATGCATTGGATACGTATGAAGGTGTGAATAAGGCTTTGGCTGAGTTGAAGAAGACATTCCCAAGGGATGTTGATTTCTCGGTGCCATTGGAGACGGTGAGCGTGGTAAAGGTATCCATTGAGGAAGTGCTGCATACCTTGGTAGAAGCCTTGCTGCTGGTGGTTTTTGTGGTGTTCCTGTTCTTGCAGAACTGGAGGGCTACATTGATTCCCGTATTGGCTATACCTGTTTCTTTGATAGGTACTTTTATCTTCTTTATACCCTTTGGCTTTACAATTAATACATTGACTTTGTTTGCATTTGTATTGGCCATTGGTATTGTGGTGGATGATGCGATTGTGGTGGTGGAAGCGGTGCAACATTATATTGACCATGAGAAATTGTCGCCTAAGGAGGCAACGAAGAAGGCGATGAAAGACATTTCGGGTCCTGTTATTGCGATTGCCTTAATCTTGGCTGCGGTATTTGTTCCAGTAGGTTTCATTCCCGGTATTGTGGGTAGGCTGTACCAGCAGTTTGCCATTACCATTGCGGTATCAGTAATTATTTCAGCATTTGTTGCCCTGTCCTTGACACCAGCTTTGTGTACCATTATGCTAAAGCCGACTAAGGGTGAGTTTGAGAAGAAAAATATATTGGATAAATTCTTTGCATGGTTCAATAGGGGCTTTGATAAATTGAGTACCAGTTATACAAAGGGCGTAGCGAAGTGGATAAAGGGAACGCCTTATGTGCTGGTGATGATGGTGTGCCTGTTTGTTGGTTTGTTCTTTATGTTCAAGGCCAAACCATCAGGCTTTATCCCTACAGAAGATGAAGGGCGTTTATACGTAACGTATGAGATGCCTGAAGCCACATCTACCACTAGAAGTGTGGCGATGCTGAAGGACATTATCGCCAAGATACAGACCATACCTGAAGTAAGGGTGGTGGGTGGATTGGCAGGATTGAATATTATCAGTTTCTCCAATAAATCCAATGTGGGTACTTTGTTTGTGAACCTCCATCCTTGGGATGACAGGAAGGGAAAGGAACATGAGGTGCAGGCCGTTATTGCTAAAATACAGAAATTGACAGGCGGTATTAAGGAGGCAAGGATTATGGCTATTTCGCCACCAGCCATTCCAGGTCTTGGTCAAACGGCTGGCTTTACTTTTGAATTGCAGCAGACGACGAGTACAGACAATATTCAACAGTTTGAGGCAGTAAGCAAGAACTTTTTGGCAGAGGTGAACAAAAGCCCTGAAGTGGCCATGGCCTATACTTTCTTCAATGCAAAAACACCTAGTTACAAGATTGACGTGGACAAGGAAAAAGCCAAGCAGTTGGGTGTGAACATTGCTGAAATTTACAGTACGATGAGTACTTTATTGGGAAGCAGCTATATCAACGATTTCAATTTGTATGGCAGGAATTTCCGTGTGATGTCACAGGCGGATAGCAGCTACCGTTCTTCATTGGACAAGCTGGACAAATACTATGTAAGGAACATACAGGGGAATATGGTTCCATTAAGTTCTTTGGTGAGTACTAAGGTGGTGGAAGCACCTTCTTTAATTTCCCACTATAATGTGTACAGGGCCATTGAAATTAACGGTTCACCTAAACCAGGCTTCAGTAGTGGACAAGCCATTGAAGCGTTGAAGAGGGCTGCCAAAAATTTACCAACGGGTTATGGCTATGAGTTCTCGGGCATGAGTGCCGAGGAGATAAAGGCAGGTAACAGCACGGTGATGATTTTTGCTATCTCCATCATCTTTGTGTTCCTGTTCTTGGCGGCCTTGTATGAAAGCTGGAGCATACCTTTCTCGGTACTGTTTGCAGTGCCTATTGGTGCAGCAGGTTCCATTTTGACTTTATTATTGCTGCCTAACCTTACGAATAATATCTATGCACAAATTGGGTTGATTACGCTGATTGGGCTGGCTGCAAAGAATGCCATCCTTATTGTGGAGTTTGCCAAGGAACGTGTGGACAGGGGCACCGATATAGTGCAGGCAACATTGCAGGCAGTACACTTGCGTTTACGTCCCATTATTATGACTTCGTTGGCATTTATCTTGGGCGTATTGCCTTTGGCATTTGCCTCGGGTGCTGCGGCTGAAAGCCGCAAGACCATTGGCTGGACAGTGTTTGGGGGAATGTTGGCTGCCACTACCCTAGCGATTTTTGTGGTGCCTGTACTGTTTGTGCTGATTACGAAATTGTCCTATGGACGTAAGTTGAAACGCTTAAAGCAGGAACAAGATGATATAGACGCGATGGATCAATCCATCATCCATAATCAGGGATAAGGTTTTGTTTTGGTTGTATAAAGTGAGAACGGCTGTTGCGAAAGCAATGGTCGTTTTTATTTGATGGATGCGATGCAGGGAGTTGCAGTGAGGGGAGCAAAACAACCATTTTAACAAACGTGAGCCCTATGCAGCTTACGGCAGCACACCCGTATGTTTTTGCCCTTACTCCAAAGGAGTTCTATGCTTATAGCAACAAGAGCATCCGGGAATTACATGCGATCCCGTTGGGGTCGAACGTATGGGTTAACCATCCGTTCTATAAACAGGTGATGCCTTTGGCATCAAGCGATTACTTAATGGCTAACCTTGATTTGTGGATTTGCTTCTTTGTTGTATTACACGATAGATTAAACATATAGGTATTAAGGGAACAAAGTCCACATAGCTTTTAAACTATGTAGTCTTTCCCTAACTATGTTGTTATGTGTTTGATTATGGCACTGCAACCTTATGTTTTTTACTCCAAAGGAGTAATATGTTTATAGAAACAAGAACATGGAGAATTAGATACGACCCCTTTGGGGGTCGAACGTACACTCCAACCGGTCTTTCTATAAACATACGATACCTTCGTGCATCAATGATACCTAATATCTACCTACAACACGTTGTAAGAATGTACAATCGCAACTACCTCAATTGCACCACTACTCTCCCATCCTGCACAATATAATTCTTGCCTTTAATGGTAAGTGGCTTACCTGTTTTAAGGATGGACAAATCTGTAATATCATCATTGGCAAAATGGATGCTGCCGCCTGTTAGAAAGGCAATGCTCACATAGTCCGCATGGGGAGGGAAGTCGCCACAGGCCACTACCCTAATAGGTCTTGTAATCTGTGATACCAATTGAATGTCCCTTGCAGGTGCCCAACTATCTGCAATTAGCACTACATCCCCATAGTTCTTGAACATGGCCATTGCTTTAAGCAATGCCTCACAAACATTTTCTGGTGTATCACCACCGCTACCTTTGTTCATTACTTTTTGTATCAGCTCACTTATTTGAATGGGATTATTGTAGGCTTCACCATAAATACCGCCCGTATTGCCAATTTGCTTAGCCTCGGGGAGCCTACCGTCACCGTCATTGAAACATACTAAGCTCCTAAGGTTTTGCTGGTTGGCTTCTTCCGACAACCACTGTATCACTTGCGAAGTATAAGGGCTCATGCTGCCTGTAACATCTGCCACTACTAGCATGTTCCTAAAGTTGTTCCTTTTAAAAACTGTCATGATGGTGGAGTCATACTGATAGACTAACCTTGGCTTGTACAGACGTTTCAGCAACATCGTATCCTGCTCAGCATTGGGATACAGCAATACATAGGTGGAATCTTTTCCCATGTAGGTTTCTTTTTCTTTCTCTGAAAGCAGTTTAAACCGCAAGGCATCTTTAATGTGCATGGAAAACAGGGAGTCCTTTTTCTCCATGTCTTTGCCTACTTCCTTTTTGTTGGGGCCAATAGCTTTTACCTGTCTATCTGCATAGAACAAGTACTTGGTTCTTGGCTTGTGTATCATGTCCCAATTATTGGGTTTCTTTTGGGGCTGTGTTTCTTTTACAGGTTCAGGCTCCACAATAATCTCCTCGGGCGTCAATCTTTTAATGAGCTCTATTTCCTTTCTGGTTTCAAACCTTGTGGCCCTTTTGCGGTAGTTGATAACAAAGCCATGCAGCATGGGTTCGGCTGTTTGCTTGTCGTGGCCATCCATTTGCCTTATTGTTTGCCAAAGTGTATAAGGATTGCTCATTGCATTGGGTAGCAGTTTGCTAAGGGCCATAAAACGGCTCTTGTTCAAGGGCTTCAAATCAAGCTTTGCGGGATAATCGGTAAACACTAAATCAATGGACAGTATTTCGGCATCATTTAAGCAGTGGATGCCAGTTGTATCGAGAAATTCACTTTTGGCAAAGGGCATGGTAAAGACTTTGCTTTCATTGCCTGCAACTGCCAATTTGTAAGAGGGGATTTTCAATGTCTGGTTCCTGAGAATGGAATCGATAAATGCACTGGGTTTCTGTGCAGGTGCAACTGAAAACAGTAATAGACTTAAACTGAATAGAATTTGTTTCATGCACTTATATTCACTGGATAAGATTTAAAATAAGCCGCAATTCCATAAATCCAATTTCAAGTTACAGGGTAAATGATAAAAAAAGCCGATGCTGTATTTCCAACATCGGCTTTTACCGAAATTATAATCAAACTGATTAAGGGAAGATGCCCAGTTCACCATAGCTTGTAGCAACCTTGTTGATGGCGTTTACATAAGCTGCAGTACGCATGTCGGGGATTTCAGGATTCGATTTCCATATCTCCATAATCTCCCTTGTAGCAGTAATCATGGTTTCTTCCAAACCACTATGCACTAAATCAACTTCATCTGGTCCGTGCATGATGAACTGCCTTTCTTCATCACTTACTTTCTTTCCGCTCAGGCCTTCCATTTGTGAAAGGATATGGGTGTTCAAGTTCTCCGTGAAGCGTTTTTCCATCCTGCCGTAACGCACATGGCTCAGGTTCTTCAACCACTCAAAGTAGGAAACAGTTACCCCCCCTGCATTCAGGTACATGTCAGGAACAACTAAAATGCCCCTTTCTGTAAAGATATCATCAGCTTCTGGTGTTAATGGGCCATTAGCTGCTTCTCCAATAATCTTTGCTTTTATATCCCTTGCATTGGTTCCATTGATGACGTTTTCCAATGCAGCCGGAATCAGTATGTCGCATTCTATTTCCAATGCTTCTTCGCTTTTGAAGATGTTAGTTGCACCGGGGAAATTCAGGACTGAACCATTCTTCTGTTTGAACTGGAACACGTCTTCTTCATTCAATCCATCCGCATTGAAGATGGCACCATTGTGTTCTGCAATGGCAATGACTTTTGCTCCATGCTCGCGGAAGAACTTTGCACTGTGGTAACCCACATTACCTAGACCCTGTACAACCACAGTTTTTCCTTCAATGCCAACAGACAGGCCTTGCTTGGCCATAATATCCGGCATATTGCACACTTCACGAATACCAAAGAATACACCTAGACCTGTTGCTTCTTTACGTCCACGAACACCACCTTGTGTAATGGGCTTACCAGTTACGCAACCAGCAGCATCAATTTCACCGGGTTTCAATGATTGGTAGGTATCCACTATCCACGCCATCTCACGTTCACCTGTTCCGTAATCCGGAGCAGGGACATCGATACCGGGACCTATGAAGTTTTTCTTTACAAGCTCACTGGTATAACGACGGGTAATTTTTTCCAATTCATAAGGGCTGTACTTATGCGGGTTTATTTTGATACCACCCTTACCCCCACCAAAAGGAACGTTTACGATGGCACACTTGTAGGTCATCAAGGAAGCGAGAGCCATTACCTCATCCTGATTCACTTCATCACTGAAACGGATGCCACCCTTACATGGGCTTTTGTGCTGGCTATGCTGCACACGGTAGGCCTCAATTACTTCAATGCGTCCATCATCCATCTTAACGGGGAAACGCATACTGTAGATACTGTTGCAAGCTTTTATCTGTTCCAGCAAACCTTTGTCCCATTTGGTAAATTTTGCTGCCTTATCAAAGCTCTTTTCAACACTCTGAAAAAAGCTGTACGGTTGATTTGACATAATCTGTCTTTTTAGTTTTTAAATATGTATGAGCAATCGTTGTACATTGTATGAAGCTAGTGGTGAGTGGGTAATAGTTAGTGGGAAGGCCCTACTACTTTCCACTAACTATTTGCCTTTTTCCAACTTGGAAATCTTTCTATCCAAACTAATCAAGTATAAAAACAATCCAAACACAATGGTTACCACCACAGCCATCACCACATATACTTTTCCATTGCTACGCATGAAGTCTTCTTTTGCTGGGGCATCCTGTGCACTGGCAAACACGGTCAGCATGGCAAATGCAATGGTGAAACCTATTTGTTTTAGTTTATTCATTGTTCAACTGCTTTTCTTTTAATATTCCAGCCCTTACCCTTAATGTTGATATCCATACACCCAATAGGGTCCATCCGATAAATGCAGGCACCATCACCATCTTCATGGCACTGGTGGTATCGTTAGGGTTCAAACCGGGATTCCCTTCACTGCCCTGTCCGCCGGGATGCAATGACTCTACCAGCCTTGGCAATATCCAGATGGTTGGGAAGAGCATGAAGAAGGCGAAAATGTTATATACAGCACCAATCCTTGCTTTCTTTTCATCATCATTCAAACTGCCCCTCAATACAAAATAGGCACAGTAAATCAATACGGCAATGGCTGCACCATTCTGCTTTGGATCACCGCTCCAAGGGGCACCCCATTGATAGTTGGCCCAGATGGCGCCAGTAGCAAGTCCAAGGAAACTGAATATCAGTCCAGTTCTTGCAAACTCCAAACTATATATATCATACTTTGAATCTGGTTTTCTCAGGTACAAGACGGCATACGCTACAGATACGGAGAAAAGTGTCATCATGGATATCCACATGGGAACATGGAAGAAGAGGTTGCGAACGGAGTGCTGGAGACGGCCATCCAGTTTTGGAATATCAACAAGGAAACCCATGGTGCACACATACATCAAAATGATAAAGGTCAATATCTTCCACCAGGGCTTTCTAATCATAAATTGATTTTACTACCAGTTGTTAGTGGGTGCAAATGTATGGCAAAGGGTTTCAACAAAAGAAAGGTTTATTAAAATTTTACAACCACTAACCTTTAATTAATGTGGGTGTATATTTCCCATTGGAACCCATTAGTAATTGAAAAATATTAGTGCTGTTCAGTGGAATTGACTTTAATTAGCACCATGCAAGAACCATTGCTCCAAATAAAAAACCTTTCAGTTGATTTTGTAACTGACAATGCTGTAACAAGTGCTTTGCAGGACATCAATATCACGGTGAACCGCGGTGAAATGGTGGCAGTGGTTGGGGAGAGCGGCTCGGGAAAATCCGTTACTTCTTTATCCATACTTCAATTATTGCCATCGCCACCTGCTGTTTACAAGCAAGGCGAAATCCTTTTGAACACGGACAATAAAGTAGTGGACATTTTACAATTGCCCAAGGAACAATTACCTTCTATTCGTGGCAACAAAATAGCCATGATATTTCAGGAGCCAATGACTTCATTGAACCCCGTATTGACTTGCGGTACGCAGGTAATTGAGGCGATTGTACTGCATAAAAAACTGGGTTATGCAGCAGCGAAAAAGCAGGCTCTTGCCCTGTTTGAAAAAGTGCAGTTGCCCAGTCCTATTACTATGCTCAGCCGTTATCCGCATCAACTAAGTGGTGGGCAGAAACAACGGGTGATGATTGCGATGGCGATGAGTTGCGAGCCATCTTTATTGATTTGTGATGAACCTACAACAGCATTGGATGTAACTGTCCAAAAAAACATCTTGCACCTGATTAAGGAGCTACAGGTGCAGAATAATATGGGTGTTATTTTCATTACACACGACTTAAGTGTGGTGGCAGAAATTGCAGATAAGGTAGTGGTAATGTACAAAGGGAAGATTGTGGAGGAAGGCATTGCAGCACAAATATTCAATTCACCCAAACACCCCTATACAAAGGCATTGCTTTCATGCAGGCCGCTATTGCACAACAAAGGGGAAAGGCTGCCTGTTGTAAGTGATTTTATGGAAGTGGATAATGAAGGGACGATTAAAGAGAAAGAACACAAGCTGCCAGTTGCCAGTCACCAATTACCAGTAAGTGAAGATGTATTTAATCACCAGCAGCCAGTAACCAGCAGCCAGCAACGGCTCTTATCTGTTCAAAACCTTAAGGTCTATTACCCTTCTAAAAAGACATTCTTAGGCAAGGTTATTTCCTATACAAAAGCGGTAGATGATGTAAGCTTTGATATTTATGAAGGGGAAACTTTGGGACTTGTTGGTGAAAGCGGCTGTGGCAAAACAACATTGGGAAGAACATTATTGAGATTGATTGATGCTACAAGTGGGAACATCTTTTTAAAGGATGAAGACCTTTTAAAAGCAGGTCCCCAAAGGCTTAAAGCATTGAGGAAGGAAATGCAGATTATTTTTCAGGATCCTTACTCTTCCTTGAACCCAAGAATTACCATTGGCGATGCAATAGCTGAACCGTTGATGGTTCATAAGATGACCAACTCACAAAAGGAAAGAAAGGATAAGGTGATTGAATTACTGGAGAAGGTGAGTTTAAAAGCAGAACATTATAATCGTTACCCACATGAGTTCAGCGGTGGGCAGCGGCAACGCATTGTAATTGCAAGGGCATTGGCACTGCAGCCCTCCTTTATTGTCTGCGACGAAAGTGTGAGTGCACTGGATGTAAGTGTGCAGGCACAGGTACTGAACCTATTGAATGATTTGAAAAAGGAATTTGGCTTCACTGCCATTTTTATTTCTCATGATTTATCAGTTGTAAGGTATATCAGTGACAGGATTATGGTGATGCAGAAAGGTAAAATTGAAGAGATTGGCATTGCTGAGCAAGTGTACAACCATCCTCAAAGTCCCTATACAAGAAGTTTGATTGAATCCATCCCTAAAGGAATTGCATAAGCCAAGGGATTAATCTCCATAACTATCATTAACCATCCCCTTGTACTCCCTGTCATTATAGAAATTGGCAGCACTTTTCCTCAATGAAAAAAGCAGTTGCTTTAGCTTCTTTTCGTACTGTTCCAGTACAGGTTCATCATCTTTTATTTTCTTGTCGGTCATTTTTACCAAGTCGTTGTTGCTGCTAACTTCCTTTAAGTCCTCTGGTTGCAGCCCACTGATGCCCATCTTCCAAGCATCATCCTTCTTCATCTTGTATTTAAAGAAATAAACATAGCCTTTCTTGCCTTTTATTTCTATCAACTTCTTTTCAACCAATTCTATGGCATTGAACTTTGATTCCCCTTTGTCCTCCAATAAAAAAGACTTAGCAATGCTTTCCTGCGTTTTATACTTTGCAGGGAAAAGTTCCAGTTGTTTCAATTCTTCCAGTTCCACAAACAAACGGCTCCTGTACCTATCCTTGGATGCAAGCTTTTCAAAAATGGAATCAGGCACTTTCCTGTTGTTGCGGAGCATCAATAATGCAGTGCTGAGTTTTACATCATCATCCTTGCTTAGCAACAAGCGGTCAAAATATTTTTGCACCGCAGGGTACTTGTCATAGAAGGGCATCAACAAAATAGCATAACCATCTATATTATTACTGCTGACTGTTTCTGAATAATTGTTACGCCTTGTTGGGCGATAGTTGATAGCATCTCCATTAACTCCGTCTTCATCATCCTTACTGCTGTCGTTTTCTATTACCCTTTCATCCCTCCCCTGCAGTTTCTTCAGTTCAATCTTTGCATCAAAATATAATTTGCTATAGTAGGTTTCGTAGTCGGTTGCTTTAAGGTAACCACTATCCACAAGCGTCCCCAATAATGTGTTTACAGGCTGCTTGTAATCATCCAAGGATGCCAATTGCAATATTTCAGGGAACATGGTTTTTGCAAGTGAAAGGCTGTCCCCCATTGTTGAGAAAATATCATCGTAACCATAATTATCATCAAACACCGGTGGGTCCTGTAGCAACACCTCCTTGAGAAAGGAATAGGATTCCTTTGTTTTTAACCTAGCCAAGGAAATAACAATGGGGTTTTGAAATGAACTGGTATCGGCTGTTTGGCTGTACAGGTCTTTTAAGTAAGCAACTACTTTATTGGCACAGCAGCTATCATCAATATAGCCCAGTTCATCAATGAACCTGCTCTTAATGTCAAAGTAGTCCTTGTCACCGAACTTCAAATTGCCAATAGCTTCCTTTATCCTATCCAAACCTTCTGCTCCATAGTACAAATGTGACAGTGCACTATTGGCCTGTTTCTTTATTGCAGAATCCTTGCTGTAGTAATCATCAAAAAACTGGTTGAGTTTGTTCTCAAAAACAGAAGGACCAAAGTTGGCTGTATCAGGTAAAAAAGAATCATAGAACTTTCTTATTAAGCTGCTTTCTTTACCAATATTGTCAGTAAGTGCTTTAAGCTTGAATAACCTATTGTTCTTCAATACAGCCAATCCGACAATCTTTCTTGATGAGTTGGTATCAAGCAACGAATACCTGTAGCCTGCTACGGAATCATTCAGTTGTACAAATTGTTTTTCCACAATGAAATCCTTTTGCAACCGCTCCCAGTTCATTTGGTTGTTCCAAAACCTAACTGAATCCTTACTGTGATAATATTTGGCAAATGTTTGTATGGAAACCAATATGCTTTCGCCCGTGGTATCATTCCTAAAAGAAGAAACCACTTCTTTAGGCAGGGAATTATACTCTTCGTCATTGTTGCTATACAGGTTTCTATTAGATGCTTTTTCCAGCAATGAACGTATCACCTCATCCATTACTGGATGCACGGCTGTTTGGACGGAAAACTTGAAACTGGTATCTGTAAATGCTGTCGCATTGCCATAGTTAAAATTAGTTAACGTGAAGCCGTTAATGAACCTATCAAAATTGGGCGTTTTCTCCTTGCCCCTTACGAGTAGCACATATTGATGTGGCCCCTTAATAAAAGCCCTTGCATACAATAAATCACCACTCTTCAATTTGAACTGCATATCCAAAAATGGATAGCCATTCTTAATACCCAATTTTCTTGATGCCTGTTTATCCACCATTTCACTGTGCAATAAGCTTTCCTCCATCAGGCCCAAATCAAAGGTATCCTCTTCCAGGAACCAATAGTTTTGAACAGTCTTCTTCCATATTGAAAATGCATCACCAGTTGATTTATCAACTGCTTCGTACTCCCATGTATCAAGCCCGTCATCAGTATTGTTATTCAAGGAAATATTGGGTAGCTGCGGCAGTGGCACAATGAAGCCACCCATAGCTGGCTGGTAATCTATCCAATTGCTTTTTTGTTCTGCTACCTGTATGGACGCAAAAAAATCATTGGCTTCCGTTCCAGCAACATAATCATCGTTACCGCTCATCTTAAACACCAGCACTTCAAAAGGTGTGATTAAAATATTGTAACGCTGGATATCGCCACGCCTTGTTTTATTGGTAATATCATAGCCCTTGTAACCATTCTTTGTGATGGGTACTTTTTTTAGAATCTTACCCGGGATATTCTCATATAAAAGGCTGTCCACCTTTTTAATAACCGCATCTTCAGTTTGGCCCAGCATGGCTGCATGTGTTTTCACACGGGTAACCATGTAGTAAGTACCATTTTCCATATCGGCATACTGGTAACTTTCATTGTAACGGCTTTCGCTTCTGCGGTAGAGTTTGCCCGGCATGGTCAATTTGATAAAGCCATCTTCTGTTGATAATTGCTTGGTAACAATGGGTACATGCAGTTTGTCAATCTGCTCCTTTTGGTCGGCATCCCTATCTGCCATTTTCACTGGGCGGAGTTTGTAGCCCATTTTGCGTAAGGTTTCTATAACGCCCCTTTCTCCGGGTAAGTGTGCAGCACCAACGCCCACAAATAAGGTTTGTTTCCTTAGGATTGAATCAATGGAATGGGCCTGTATTTCATTTCGCCTCAAAAGGAATTTTTCATTGAATGCATCCGATACTATAGTGAGCTTATTGAGGGAATCCAATAGATCCAAATCACCACGGCGGTAAGCATCCTGCAACTTCTTCCCAATATCATAATAGGATTCCCCGTCTGTATCCACCCGCTTTCTCTCCTTCTCCTTTGCCATGTCCTGATAAGCTTCAAGAATGAGCTTTTCCGTTTCAAAATAATCTTCCACGCCAGCAGCCTTTTTGCCTAGTTTCCTGCCTGTTTGATAAATGTATAAATCTAGATAAGTATTTTCCTCAAAGTCAGCCTGTGGCTGAAATGTTCTGTATAGCAATCCGTTTATTTGCGTCGGGGCTTCATTAAGTGCTTTTTTCAGCCTGGTTTCATAATCTTCTAATTGGAAGGACTTTTCATTGATATAATCGTTTGACCCACCAGCCATATAAGACCTGATATTGTTTTGTGCCTCTTCCATCCTGAACATTTCAGGCTGCCATGTCTGGGGATTGAGTTCCAGCGAAACGGCATCGCAACGTTTAATAGCATTGTAAAATGAATCGCTTAAATGGAAAACCATTTTGCTGCTGGCATGCATTGTTCCAAATAGATAGGAAGGCTTTTTCATTCCCTTACCAGTGATTTCCCACATGAGGCTGGGATATTTTGCAGGGGCTTTCTTGTTTTGGGCAAAGGAGGAAAAGGATGTAAAAAGTAGGATGACCGCAAGGCTTTTCTTCAACTTCCTGTACTGCATACACAACAATAATTAGTGATTTCTTTTGTGAGAAGCAATGTACCCTGCTTTTTCATAAAAAATATAAAATGTTTCAGCTTTTGTAAACTGTTAACAACCATTATAACAAGTGAAAATTGCCCCTCTTTCCTTACATTTGCAGCCTTCATTAAAATAAATCATGCCGTAACATGAAATTATCACAGTTCAAATTTGATCTTCCCCTCAATTTAATTGCCCAGAACCCCACCAAGAAAAGGGAAGACAGCCGTATGATGGTGGTTAACCGTAAAACGGGCACAATGGAAAACAAGCATTTCCGAGACATCCTGGATTATTTCGATGACAAGGACGTGTTTGTAGTAAATAACACTAAGGTTTTTCCTGCACGTATGTATGGACGCAAGGAAAAAACAGGTGCAAAAATTGAAGTTTTTTTGCTTCGTGAACTGAACAAGCCAAACCGCCTTTGGGACGTAATCGTTGATCCCGCAAGAAAGATCCGCGTGGGCAACAAATTGTACTTTGGTGAAGCAGAAGAATTGGTGGCAGAAGTAATTGACAACACCACTAGCCGTGGCCGTACCATTAAATTTTTATGGGACGATGACGATGAGAGCTTCAAAAAAATGCTGGAACATTTGGGTGAAACACCTTTGCCCAAATACATCAAACGCAAACCCGATGAGGATGATAGGGAGCGTTACCAAACTGTTTATGCAAAGCATGAAGGTGCAGTTGCAGCCCCTACTGCTGGTCTGCATTTCAGCAGGGAGCTGATTAAGCATTGCGAAATAAAAGGTATCCGCTTTGCAGAATGCACACTGCATACAGGTTTGGGCACTTTCAGGCCAATTGAAGTGGAAGATTTGAGCAAGCACAAAATGGATGCTGAATACTATAATATTCCCGAAGAAGCCTGTAGGATTGTGAACAAGGCAAAGGAACATGACCATAGGGTATGTTCTATTGGCACCACAACCATGAGGGCTATGGAAAGCAGCTTTACAGCCCAGAAATTATTGAAACCAAGTGAAGGTTGGACCAACCATTTTATCCATCCTCCATACAGCTTCAATGTAGCTGATAGCTTGGTGACCAATTTCCATTTGCCCAAAACAAGTTTGCTGATTATGACCTGTGCATTTGCTGGTTATGATTTAGCCATGGCAGCTTACCAAAAAGCAATTAAGGACAAGTACCGTTTCTTCAGTTATGGAGATGCATTACTGATTATCTAATTATAGATTGAACAATAAAAAATCCCGATGTTAATAATCATCGGGATTTTATTTATCGAACGGGATTGCTTCCTGTCGTCGCAATGACGTTTACAAATTTGGCTGTGGCGTTGTCCTCAAATATGGCTTGATTTCTGTAAACCCTTTAGGGAACTTTGCTGGAATATCTTCTGTTTTAATGGCTGGAACCACAATTACATCTTCACCATGTTTCCAGTTCGCAGGTGTAGCTACACTGTAATTGGCAGTCAACTGCAATGAATCAATTACACGCAGCACTTCCACAAAATTCCTGCCTGTAGAAGCTGGATAAGTAATAGTGAGTTTTATTTTTTTATCCGGGCCAATGATAAACAAAGAACGCACTGTGAACTTCTCACTGGCGTTAGGGTGTATCATATCATACAAAGTGGCCACTTCCCTATTGGGGTCTGCAATAATGGGAAAGTTAACAGTCGTATTTTGGGTTTCATTAATATCGCCAATCCAAGTATGGTGACTGTCCAAAGCATCCACACTCACAGCAATGGCTTTCACATTTCTTGCTTCAAACTCTTGTTGCAGCTTAGATGTAGCTCCTAGTTCAGTTGTACAAACTGGTGTAAAATCTGCTGGATGGGAAAACAGAACGCCCCAGCTATCACCTAGCCATTCATGGAAATTAATGGTGCCTGCAGTAGTTTCTGCTGTGAAATTTGGTGCTTCATCGCCTAATCTTAAAGACATAAAATCAATTTTGATGTTTAGAATATTATCCTACAAACTTAGTAGATTATTAAATACACTGAAACATCCAATTGCATCTTTATTAAAAAAAGTGTTCTTTTAGCCATTTCTCCTTGGCAGAGCACTGCTTTGAGGACCAAAAGCCGTATTGCATCAATACAACTGCTTATTCAAACAAGCATGTCAAGACTTTGGATGTCAAGAAAAAAAACTTGACATTCAAACACTTGACAAGTGCTTTTCCAACACTGGTGCATTGTTAGTAATTGGCTAGAGGTGTACCATTAGAAATATACAGGGGTATTAATAGGCTACAATCTGACCGCAAGCACTTTATCGGAAAAACATTTCCTATCAATATCTTCCATTCAGGTATCTTCTATTTATAGTAAACCATGCTTTACTTTTGACAGCCATTAACAAATCATTACAAAATAGCAAAAGAACAATTGACTTATGAAGAAAATACTTTACTTCCTTCTGCTCCTTATCATAGTTGCTGGTATAGCGGCATGGCTTGCATTGGGGAATGGCACAGCCTTTACAGAAAAGAACAAATTTTTTGTGATTGAAGAAGGACAAACGGACAAGGCCGCTGTTACTGCTATGCTGGAGAAGAAATACATCATCAAGCATGCAACCGCTTTTTCTGTTTTGGCATCAGCTGTGGGCACTTGGGACAAAATAAAGCCCGGTAAGTACGAAGTGAAGCAGGGAGAAAGTCTATTGGACATTGCGAGGATGCTGAAGAATGGCAAGCAGGCACAGTCCAAACTAATTATAACCAAGCTGAGAACAAAAGAAGACCTGGCAAAACTCATCAGCAAGAACTTTGCAAACGATTCAACGGAAGTAATGGCCTTCCTGAATTCTAATGACTCCTTAAAAGCATATGGAGTGGATACCAATACCGTTTTCACATTGCTCATTCCTGACACATACACTTACTATTGGAATACGCCATTGAAAAAAATCTTCCAAAAACTATTTGAGACAAGGAACAGTTTCTGGAACAAAAGCGATAGGACAAAAAAAGCAGAGAGTCTTGGATTTTCCCCTAACGAGCTGTACATACTGGCTTCCATTGTTGAAGAAGAAACCAATGATGAAAATGATAGGCCAAAAGTGGCTAGTGTTTACATGAACAGGATTAACAAGAACATGCCATTACAGGCAGACCCAACAATAAAGTTTGCAATGAAGGATTTCCTGCTGAAACGTATTTACGAAAAGCACTTATTTTATCCATCACCTTACAATACCTATAGGAATAAAGGATTGCCCCCGGGTCCTATCTGCACACCATCCCTTAAATGTTTGGATGCTGTAATAAATGCACCTAGAACGGATTATATTTACTTTGTAGCCAATGCCAACTTGGATGGGGGCAGTCATTTTACCAGCGATTATGCTGAGCATATACAGTATGCAAAAGCCTACCAAAAAGCACTGGATGTTTACATGGCCAACAAGAAATAAAACTGTATACAAGAGTGACAAGATTTGAACGCATCATTTTTACCTTTCCACCCATTGCTTACGTTGTAAGAAAAAGCAAGACCATTGCACCGCCCGGATTCTGGGGCTTTTCCGTACACCATGTATCCAATGTGTTCTTTAAACAAATTAGAAAGGTGGGATTGTATGAACGTGCTGCAGGCATATCATTCAACCTTGTGGTGGCCATGCCAGCAGCTTTACTGTTCCTATTTTCCATCATTCCTTATTTTCCTGAAGCCATCAATTTCAAAAAGCAGATACTGCACCTGTTCAAGGACCTTACTCCCAATTCAACCACTTATAAATTCATTGAGGGCTTATTGAATGACCTGCTGAAAAAACATGTGGGTATTTTTTCTTTTGGTTTTGTACTATTGATGTTCTATGCTTCCAATGCCATGATTGGCATTATCAGGACTTTTGACAAATCCATTTCCGAAAAGAAAGTCTATTTCCTGCATAAACGCTGGCGTGCCATAAAACTTACAGCTATCTTACTATTACTGATGATTGGCTCCTTATTGGTACTGGTTGGCCAGGAACAGTTGGCCATCATTTTAAAAGGCGTTTTCCACATGAAGCGAAGGGCAAAAATACCTTGGTGGGATGGCGTAAGGTGGTTCATCATTGTGGCATTCATTTTCTACGGCATAGCCTTCATTTACAAGTTTGCCCCTTCTGTAACAAAAAGGTGGAAACTGATTTCACCGGGTTCGGTATTGTCTACTTTACTTATATTGATTACCACCATCCTGTTTTCTTATTGGGTAAATAATTTCAGCAGCTACAATAAAGTATATGGTTCCATTGGTACCGTGCTTATCATGATGATGCTGATTTATATCAACTCACTTATTCTCCTAATTGGCTTTGAACTGAATGTTAGCATTATGCTACTGAGAATGGAAGCTGATAAACAAAAGCAAAAAAAGATGGACGGTTTGGAGCAACCGGTAAATGACGGTACATTTATTTCCTCAAACCAAAAACATACAAAATGAAAAAGGTAATATTATTCTCTATGCTGGCATTTTTTGCTGGCCGCATCATTGCCCAAAATATTCAGTCAATACCTGTTGGTACAGAAGCCCCTTTAACCAAAGTGAAGATGAAGGACGTTTCGGTAAGGAAGTAAATATTAAGGATGCCGCTAGCAAGAACGGTGTATTGGTAATGTTCAGTTGCAATACCTGTCCCTATGTTATCAAGAACCAAGCAAGGACAAAGGAGATAGCGGACTACGCCATCAAAAACAATATTGGTGTAATTGTCCTCAACTCCAATGAAGCACAACGTGGTGATGCCGATTCATACAAAGCCATGCAAGCATACGCTAAGGAACAAGGCTACAACTTTTACTATGTGGTTGATGAAAATGCAAAAGTGGCTGATGCTTTCGGTGCTACCCGCACACCGGAAATTTTTCTATTGGATGCTGCTGGAAAACTGGTTTATAAAGGGGCCATAGATGACAATCCAAGTGATGCCAATAATGTAAAACGCCACCACGCACAGGAAGCCATTGCCGAAGCCGTTAACGGAAAAACAATCAGTATAAAAGAAAGCCGTTCCGTTGGATGCAGCATCAAGAGAAAAAGTTGATTTTTTGAACACTTGCTTATACAGGAACTTTAATTAGGGTTTTCAGGTATCGCCAATAGAAAAGAACTATTGCTGACTGTTGAAGCAAACAATTGCGATAATGTTCATAATAAGAAATATCAAAGAAAAGAACAAGGGCTATCGATATTGATAGCCCTTGTTCTTTTCTTCTTTTTTGTTATCTCAATAAAGTAATGCTGCCAGTAAATCTTTCAGTAACCAACAAACCGTTGTTAAAATAAGACAGAATATAATAGTAAGTGCCTACGGGCAAGGGCTGCCCATTCTTCTTGCCATCCCATCCTTTTAGATAGTCCCTGCTTTCAAAAACAGGTTGGCCATAACGGTTGAAGACACTCATTTGATAATTGATTGGCACACATTCCATAACAGGTGCAAACAGTTCATTCATGCCATCACCATTGGGGGAAAAAGCATTGGCTATAATTGTTTCGCAATCACATTTCTTGTATTTTATTTCTATGCTGTCCCTATAAGTACATTGATTCAGCAAGCCTTCCACCCAATAGATACCCGGGAATTTTGCCAACAGGAATGTATCTGTGGAAAGATCGTTCCAGCTAAACAATGCCATGGGGTAACTGACTTTTAATAAATAATCCTTGCTGGTACAGATAGTGGTGTCCTTTCCTAAATTAACTATTGGTAAGGGCTTCGTTGTTACAGTATAACTAGCAGTTTTAAGGCAACCAATATGATTGGCCACAGTTGAATAAGTGTTGGGACCAGTTATTAAATGTGTATTGCCCGCAGTACCATCATTCCAAAGAATGGTGGTGTTGGCTGGCGGCGATACAGTAACGTAAAAACTGCTCCTGTCGCAAATCACCGTATCAATGGGCATCACATAATTATTAACCGAATTGTCGGTCACAGTGATGCTATCTGTTTGGTTGCAGCCATTAACAGTACTGCCCTTCACCCAATAAATACCCGGAGCAGCAATTTTCAAGGTATCAGTTGTTGCTCCGGTATTCCATAAATAGTTAGTTACATTATTGGTTACTGTTGGCTTAAGCACATTGGGCTTTGATGCACAGAAAAAAGTATCGGCCCCAAGGGATACAGCCACACTATTGCTTACACTAACCACAATGGTGTCCTTTGCTGTACACCCAAAGGAATTGAATGCGTTTACAAAATAAGTATCCGGAGAAGCAACTGTAATTTGGGTAACGCTGTTCTGCCCATTACTCCAATTGTAATTTGCATTGATATCTATATTGGTTACTGCCAATACCAAAGATGTCTGCCCATTGCAAAAAGCCATATCAGGACCAAGATTGGGTTTAATAGGGGCAGCTACCGCATCAATAGTTACAGTGGTATCAAGCTTGCAACCAAATCCATCAACAACCCTATACACAAAATTGTGTACTTGTGCAATAGTAGGTACAACAGTAGCGATAGTGCCATTCACACTAGCTATTCCATTAGTGGGTGTTATCCAATGCTGGCTTACTATTGGAACTGAATATGTTTCTACATTGGGGTACACGGATGGATCCAATTCTATATGCCAACCAAAAAGGAATCCATTATCAATCGGTTGCCAATCCCTTATTTGCAAAATCCATGTTCCGTTAAGTGGCGTTCCTACCAATGCACTCAAACTTTGGTCTGATGTGTAGCTACCGGAAGGCAGGTATTTATGGGTAACTGTCCTCCTATTGTTATCAACATACGTATAGGTAAAGAGGTTCCATTCCTGCACCATCGTACCGTGTTGCGGTGTTGTATTGAACCAGTAATCATAACCCTTGCCTCTAATATTGTTCAATGCAGGATCATCGCCACTACCAACAATATCACCATCAACAGGTTCTCCCAAATAACAGTCATGCGTAATGCTGTGCCCATTTTTCAAAAATACTTTCACACCATTGGGTGCAGTTACAGCGATATCAATATCCCCTAAAAAGGAATGCTCAAGATTCAGGAAAATACCTTTTAGTTGGTTAACGTTTGTCAGTGTTTGACCTTGTGCAAATTGGTCGATAAAAAGATTGGAAGTATAAGTAACACCTGTACCATCAGGCAGAAACAGGGAATCGCTTGAACTGGGCAATTGCAAGAACGCCCCTTGCTGGGATACTACAGAACCACCGTTTACTGGATTTCCTGCTGAACGTGGTGTAAGCCTAACTGTGTCCCCAACGCACATGCCAGCAGGAGCCTGTATATTGAACCTGGGCTTGACGCTGGTCCTAATCTTAACATTGATGGGCAACGTATTTACACAGCCATTAGAATCTGTAATCGTAACCTTTGCCAAGTAGCCGCCCTCATTCTTATAAGTATGGACTAAATGGGTAACGTTTGTGCCAAGCGTATCTTTTCCATCACCAAAAAACCAATGGTATTTGGAGGTCAACTCCGATTGATGATAACTGGCGTCATTATTAGGGAAGAGTGTTGTCAGATCAAAAACAACTGTGCCATCCGGGGCAAGGCAAATATTTGTATAGCCATTTGCATCACTTGCTGGGGTGGTGGCAAAATCACCCATTATCTTTTGCTTGCACTGATAACCACATTTTATGGTAGCCTTCCACCCTGCCGCCTGTACAGAAGCATTGGAAGTGAACTTAAACGTGAGGCAACCTGAGCTGCTTGTATCTGAAGCCGTTTCCACAAATTCACTATTAAAGAATATATTGGTAAACGTATCAAGAATATGTGCATTGGTATTATTGCCGTCATATACGAACAACGTATCGCCACTACCAATTTCCATTTGTGTAAAATTCATCTGGATAACCTTGCCAGGATTGCCGGAGCAGAACGTAACCACATAACTTTCAAATGGGCTGTAATTGGCTGTAATGCCTGCATCATAAAAAGTGCCTGTACAGGTTGTTACCGTTTCATTGAAAGTAAAGCCATTATTGATAGCATAGGTTTGTGCCTCACCAGTAAAAGATAGGTGCAACAGTAGAGCAAGAGCGACAACTTTTAGGCACTTCATTAGCAGATAAATTAAATAACTACATAACAAGCTACCCGTAAATATAAGCCATCGAAAGAAAAATTGCTACTAAAATCCAGGTGAAACGTGCCATTTACTTAATGGAACGTCTAAATATGGGTCGCAAAGCATGCTAATTACAAAAGGAACCTTCCTTGGCTTAAAAGCTTCCTGCAGCACAGCATCAATATCAGAAGTGCCATCAAGCAAAGCAGCCTCACATCCATAAGCTTTTGCCAAAGCAACAATATCAGGATTGTACAGGTCCGTTCCAAAAGCTACAGGTTGCTGTGCCATCACATTCTGCAGGACTTTGTTTACAAACACAATCAAGATAATGGGCAACTGGTACTGAACAGCAGTGGCTAACTCTGGACTTGTCATAGCAAAGCCGCCATCGCCACAAATACCAATTACCTGCGTCGCATCTGGCCTCTCCAACCTTGCTGCAATTAATGCAGGCAAGCAAAAACCCATTGTTCCCAATCGGGAACTCACCAGCAATCTTTGCTTATGAGCAATTGTTAAATATTGTCCCAGCCAAACAGTATGTGCACCAGTATCCACGCCATAAATCTGCCCTTCATTTTGGTATTTATTTAATGCCATAAAGAAAGAAATAGGATGTACATATTCCTTATGGTAATGGCCCTTTACAAATTCAAGCAGTTTTTGTTTGCCTTCATTTCTTTCCTCCACAAAATGGTCTATCACTCCCCTGCTCATTTTGTGCTGCAAGCGTTCAGCAAGCCCTTCCGCTATTGCTCCCAAGTTACCAATCAACGTCCCCCTTCGGTGGTAGTTCTGGCTTAATGAGGCAAAATCGGGTTCGCATTCAATTAGGTCACGGACTTGTGTATCGTGGTCATTCGTCAAGAATGGTTTCAATGTATCCACCCCAAAAGCCAGCACCAAATCAGCATCGGAGAGCATCATCTTCGTTGTTTCAACTGCAGGGAAACCAAAAATGCCCAATACACCCAAACAGTTGGGGCTATCTTCATTCACAATACCTTTTGCATCCAGTGTTGTAATAATCGGTGCGTTTATTTTTTGTGCCAATAGTTCAATCGCATCACCACAACAAACTGCACGGTTGCCTATTACAATCACCACTTGTTTATAGCTATCAATTTGCCCAGCAGCTATATTCAATGCTTCTTGCGGTGGTGACAGCAACTTTACTTTTACAGGAATCCGCTTGGGGTCAATCGCATAATAAGCACTGTTTTCATCAATGGTTGCAGCCAGCACATCCTGCGATAAGGAAAGATGGGTAGCACAATTATTTTTGATGGAGTAGCCAATGGCATTACGCAGCAATGCTGGCATTTGGAAAGGATTAATGCAGGATGCACTAAAAGGCAACAGTGCACTGTACAAGGATGTTTGGTTAATATCCTGAAATTCCCAATGCCCTTGATTAGCAGTAGGCACCATTCCTGTAAGTGCCAACAAAGGGGCACCGTCCAAATGTGCATCCATTACACCACAAACTGTTTGCAGTACACCCGGCCCGGAAGTGGAGACGCAAACACTCAACTCACCTGTTAACTTGGCATTTGCAGCAGCAGCAAGGGCAGCAGCATTTTCATGCCTGGTAAGAATCCATTTTATATCATCCTGCTTCCTTATTGCCTCTAAAAAAGGCAGCAAGGGCGTTCCCGGAAAACCATAGATATTCTTCACGCCTGCTGCTTTCAAATAGGCAACGAGGTAATCTGCAACAGTCATAATTGTTCTGGTATTTAAGGGCTTAAAGATAAGACGTTCAAGTAGAGAAGTTTTAATGAACCAGAAACAGCCGAGTTTACCATTAAATATTACAGGCCGAGGTAAAATCAACGCTCCGTGATTCAAAAAATGTGACGAAACAAAACGTTACTTTTTAAATTGTCACAAAAGAATTGTCACACTGATGTGACAAAATAAAACGTTACAATTTAAATAATCACGTTTTTATTTGTCACACGAACAATCGGTGCTAAACTGATGGGTAGATTGACAAAATGGGTGTTGGATAAGCACAGGTTATAATAGGCCCAATCTAACAATAATTCAAAATGATATACTACTCATTAATCGGACTATGCTTTTTAATACAACATACCCATATCTTTAGCACACCCTAAAATAATCTTCCTAAACCCTTGTTATGAAAAGTGTAAGTGACCTGCTGATAGAAGTCAAAGATTTATTTTCCAAGCAGCAATATCAAGCGATTATTGATTTGTTGCCTGACAGCCTGCTGGAAGAATACAATGATGCAGCATTATATTCTTGGCCTGCTGCCGCCTATAATAAATTAAAAGATTATGATAGGACACTGTTTTATGCAAACATGGTCAATAGGGTGAATCCTGAAAGTGCCTATGGATTTTTTTTCCGTGGCTTGGCATACAACGGAAAAGGGCGGTTTGATGAAGCCGTTAAGGAATTTACTAAAGCTATTATATCCAATAACGAGAATGCAGATTTCTTTCGTTACAGAGGCATTGCTTACAGCAGTCTGGAAGACTATGAAAATGCAATTAAAGACTTTAGCGAAGCAATTAAAATAAATGGTAAAGATGGATATGCTTTCTTCCATAGGGGTCTTGCATACCTACGTCAAAAAGAATACGATAAAGCAATTATTGACAACACGAAAGCCATCGAGCTAAAAAGCAATGAAGTGGCCGCTTACAATAACAGGGCATTTTCCAATGAATCGAAAGGTGAATACAGCAAAGCTATTGAGGATTACGAGAAAGCACTCAGTATAGATAAGGATTATACAATTGCAAAGAAAAACCTGGAATTTGCCATACAAAAAAGAAATGACCAAGAAGCACAGAAACCCAAAGAAATAACTACGGAAGACCTTAAAAAGAAAGAAAAGATAGAGAAAGACATACAGCAGGTAATTGATAAAATTAAAACTGCTGCCATTTCAACAGTAAAAACTGTTGTCCATTACACAAAAGTATTTGTAGCAGATATCTATGTAAGTAAGAAGGGTACTAAAATGCAGTACAGCAATGCTATCTACATGAACGACCCAATGGAAGGCCAAATTTTTTTCGATTACTTAAAAGGCGGTTCCAAGGATAATTACATTGAACAAGCTTATAGAAATGGGGAAAGGCGGACAGAAACTAGTGTTTACTTGGGCTCTTTTATGCCTATAGATGAAAGGGAGGACACCGTGGACCAATTAGTGATGTGGCGTACTTATGGAAAAGATGAAAAGGGAAATGAAGCAGCAGGATGCAGTGTTGTTCTGGATAGTGATTTCTTCAGGACAAAAACTGCAGCTTCTGAAAAATTGGACAGTAATAGTGGTATGGTGAGCGAAGACCTTTTGAGCGTCATCTATATAAAGAAAAACAAGGACAGGCTAGAAATAAATGAAAAGTTGAAAGAGCAGATTACACCAGCATTGGATAAATTAAAGGAGCACTTGGACATGCTGATAGCATTGGGAAGGCATTATGAAGAAACTAATAAAGATTTTTTCAGGGATATAGAAAATTCCATCTTTACTAGCCTTTCAAAAATCAGCTACCTGTTTAAGTCTGCGGATTATGAATTTGAAAATGAAGTAAGGGTTATCAATTATATAGACCGTGAAAAGCACCATGATGCAGTTAAGTACAGGACAATAGAAAATGGTCCCACTAATGCCCCCAAGAAAAGGTTCTACATTGAATCCAAACATGACATCCTACCCTTTATTAAAAGTATTTACCTAGGGCCTAAAGTTGAAAACTATCAGCAATGGAGCCTGTACTTTGATTATGAAATAAGGGAGAGAGCAAAAGAGTTCAAAGAAGCCGCAACCAACGAGCCCAACAAAAAAGTACCTTATGAGATTAAAGCAAAAACTATTGAAGTAATAAAATCAAAGTGCAGCTTCCAGTAATTGTTGGCGCAGATAACCCAGCAATATTGAAAATATAAATAGTCTATTGTGGAACACTGCAATGCAGTACAGTTATAATTATGCAGCACAGTAGGACTGATTAGCATAAAACATCAAATATTAAATAGCGGCTTGCCTATAAAAAAGAACAGGGGAATTAAATATGGATTCAATGTACATAGCAATAAAGTAATAATTCCTTTATTTATTTCAAAAAAAACTGCTGGCCCTTGCCCAAGAACCTATTTTCCTGTATGTTTATCAGGTTAATAACTGCTTCTTTTTCCAAAAACACTATTTATGAGAATTTTTACTTTTCTATTGAAGAGGGTAATTTGCATTATGGCTTTTTCTTGTTTAAGCCTTAATTTATTTGCCCAAGTATCCGTAACTGCCACTGCAGGAACTGCAACAGGCAGTTACACTACTGTCAATGCTGCCTTTACAGCCATTAACGCTGGCTCGCATCAAGGTAACGTCGTTATAACTGTTACGGCTAGTACAACGGAACCTGCAACACCAGTACCCCTTCTAAAAAGTGCTTCTCCTTCCAGTTACTCAAGCATCAAATTGGTACCATCTGGAAATGTAACCATTAACTCCAATGCCGCTGCTGCAACCAACAGGGGTATCATAGAATTGGCAGGTGCTGATAATGTTACCATTGACGGGGACGACCCATTAACCGCAGGCACAAGTAACTTAACCATTCTGGCAGCCACATCAACAACTGCCGGCATTGCCTGCATTAGGTTATCGTCCAATTCCACAACCGGAACTGATGGGGCAGACAATAATATAATTAAGAACTGTACAATTATTGGTTCAAGATCAGCCGCCAGTTCCACGGTGGTTAATTATGGTATTCAGTTCTCCAATGGCATCACTGCGAGTGTATCAACTACTGGTGCCTACTCAAGTCTCAACACGTTGATAGAAGGCAATATCATTACGAAATGCCTGTACGGTATATGGGCAAATGGAACCAGTGCCACTTACTTGAATACAGGAACAATCATCAGGAAAAATGTTTTGGGAAGTGCCACGGCTGCCGACAATATTGGTTCTAGAGGTATTTATATACAATATTCTGCTACCACAGCTGGTAGCGGTTCTGCTGCCCTTATTGAAGAAAATGATATAAGGGTTGGTGAAGTAAGTGCGTCAGCCACTGGATATGCACTTAATCTTTATGGTATCATGCTTGAAATAGCTAACGCTGGTTGCGTAGTGAGGAAAAATAATATCCACGATGTAATGCAACCTGCTACTGGCGGCTATCTGTCCTCTGGTGTGGCTATCGTTTCGGGTACAAGCAATGCCGCTATAGAAATATACAATAACTTCATTAGGGACATTGTTGGAAGTAGGTATTCATCATCTCTTCCTTCTTCTTTTATGAATTATGGTATCTATATAAATGCTGGTGCCACCGATGTTAAAATCAACCACAATACGATTGCATTCTTCGTACCCAATGTAACAGGTACCACAGTAAACAATACTTCTAGCTGTATCCTTATAACCAGTACTGCTACTGCTGCGGAAATAAAGAACAATATCCTTATCAATAATAATGTAAGCACACAAGCTTTTGGCATTTTCACTGCCGCAACTACTAATATATCTACTGGTGCTATTGACAACAACAGTTATAATACTGGTAGTATCGGATATTACAATGCTGCCAATGTAAGCACATTGTCTGCTTGGCAAACAGCCACTGGTAAAGATGCTGCTTCATTTGTGTACAGCCCAACGTTCATTTCTGCTACCAATTTGCACATAGCTACTGGAACAGTAAGCAGGTTGGAATCTGGTGGACAATCAACTTATATTGCTACGGATATTGATGGCGATGCACGTCCGGGACCAGCAGGTTCCGTAAATGGCGGGGGCACTTCTCCAGATGTTGGGGCAGATGAATTTGATGGCACATTGTTGCCTCCAAACAATTTTGCCGCTACAGCTTTAATAAATCCAGTTAATGGTGGCGTTGTACCTACAGGCATCAGCTTTACGCCACAAGCCAGTTTTTCCAATAACGGATTAAGTCCGCAGACGGGTGTTAGTGTGAGGTACAAAATATTGAATGCAAGCAGTACAGTGGTTTATAACCAAACCGCTACCACTGGCTCGTTAAATTCTGGAGCCTCAGAAACGGTTTCCTTCCCTCCAACAACAATCACTACAGCAGGCACCTATACCCTACAGGCCATTGCAGAATTGGCAGGGGATGCCGTTGCATCAGACAATCAAGTAAACGGAACAATTACAACTGTTGCTCCTTTATGCGGAACCTATCATATAGGCTCTGCCCAAGCAAGTCCTTTCAATACATTAACCTCCGCCATTAATACTGCAAAAACAGTAGGCATCTCCTGTGCTGTAACGTTCTTGCTGGATGATGCAACTTATTCAACGGCAGAAACATTCCCCATTACCATTACTGAAATATTGGGTGCAAGTGCAACGAGTACACTTACTATTAAACCCAATGCAGGAGTTACAAGCACCATTACAGGAAGTAGTGCAGTTTCCATTTTCAAGTTGAACGGTGCTGATTATGTTATTTTTGATGGTTCAAATAATGGAACCAGTTCCAGGAACCTCACTATTCAAAATACCAATACGGGTACTTCTTCCGTAGTAGTTTGGTTGGGCAGTGCAAGTGCTACAAATGGTGCCAACAACAACACTATCAAGAACTGTATTGTTACGGGCAATACGCCAGCAACAACTTTTGCAGGCATTGTTTCAAGTAGTGGAACTAGCATTGGGGGTGTTGCAGAAGCAGAAAACTCCTTTAATACTTATACCAACAATACCATTAGCTCTTCTTATTATGGTTTAGCCATTGTAGGGGTAACAGCTGGTGACCAATCCCTAATAGTGGATGGTAATGTGATAGGCTCTACAACCACTGCAAACAAGTTAGGATTCACAGCGATGTTCATATCTAACCAAACAGGTTTTGCGGTACGTAATAATACTGTCAGTGGTATCGCATCTGCAGCAACGGGTACAAATACCAATGCAGTGGTTTGCGGTATCAATATCTTGGGTGCTTCACAAAATGGAGAGGTGAGAAACAATAAAATAACGGACATTAAAAACAGTGGTGCTTATTCTGCCTATGGTATACAATTGGCCAGCTCCGTTGCTGCATCCAATAACTTTATCTACAATAATTTCATTGGTGACCTTGCTGGCACCGGAAGTGCCACAGTCGCGAACAATGGCCATGGTATCTATATTTCAACAGGTGGTGGATATAATATATATTTCAACACTATCTCACTTACATCAAGCCCAACTTTGGCTACTGCCATATCTGCACCCATTACCATTAGCAGTGGCGTTTCCACCACAGCCGGTTTAAATATCCAGAACAATATACTGTCAAATACACAAACGACTGGTGTACGTTATGCTATTTACAGTGGTGTAACGGCAGCAAACAATGCGGGTGTTTATGCGACATTGGACAATAACAATTACTGGAGCACAGGCACCAACTTGGCCTACTTTAGTGCAGCCAATCAAGCAAACCTTAGCACATTGCAAGGTGCTTTTGGCAACAGCAGTTCCCACCAGATACTGCCAGTATTTGTAAGTGCAAGTGATTTGCATATCTCCAATGATGCAAGCAACCAAACACTGGACAACTTGGGCCTTTCAATACCAACTATTACAACGGATATTGATGCACAAACAAGAAGCACTTCCACACCGGATATAGGTGCAGATGAATTCTCCATTACCACATGCACGGGTGCGAACGGCGGTACTGCTGCCATTTCACAAAGCACATTATGTGTATCAGGCTCTTCAACACTTACCGCATCTGGTTATTCAAGTGGTTTAACATCTACTTACCAATGGCAGTACTCCAATGATAATTTTGTTGCGGATGTACATGACTTGGCAGGTGAAACAAACCCGCTTACGGCTGCTACAGGAACTATCGGCAGCACGACTTACTATCGTTTAAAAGCGGTTTGCCCTGCAGCATCACTTACAGGATATTCCAATATAGTAACCTTAACAGTTAATAACCCACAAGTACTCACTGCCGTATCAGGAACACGTTGTGGTACAGGAACTGTATCCTTAACTGGTACTGCAAGTGCAAGCAATACCCTTAATTGGTATGCCAATGCTACAGGAGGATCTGCACTGGGCACAGGTAATACTTTTGTAACACCAACTGTAAGTGCAACCACTACTTTCTATGTTTCAGCAAGGTCTGCAGGAGGCACAACACAAACATCCAGCAATGGTGTACCAACTGTTACCACCAGCACCCAAAATGGTGGCTTGCAGTTTACCTTGTTCCAAGATGTTTTATTGAATTCAATACAAGTATTTTCCACTGCTGCTGGCACGGCTACTGTAACCCTTCAGGACAATACAGGTGCTGTTCTTTTCACATCCAGTGCCATGCCAATTGTAGCATCAACACTTAGCGTTCCACAAACCTTACCATTAAACTGGAACGTTGCTGCAGGAACAGGCTATAGGATTCTGGTTAGTAACACAGGCAATGCATTGGGTTATGCAAGTGGGGCATTTCCTGCACCAATGGGAAATGGTGTTGGAACTATCACAAGTGGTTGGCAGGGTACTACAACCAATACCTTGAACTACTTTGTCTACAATATCAGTACAACTACTGGTTGTGAAAGTGGAAGAACTCCTGTGGATGCAATTGTAAACACAGCACCTGCATTGTCAGTATCTCCAGATAAAACAATCTGCAACAATGCAATTGATTCTTTAACGGTGACTTCAAATTTGGCTAACTTCAATACTTATACATGGTCACCAACCACTAACCTGTTTACAGATGCTGCAGGTACCATTGCCTATACAGGTACAAGTACAAGCAAAGTTTTTGTAAAAGGAAGCACTGCTGCTAAAATCCCTTACAAGGTTACTGCCAATAATACGACCACTCTTTGTGCAAATGAAATGGTGGATACTATTTATATTATGCCTGTACCAACAGCGACTACCACACCTGCTGCCCTTTGTATGTCCGGTTCAGCAACATTATCCTTAACTCCTGCAACAGGATTTGGAAATGGCTTTTTCCAATGGCAGGAATCCACCAATGGTACAACGTATGCTGATATAAGTGGAGCCAATAGCACTACTTATACCACATCTACGATTACTTCCACCATGTACTATAAAATGCTGTTGAAAAATAGCTTCAATGAAACTTGCAGCAGTGCTGCTACAGGAATGGTAACAGTAAATAATCCCCAAGTAACCGGTACAACACCAAACTATACTTGCGGCCCAGGAGCAGTAACATTAAAGGCAACCGGTTCTGCAGGTAGCACATTGAACTGGTTTGCAAATCCAACAGGAGGAACTACGTTAGGAACTGGTACTTCATTTACAACACCCAGTATTCCCGCTACTACTACTTATTATGTAGCTGCTTCTACTGGTGGAGGTACAAGCCATGCTGGATTGCTTAACAATGTTGCGGCATTGAGTTATTTCATCACCACAAACTGGGGAATTACCTTTGATTGTACGGCTCCTACCACTATACAATCGGTGGCTATATATCCTCAAAGTGCAGGATCAATGGTTATTGCGGTACAAAGTAGCATGAGCTCCCCTATTATTTTTGGTACATACACCGCTACATTTACCACTGCAGATATTGGTACCAAAGTGATTGTTCCTATCAATATTGCCATCCCGACAGCAGGTACAGGATATAAAATGATTATACAATCCTATACAGGCTTAACAGGTGTGCAGAGGGAAACCATTGGTGCCCAAACATTCCCTTTCACAACACCAGGCAGTCCAGTTAGTGTTACTTCCAGTGAGTGGGGCGGCACAACTACAGGCACTTACTATTTCTTTTATGACTTAACAGTGTCTACCAGTTGCGAATCCCCAAGGGTATCCGTAGAGGCGACTGTTAACAACAGCCCTGGTTGTGTAGTAACACCAATTTCACTTCTTTCCTTTACAGGTGAACGCAAGAACAGCATCAATACCCTTAACTGGGTTACTGCTAACGAACTGAACAATGCTGGCTTTGAACTGCAACGCAGCGTTGATGGAATCAATTTCAGCAAACTGGCAACAGTAAGTTCAAAAGCTGTGAATGGTAACAGCATAGCCTCATTACAGTACAGCTTCGTGGATATCAAGTCCTTGACTACAACAAGCTACTACCGCTTGAAACAAATAGACAAGGATGGCAAAGCCAGCTTCTCAAACATCGTAATGTTGAAAGGCGACAAAGCAACCCAACTGGTTCTGGCAAATGTTTACCCTAACCCTGCAAAAGAGAAGCTGAATGTTGTTTTGGCTTCCCCTAAAGCAGACAGGATAACATTGGTTGTGATGGATGTTACTGGCAAACAAGTAATGAGCAAGAACTTGAACATAGCAAGTGGCGATAACAATTTGCAATTGAATGTGCAGCACCTTACACAAGGCAGCTACCTGATAAAAGCAATTTGTGCAGACGGTTGCCAAACGGCAATAAAGATGTTCGTGAAAGATTAAAACAATGTGGATTGAATAAAGCAAAGCCCCATGTAAATACATGGGGCTTTCTTATGCTAAACACTTTTATTGATAGAGTAGGCCACAAAAAAAGCGGCACTCATATAGACCCATAAAAATGAAAAGACAATGTGTATGATGGTTTCAAAACGCTTGCCTCTCCACAGTTCAGCAGAATACCAAAAAAACTGAACAGCTAGCCTTACAGTCCAGAAAACCCAAAGACCGAAAGATATTTTTTTGCCCAAGGCTGTTCCCAGGAGTTCCTGCGAAGACGTTAAACACAAAACCCCCATCAACATAATTATCAAGGCAATAAAAAATGTATGAACGTGCATCATTTGTTTATTCATCAAACTCAAACCTTTCAGTTCCTTGCCCCATTCAAACCGTTTAGGGAATGCAATATGCACGAAGGAGAGTGCCACCAGAAGCCAACCAATTATTTTAAGATGCAGTTCCATTTTTAGTAAGGATAAACGTGTTGATAAAAGGGGTGATCTTTATTTCAGTTTCAACAGCAAAGTTGGCACTTGCAAATGTTTTGTACCAAGTAGCTTTTGAATGGAAATGGAAGAAGCCAATATTGTAGGCCAATAAATTGGGCATATCCCGCAAGTGTTCTACTACAATAATCCTTCCTGAAGGCTTTAAAACTCTGCTCAGTTCCTTAAAGAAATCAGTTCTTTCCGCGGCGTTCCTTATTTCGTGAGCAGCTAGCACCAGGAATATGTTATCTGCATACCTATCTTCCAAAGGCAAATTGGACGTGTCGATTTCTATAGTATGCTTGTAAGCTGGATATGTTTTCCTTGCACGTTTAATGGAAACCTCTGTATGCTTTAAAGGATTATAGAAATCAAAAACGATTAATTCAGCCCTTGGGTATTTCTTATTCAGTAGAATGCTTGTTTCATCAAACCCTGCATTAATGTTGACCAATTGGCTATTCTCATGAATACTCAAACTGTCCAACCAATTTAATGTATAGAGGTTGGAAACATCATAAACATAATAAGATACAAGTAAGGAGATGAACGTTGTCAGGATAATCAATAAGCAAACAATAATTGCAATAATCTTAAAGGGCTGCTGCAGAAAGCTTGCAAGGAACAAAACAACCAGAATAGATATAGCAGCCAAGACATAGAAATGCCAGTTGAACCTGACGATATTCCTTACACCCTGAAACGGTTGCCTTATCCTTTCCATTTTTCTACATTGCCTTTTTTCCAATGATAGGGAATGTTTTGAACGATGAAAGCATTTGCCAAATGAAATTCCTTCAATTGCAACGAAAGAAGGAAGGAAATATCATGGCTGATAACTTTAATGGGTGCCGGTTGCCAGTGCTGCCTCACTCCTTCTATAATCAAAACCTCCTTACTCAATTCATTATAAGTAAAAGTAAATGGCAAAGGACCAGCAAACCACCTCGCCTCTTTCCAATCGTTGAAGGGTGAATATTGCGGTAACGCAACTTCCCCGTTACCTGTTTCTATTTCAATCCTGAAGTTTGATTTGTTAGATGCTATCCTGAACCTATTGCCAACTTTTGATTGCTCAATATCTGTGGTCGTATAATTGTAATGAGTAAAAACATTGCCCATCACTTCCATTTTCTTCTTGTTCGTTTCTGATTTGATAATGTACAGGCCCCTTAAATTCTTGCCTGCATTGTTTACATACCGCACAAAAATCCGGTAACCTATTAAAAAGAATTCGTTGCCCATAAACTTTGGGAAACCCTTTGGCCGCAGGTCTTTTGTCTGAACCATGGCAACAGCCACAAAAGCCCATTTATCATTGAATGTATCCAAACCCAAACATGCAGGAATCAAAGATTGCAATTCTTCTTTGGGCACAGCAAACGTTAATACGATGGAGCTTTCAAAAAAAGCCTCGACAGCAAATGGATGATTTTTTAGGAATGAAAACATAGTTACACCTGTTGAGTTGTTTCCTTGTTCAGCAAAAATTCATTGAAGTAAATTACAGCAATAAAAAACAAAGCCACCAACGAATTTATCTTTCCAAAAAGCAATAGGTCAGGAACAAGAAAAAACTCAATAATATTCATTGCTGCTACAATCACCATTTGCAGGAACTTATAATCCACAGAGCCATCAATATTTCAGATAAACCGATTGTCTTGGTCAAAACAGCAGCATGTTCATTTCCTACTATCCTTGCAACAATCTGTTGATGTCGGGGAACTAGATTCAAGACTTTGCAAATAAGCCCATTGATTAGCCAAACTGCAGCTATCCCATAGTTGATTATTCTATGCAGCAAAATTTTACTGTTCATTAATTTGATAAATGCGATAGATAAATATCGCACTATTCCATTCATTGGTCTGCTTATCTTCTATACACAATAAAAATGCCTTCGTTAAAACGAAGGCATTTTTCCTATTCAATTATTAATTCAAATTATGTCAATGCTATGTCCAGCACCTGCCCCATCGTTTTTACATAATGGAACTGTATGCCCTTGATAAAGCTACTGTCTATTTCCTTCACGTCCTTTTCATTCTGCCAGCACATAATGATTTCCTTTAGGCCAGCACGTTTAGCAGCCAATACTTTTTCCTTAATACCACCTACAGGCAGCACCTGCCCACGCAAAGTAGCCTCTCCTGTCATGGCCAAATAGGGTTTTACTTTCCTGCCTGTAAAAGCAGAGGCCAATGAAGTAAGCATCGTAATGCCTGCACTTGGGCCATCCTTTGGTGTGGCCCCTTCTGGCACATGCACATGGATGGTTTTCTTGTTGAATATCTCTGCACCCAAATTGTACTTTTTGGCATTCGCTTGCAGGTAGGTCAGTGCAATGGTGGTACTTTCCTTCATTACATTGCCAAGGTTACCAGTTAATTTTATTTCGCCCTTGCCCTCACTTAAAACCGTTTCAATAAACAGGATATCACCACCCACATACGTCCATGCAAGACCAACTGTAACACCGGGCATATTCACCGTTTTATACATATCGTTACTGTAACGTGGCAGGCCGAGGATCCTTTCTATATCCGGAGAAGTAACCGTTGGTTTTATCCTTCCCTTGGTCGCATATTCCTTTGCCTCAAAACGCATAATGCTGGCCAATTGCCTGTCCAGCTCACGAACACCACTTTCTCTCGTATAACTTTCGATAACTTTCTCCAGAACCTTATCAGCAATTTTAAGATTCACCTTCTTCAACCCGTGTGCTTCCTGCTGTTTGGGAACCAAGTGGCGTTTGGCTATCTCAATTTTTTCCTCCACAGCATAGCCACTCAAATCAATAATTTCCAACCTGTCCCTCAGGGCTGGTTGAATGTTGGCAATATTGTTTGCGGTAGCAATGAACAATACCTTGCTTAAATCATATTCAAGTTCCAAATAGTTATCGTAAAAGGTGTTGTTCTGTTCAGGGTCCAGCACTTCCAATAAAGCAGAGGATGGATCGCCACGATGGTCGCTGCCCACCTTATCAATTTCATCCAGTATCATGACAGGATTGGAAGATTTCACCTTGCGGATATTCTGCAAAATCCTGCCCGGCATGGCACCGATATAGGTTTTGCGGTGGCCGCGTATTTCACTTTCATCATGCAGCCCACCAAAGCTTACCCTGCAATACTTACGGCCAACAGCATGTGCAATGCTCTTGCCCAAAGAAGTTTTACCAATACCCGGAGGACCTACAAAACAAAGGATGGGACTCTTCATGTCCCCCTTCAATTTTAATACGGCCAAATATTCCAGAATCCTGTTTTTAATTTTGCCCATGCCGTAATGGTCTATGTCCAATACCTTCTTGGCATTCTTCAAATCATAGTTATCTGCGGTGTATTCTTCCCAAGGAAGGTCAAGCATCAAATCGCAATGGTTATAAACAACAGAATAATCAGGTGTTGACGGGTGCATCCTTTCCAATTTAGCAATGCTATTGTTGAACAGCGTCTTTGCAGCTTCTGGCCATTTCTTTAGTTCGCCCTTTTTCTTCATTTCGGCAACCTCCCGTTCATTGCTATCGCCACCCAGTTCATCCTTGATGCTCTTCATTTGCTGCTGCAAGAAGTACTCACGCTGCTGTTTGTCAATTTCAGTACGTGTCTTATTCGTCACCTTATCCTTCAGTTCAGCAAACTGCAGTTCACGTTGAAGCAAGTGAATCAACCGCTCTGCCCTTGCGGTAATATCATTAATCTCCAGCAATGCCTGCTTTTCAGCCAAATCCGTATTCTGGTTGCTGCTAACAAAATTGATAAGGAACGTAGGGTTCTCAATATTTTTCAAAATAATGGAAGCCTCTGTAGGAAGGTTGGGCGACAAAGAAATAATCTGCGTGGCCAAATCTTTTATAGAAGAAATGTACGCATCGAAATTATCATTGGCTGGCTTCTCATCTTCTTCCAGCACTTTGATATTGCCCTTGAAATAAGGTTCTTCTGTAATGATACTCAGCAGTTCAAAACGCTTCTTGCCCTGTATAATGATGGTCGTACCACCATCGGGCATCTTAATGAGTTTAACGATTTTGGCTACTGTTCCAATGCTGCTTAAATCCTTTACTTCCGGATCCTCAATATTGCTGTCCTTTTGGGCAATTACCCCAATCAATTTATCGCCCTTATATGCATCGTTCACCGCTTTGATGCTTTTGTCCCTACCAACTGTTATGGGCAGCACAACTCCCGGAAACAGTACGGTATTCCTCAAAGGGAGGATGGGCAATATATCGGGTACCACTAAATTCTTGTCCTGTTCACTATCGTTTTCACTAATGGGTATGATGGGCATGAAATCCGTATCGTCGTCACTTAAAAAAATATTCTGTTTGCTCATTATGGTTCTTTAGAAGTAAGCCAGATTGACACCTACTTATTAACGTAAATTATTTTCGAGAGGTTGCAAAATAAGTCAATATTGGTGCCATCGGTAATAATGGGGATGGTTTTGGTACAAATTGGCATATTGGGCTATCCAATTAAACACAAGGGACTAAAATCGACATTGAACATTCCCAATTTTCAATCTTCAACAAACAAAAAGAAGGGCTTTATTGCAAACGCAATAAAGCCCTTCTTCCAAAAAACAACTACCCTACACTGTTTAAATAATCCTAAAGCCAACGCCTAATTGTAACTGCTGGCTTTTCCAATTTTCTTTGTTGTCCACATCATTAATATTTGATAAGCCTATGCTGTAACGGCCATATATTTTCCATGAACCTAAGTTCAACTGCAATCCACCAAGCATCGCAAAATCACCAGTTTTAAAGGCATCCTTGCCATTTTGTATCAATGAACTTTCGTTATTCAATAATATGCTGTACTGTGGCCCAATATGGAATGTAAGTTTTTCACCAGCATTAATTCTTAATAAAAGTGGAATGGATAAATAGCTCAGTTTGTAATCCGAATTCGGTGCAAGGTTACCATTGAAAGTGGTTGTTTTACTTGCTACCTGACTAAATAAAACCTCCGGTTGAATGCCCAATCTCTTATTGAAATCTATTTCTGCAAACCCACCCACTTGGTAACTCAACTTGAAACCATCATCAAATGATTGACCTTCAATTTTGGTAAGGTTACCGCCCAACTTGGCACCTATATGGAAACTCTGTGCTTGGGTAGTAACTGTAATTGCCGATAACAAAAGAACCGAAATGAATAACTTCTTCATAAATGTTTTAGTTTAATTGCCAATTTTCAATCATCATGCCAAAAGAAAAAATAGGGTTGTTAATAGATGATTTGGCAGATAAGCCCTACTTTTAAAATATGAAACGGTCATTGCTTTTATCATCGCTTTTTATTTGCCTCATTGCAAAGGCAAATGTTAGGGATACAACATTGCCTGTCAAAATTGTAATGAGGTGTTCTGCACATATTGATTCAAACAGTCACCCAAACTATATTGTAAATGGAAAATTGATTGAGGATTCCCTTGCAGTTAATTTCCTATCAAGGCTTGACGTCAACCTTATCATCAATATTGAAATATTAAAAGATGCAAAAAGCAATATGTTCTATTGCGGCAGGGATAGAAACAGGGGTACAATCATTATTACTACCAAGCAAACGGACTTCACTCCCAAACCATTTTGCAAACCGCCAGAATATCAATACGACAACTATACCTTATAAATAAAAAGGCTTCGATTTATCGAAGCCTTTTTATTTATAAGTGCTATGAAGGCTTTTCTTCTTTTTTCTTCTTTGCAGTTTTTGGCGTAAGCATCAAAAACATACGCTTGCCTTCCAACTTGGGCAGTGTTTCCGGTTGGCCAACTTCTGCTAAACGTTCAGCAAATTTCAGCAGTACCAACTCCCCTCTTTCCTTAAACATAATGGCACGTCCCTTAAACTGAACATAAGCTTTAACCTTATTGCCATCTTTCAGGAAACCCTCGGCATGTTTTGCCTTGAAGTCAAAGTCATGGTCATCCGTTCCCGGTGTGAACCGAACTTCTTTTACCTCACTCTGTTTGGCATTGGCCTTCATTTCCTTTTCCTTACGTTTCTTCTCGTAAAGGAATTTTTTATAATCAATTGCCTTGCATACAGGCGGATCTGCTTGTGGTGAAATTTCAACTAAATCCAGTTCCAAATCTTGGGCAATCTTCAATGCCTCTTGGGTGGTATAAACGCCAACTGTTACATTGTCGCCTACTAAACGTACTTGCGGAACCCTTATTCTTTCGTTGATACGATGTTCAGGTTCCTGTATTCTTTGGAACCTAGGGTTAAATCTGCCCCCTCCGGGCCTTGGTGGAAATGCCATTAAAACTTGTTTGGTTTAAAATTTATTTTGTTAAAAGTAATGATAAAATTTACTACTCGCCAGATTTCCTTTCCAGGATTTCTTCCACAACCATGTTGATAAACTCCTCAACCGTTTGCTGTCCCATATCTCCCTTGCCTTGGCGGCGGATGGAAAGCTTGCCTTCAGTTGCTTCCTTTTCCCCAATTACCAACATGTAAGGTACACGTTCCAGCTCGGCTTCACGGATTTTCTTGCCAATCTTTTCCTGCCTTTCATCAATCTCCACGCGAACCCTGTGCTTGCGAAGCTTGGCCTTTACCTCATTGGCATAGTCCATGAACTTATCGCTGATGGGCAATATCTTCACTTGCAATGGAGCCAACCAAACAGGAAACTTGCCTGCATAGTGTTCCAGTAAAAAGCCAATAAACCTTTCATGGGTGCCCAATGGTGCACGGTGTATGATCAAAGGTATTTCCGGTTCATTATCCTTATTGGTAAATGATAACTTGAAACTCCTTGATTGTGAAAAGTCTACCTGATTAGTCGCCAAAGTAAATTCCCGGCCTATTACACTGTAAATCTGCACGTCAATTTTGGGGCCGTAGAAAGCCGCTTCATCTTGCACTTCTATAAAAGGCGTATTGGTCTTGATTAACACATTACGAACCAATTCCTCGGTTTCCTTCCATAGCTCCGGCTCGTTTACATACTTCTGGCCAAGCTTTTCAGGTGAATGCAGGCTCAAACGCATAACATATTTATCAATACCAAATATCTTGAAATACTTGAGGTACATTTCGTTTACGGCCTTGAACTCTTCATAGAACTGGTCCTTGCTGCAATAGATATGTGCATCGTTCATGTGCAGGCAACGTACCCTCATCAAGCCAAACAGTTCACCGCTCTGCTCATAGCGGTAGCAAGTACCATATTCTGCCAATCGGTAAGGCAAATCGCGGTAGCTTTTCAGTTCCGCATCAAATATCTTGTGGTGGTGCGGGCAGTTCATTGATTTCAAGTAGTACTTCTCCCCGTCCATCTCCATTGGGGGAAACATACTGTCTGCATAATAGGGTAAATGCCCACTGGTTAGGTATAGGTTCTCCTTGCCTATATGTGGCGTAACCACACGTTTATACCCAGCATCTTCTTCCGTTTCCTTGGCCAGTTTTTCCAGTTCTTCAATGATTACGGTGCCATTGGGCATCCATAGTACCAAACCAGCACCAACATCATCGTTCATGGTATAAATACTCAATTCCTTGCCTAGTTTCCGGTGGTCCCGTTTCTTGGCTTCTTCCAGCATCAACAAGTATTCGTCAAGTTCCTTCTGGTTAGGAAAGGTAATGCCATAAATACGGGTCAATTGCTTGTTCTTTTCGTCACCCTTCCAATAGGCACCTGCTATGCTCATCAATTTAATGGCCTTGATAAAACCAGTATTGGGTATATGCGGCCCACGGCAAAGGTCAGTAAAGCCGCCTTGGGTATAGAAAGTGATGGTTCCATCTTCTAGGTTCTGGAGTAGGTCCAGCTTGTATTCATCGCCTTTTTCGGAAAAATAACTGATAGCGTCTGCCTTGGATTTCTCGGTGCGGACAAAAAGGTTCTTTTGATTGGCCAGCTCATTCATCTTCTTTTCCAGCCATGCCAAATCCTCTTCCGTCAATTTGTTGCCGCCCAAATCAATATCGTAGTAGAAACCTTTCTCTATGGCTGGCCCCACCCAGAACTTTGCCCCGGGAAATTTCGCTTCCACCGCTTCTGCCATCAAGTGGGCAGAGGAATGCCAGAAAGTTGACTTTCCATCGGTGTCGTCCCAAGTAACCAATTTCAATGAAACATCAGCCGTTATTGGCCTGTTAGCATCCCAAACCTCACCGTTTACATTTGCTGCCAACACTTTTCTTGCCAATCCTTCGCTTATGGACTTGGCCACATCCAATGCAGAGACACCGCTTTCATACTGCCTAACTGCACCATCGGGAAAACTAATATTAATCATATTGCCTGTTCTATACTTTTTAAAGGATGGCAAATGTACTGAATGGATGCCATCAAAAAAACCTTAACGCTTCTTTGATACCTTACATTAAATTGCGTTTGTACATTTGCCTTATGAGATTGAAATATACCCTTCTCTTTTTATTGCTATTAAACACTGGACTTTTGATTGCACAGAAGGTGCAACCAGGCCGTAACGCCCTTTCCAGTACCGTTCAAAAAAAGAACATATACAATTCCTCCTCAAAAAATGCCAAACTTACTGGCATCTGGCGTGGTCATTTTATATCCACCCAGCACAATAATTTCGGGATGCGGGAAGTGGAAAGCTACAAATATGAAGTGCAGATAAACCAATTGCCCAACAACGCTTTAAAAGGGGTAACCTATTCGTACAAGACAACCGTATTCTATGGCAAGACTTCCTTGCAAGGCATTTTCATGAAAGGCACAAAGAATGTGTTGATTAAGGAACTGGAAATGCTGGAATTGAGGATTGTTGGGCCTGCCGAACCCTGCATGATGACCTGCAATTTGGAATATGCCAAGACGGGAAACAAGGAAACGCTTACGGGTACTTTCTCCAGCGTCAATACAAAAAACAACAGGGATTGTGGAGAGGGGACGGTATATCTTGAAAAAGTACCGGAGAGTGACTTTGTGAAAGAAGATTTCCTGATTAAAAAGGCACCTACACCTCTAGCCAAAACAGGCAAGCCACAACCCAAGCCATCGCCCTATAACCCTCCGTCGCCCAAAAAGCCTGCTTCCCCTTATACCAAACCTTTCGCCAATCCAAACACGGAAGCAAAAAAGCCAACGTTCAAACCGGGTGCTGAAGATGCACTGGTGAAGAAGGATGCAAAAGAAAAGCTTAATTCAACGCCACAGAAAATAGAGGAGCCTAAAGTGACAACCGTTGCCCCTAGTGAAAAAAAGAAGGAGATTGAACCTGCAAAGCCCTTGGCAAAGGAGCTTACCGAAAGGACCAATAACCTTGTCAAGACCATGTATGTGGATGAAGGCGAAATTGAAATATCGCTTTATGACAATGGGGAAATTGACAATGATACGGTTACCGTTTACCATAACAATGAAATGGTGATAGCACATGGCAGGTTAAGTGCAAGCCCCCTAACTGTAAGGATTAAAGTGGATGCTGCACACCCAACACATGAATTTATTATGGTAGCAGACAACCTTGGCGAAATACCGCCCAATACATCATTAATGACCATCAATGCAGGGAAGAAACAGTACAGTGTTTTCCTTACCTCCGATGATAGCAGGAATGCCAAAGTAATTATTCAGTACAGGCCAAAAACAGAAGATACAAAAAACAAATAAGTACCGTCAAATTGCTAAGGGCCTGCTTTATAAAGAGTAGACCTTTTACATACAGTAATCTAAGTTTTAATTTTATTGCCAAAGCAGTATTGCGAAAAGAAGCAATCCCTCCTTTAAACATAAACTCTCCGTGTGCGAATATGGAAAAACACAACACCTTAAAAATAAATAATACTATTTTCCTCATCTATCATCTATATGTTGATGATAAAGGTTGCCGTCATTTGCAAAGACTTGCTGGGTTGCCAACTAACTCTTTACGTGAGAGACAATATCTTTCCATAATAGCTTAAAAACAAAAAACCTCCTTGCTTTGTGGCAAGGAGGTTACAAAATCTTATCAAACTATTTGGGACGGTAATCCAATGAATCCGGCACATCGCCGCAAGTGAGCATCTTCTTGGGCAAGTAAGGATTCTTTATATCGTTACTGCGGCTCAACCAATACGCATTTACATCCCCGTCCTTTTCATCAAAAGCCATTCCGCAATGCTGGTGGTAAATCACTTCCCTATCATACTGAACCGTCCTCAACAAATTGTACAATTGGTCAGTCAGCATATTGAAAGATTTTCTTTTTGCCTGCAGGTCCTTCTCCCCTGACAGCCCCTTCAATTCACTTGACATACTGGTTGCATAAGACTTTGCTGTTTCTATGATGGCAGGATCACCTTTCAATTCATTCAATTTCAGGCTATCGGCATCGTACATCATCTTCCTTGCATAGAAGTTGATGGTAGTATCTTTTTCCGTGATGAAATTATCCTTCAAATGGAAGTAATCATCCAATACCTTTTCAAAGGAAGCATTGAATGCAGGAGAATTCTTGCTCTTAGCCAAAGGAGCCTGCGGAATGTCTTCCACTTTTGGCTTTTCGTCTTTTCCGCCACATGCCGCCAATGTTATGATTGCAGCATATACTAAATACCTTTTCATCTTCATAATTAAGTTGTTGGGTACAAATGTAAAGCAAAAGTAGTTTTCTGTTGAACGTAAAATGCAGGGCTTATTTTGAATTGTTCAATAGGGCAACAATAGTGTTTCACAAAGCAACTGTGTATAGGCTTACTTATCTTCTGGTAAAAGGGATAATTGGCGTAAGAAGAATACAAAGAACAACGAAGCACACAACGTTAGACTTCTGTTGCCAAAGCACTTTACTGAAAAGTAACAAAGACTACAAGCTGGTTTCCCGGCTTAAAATTTTACCGCAAAAACTATTAGCTATACAACGAGATGCTGTGGTTTAACATTATTTTACTCCCTTCATAAACGCAATTACCTCATCATAACGTTTGCTCCAAGGATAGAGATATTGTAGCATCATACCGAAATGTCCTTTGTCCTCAATGATTTCATATTTGGTAGAAGGAGCAAGCGGTACCAGTTCACTCAGGAATATCGCATTGGTCTCCTTAATAAAAGGAAAGGTTCTTCCGCCTTGATAAATCAAAAAGGGAGGCATCCCCTTATGCAAGTGATTAACAGGGCTTGCTTTTTTCCAAGTCGCCGTATCTGCTGTAAATGTTTTGAGGTATGTAGGCACTTCCCGAAAAACTTGCTGCTTCATGTAGGCATATATGTCCAATCCAGCAGCATCAATGAGTATTGTGCCCTTAATGGGATTGGCGATATGCAGGCTTTTAAAATATTCATTATCCAGCGAGACCAGTGCAGCCAAATGCCCACCCGCCGAATGGCCTGAAATAAATATTTGGTTCGGGTCGCCCCCGTATGCTGCAATATGTTCCTTTACCCATTTAACAGAAGAGGCTGAAGCAAAAGCCATTTCGTTATAGGAAACCTTGGGACTTAATGGATAGTCAATAACTACAGCCACTATACCCCGCTTTGCCATCCCCGTCCCGAATGGGCCATATTTCAAACGGCTGTCAGAACTCCAGTTGCCACCGTGGATAAAAATCAACACTTTGTTCTTTTTGGCTGTTTTTTTTGGTGCATATACATTCAGTTTCTGTTGGGCAATATGCCTTACCGTATCGGCTTTGAAATAGACAATCCCCGTTGACCTGTTAATAGCACGGAAGGAACAACTGCTGAAAATCAAAATACACAGAAAGAAGTGTATGCAACGGGTAAAATGTGGATAGGGTCTTTTATTTTTCATAACCAATAGTAGAACGAGAAAATTGTTTTATGGCATTACTATGCAAATAGGTTGCCAATAGCCAGAAAGGCAAAAAGTAGCCCTGTTTTATAAGTACCAGTTTTCGGGAGAGCAAGGAGGCTTTATTTCACCCCTTCCATAAATGCTATAATCTCCTTATAGCGTTCACTACCAGATTTGATAAACTGTGCAATCATCCCTACATGCTTCTTTCCTTGGATGATTTTATATGGTGTTGCAGGAGCCAATGGCAATAGTCTCCCCATAAATATCTCATTCGTCTCCTTAATGAACGGGTAAGTTTCGCCTCCTTGGTAAACAAGAAACGATGGCATCTGCTTTCCCTTATGCAAATAATAAACAGGACTTGCTTTTTTCCAGGTAGCAGGGTCAGTAGTAAATGTTTTCAGGTAAGTATGCCCTTGCTCAAAATTTTGCTGTTTCATATAAGTGTACATATCCAACGCCCCTGCATCTATCAATATCGTTCCCTTAATGGGGTTGGTTATGTGCAGGCTGTCAAAATACGCATTGTCCAGCGACACCAATGCCGCCAAATGCCCACCAGCCGAATGCCCCGAAACAAATATCCTTTCGGGGTCGCCACCATAATCCGCTATATGCTCCTTCACCCATTTTACAGCGGCAGCAGATGCCAATGCCATTTCATGATAGGTTGCTTTGGGACTCAATGGATAGCTAATCACCACTGTTACTATTCCCTTTCTGGCCATGCCACTTCCAAAGAAACCATATAAAGACCGGTTGCCTGAATTCCAGTTGCCACCATGGATAAATACTAGCACGTTCTTTTTGCTGCTGCTTTTTCTTGGTGCAAACACATTCAGTTTTTGTTGGTCAACATGCTTGGCGGAATCAGTTTTAAAATAGACAATCCCCTTGGTCCTTTTAACAGCCCTAAAGGAACAACTGCTCAACACTCCCATGCACAAAAAGATGAACATTGAACGTACAAAATATGGGTACTGCTTTTTGTTTTTCATCATGACTAAGAAACGAGAACAACGCTCGAAAGGATTGCAAGCCTGTTTGGAGCTTGAAGTCAAATACCATACTAACGGCCTGCTGCAATACTGGACAATAGTGTCAAATGATTATTGAAAAGGAAGTTTATTGGACAACCCCCCAATTGTTGAGCATTCTATTTTCTAATGGTTGTTGATGTGACAAAATAAAATGTGACAATTTAAATTGTCACAAAAAAATTGTAACGTCAATGTGACAATTAAAAACGTGACATTTCAAATTGTCACATTTTATTTTGTCACATTTATTTTTCACCACCAAAAGGACAACTATTGACAAAGCCCTTGCTTATTCAGCAAGGGCTTTGTCAAATCAATGAATTATTGTCGTAAAGGCTGTTTGAAATTATTTAGCTAAGTGATAATGTGCTAATTATTAATTATTAATTATTAATTCTTAATTACTAATTTTTAATTACCAATTTCCTACCTCACCCAGTACCATATAATCCCCGGGTTCGGCTGGCAGCCTTCCACCCCGCAACCTGCAATGATCCAAGGGGCCGGTGTGCCACTGGTGGCAATCAGTGAGCCCGAGTTGTTGCTGCTGCAGGAGGCACTCGTGGTAAGGATGCCCGCACAGTTGGAGTACCAGGGCATGTGTTCCTCTATGCCGTTGTCGTCATAGGTCCAGGTACCGAACTTCGTATTGATGGTCACGTTGGTCTGCGTGTTGCTGCTGTTCACAAAACTGTAGGCTGCATTGGCCGTCCAGATGGCTCCGTTGCTGCCCCTTGTTCCTGCATCAATCATGTACTGGAAGCCGCTGGCACTTTTCTTCAAATAGTCTGCCCAGCCCACTATGGAATAATTGGTGGATATACTTGGTGATGCCGTGTTCAATGCAAGGGCATTGGAGTAGGTCCAGCCCGTAGCATTGGTATTGCACAGCAGCAATGTCCACCCACCGCCATCGGTGGTCATGTCCGCATATACTTGGAACGGCGTGCCGCTGTTGATGTTGGGATTGGTGATCCAGTACAGTCCATCGGTGGAGGCAGGGTATGCCTGCTTGATGGCGTAGGCACTGCTGGCAGCCTTGCCTGCCGTGAGGCCGTCGGGTGCCACGGTGGCACTGATGATGCGTCCGTACCTGTCCACAGTGGTGCCGCCACCCAGTGCACCGTTCCGGTTCACGGTACCTGTACCGTTGCTCGTTACTGCACCGTACCTGTTCAGCATGGCATTGGTAACCGTTAGGGTGGCCAGAATACTGCTGCTGTTATAGGTGGCATCGGCGGCCTGGCTGGCCGTGATGGTGGTGGTGCCCAGTCCCACAATGGTGATGGTGCTGCCGCTGACAGTGGCCACCGCCGTATTGCTGCTGGTATAGGTAAAAGCTCCTGTGCTGTTGCTGGTGGGGGCAGTAATGGTAAACGGCCCGTCAGTAACGGCCTTGGTCATATTGCCAAAGAAGCTGATAATAGGGGTGATCAACGGAACGGTCTCATCCGCACCCATATCCGGTGTGGAGGCATTCCTCGTATCGCCATCATAGTCATCGGTGATGCCCGCAATGGGAACAGCTTTTGCTATTGCCGGTGAAGTGGACTGCAGGTGCAGGTCGCCCGTTACCGAGGTTCCATCGGGTGTCCTGAACTGCGGATCGGCAAAGAGGCTATGTGCATCCTGCCCCACGGCAGTTTGCCAAACTGCCAGGGTGGGCACATCGGCACTGTTGTAATAGCCGAGCACCCCACCCGTACCGGATACATGATAGTCGTTGTAGTCAATGGTTAAACCGGTAGGGTTCGCTGCGGTACCGGCCAAGGATATTGCATAGTGCTTGCCCGTACCGGATGCATTGCTGCGTGTATTCTGGAAGATATTGTTCCTGAAGTTTCTCGTATTAACTGTTACGTTACTTTTAAAGGCATAACTGCTGGCCGTACCGGTAGCCACATTGCTGCCACCAATATAAATACTGTTGTTATACATGGTATTGGTACCTCCAGTTTCATAGATACCATATATGGTAGCGGCATTGGAAATGGATGCACCGGTGGCATCCAGCCCCAGCCTTACCATATTGTTTTTATAGGTAGCCATTCCGTTGCCCGACAGGTAAAATCCATAGAGGGTACCTGCAGTGCCCGTGTTGAGGGAATGCACAAGGTTGCCTTCCACAAGGCTGCCTGCCCCCACATTCACATTGATACCCGTGGTGCCATCCGTACCATTCAGGCCGTAAACGGTGTTTTGGGAGAGGATGGTTACAACAGGAGCTTCAACGGTGATGCCGTTAATTCCAATTGCCGCCATGTTACGAACGGTATTGGTACTGAAGGATACTGCGCCATCAACCGCATACATGCCAAACAAAGCGCCCTCGTAAGTGGATAGCTGGATGGAATTGGATGACATGCCACCAATGGTATTGGATTGGGCAGTCCATGCACCCGTGCCCTGTTGACGCATACCGTAGGCGAAAAATGCCCCTAAACCCATGTCTATGGTCATGGACAGGCCGCCAATACTATTGCCATTGGAAACCCATGCATCGGTGCCTCCCATGTATATGCCATTGACCTCCGTTAAACTATTGATCTTGGAGGAAAATACCAGCGAGCCGGTAGCCGATTGGCTTCCGATGGTATTTGAATTGGTGATGGCCGGTCCATTGGCTACCATGATGGCCGTAAATGGGGTGGCTAGCAGGGCTCCTGAGAAACCCTTTGTTACGCTTACCGATGCAATGGTATTGCCGGAAATGGTATTCACCGCACCGCCTGTTATGGCAGCAACGAATATGCCCACAAACCTGCTGGTAGTCAGTGCATACATGCCCGTTTGCGTACTGCTGGCATAACCAATGGTATTGCCCGTAACAGTGGCTCCCTGCATGCCGCTGGTGGCCGTGGTGGTGCCAAGATAAATGGCTGAATGCAGGCTACCCGAACTCCAGTTCCTTGTGGCTGTTTGGTAGAACCTGTTATTGGTGATGCTCCAGGTATTGCAGCCATCGGTTGTAAAAATGCCTGCACTGGTTACGGAAGCACTGAAATAGTCGAAGATATTGTTGTTGACAATACTGATGCCACTGTTGCCAATGGCCGTGGTGCTGGTGGAACCACTGCCATGAATGCCCTTGGTGGGGAGGTTGGTGCCCGATGGACCGATATTGCAGTTGGAGATGGTGTTATTGTCGTTACCATTGGCGGTAACCGCATCGGTGGAAAAGAGGATGGTACCGCCATCGGTAGCGGCGGCACCTGTAAATGCACCCTTGATGGAACAGTTGGTAATGGTATTGCCGGTGGCACCGCCAATGAAGCGTATGGTGGAAGTGGCTGCCGTGGCAGACACCGTGGTGTTCTCGAAAGTGAGTGCATTGCCACCCGTGTTCAGGCCATCAATAGTCACATTGTCTGCACCACGCAGGTCCACCAATGGGGTTCCTGCTGCCATGGCACCGCTGATGGTACGGGAGCCGCCACCACTTGGTTTGATGGAGAGGGAGGCCCATGTGCCCGCAGCCAGGGTGGCCGTGCCGGTTTCGGTAGTATTGCCTGCTATGCTGATGGTTATATTGGTACCTGTTTGGGAACTGCCAATGGCAGTAAAGGCCGCTGCCAATGTATTGTACTGGCCATTGCCGGTATTGGCACCAGTAACAGTAATGGCCGCCCTGTTCAGTGTAATGGTGTAGATGCCTACCGTGCCGTCAGTGGCGGTGGCTTTTATGTCAATGATATTGTTGCCGGGCACGAGGGTCAGTGTGCTTGAAGGGCTGCCATTGCCCGTTGCTGCATAGCCCCCACCGTTAATCTGCAACTGCAGGCTGGCTGTTCCGTCAACCAGCGTTGGGGTTACGGTTGCACTGGTGGTGGCATCGGGCACGCTGGTGGCCGTATAAACTGTTGTACCGGTAGCAAAGGTTGGCGACAGGCTGCCCGTACTGATGGCAAGGGAGGACAGGCCCACAAAAAACTGGTCCGCACCCATCTCAGGGGTGCTGGTGCTCCTTCCCTGTCCATCATAATCATTGGTCACAGTACTGATGGGTGTGCCCTTGCCCTTGGCTGGCGAAGTGCCAAGGATATGCAGGTCCACCGTTGCCGAAGTGCCATTGGGTGTCCTGAACAACGGGTCGGCAGAGATGCTGTTGGCATCCATGCCCACGGCTGTTTGCCAAGCCGCCAGGCTGGCCACATCGTTATTGCTGTAGTTGCCCAACACACCGCCCGTACCAGGTGCATAATAATCGTTGTTGTTCAGGGTAAGGCCCGGAGGACTGCTTCCAAAAGCACTGGAGGGGGGTATGGATACCGCATAGTGCTTGCCTGTACCGCTCCGTGCATTGTAGAAGATATTGTTGCGGTAATCCCTTGTATTGGCAGTGCTGATTTCTACGGAAGGGTAAATGGCCACACAATAGGTGCTGTTTGTACCAACAGTATTGGAACCGCCTATATAGATGCTGTTGTGGTAGAGATTGATATTGGTGCCTGAAAAGTCATAGATGCCCATGATCACCATGTTATTGGCAATGGATGCCCCGCCGGCACCCAGGCCCAACCTGATCATATTGTTCCGGTATTCATTATTGGTGCCGCCAGCTATATAGCACCCATATAGGGTACCCCCAGTAGTGCTTGTGCTCAGGGAATGGATGTGGTTCCTTTCCACCACGCTGCCCGGAGCGCCGGCGAAGAGGATACCGTACACAGATGCAACGGATGCCCCCGTATTGGTGAGTGCATAAACAGTGTTCTGGGAGACCGTGTGCACATAGGAACCTGTATTATTATAGATGCCGTATACCGGTCCTGCCGAAACGCTGGAAGCAAGGTTGTACACGGTATTGGCTGTTAAGTCTCCAGATGCAGTATTATTGTTGTACATGCCATAGATTGTGGAGCTGGCTGCCGTAGCAGCCAATGCGATGGAACTGGCCACTGGACCGCCAATGGTGTTGAAACTGGCCGTCCATGCATTGGTACCGCCCGCCCGCATGCCGTATACCGAAAGGCTGCCTGCACCTGCATTGGTGGCAGAGAGCCCGCCGATGGTATTGCTGTTGGAGGCCCATGTATCGCTGCCGCCATAGTAGATGCCATATACGTCCGTAGCAGTAGTGGTATTGGTAGAAAACACCAATGAACCCGTGGCGGACTGGCTGCCAATGGTATTGGAATGGATGGCCATGTAGCCGCTGGTTGCCATGATGCCCGTGAACGGGCTGCTGATTGTGCCGCTGGATGTTACAGCCGATAGGTTCGCCGATGCAATGGTATTACCGGAAACAGTATTGATAGTACCGCCTGCTATTGCTGTTATCAATATGCCCATAAACTTGCCCGTACTGCCCGTAAGGGAATAGGTACCCGTTTGCGTGCTGCTGGCATAGCCAATGGTATTGCCCGTAATGGTGGCACCCTGCATGCCACTGTTAGCTGTACCGGACAGGAGCCAGATGGCTGCATGCTGTGCCCCGGTGGTCCAAGTGCGTAAACCTGTTTGGTAGAACCTGTTGTTGGTGATGCTCCAGCCATTGCAGCCATTGGCTGTATAGATGCCTGCACTGGTTACGGCAGCCCCGAAATAGTCAAAGATATTGTTGTTGCTGATGCTGATGCCACTGTTGCCGATGGCGGTGGTGGTGGTGGAACCATTGCCATAGATACCCTTGGTAGGCAGGTTGGTACCCGATGGGCGGATATTGCAGTTGGAGATGGTATTGTTGTCGTTGCCGTTGGCCGTAACCGCATCGGTGGAGAAGAAGATATTACCGCCGTTGGTACCCACTGCCCCGGTAAAGGCCCCATTCACCGTACAGTTGGTAACGGTATTGCCGGTGGCACCACCAATGAAGCGGATGGTGGATGTGCCTGATGTGGCAGACACTGTAGTGTTTTCTATGGTAAGCGTATTGCCACCCGTGTTGAGACCGTTGATGGTCACATTGTCTGCACCGCTCAAATCGATCAAGGGGCTGCCAGCTGTGGTGGCACCTGCCACTTTTGCGGCTGCACCACCTGTAGGGATAATGGTGAGGGTGATCCATGTGCCAGCAGACAGTGTGGCTGTTGTGGCCCCCTCATTGGTGGTGCCACTGATGTTAATACTGATGGTCCTGCCAGTTTGGGCCGTTCCGTTGATGGCGGTAAAGGCCGCCCTCAAGGTAGTGTAGGGGCCTGCCGTGCCACTGGCACCGGTAACGGTAACGGTTTGTGCATGTACACAAAGAGAGGCAGCTACCAGGCTGCAGAGGGCCAATATTCTTTTCATAAAACGTTTTCAGTTAGGGGGCGCGCAAATGTAACTGAGCAATTCCATTTATCCTTATTTGTTATTGTGTAACATGGGGTTATGACCTTTTGAAGGTTGCAGTTTACCGATTGATCGCTCCTGCTACCCTAATCAGGAACCGTTCTTCCAGTTGTTCAACATTATTACAAGCAGTCGTCCTTGTGGAAATATGGTTGTGATACTTATTTTCTTACCTGAAAATTATCACAGCCCTGTGATAAAATAGTTGTGATAAAATAATTATCACAGCAAATTCATCACAAACTTGATCCATGGATGAAAGGGTTGCCAGCATTTTGGTTCTCATGTGCTATCAAGGGACTTGGGCAACCATGGTGACAACTGCTGTATAAGCCGCATCCTATTGGTATCGACGACAAAACAATCATCATGCTCATTCCCTCATAAAAAAGCCCCTGCCTATCCAGCAAGGGCCCTGTCGTATCAAGTGTATTCCTAATTCTTAATTCCTAATTCTTAATTACCCCTACCTCACCCAGTACCAGATAATCCCCGGGTTCGGCAGGCAGCCTTCGCTGCCGCAGCCTGCGGTGATCCATGGGGCAGGTGTGCCGCCAGTGGTGGCAATGAGTGAGCCTGCATTATTGCTGTTGCATAGGGCACTGGTGGTAAGGATGCCGATACAGTTGGTGTACCATGGCATGCGCTGCTCTATGCCGTTGTCGTCATAGGTCCATGTACCAAACTTGGTATTGATGGTAACATTGGTCTGCGTGTTGCTGCTGCTTACAAAGCTGTAGGCCGCATTGGCTGTCCAGATGGCTCCGTTGTTTCCCCTGGTTCCTGCGTCTATCATGTACTGGAAGCCACTTGCACCCTTCTTTAAATAGTCTGCCCAGCCCACAATGGAATAGTTGGTGGATAGGCTTGGTGATGCCGTGTTCAATGAAAGGGCATTGGAGTAGGTCCAGCCCGCTGCATTGCTGTTGCACATAAGCAGTGTCCAGCCGCCGCCATCGGTGGTCATGTCCGCATATACCTGGAACGGCGTGCCGCTGTTGATGTTGGGGTTGGTGATCCAGTACAGGCCATCCGCAGAAGCCGGATAGGCCTGCTTGATGGCAAGGGCACTAGTGGCAGCCTTGCCTGCAGTGAGGCCATCGGCTGCAATGCTTGCAGTGCTGATACGTCCGTACCTGTCCACACTTGTGCCACCGCCCAGATTACCGTTCCGGTTCACCGCATTGGTGCCATCGGTGGTCACTGCACCGTACCTGTTCACGATTGTGTTGCTAACCGTTAAGGTAGCGGCAATACTGCCGCTGCTATAGTTGGCATTTGCTGCCTGTGAAGCCGTAATGGTGCTTGTGCCTACCCCTATAATGGTTACCGTGCTGCCACTGATGGTGGCCACTGCCGCATTGCTGCTGGTATAGCTGAACGCTCCCGTGCTGTTACTGGTGGGTGCAGTGATAGTAAACGGTAGATCAGTAACTGCCTTGGTCATATTGCCAAAGAAGCTAATAATGGGGGCAGCCAATAACGGAACGGCCTCATCCGCACCCATATCGGGGGCAGTGGCATTCCTTACATCCCCATCATAGTCATTCGTTACCGAGCCAATGGGTGTACCCTTGGTCCTAACGGCCGAAGTGAGGGGTATATGGAGGTCCAGGGTTGTCCTGCTGCCATCCGGTATCTTGAACTGCGGGTCGGCAGAGAGGCTGTTCGCATCCTGCCCCACGGCTGCTTGCCAGGCTGCAAGGCTGGCCACATCGGCATTGTTGTAAATGCCCAATACGCCACCTGTTCCTGACACATAATAATCATTGTAATCCATGGTCAATCCCGTGGGATTGGTTCCCGTGCCGCCTATGGACACTGCATAGTGCTTGCCCGTGCCCGATGCATTGCTGCGGGCATTGTGGAAGATATTGTTCCGGTAGTTCCTGGTATTGACAGGAACGTTACTGAAAAAAGCATAGGAATTGGCAGTGCCGGTAACCACATTGCTGCCACCAATGTAGATGCTGTTGTTGTAGCAGTTGTTGGTGCTGGTACTTTCGTAGATACCAAAGAAGTTAAGGCCAGTGGTGATGGATGCACCACTGGTGTCCACCCCCAGCCTTACCATATTGTTCCTTAGCTCCACAGTGGCACTGGTGGTGAGGATACCGTAAAGGCTGCGTCCTGCCAATGCATTGTCGAGGGAATGCACCAGGTTCCTTTCCACCACGCTGCCGGCGCCACCAATAAAATAGATACCGTACACAGTGGTAGTGCCGGAAGCGGCGATGCTGTTCAAGCCGTAAACCGTATTGCCGGAAATGGTTTCTACCGAAACCTGGTTGGCACTGACCAAGCCGATAAGGTTTCCATTAGTGGTGTTGATCACGGTGTTCCTGACGGTATTGGCCGTAACAGTGCCTCCATTTGATTCAGTGTATACGCCATAAAAAGAGGAGAGCGTTGAAGACGAAGTGGAGAACTGCATGGAACCGGGTACCGTGCCGCCAATCGTATTGCCATTGACTGTCCATGAATTTGTACCTGAAAAATACATGCCCATGAGGCGATGGCTACCTGTGGCAGCCGGGTTGGTATAGGACATACCCCCAATTAAGTTGTTGCTGGCGGTCCATGCACCGTTTCCGGTATATGAGATGGCACATGCATCCGTAGCTGAAGTGTTGGTGGTGGAAAATACCAGTGAACCAGTGGCTGATTGGCTGCCAATGGTATTGGCATTGACAGTAACAGTTGCAGCACCGGTTATAAAGATGCCGTTGAAGGGACTGAGGCCGCTATTGGACGTGCCGCTGGACGAAACCCCTGTGAGGCTTACCGATGCAATGGTATTGCTGGAAATATTGTTGGTACCCCAGCCATTGAAGTAGATGCCCACAAACTTGCCCGCACTGCCCGTAAGGGAATAGGTACCCGTTTGCGTGCTGCTGGCATAGCCAATGGTATTGCCCGTAATGGTGGCATTCTGCATGCCGCTGGGATCAATGGCCGAACCCAGGAATATGGCCCCATGGAATGGGTTGCTGCCAAAGGTTCTCGTGCCCGTTTGGTAGAACCGGTTGTTGGTGATGCTCCAGGTATTGCAGCCATTATTGGTGTACACGCCCCAACTGTTGCTGGTAGCATTGAAATAATCGAAGATATTGTTGTTGGTGATGGTGATACCGTTATTGCCTATTTGGGTGGTGCCGGAGGAACCATTGCCATAAATGGCTGCCAAGGGCAGGTTGGCACCAGAGGGGCCGATATCGCAATTGGAAATGGTATTGTTGTCATTGCCATTGGCAGTGATCAGGTCCGAAGCAAAGAAGATGGTTCCACCATCTATAGATACAGTGGAAGATCCTTTGATCGAACAGTTGGTAATGGTATTGTTCGTGGCACCATTGATGAAGCGGATGGTGGAAGTACCAGCCGTTGCAGATACCGTGCTGTTCTCCATGATCAATGCATTGCCGCCCGTGTTCAGGCCATCAATGGTCACATTGTCCGCACCGCTTAGGTTCAACAATGGGCTGCCTGCTGCAATGGCACCACCAATGGTCCAGAAACCGCCACTAGGACTGATGGAGAGCGATGCCCAATTGCCCGCACCCAAGGTAGCCGTAGTGGTTTCCGTGGTATTGCCTGCAATGCTGATGGCTATATTGGCCGATATTTGGGAAGTACCAATGGCCGTGAAAGCGGCTGCCAGGGTATTGTAAAAGCCATTACCCGCATTTGCACCCGATACGGTAACCGGGCTCCTGGTAACTGTTAGGCTATAGATGGTAGTTGTTAAGCCATCTACTGAAACGGCTTTTACCTCAATGAGGTTGCTGCCAGCATTGAGTGACAGTGTGCCTGATGGGTTTCCAGTTGCCACTTCTGTATACCCACCTGTATTTACCTGTACATATACCTTTCCTGCTGGATCCGGGTCGGCCAAAGTGGGCGTTACGGTAATACTGGTAGTAGCAACCGGTACATTTACCGCATAGGTCATGGTTCCCGTTGCAAAAACAGGTGACAGCGTACCAACACTGGTAGTAAGGGCCGATAGGTACACGTTCAGTTCGTCCGCTCCCATTTCCACCGTGGCATCCCTTGGTTCACCATCATAGTCATTCGTTACTGCTGCAATGGAGATACCGTTGCCCTTGACTGGTGAAGTAGGGGCTATATGCAGGTCAAGCGTTGCAGTGGTACCGTTAGGCACCAGAAACTGCGGATCGGCTGAGAGGCTATGTGCATCCTGCCCCACGGCGGTTTTCCATGCTGCCAGGTTGGCCACATCAGCACCATTGTACAACCCGAACACACCGCCCGTGCCTGATACATAATAATCATTGTAGTCAATGGTCAAACCAGTTGGGTTGGTTCCAGTGCCAGCTACGGTTATGGCATAGTGCTTGCCCGTTCCGGATGCATTGCTGCGTGCATTCTGGAAGATATTGTTGCGGAAGCTCCTTGTATTGCTTGTTGTGGCACTGTAAAACGCGTAGGAACTGGCCGTAGCGGTAACCACACCGGTACCGCCTATATAAATGCTGTTATTGTAAAAACTGTTGGTACCTGCAATCTCATAGATACCATAGATGGTGGCGGCATTGGTAATGGATGCACCAGTGGCATCCAGCCCCAACCTTACCATATTGTTCTTATTGGTGGCCGTTCCGTTGGATAGGTACATTCCATATAAAATACCCGTACTGGCAACGCTTAGGGAATGGACAAGGTTACTCTCCGTTACACTGCCTGCTAGCCCATTGAACTCAATACCTATCACAGTTGGGGCACCGGCCGATGTGGCGCTCATGGCGTACACCGTATTCTGCGAAAAGGTATTGACGGCGGAGCCTGCATTGATGGCGATGCCTTCCATAATGCCCAGCGCATTTGAGGTGAGGTTGCGGATGGTATTTGAACTGAGCAATAGTGGTCCGGTTGCAGCTATTGTGTACATGCCATACATAAAACTGGAGCCTGAAGTAGCAGTGGACAGTTGGATGGAATTGGATACCGTGCCGCCGATAGTATTGGAACTGGCCGTCCATGCACCCGAACCTTGTTGACGCAAGCCAAAAATGAAGTTGGTTCCTGAGGTGGCCGCATTGGTTACCAATAGGCCACCGATACTGTTGCTGCTGGAAACGACTGCATTGGTACCCCCCATATAAATGGCTTGCACCTCGGTGGCAGGACTGGCATTGGTAGAGAATGATAGTGAGCCAGTAGCTGATTGGCTACCAATGGTATTGGAACTGATCACGGCTACCCCGTTGGTCACCATGATGGCCGTAAATGGGCTGGCGGTGGCCATGCCACTGGAAGTGACACCCGTTAAGCTTATGGATGCAATGGTATTGCCGGAAATGGTATTGACGGCACCGCCAGTTGGGGCAGCAACCACTATGGCCACCAACTTTCCGTTGCTACCGGTAAGTGCATACGTTCCTGCTTGTGTGCTGCCGGAATAACCAATCGTATTGCCCGTTAGGGCGGCACCCTGCATACCGCTGGTGGCAGAGGTAGACAAGAGCCAAATGGCTGAATGCTGTGCACCCGTGGTCCAGGTTCTTGTACCTGTTTGGTAAAACCTGTTATTGCTGATGCGCCAGGTATTGCAGCCATCGAGTGTATAGATACCGGCACTGGTTACCGCTGGACCAAAATAATCGAAGATATTGTTGTTGGCAATGCTAATGCCACTGTTGCCAGCAGCCGTACTGCTAGTGGTGCCATTGCCATGGATGGCTTTGGTGGGCAGGTTGCTGCCAGAAGGGCCGATATTGCAATTGGAAATGGTATTGTTGTCGTTGCCGTTACCGGTTACAGCATCGGTGGAGAAGAAGACAGTACCGCCATCAGTGATGACAGCACCTGCGAAAGACCCCTTGATAGAACAGTTGGTAATGGTATTGTTAGTGGCCCCAGCAATAAAGCGTATGGTGGAAGTAGCTGCTGTGGCCGACACGGTGCTGTTCTCGAAAGTCAATGCATTGCCGCCAGTGTTCAGGCCGTCAATGGTTACATTGTCTGCGCCGTTTAAATCTATCAATGGCGTGCCTGCTGCCATGGCACCGCTGATGGTCCTTGCCCCGCCGCCGCTTGGTTTAATGGAGAGCGAGGTCCATGTACCTGCACCCAAAGTGGCGGTACTGGTTTCTGTGTTGCTACCGACAATGTCAATGGCAATATTGGCCCCTGTTTGGGATATGCCAATGGCGGTGAAGGCGGCTGCCAGTGTATTATAGGAACCATTGCCCGTATTGGCTCCGCTAACGGTGATGCCCGCCCTGTTTACCGTGATGGTATAGATGGTTACGGTACCGTCAGTGGCTGTTGCTTTTATTTCAATGGTATTGTTACCGGGTACCAGTGCCAATGCATTGGATGGGCTGGCATTGCTGGTGGCACTGTAGCCCCCACTATTTACCTGTACCTGCAGGCTAGCCGTTCCATCAACCAGCGTTGGGGTTACCGTTACACTAGTGGTGGCATTGGGCACATTGGAAACGGAATAGATAATGGTGCCAGTAGCAAAGGTGGGTGATAGGCTGCCCGTACTGATGGCAAGGGAAGATAGGCCCACAAAAAGCTGGTCCGCACCCATATCGGGGGCGGTAGTGCTCCTGCCCTGCCCGTCATAATCATTGGTCACCGTGCTGAGGGGTACGCCCTTGATCTTGGCAGGCGATGTGGACAGGATATGCAGGTCTCCCGTTGCCGAAGTACCATCTGGTACCTTGAAGAGGGGGTCAGCTGATAAACTGTTGGCATCCATGCCCACTGCCGTTTGCCATGCTGACAAGTTGGCCACATCGGCATTGTTGAAACTACCGAACAGGCCGCCCGTACCCGGTGCATAATAATCATTGTTGTCCAGCGTGAGGCCAGGGGCATTGGCTGGATAAATAGTAGGGGGAAAGATACCCATTGCATAGTGCCTGCCCGTACTTGATGTGTTGCTGCGGGCATTGTAGAAAATATTGTTGCGGTAATTCCTTGTATTGTTCGCACTGATGGTTACGAAGCTGGAAATATTCACGCAGTAAGTGCTGTTTATGCCACTGGCACTGGTGCCGCCTATATAGATACTGTTATGGTAGAAATTGATATTGGTGCCCGCTTGGTCATAGATGCCCCTGATAACCATGTTATCGGCAACGGATGCCCCGTTGGCATCGAGCCCCAGCCTGACCATGTTGTTCCGGTACTCGTTACTGGTACCGCCAAATATGTACAGCCCAATTAAGGTACCTCCTGTAGTGCTGGTGTTAAGGGAATGGATGGTGTTCCTTTCCACCACGCTACCTGCAGCACCGGAGAAGAGGATACCGTACACAGATGCAGCACCCGCACCTGTATTGCTGAGAGCGTACACATTGTTCCGGGAGAGCGTGTGCACAAAACTGGGCGTACCATTATAGATCCCGTACACTGGCCCTGACCCAGCACTGGAAGTCAGGTTGCATACAGTATTTGCTGTTAAGCTTCCAGGTGAGTTATTATTGTACATGCCATAAATAGTGGAGGCGGAAGCTGTTGCTACCAATGCAATGGAACCTGCCACAGGGCCGCCAATGGTGTTGGAACTGGCTGTCCATGTGTTTGTAAGCCCTCCCCGCATACCATATACCGAAAAAGTGCCAGATGCGGCTGCATTGGTTGCAGACAGCCCGCCAATGGTATTGCTATTGGAGGTCCATGCATCGCTTCCTGCATAGTAAATACCGTATACGTCTGTGGAAGAAGCAGTGTTTGTGGAGAATACCAATGAACCCGTGGCCGATTGGCTGCCAATGGTATTGGAACTGATGACCGTGCTGCCACTGTTTTCCAAGATGCCTGCAAACGGGCTGAGGGTAGTAGTGCCGATGGATGTGACACCCGATAGGTTTACCGATGCAATGGTATTGCTGGAAATGGTATTGGTGCTACCGCCAGCTACAGCAGTGAGGTATATGCCAATAAACTTGCCTACACTTCCCGTGAGGGTATAGGTACCTGTTTGCGTACTGCTGGCATAGCCAATGGTATTTCCCGTAACCGTGGCTCCCTGCATACCGCTGGTGGCAATGCTTGAGAGCAACCAGATAGCTGAATGTTGTGCACCTATGGTCCAGGTTCTTGTGGCTGTTTGGTAGAACCTGTTATTGGTGATACTCCAGTTATTGCAACCACCACCCGTATAGATACCTGCACTGGTTACGGTAGTCCCAAAATAGTCGAAGATATTGTTGTTGGTAATGCTGATGCCGCTGTTGCCAATGGCAGTAGTGCTAGTGGAACCATTTCCATAAATACATTTCGTGGGCAGGTTAGTGCCGGAGGGACCTATATTACAGTTGGAGATAGTATTGTTGTCGTTGCCGCTAGCCGTAACTGCATCGGTGGAGAAAAAGATATTGCCGCCGAGGGTAGTCACTGTTGCTGAAAAAGCGCCTTTTATGGAACAATTGGTGATGGTATTGTTCGTGGCCCCCCCAATGAAACGGATGGTGGATGTGCCTGAAGAGGCAGAGGCAGTAGTATTTTCAATAGTGAGCGTATTGCCCCCCGTATTGAGACCGTCAATGGTTACGTTGTCTGCACCGCTAAGGTCTATCAAGGGGCTACCTGCGGCAATGCCACCACTGATGCTGCGGGCTGCGCCACCACTAGGGCTTATGGTAATGGCCGAATAGCTGGCGGCTCCGGTGCCGCTGTTGTTCAGTAGGGCTGTTGCAGTTTCCGTGGTGTTTCCTGATAGCCCAATGGCAATGGTGCCTGTATGCGTGCCCAAGTTGATGGCATCAAAAGCTGCCTTCAGGGTTGTGTATGATTGGGACAAAGTACCTGCTGTTGCGGTTAGGTCCACTTGCGCACTGGCACCCAAGGAGGCCGCTAGCAGGCCAAGGACGAATACTATTTTTCTCATAAAAATTGATCTCTATTTGTAACCAAATAAGAAGGCCCCTTCCATAATTCATTTTCCTTAAATGAGTTTTGCACCCATTTTGCTGAATTATGAAAGAGGCCTAATCTGTTATTAAACCTACTTATGTAATATTTACTGGTCCTATTTCAACCAGCAATCAACAGAGTCCTCGTTCCAATATAGTTTCGACGGCTCAACCAGACATTATCCTATCCCAGTGCAATATCGGTTTTATCTGTTTAACCCATTCAAAATTGTACTACCTACCTCACCCAGTACCAGATAGTCCCAGGATTAGGCTGGCAACCTTCCGTTCCACATCCTGCTGTGATCCAAGGGGCCGGTGTGCCGCCCGTGGTGGCAATCAGGGAGCCCGAGTTATTGCTGCTGCATAGTGCACTGGTGGTAAGGATGCCCGTGCAGTTGGAGTACCATGGCATCCGCTGCTCTATGCCGTTGTCGTCATAGGTCCATGTACCGAACTTGGTGTTGACGGTTACGTTGGTTTGTGTATTGTCGGCATTTACAAAGCTGTAGGCACCATTGGCTGTCCAGATGGCCCCGTTGCTCCCTCTGGTATTGGCATCAATCATGTACTGGAACCCACTTGCACTTTTCTTCAAATAATCTGCCCAGCCAACAATGGAATAGTTGGTGGAAATGCTTGGGGATGCCGTATTCAGCGAAATGCCATTGGCATAGGTCCAGCCGGTTGCATTGGCATTGCATAGAATCAGTGTCCAGCCACCGCCATCGGTGGTCATGTCTGCATACACTTGGAATGGTGTGCCACTGTTGATATTGGGGTTGGTGATCCAGTACAGCCCATCAGTGGAGGCTGGGTAGGCCTGCTTGATAGCGAAGGCACTAGTGGCAGCCTTGCCTGCTGTGAGGCCGTCCGCAGGTAAGCTTGCATTGCCAATGCGGCCGTTCTTGTCAACAGTTGATGAACTGCCCAATGTCCCATTCCTATTTATGTAATTGGTACCATTGCTGCTTACCACTCCATATTTGTTGACCGTTGGATTGGCTACCTTTAAGGTGGCAGCAATGCTGCTGCTGCTGTAGTTGGCATCCGCAGCCTGTGAAGCCGTGATGGTGCTGGTGCCAACGCCTACAATGGTTACCGTGCTGCCACTGATGGTGGCCACCGCCGTATTGCTACTGGTATAGGTAAAGGCTCCCGAGCTGTTGCTGGTTGGGGCAGTTAATGCGAAAGGCAGGTCATTGTTGGTCTTGGAAATATTGCCAAAGTAGCTGATGGTAGCGGTTGGCAATATCCTTACCGTAAAATTGTTGTTGTCGCTAACACAACCAGTCGTACTATTTTTAACCGTAGCTATAAAATCGTAAGTATTACCAGTACTGGCAGGTATAGTAACGCTGATGGGCGATGCAGGCAATGAAGCATTGTTCACCGCACTGAAACTGGACATGGCAGTGCTGCCAGTGGTTATTGAATATTGATTAGGAGTACCAGTAGTAGCAGAATAGGGCAAACTAAAACTGGTAGCAGAGGTAACAATATTAGCTACAGAACCTAATGTAATGGTAGGTTTTGGATTAACGGTTATTGTACTTGCAGATGCCAGTGAAAGCGTTGAGGTTACCCAGCCAGAAGTGCTGTTTATATTTGTCAACGTTCCATTAAGGCCGTGGCCACTGTTGTCGGTAACAGTGGTATTAGCCGGACCTGCATTAAAGTTATAGTAACCTATCAGGCCGGTTTCTGAACCTGTTAAACCATTTTGGCTCATTGCCACGATTTCCGCATCGGTTGGGTTCTTGGTCCATACACTCACTTCATCGAGTCGCCCCACCAAATAATTGCCATTAATGGTATTGGCTCCAATATTGAAAGGCCCCGCACCATGGCTTGCCGAAGTAGAGGTAAGAATATTTTGTTTGGTAACGGCACCATTCAACACTTTTCCTACTGTGTACTGAGTGCTTGAGTTAAATGACATAAAAACATAGGTCCATTGGTTGTTCGGAACAGTTATGGTAGTGGTAACTACTCCACAGCCTTGGTCTAAACGAAGGCTGCCACCAGAAAGGATAAAACGTACCGATGCATAACATGCACCTGAATTACCAAAGTTAAATAACCCGCCATTAGCAGAAGTAGGGTACACCCACATACCAATGTATTTATTACCGCTGCCCTGGAGAGAAGCCGGGGTACCATTCGGTCCTGAAAGACTTACATATGCGTTTGAACCCGGAAAACTTAATGCGTAAACTCCGTTCACTACCAAGGAAGTAGTATCAACACAGGATTCTGAGTTAACCACCCTTTTGTACCAAGTGGACTGCGTGGCGGCACCTGGCGAATAATCTTTTCCATCATTGGTTCCTGTGGTTGGTGAAAAACCGGCAGTGGCACTAGTGGTACTGCTAAGCCATAAATAAGTATAGGATCCAGATCCGCCAGTAGGCGTAGAACCTGTAAGGGCAGTTGGTGTTAATCCAGTACATACAGATTGCGGGGAACTGATCGTGTTTCCTGCTATGACGGCAGTTACAGTGCCGCTGGCAGCCACATTTTGAGTGGTAGCCCCAGTTGAAGCACAAGCAATATTGCCCGAAGGGGTACCAGTGGCAGCAGTGGTTAACCGTACATAAATAGTGGTGGTATTTACCACGCCCCCAGTCTGTGCAAGCGTTACACTAGTAGTAAAACCACTGCCCGAAGTAATTGAAACCTCAAAGCCAGTTGGTGGGGTAACGGCCATATTGGCCGTGAGGCCAGTGCCCGACACTGTGAAATTTTGTTCGCTGGAAACCACACCCCTACAGGATGCAAAACTGCTTAGGTTTCCTGCAATACTTATTGTTTGTGCCCGGGCACCAAGGAAGGCCGCAAGCAGTCCAAGAATAAATAATATTTTTCGCATAACAGTTCTATTAGGGTAATTAAACCCAGGCCAGTAATATTGGGTCATTACTTCTTCCCAAACTTAATTGCTTTAAAAGGTGCTGCCCTTATGATAAGGGCAGCACAGATAAATATTCCACTAGTTAACCATTATGGATCAATAGTAGTAATCAAATTGTATTCTGTCGCCTGCTGTTAGTGCGTAGGCACCGTTATTGGCAGGAACGTATGTTAAAGTGGTACCGGTAACACTATAGGCCGTGTTGCTGATCCTGATACCATTGATGTACATTTTTACTTTGCTGTTGGTGGACTTGGTCTGCGTTAAGGTGAAACTTGTTTGGGCTGCAGTGGCAGTGAACTCGTCATCCACTTCCCTAATCAGTGGTGCACCCAACCTTGCGGCATCGATGGTGCCCGATCCGGCATTGATGGCCGTAACGATGTTGTTACCAGCCGAAGCGTTATTTGCTATTGATGTTACACCCGCAGAGGTAATTGCGATATCACCGCTTACTGAAACCGGGGTAGTTGGTAGAGCACCAGATGCACCGGTTAAATATACTTGTCCTGATGTAGAACCTGCTGCTAAGGTACCTGCACCAGTGGCACCTGTTGCTCCGGTTGAACCAGTCGGTCCAGCTGTACCTGTTGCACCATTTGCTCCGGTCACACCGTTTGCTCCTGTGGGTCCTGTTGAACCGTTCGCTCCAGTGGCTCCGGTTGAACCAGTTACACCATTAGCACCTGTGGCTCCGTTTGCACCTGTTGCACCAGTAGAACCTGTTACACCATTTGCTCCGGTGGCTCCGTTTGCACCTGGTGCTCCAGTAGAACCTGTTACGCCATTTGCTCCGGTCGCTCCAGTGGCACCTGTTGAACCAGTTACACCATTAGCACCTGTGGCTCCAGTGGCTCCGTTGGCACCAGTCGCTCCAGTTGAACCTGTCACGCCATTTGCTCCGGTCGCTCCGTTTGCACCTGTTGCTCCAGTAGAACCTGTTACGCCATTTGCTCCGGTCGCTCCTGTGGCTCCAGTAGAACCTGTTACACCATTTGCTCCGGTCGCTCCGTTTGCTCCGGTGGCTCCAGTAGAACCTGTTACACCATTAGCACCTGTGGCTCCAGTGGCTCCGTTAGCACCAGTCGCTCCAGTTGAACCTGTTACACCATTTGCTCCGGTCGCTCCGTTTGCACCTGTTGCTCCAGTAGAACCTGTTACACCATTTGCTCCGGTCGCTCCGTTTGCACCTGTTGCTCCAGTAGAACCTGTTACACCATTTGCTCCGGTCGCTCCAGTGGCTCCGTTAGCACCTGTTGCACCAGTAGAACCTGTTACACCATTTGCTCCGGTCGCTCCGTTTGCACCTGTTGCTCCAGTAGAACCTGTTACGCCATTTGCTCCGGTCGCTCCGTTTGCACCTGTTGCACCAGTAGAACCTGTTACGCCATTTGCTCCGGTCGCTCCGGTCGCTCCTGTTGCACCAGTCGAACCTGTTACGCCATTTGCTCCGGTGGCACCGTTTGCACCTGTTGCTCCTGTTGAACCAGTTACGCCATTTGCTCCGGTGGCTCCAGTGGCTCCGTTTGCACCAGTCGCTCCAGTTGAACCTGTTACGCCATTTGCTCCGGTCGCTCCGTTAGCTCCTGTGGCTCCAGTAGAACCTGTTACACCATTTGCTCCGGTCGCTCCGTTTGCACCTGTAGAACCTGTTACGCCATTTGCTCCGGTCGCTCCAGTGGCTCCGTTAGCACCTGTTGCACCAGTAGAACCTGTTACACCATTTGCTCCGGTCGCTCCGTTTGCACCTGTTGCTCCAGTAGAACCT